>FMJZ01019064.1_pt1 | contig 17789 bp, 16 predicted proteins | sample 1987881 | NCBI WGS metagenome assembly FMJZ01 (sample SAMEA4378227, study PRJEB15110) | soil metagenome | biome: soil; feature: Field; material: Soil | place: India | collected 2015-03-11 | depth 0 m
TATATTGTATGCTTTTTTACAAGTTCAAACTCTTCGTTTGTAAGTTTACCATTCTTATTTATAATTTCCTTCGGGATCAATATTTTACCCATATCATGTAAAATGGCTCCGACCCCAAGATCCTTTATCTTTTTATCATCCCATTTTAAAAAATTGGCAAACATTATAGAAATCAAACTCACATTTACAGAATGAGTGTAGGTATATTCATCATATTCTTTAAGCTCAAGCATATTGAGTATTGCTTCCGGTTTTGAAGAGCTTATTTCGCCCATAAAACTTTCTACGGTATTTTCAATATCTTTGACTGGAAGAGGCTTATCACCTTCTATATTTTTAGCAACTTCCTGAGAAACTAAAAAACCTTTTTCAAGTGTTTCTGGTTTTATAACTTCTGGTAAGTCTTTTATTTTTTTTGGAATGGGCTTTGAATAATAAACCTTCTTTATACCTTTCAATTTTAATTCTTCGATTAATTCTTTTGGAAGAGGCTCCTTAGCATTTGCTACTTTCTCCCCCAACTCAGTATATAAATCTCCTTGAAGTACCATTCCCTCATATAAAAATGAGGTATAAAGCTCAATTTTAAGCCACTTTTCGTTTACATCTGCCATAAATCCTCATACCATTAGCAATATAAGCATACCAAGCAACAATACTGCAATTATACCTATGGCTATAAAAATAAAATGAAAAGGAATTTCAAGTGATTTTGCTTTCTTCTCTATATTAACTGTTTCCTGAACTTGTTTTTCAACTGCAGGAATAGTTCCTTTTTGTTTTCTTTTATCAAGCATAGGGTCATACATTTTAACTTTCACATTATCTTCATCAAGAGATTTTCCATAAATACCTGGCCCAATGTTTACAATCACCACATAAATCTTGCCTTCCTTTGTAACCTTCACGACGGAGGCAGGAATAGGAAGAATCTCCCCATCCTGAGAAGCATTAAGTAAATCTATAAAATATTGTCCTCTATTACTCTGTTCTGTTATTTTAACAAATATTTTATCACCTTCCTTAAGTTCATATACAGGAACTCCGCTTACTGGAGAAAGGACAAGAGAAACTTCAAGAAGAACAGCCGAATCATCAGGTATATATGATTCCTTTTGTTGTTTTGGTTGGGCATCCTGTGAAGGTGAGATTGCTGAAAGAATATCCTTTCCACTCGACTCAGATTGATTTTTTCTTACTGATTCAATCTGACTTGCTGGTAGAGTTTCTATTGCAATATCCACTTTTATATTTTTGTCCCCAGCTGGTCTTGATAGAACCTCTTCAAAAATACCTTCTACTTTGTTAAACTGAAGTTTTTTGATGTTTGACCATATCTCTGGTGTTCTACCTGTTCCAGTCTGAAACAAATCATCAAAGGTAGACTGAACATCGTGTGTAAGACTTGTAGCATATTCTCCTTTCCACTTCAACTTTGTAATTATATTCTCAAGTTCGTTCCATGGCATTGAAATATTATTTTCATATAAAGTACTGAAATGTGAACTTACAACATCATATTTTTCAACAGCTTTTGAAGAGTTATCCATAAAAATTATAAATAGACCAAAAGAACTTACAGCAGGAGCTTTAAATCTGCCTTTTATTATTATAGTGGTTTTTTCAGTTACTTCACTCATAATTTCTCCTAATTTTAACTAAAATCTTATTTAAAGTCAAGAATAAATCAGCTAAATATTTACTAAAATCAAAAAATATTTTATAATCTTTCAGAGAAAATATCGGAAAATTATAGAGTTAAATTGAATTATTTTTTATTTTAATCTGGAACGGTAAAATGAAGAAAATTTTGTATTTTGCAATCAAATACCTGAAATTTAAATCAAGCGAAAGAGGCTTATCTGCTATAGCTATAATTGCTTTTCTCACAATCGTAATAAGCAGTATGGCTTCAGTGGTAATTTTATCAGCAGCAAACGGTATCCATAATAATTTTCTTAAAAAAATAATGGCAAAGGATGCACATCTTGTCTTCATAGGAAGTGGAAAGGGAATATCAAACTATGAAAATTATGTAAATAAACTTAAAGAAGTAAAAGGAGTAATTTCTGTAGAGCCTTATTTTGAAAAACAGGCTTTGATAAAAGGTAGACTCAATGTAATGGGCGTTAATATTATGGCTTTCAATCCAGACATTTTCCATAAAGATAAAGATATTAAAGAGCAATTCCATCTTGAATCTGGTGAATTTAATTTATACAGCAATAACTCTATCCTATTAGGTTATAATCTTGCTTATAATCTTGGAGCTACGGTTGGAGATTATGTTGATATAACAATCTTCAGTGAAGATTATTTGGGACTTCAATATAAATTCAAAGTAACGGGTATTTTTACAGCAGGGCACAAAGATTATGATTCTTCTCTTGCCTTTATTTCCTTTAAAGATGCACAGGAAATTTTTGACTCAGAAGGCTATGCTTATGGAATAGCCTTAAAAGTTGAAAAACCCTACGAAATTGAAAAATACCTTCCTGAGATTAAAAAAGCCTGCCCCCTATATTTCTTCACGTGGAAAAGATTACATAGAAATGACATTGCTGCTCTTGAAGATGAAAAAATGCTTATAAAAATAATTCTTTTCTTTTTCTTTATGGTTGTAGCTTTTAATATTTTAAGCACAATGATTGCAATGGTTCTTGACAAAAAAGAAGAGATTGCAATTCTTAAAGCAATGGGTTTAAAACCAAGCAGCACAATGCAAATATTTCTGCTTGATGGTTTTTTTATAGGAATGGCTGGTGGAATTTTTGGTTCATTTATGGGACTATTCTTAACAGTTTCCCTTAATGATATTCTCAAACTCATTGAAAATTTTGTAAATTTTAATTTCAATCTTGCTTACTCTATCTTAAAATGGACAGGCAAATTTAATCCATTGCCAAAATTTGAGTTTTTTAAATCTGATGTTTATTACATAAGCAGTTTCCCAATAAAGATTGAATATGGTGATATTGTATTCATTATGGTTTTATCTCTTTTACTTGGTTTATTTGCCGTTATATTTCCAGCTATGAAAGCAGGAAAACTAAAACCAGTTGAGGTATTGAGAAATGACTGATATAATAAAAGCAATAAACATAAATAAAACATACAAAACAATAGTAGATGAAGTATGTGTTTTTGAAAATATCAATATCTCTATCAAAAAAGGTGAGGCTGTTGCAGTAGTTGGAGAAAGTGGAAGAGGAAAAACCACTTTACTTAATATCTTGAGCGGACTTGATAAACCCACAGAAGGAGAAGTTATATTTAATGACATAAGAATTGACAATCTATCAGAAGAAGAAATTTCAGATTTCAGAAATAAAAATATAGGTTTTATATTTCAACATCATTATTTACTTAATGATTTTAACGCTTTAGAAAATGTTTTAATTCCTTTTAAGATAAGAGAGAACAAGACCGATAAAGTTATTTTGAATTATGCAAAAGAACTACTTGAAATGGTTGGTCTTAAAGATAGGATTTATCACTATCCTGATCAACTCTCGGGTGGTGAGAGACAGAGAGTTGCTGTAGCAAGGGCTATAATACATAAGCCCCTTGTAATTTTTGCCGACGAACCAACTGGTAGCCTTGATAGAAAAAACGCAGAAAATGTTGAAAAGATTTTATGGGATTTAAAAAAGGAATTCAACATCACACTTGTAGTAGCGACACATAGTAAAGAAATTGCTTCAATGTGTGATAGAATAATTGAAATGTAAAAAATTAATTTTAGAGGTGATATATGGGTAAAATGGTTTATCTTAATGGAAAACTTGTAGAAGCAGAAAATGCTACAGTATCAGTTTTTGATCATGGACTTCTTTATGGTGATGGGGTATTTGAAGGTATAAGAGCCTACAACAAAAGGATTTTTAAACTTGATGAACATATTGACAGGCTCTATAACTCTGCAAAGATAATAATGCTTAATATCCCTATTTCAAAAGAAGAATTCAAAAAAGCTATTATTGAAACATGTAAAGCAAACAAAATAGTAGATGGCTATATCAGACCAGTAGTAACAAGAGGAGCAGGAACCTTAGGTTTATCACCATGGCTATGTCCAAAGCCAAATTACTTTATTATTGCTGACACCATTCAGTTATATCCAAAAGAAATGTATGAAAATGGACTTGAAGTTGTTACTGTCGCAACAAGAAGAAATTTGACAGAAGCTGTAAACCCAATGATCAAGTCATTAAACTATCTCAACAACATTCTTGCTAAAATCGAAGGTAAGATTGCCGGAGTAGAAGAAGTAATAATGCTTAATCAGGAAGGTTATGTTGCTGAGTGTTCAGGAGATAATATTTTCATAGTAAAGAATAACAAAATCTATACTCCACCAATCGTTGTGGGAGCTTTACCCGGTATAACACAGGCAACAGTAAATGAACTCGCTGAAAAAGAAGGTTATCAGGTTATTGAGAAAATATTCTCAAGAGCTGAAATGTATATTGCCGATGAAGTATTTCTTACTGGAACTGCAGCTGAAATTGTTCCAGTAGTTAAAGTTGACGGAAGAGTTATAGGTGATGGTAAACCTGGTAAAATAACAAAAGTCCTTATGGACAAATTTAAGAAATATGTTGTAGAAACTGGCACACCAATAGAATAAAAAAAGGGTTGCTTAAAGCAACCCTTTTTTATTTTGGTTTACCATATAGAGAAATTATTTTATCCATAATTTTAAGTTGCCCTTTTGATGCAAGATAACTTTCAAGTTTTTTGTAATAGTTATAATCTCTGTCTGATAAAACATAGGCAAGCACATAGTTATAAAGTGCCTCTGGATTATCAACCATTCTCTGAAGTTCAGCCATTGCAAGGTGATTCTTAGCATCTGCGGGATAGATTGATAAAACAGAATTCATATATAGAAATGCATTCTTAAAATCCTTCTTTGCTACATAATCATTTATAACTATGTTAAACAATTCATCTTCTTGCAATTTATAAGATTTTTCATTAGTTAAAAATGGGTTTTTACTCTCAATTGAAGGGTGATATTTTATAAGCATATCACTGTATGGTGGTTGTTTTGAAAGTAATAAAATAGAACGAAAAGCAAGAAATTCGGCAAGTGGAGTTATATAAACCTTTTCTCTTATCGTATCCTTATTATTCAAAAAACTTATTAGAATCTCTCTTTCCTGAGTATTAAGATTATAAATATCAGAAAGTTTTTCACCAATAACGTTTGCCATAAGAATATGTCCATCAAGGTTAAAATGAAGATGATCGATAAAATAATCATTCCCAAAACCTGCATAACCCAGATTTTTATAAATCTTTTCTTCAAGTGAAATATAGTAAAAATTTGAGCCTTTATAAGAAGATGCAAAATCTCTTAGGCTATAAATTAATTTATTTCTTATTCTGAAAGGAACTATATCCATCTCTTTTGCCTGAATAAAATTTGAAATGCTCTTATCTTTTTCATAAATAAGTCTATATAATGCGTTAAGATAAAGTAAATTAGCATTTTTTGTATCTTTCAATAAATTTGTGTCTATATTTTTTTTCTTACCCTTTAAAATGTTATCATATAGCATTACAATTTCATTTGAAAGTTTTTCATCTCCTTCCCCTTTAAAAGGCGGCATACTCACAAGATTACAGACAGGTTCTATCAATATAACCTTAACTCCATTCTTTGTAAATAGTTCTATTGTCTCTTTAATATTCTTTATATAATTTTCTGCAACCTTACTATCAAATTTTTCATTGTTTGGAATAACTTTATTGTTAAACTGTTCCGCCATCATTGTTTTAGTTTTTATATTCTTCCATCTTGATTGACCTAAAATCTCAAAAATAAGCTGAAAAATCCTGTATTCTTTTAAAAACAAATACAACTTTTTTGAATTATGACCACCACCTGTCGTTGCAGAAATTGTCCCATAGTATTCATTGTGTCCAGAATATATAATTATAAAATCAGGTTTATATTTAAGTAATTTTTTTGAAACATCAGCCACATAATAAGAAGACATAGCAGAAAAACCAAGATTTATAATTTCAACCTTTTTATACTTTTTGATCTCATTAAGACCTGTTTCAAGAATTTTTGAAAACGAATTATTTGAATAATATGGAAATCCTTCGGCAGCAGAACCACCAAGCACAAAACCTCTCAAAACTCCTTCAGGTTTATTAAATAAAAATATATTCTTAATTGGATCTCTTGATAAATCTATTTTTTTAGGATAATATTTATAACGCAACTCTCTATTATCAACATAAAATTCCTTTATCTTTGAATGTCTAACAAAAGGTTCAGTCTTATAACCTATGTTAAAAACTCTCAAAAATACTTCAAGCAAAACAAAAATTAAAATCACAAAAATAGTAAAAACAACATTAAAAATAAACTTTTTCACACTTCTCTCCTAATATAGTTTTTCTATTTTTTCTGGATTATTTTCTTCTGGATTTATCTCTATCCAGTTTGGAACAATTGAAATCTTTTTTATTTCATCTTTATCCATAGTCCTCAAAAAAATCGCAATAGGAGTAAAAACGAGATAATAAAATACCGTTAAACAAAAATTTGTAATTATCAAACCTAAAAACTTTAACAAACCTGAAATAAAAAGATATTGAAATCTCAAAAACTCTGGCTTTATTAAAGCAAATAAAAAACTTTCAAAAAGTAGTATAGTTATTGCAATCATAAAAATAAAATTGAAATGTTTAAAGAATCCAATTATAAGTAAAATCAACATTCCCAAAGAAAAAGACAAACCAAACTTTCTTAATTCTAATCTTTGATAAGATTTTTTTTCCATTTTGAAAGCTCCACAAAATTATTCTGTTCTGATTTATATAAAATATAATTTTCAATAACAAGAATATCAATATTTGTTCCCATAAAACATAAATAGGCATCCTCTGGAGTGCAAACTATAGGTTCCCCCCTCACATTAAAAGAAGTGTTAATCAAAACAGGACAATTTGTTAACTTCTCAAACTCATCAAGTAATTCATAAAAGACTGGATTATCTTCTTTTGAAACAGTCTGAATTCTTGCTGAATTATCAACATGAGTTATAGCTGGTAAAGAGGATCTTTTCAACTTCAAAAGCTCAAGCCCAGTTTTACCTTCTGTATTTATATCAAACAGATGTTCTTTTTTCACATTAGCCACAAATAACATATAAGGAGAAGGCCTATCCCACTCAAAATATTTTGATACCTTATCAAGTTTTACAGAAGGAGCAAAAGGTCTGAAAGATTCTCTGAACTTAATTTTAAGATTCATAACTGATTGCATATCTTCTTTTCTTGGATCACCCAATATAGAACGATTCCCAAGAGCTCTGGGACCAAACTCCATCCTTCCCTGAAAAAATCCTACAATTTTGCCTTTTGACAACTCAAGAGCTACTTCTTTAAGTAAATCTTTTTTATCTTTATAGTGATAAATTGCCTTATAGTTATCGAGAATACTTTTAACTTCATCATTTGAAAATGAAGGCCCAAGATATGAACCTTTCTGAAAATCTCTACCACTTACATTTCTCTCCTTTTTAAAATAGGCATAATATGCATAAAGAGCCGCTCCAAGTGCCCCTCCAGAATCTCCAGCCGCAGGTTGAACCCAGACATCTTTAAACCCGGCTTCTTTAAGTATATGAGAATTTGAAACACAATTCAACCCAACTCCACCAGCTATAGTTAAATAATCAAGCCCTGTCGACTTTTTAGCTTCTTTTGCAATCAAAACAAGTATTTCATTAAACAATGCCTGTATTGAGGCTGCAATATCCATATAAAATTGATCTGGTTTTTCCTCTGGCTTTAATGCTCTTCTACCAAAAAGTTTTTCAAATTTTTTGTTTATCATTTTAAGACCAGAAATATAGTCAAAGTATTTTAAATTCAATAGATAAGAACCATCTTCCTTAATTCTTATCACTTCTTTTTTTATAAGATCAAGAAAAATAGGCTTACCATAAGGTGCAAGCCCCATAAGTTTATACTCTCCAGAATTTACCTTAAACCCACAATAGTAAGTAAATGCAGAATACAAAAGTCCCAAAGAATGTGGAAAGGATATTTTCTTAAGTAAAGTAATCTTATTTTTCTCTCCATAACCTATGGTGGTTGTATCCCACTCACCCACTCCATCAATTGTAAGTATAGCAGCCTCTTCAAAAGGAGAAGGATAAAATGCACTTGCTGCATGGGATTGGTGATGAGTGGTAAAAAAAATCTTGCCTTTATAACCCAATTCCTTTCTTATTTCATCTTCCGTCCACAATTTTGATTTGAGCCAGATAGGTATAGCCTGCAAAAAAGACTGTAAACCAAAAGGAGCCCTATGGATATAAGAATTTATAATCCTTTCAAATTTAACTATAGGTTTATCATAAAATACTATCGCATCAAGTTGATTAACATTTATACTTGCCTCTTTAAGACAATAATTAATAGAATTGATAGGAAAAGAAGCATCTCCCTTCTTCCTTGTCCACCTCTCCTCCTGTGTGGCTGCTACAATCTCCCCATCGCAAACTAAAGCAGCAGCTGAATCATGATAAAAAGCAGAAATACCAAGTATTTTCATAGAAACTTAAAAAAGAGAATAAATAAAAGGAGCTATAGCCTGAGACTGAGAAACTATTATAGCAAGCCCAATTATAGCAAAAAGAATTATCAATGGAATAAGCCAGAGTTTTTTATTCTTTATAACGTATTCAAAAAATTCTCTTAACAATCTTAATTTACCCACTTCACACCTCCTTACGAAAACAAACAACTTCTATCTCAACAAGAGCATTTTTTGGAAGATTTGAAACTTCTATTGTAGTCCTAACAGGTTTATGCCCATTAAAGAAATTTTCATAAACTTCATTCATTTCCTTAAAATCACTCATATTTTTTAAATAAACCGTACATTTTATTATATCACAGATTGAATATCCTTTTTCAGTCAATATAGTCTTTATGTTATTCAAAACATTCTCGGTTTGCTCTTTTACATCTTTTCCTATAAGCTCTCCGTTTTTATTTAACGAAATCTGTCCCGAAAGAAAAATAAAACCATTATTAAGAACAACTCCTGTTGAATAAGGTCCTACAGGTAAAGATGTTTCACTTGAGTTAAAGAATTTAAAGCCGGGCATACCATCCTCTCTTTAAATTGTAATACTTTTGTAAAAATTTTTCAATGTTTTTTTAATTACCAGGATAATGACTCATAATGATTAAGAAATTCTGAAAGAAATTTTTTGTTATAACTTTCATTATATTGCCTTGCTTTTTCTTCAGCATGGTAAAAATTCCCAGAATAATATCTTTCAACAAAAGACAAAGCTATGAAAATAGCATCAAGATAATTTGCTTTGAGTAACATATCGACAGTAAAATAAAATATAACTCCATTCAAAGCAAAAGCATTAATTCCACTACCAACGTCACCAGCATATAGTTGCCCCAAACCAGGTAGTATTGATAACCACACTGCTAACTCGGGAGATTTGTACTTGAATCTTTTAGCCTTAAAAAATAATTCTTTGATCTTTGATTTTAAAGAGTTGTTATCAGGTAAAAAAACACTCAACCTATCAAAACTTTCCTCTGCTTCACTCCATTGATAATTCATTGCATATCCAAGTGTTAAATAAAACAAAGCCTTCTTTTTAATTTCTTCGTTTTCAGAAAAATTTTCAACTTTTAAGAATTGATATACTGCCATATTTATATTTTTTGCGTAAATGTAGGTTATACCGAGTTCAAGAAAACCAATATATTTCTCTTCTTCATTCCCGCATAGTTCTATATATTCTTTTATTGATTTCTCTGAGAGTTCAAACAATTCAGCTTCTCTATAACATCTTGCGAGTTTTAACTTTATTGACTTTTTATTCTCAATATTATCTTCAAAAAACAAAGCTCTCTTGTACTCATGTATGGCCTGTTCATAAAGAGAATTATTATACAATTCATCAGCAAATTTTATAATCTCAGATGTGGCAAATGAGAGATTAAAAATAAAAACAAAAAAAATACTACTCAGAAATTTCGTCAAGCAAAACATCCTTTTCTTTTTCAAGTGAAAGAATTTTATTTTTATTGTAATTTTCTGCTGCTTTAAAGGCTCCATATATATCACCAAAATAAAATACAATTCCAGTTGCTGTAAGCACCCATCCCTGCCACGATTCAATACCATTATTCATAAAATATAAGGTAGCAAAAACTGCTGTTGAAGCAATAAAAGTCAAAGAAAAAAGCCCATCAAACCATCTTTCTGAATAAAATTTTCCACTTCCCGGAAGAATTGTAGAATAAAAAGCCGCAAGATATGGATTTTTCTCTGGAAATTTCTCATATCCTCTTATTAAACTACTAATTCTATTGGTAAGATTTTCATAATAAGCCTTTTCAAATACTGTTTCTTTCCCAAGCACTTCTTTTGCAAGATTATAATTTGACAAAGAAATAAGATTTAAAGTATATAAAACTCCTGTTTTATCAAAAATTACTTCTTTATTGTACAACTTTATGGTATCGATAGAGTAAGAGAATTCTTTTAGCCTTGTTTGATTTAATGCTATTCTATAACCCACTATATCACTATCAGTTACAGCTTTCTCGTAATTTGAGACCGCATTCTTATAATCTTTGAGCTTCTCATAACATAAAGCTATTTTAAAATATATAGTAGAATCTTTTATCTTACGTTTATCCATTGTGAGTATACGTCTATATTCAAGCAAGGCTCCTTTATAATCTTTCTCATTGTAAAGGCTATCAGCGAAATTAAGAAGAGCATTCTCTGAAAAATAATCAATAGCAAAAGAAAAATTGAAAATAAAAAATACAAAGGCTATTTTTTTAAACATCTTATGGCACCGGATCATAATTTTTTTTCGTTTCAGGATGAATAGGATAATTACCAAAAGCCTGTGGATGACATCTTTCAAGCCTTTCAGCTCCCATTATAATTCCTTTGATTATACCGTATTTTTTAATAGCTTCTTCAGTATATCTTGAACAACTTGGATAAAAAACACAAGATGGTCTATCCTGAGAAGATATAAAATTCTGGTACAATTTTATCATAAAAAGCCCACTCCACTCAAGAATATTTGGCGACTCAGGCAAAACAAAAGTTGATTTTTTTTCATCCTTAATATTATCCTTTATTCTCTCTATAACCTTATCATAAGAAAAGCTAACATTACTTAAAAGAATTAATAACAATAAAAATCTTACCATTTTTTTTCCTTTATTTTTGCAGTTTCTGGAATTTTAAAATTTAAAATTTCCTCTGGAATTCTTGTGTTAATTTTCGGATTTATATAGATTACCTCCTCTTCTCTTACCACTTTATTTTGAAATATAGTTGTCTTGATTTTCTTGGGGAAAATAACTTCCCCTATTTTCTCAAATTCATCATATTCTGCAATGAGCAAAAGTTTGCCATCAGGAGAATACATTCTGTTTAAAACTATTCTATTCTTTCTTAAACCAATTTCCACATTGCCAAGTTGCTTTTTATATTTGTCAGGTGGTACCCATAAACTCATAAGAATATCGTTCGTTTTATATGATTTTTCAACCTTATAACCTGCTTCAGACAAACCAAGATCATCTCTTGAAAACAAATCAAACTGCATTCTGGTTTGTGAGACAACAGGCCTTGAATATATTATAGAGATACCACTGTTTTCATCAGGATAATAAAATATATTTGTAAATTTATTGATAATAACTATCTGATTTAATGGCTTATGAACCTTTATCAAAAGGTTCTCTTCCCCCGTAAAATATATTATTCCTTCAACCATTTCACTCTGTTTTTTATCTACCCATACAGTTTTCTTAAAAGGAACTTCTGCCGTTTTTACCTCTGAAGAATAAACCATTACATTCATAAAAAAAAGAAATAAAAAGCAAACTCTCTTCATTATCGAACCTTTTTCAATAGCTTGAAGCCGTAGAAGCAACCGCTGCAATTTCAATTATATATATTACAACATATACACCCAGTTGTACAAGACAACCAGCAAGTGCCTGATTAAAATTTGCATCCTTTGCTTTCTTTTTGTAACCTGTTGTAAAGCCAAGAGTATAGGACGATGATTTACCAATTAAATGTTCCATTGGAACTTCTGGTTCAAAAACCAAAGGGAAAATAAGCCCTATTCCATATGGCAATAAACAGCCACCAAGAAAATACATAAAACTTCCACCTTTTTTCCCAGCTTCCATTCCATCTCTTAAACCAACAGAATATTCATCATTTTGAATACCAGAACTCACTTCTGAAGAAGATTTAAGTGTTACCCTTGAAAGAGTAAATTTTTCTACATTTTCTCCTTTTGATTTCTTATAAAGTCTATCAGATAAAACTGGAATTACATCAAGAAACTGTCTTTCAGTCTTGCAATAAACCTGATCAGCATATTCGATAATCCCAGATTTAGTATCTATTGATTTTACCGTGAGAACATAAACTTCATCAAGCATAGTAATAGAACCAATCCATATACTATCAGCACCAGCAAGTAAACCTATTTGAGCCGCCTTCTCTTCCTTTGTAAGCCCAGAAAGGCTTAACTTTTTTTCTTCCATAATCTTATTTAACATTTTTCGTTCTACTACAGTAAAGTATTTTTTACTTACGATATCCATCTGCAATGTTTCAGCTAAAAATTTCGTATCTATATCTTTTGAAGTCGTATTATCAATCTCAAGTATTGCAATCTTACTTTTTTCTTCTGCAAAGCAAATCCCCACTATCAAAATAAGAAAAACAAAAAACCTTTTCATTTTACTTCCTCCATAAAAATAAAAACATCAAGGGGGAGAATTCCCCCTTTTCAAAAAAAATTAATAACTCTTTGGCATTGCAGCGTAAACTAAAACAAAATAAACAACATAAATAGCAGCAGATATACCGGTACCAACAAGACAACCATTCATAGCTTGCTTAAAGTTTGCATCTTTTGCTTTTGCTTTGTAACCTTCAGTATACCCCTGAATATAAGCCTGAGACTTTCCAACAAGCTGTTCAGAAGGAACAGATGGTTCAGAAACAAGTGGAATAATTAAACCAATAGCCCCTAACAAACATCCAAGCCAGAAATACATAGACTGTCCTGCTTTCGCACCTTGAGCTTCACCATCCATTTTTCCCTTCAAAAAATCATCATCAGCAGAAAAAGCAACAACTGGAGCAGCAAAAATAGCAAAAGCAACAAAGAGTGAAACAAACTTCTTAAAAGTTCCTGTCATAAAATTTTCCCTCCTTTGATAAAATTAACACAACAATTTTAAAAAAACAAATAAAAAAAATCAAATATTATATATCTCATCAACAAAAAAGATTGAATTACTAACCTTCCCTTTGAATAAATAAACACCACCTCTATTAAAATCAACCCCAAAACGATTGATACAATCTTCATATATAAAAGCTCTTATAATATCAGTTTCATCAGATAGCAAAAAAGATGCAAATTTCTTCCCATTTTTATTATACCATCTTATCTTTTCCACCCAGCCTGCTGTCATTGCATATTTCAAACTCTTTATATATTCAATCTTATCAAGCTTTAAATCCTTTAATTTATCACGAAGTGGATGAAATGAAATACATAAATCTGTCGCTTTAAATTCCATCTCTTCTCTATCTTTTGAAGTTTCTTCTTTTGTAGACTTTATAAAATCTGACATTTCAATCTGTTCATTAAGTTGAAAAAGCTCAATAGCTCCTTTCTCTTCTTCAAGATGAATTTTGTTTGTAGTTTCAAGTATTTCTGGCAAAATTTCTAAAAGTGTCTTTCTCGAAATATTACAAAAATCAAAACACCCTCCCATAATAAGAAACTCTATAGTTCTTGAATTAATCTTATCCCTTCTCATACGATAACAAAAATCAAACAAATCGTTAAAATCACCATTCTTTCTTTCTTTTACTATCTTCATTGCCTGAGTAAAACCAAGGTATTTTATTAATATCAGTCCTGCTCTTATGCTATCATTTTCTTTTTTAAAAAAAACATAAGATTTGTTAATATCTGGCTTAAGTATATTAAATCCTTTTTCCTTAACCTCATAAATATATCTCTGTAATTTTGAATTAAACCCGATGTGATTGTTAAGTAAACTTATAAAATAATCAATTGTATAATGAGCCTTAAGATATGCACAAAGATAGGCATTATAAGCATATGAAACAGAATGTGCCTTATTAAAGCTATAACTACCAAAATCTACAATTATAGAAAAAAGTTTCTTTGCTTCTTCAAGAGAAATATTATTTTTAACACAACCAGAAATAAAGTCATCTTTCATATTAACAATTATATCAGTTCTTTTATCTGAGAGAGCTTTACGAAAAACATCTGCCTTATCCCAGCTAAAACCAGCAATTTTATTAACTAAACTTAAAATCTGTTCCTGATATATAAAAATACCATTTGTATCTTTAAGAATCTCATCAAGACTATTTTTAACTTCACTCTTAAGCAAAGAATTTCTTCTCCTGCAATACTCATCAGTCATTCCAGAAATAAGCGGTCCAGGTCTATAAAGAGCTATAACATCTGATAAGACATTAATAGAATCAGGTTTGACTCTCTTAAGAAGTTCCCTCATTCCATAACTTTCAAGTTGAAAAACTCCAACCGTATCTGCATCTGACAATAACTCAAAAGTCCTTTTATCACTTAAATTTATCTTTTTCAGCCTTAACTTTTGCATTGTTTCACTAATGATGCTTACATATCTTAAACCAAGAATATCAAGTTTAATAAACCCTGTCCCTTCAAGGTCATCTTTTGTAGCCTGAATAACCACAAAACCTTTTTTTGAAAATTCAACAGAGAAAAAATTATCAATTTCATCTGGAGTTATGATAATTCCTCCCGAATGAACTGAAGAATGTTGAGAAAATCCTTCTATCTTAATCAAAATATCAAGAAACTCTCGAATTTCATCATCAGTAGAATAAAGCATCAATAATTTTTCATTTTTAGCAACCAATTCTTTTACAGAAAAATGAATCTTCTGTGGAAAAAATCTTTTTATAATTTTCAATTTTTCTTTTGAAATTTTATAGTGTTTTGCCAGTTCACCTATCAATCCAAAAGGAAAAAATCTTTTTATTGTAGCAAGAAGTGCAACTCTATTTCTATATTTATCAAATAAGTATTTAAAGACAAGTTTTCTCTTTTTCCAGCATATATCCATATCAATATCTGGGAGCTCAACCCTTGCAGGATTTAAAAATCTTTCAAAAAGCAAGTTATACTTAACAGGATCAATCTTTGTTACTTCAAGTAAAAACAATACAAGACTTGAAGCAGAAGAACCTCTCGCAGGCCCATAAGCTATCTTCTTAGATTTTAAGAAATTAGCAATATCAAATGCAAGTAGAAAAAAATCTTCAAGTTTTTTCTCTTCTATCATTTTTAGTTCTTTATTAAGCCTTTCAAAATAAACTTCTTTGTTATCAACTTTCTTATTTCTTAAAAAATCTTTCAGCCTCTCCTCGCAAATTTCCTTAAGCGACCTTTCACAAAAAATAGAAAAAGTTTTTGGCGTTTTCAAGTCAAGATGAACATCAATAGAATTAATAAGCTCATTTAAATTAATAAAATAATCAGGATGATTCTTAAAAATTTTCTCAAACTCATCTTTTGACTTGAAAGAATAATCATACTCAGGATTTATAAATTTACTTTTTTCATTTTTAGCATAACTCTTTTCTCTCATTGAAGAAAGAAAATCAAAGGCAAACTTATCTTCTTTGTCATATCTTGTCTCACAGGTTGGAATTGCCTTGAGTTCAAAATTGCTAATAAGGTTAACCAATTCTTTTAACAATCCAACCTTTTTTGCTCCAGTATAATTAGCTTCAACATAAAAGTCTTCTTCAAAAACTCTTCTATATCTATCAATAACTTTTTTTAGTAATCCAAAATTATCCTTATAGTGTAAAATTTCTTTCTCTGCAATCAAAACAAGCCCTTTTGAATTTTCCTCTATTGTTTCAAAAGTAATAGAATATTTCCCAGTTTCATAGAAATTCTTTTGAGAACAACTTGTAAGTTTAAAAATATTTTTTAAACCATCATTATCTTTTGCGTAAAGAATGACCGGAAAAACAAGTTTCTCTGGAGTCTTCAAAAACAACTCCACTCCGTAGAGAGGCTTTAAATTCTCAACTTCACAAAACTTTGTGAGTTTAAAATAACCAAACGTTGAAACTGTATCACATAGACAGGCCGCATCATAACCATAATAAGCAGAAAGTCCAACAATTCTGTCTACTCCAAGAAGAGATGAAAGAAAACTATATTCACTATGAGTATGTAAATTCCCAAACATCTTACTTAATCAGTTTTTTCAATTCCCTTGATATAACTGACAAAAAAAAGTTTGCTATACCTTTCTCACTCGTTCCAGTAACAGTAACCCTTGAGCTTTTGGAATTTACTATCTCTCTACTTGCAACATCAATCAACTGAACTGAAAGATTATAATTTGCTATATAACGACCCAAAGTCTCATTAAAAACAGGGTCTTCTCCAGAAACAACTATTAAAAGTGTCTGCTTTATACCATTCTGTTCTAAAATCGTAAACTCATTTTTTTCCATATCTACAAGATCATTTACATCTACTCCAGAAGGAAATCTTTTAACACTATATCCCTTCGATATTAAAATACTCTGTGCCTCAGATGTAAGATTTCTATGTATTCTGTAATTATTTTTTTCCTCTATTACAGCTACAACAGTTGTGGTGAGTTTTTTGTTTCTTGAAGATATTACAGAAAAATTGTAAGAAGAATTCACCTTGCCAACAGCATCAAGAAGAGTTGTATAAAAAGTCTTATACTCAGGCTCAAGATCAGTAAGCTCGGGAAAATCAAGTGCAAGCCTTGCGTATACAATAGAATTATTGTTAACTTCAGATAAAGATTCAATATTACAATTCACAACACCATCTGAAGAAGAAATAGATTGCCTTGTAATATTACCCTTGTTATTTCTGAGTATAAAATTTACCTTTGCATTCGCCACAGGAATTTTATTTTGATAAAAAATATTAAATTTAACATTGCCACCATTGATATTATCTATTTCTTTTGGATTATCAATTGCAGGCAGAATCTGGATATTTTGAAGGATTTTCGTCATCTTGCTAATATAAACCACAAACTCATCTCTTCTTTCTTTTACCTTAATGGAGCTTAAAGCTGCGGTATAATAAGCATCAAGAGATGCTATAATATTTCCATTTTTCAATTCCTTTTCAGCAAGTTCAAGATTTTTATCCACAAGCTCAAGTTTCCTTTTTAACTCTCCTAAAATTCTGTTTCTTTCATTCTCAAAGTTTTCTCTACTTATTCTTGCAAGAACCCAGACCTTATAAAACTTGAGTCCATCATCATCTACCTCTTCATAGTAAAAATCATCTATTTCAACTCCAGTCAGTTGAACAGTGCTTTTTGACTTTATTTCTTCTGTATAACTTCTCTGAAGATCAACATCCCCAGATATATTTCCATAGGTAGAAAATATTTTTGACACTTCAGTTTCCTCAAAAATACTCGTTGCTATCTTTGTTTTTGCATTGTAAAAAGCCTTGTCCTTTATGTTTGCAAGAGTATCTATATCTTCAGAATATCCAATAAAATAGTAGAATCTCGAATCCTTCTTGGGATTTGTTACCCACGAAGGCTCAGCCGAAAAAACGCTTGAAAATAAAATAAGAAAAAACAAAATAGTAATTCTTTTCATCTTATCCTCC
>FMJZ01026748.1_pt1 | contig 17783 bp, 16 predicted proteins | sample 1987881 | NCBI WGS metagenome assembly FMJZ01 (sample SAMEA4378227, study PRJEB15110) | soil metagenome | biome: soil; feature: Field; material: Soil | place: India | collected 2015-03-11 | depth 0 m
GTTGTCGATTCAGTTGCGATTTGGTGTTGGAGCGACAGCAAAATCTTTATATCTCTTCTAAATAACTCAGAACGCTTCGATGCCTTATAAAATCTGCCTTCTCTTGTTTTCCACAAATTGACTATCATTACCATTGCTTTTAAGTTATAAACTTTTTAATCTTCTTCTTGTTCTTCGATTATTATGCCACCAGAAAAATTATTCTCTTCAAATCCATAACAATGAAGGACCATATCTTTTGTCAAAACTTTTAAGTTTGTTTTGGGGCTAATGATTGCAAAGTTTTTCTTTTCTTTTTGTTCTATCTATTATTCCATAATTATCTATTTAGTGACGAAAGATAGGATGATATGTTTTATTATTTACCAAAAACTTGTAAGGCTTCACTGGCAACATAAAAAGAACCAGTAATAATTATCGGGTATTTTCCTCTTGGGTTGAGATTTAGCGCTTCTTGAATTGCAGATTTTACCGTGGGGATAACAGTATAAGAGATGCTAAACGGTTTTAGGTTTAAAGCCAACTCGGTTGCGGGAATATGCCGAGGATTTTGAGATTGGGTTAGAACAAATGTTTTGGCTATGGGCACGAGGTCTCTGAACATTGTTTTAATCAACTTACCCCGCGAGGACCCAAAGATAATTATTGCTTTTTTCTTTATTATGCTTTTAACAACCGTAACTAATGCTTGGATTGATTCAGGGTTATGAGCACCATCAACGATTATCAAAGGATTTCTCGAAACCACTTGAACGCGACATAGAATTTGACTCTTGGATAATCCTTGCTTGATCCCAATACAAGTAATTCTTTGGTCTCGGGTTTTTAAGTAGTTCAAAACTCCGAGCACGGTCTGAACATTTTCAATTTGATGTTTACCAATCACGCTAATATGAAATTTTATTTTTTTCTTTTGCGATGGCAGTTTGACTAAAAAACTTGAGCCGGATAAATCAGTTTTGATATAAGTGATTTTGACAATTTTATCTGCTTGACAATACTGACAATGATTTTCTTTGATTGTTTTAAGTAAGACTCTTAAGGCCGAAGGTCTTTGCCGGGATAGAACAACATAACTATTCGGATGAATAATTCCAGCTTTTTCATATGCAATTTTAGCCAGAGTTTTGCCTAAAATATCTGTGTGGTCATAACCAATTCGGGTTATCACCGACATCAAAGGGTTAACAACATTGGTAGCATCTAATCTACCACCTAATCCGACTTCTAAGATGGTATAATCGGGCTTTTTCTTTTGAAAATAAAGAAAAGCAACTGCAGTAACTGCTTCAAAAAAAGTAATATCAGATTTCTGGGCTTTCTCCTTTATTTGCTGCACTAATTGCACAAAGTCATTTTCCGAAATATTTTGCCCACAAAATTTAATTCTTTCTCGGATTGAGAGAATATGGGGTGATATGTATAAACCGGTTTTTAAACCACATCCTCTGAGAGCGCTTTCAATAAAAGTTGCGGTCGAACCCTTACCTTTTGTCCCAGCAATGATAATCACATTGGATAGTTTGTCCTGAGGATTATCAAATGATTCGAGAAACTTACGAAATTTATCTAACTTAAAATCATAGTAGGGAGATACTTGTCGTTCATAATTGATTAAAGAATTTAAGAAGTTATATGCGTCGTCAGGGTTATATTTCATTTGTCTGAATTGTTAAGAAAATATGATACGAACACTTGTAGAAAAAATGCGTTTAAGGAAATATTGGGATGTACCGTATTAAAGGTCATTTGCTTCCTGGAAAAGATGGGCGAAGATAATATATGTCTTAACCAATTTTTCTCTAACATTTTAAGCGTAGTTCCGCATATAATTGTCTTAATATATCTCATAAGGGAATGGTCTTTAGTCTACTGATTCTATGTTTGTAGACATAATCTGCATATACTGATTTGAATAATTATATCTCATAAGCGCATGGTCTTTTGTATTACCTATTTATCATCGGTATTTTGCAGGTAATGCTACATTTACTTATATCTCATTACCAAATCGTCTTTTAGCCTTCGGATTCATTATCGTGCTTTAGGTATAATCTTGCTAAAGAATCATATCTCATAAACGAATAGTCTTTCTGCTTTCATTGCTCGTTAAACATTAATTTTAGGTTTAGTGATTTGAATAATATATCTCATAGACAAAAGGTCTTTCGGTATCTGCTGATTTATCATTGAATGTTCAGTGTTTAATGGTTTGGACAATTATAATTGTTTGTTTTCTTTCTGTTTATCATTGTAAGGTAAGCAACATCTTGGATTTAGTGGTTTGAATAATCTTACTCATAAGCGAAATGTACTTTCTCTGTTTTTTCATCATTGCTCTTTAAGCATAGTTCTAAAGTTTACTGCTTTAAGTAAAATCCTATCATAAGCAAAGGGTCTTTTGTAGTTCTTGTCTATCCTTGTTCTTTAAGAATAATTCCGCGTTTACTGGTTTGGATAAAATCCAATAAGGTTTTGACTATTGGGTCATCAGGCAATGTTTCACTAATTACTTTTAGACCGTCTCTAAGGCAATATTTTGAACGATAGATAATTTTATACATTTTCTTGATATTATTAATCTGTTCCATAGTAAATCCATTTCGTCTTAAGCCAACAGTATTTACGCCATAGACCTTAAATGGATTGCCTTGACCAATAAAATACGGTGGTAAATCTTTAGTAAGATAAGAACAAGCACCCACCATTGCGTATTTACCAACCCGACAGAACTGATGAATACCTGTCATTCCGCCGATATTGACATAATCGTTGATTTCGCAATATCCGCCAATCTGCGCAAAATTAGTGATAATAACATTATTGCCAATTTTTACATTGTGGCCAATATGAACATAAGCACCAATAAGATTGTTATGAGCGATTGAGGTCTTATTGTTTTTCCCCGTGGCGCGAGATATGGTAACATACTCGCCAATCCGATTATTGTCGCCAATTTCCACATAACTAATTTCTGATCGAAAATTAATATCAAACGGTTCAACCCCGATTACCGCGCCGACGCCAATTTTACAATTTTCCCCTATCCGCACATTATCCATAATAACAACATATGGACTAAATTGACACCCTTTACCTATAGTTGCTTTCGGACTAATAAAATAATCGTGAGGATTCAAGGTTTGAACTTAAACAAAACCGATAAAACGCAGAACTAAATCTATTAGCGCATCTTATAATTTTTTAGAATAATACGAAAACATCTATAGTAATATAGACAGAGCAGATAGTTATAAGCAACTTTCGAGGCAAAACACCTTATATTATAGAATATCGGATAATCTATCTGCTAAAACCCAAAAGCAATTCAGCTTCACATACGATATCATTGTTAACCAAAATTTTACCTTGTGTTTTAGCAATTTTACCCTTTAACGAGATAATTTCACAAATGATTTTGAGCGTATCACCAGGCCGTACCATTTTCCGGAATCGAGCTTTTTCAATGCCCAAAAAAAGCGGAACACTATTGGTAGGAGCAAAATCTTCGGGAAAAAGTTTTATCAACACAATGCCGGCAGCTTGTGCCATGGCTTCAATCATTAAAACCCCAGGCATTAAGGGAAAATTCGGAAAATGTCCCTGAAAGAATGGCTCGGCAATCGTAACATTCTTAAGGCATTCTATCTTTTTATCGGTAATATCTATTACCCGGTCAAGGAAAAGAAACGGGTAACGATGGGGTAAGATTTTTTTTATTTCATCTATTTCCATAATATCATCCTTTCCTAAAAATATAATGAGAGCAACTTAAAATAGTTGCATCACAATTGATTTGTTCAAGGCAATTCTGTTAATCGTTCAACTAATTTATGATTTAGTTTATGCGATGGGTTGAAAGCAAATATTTTGCCTTGCAACTGTTTGCCTAACAGTGCCAAATCGCCAATCAAGTCTAACATCTTATGGCGTAATAACTCATCCTGATAACGAAGTTTCTGAGGCAAGATAATGTTAGATGGTTTATTTTCTTTAGTCGTAATGAGAAAATGATTTTGCCGATTATATTGATTTTTATTAGGATAACAAATCTTCTTAGATATGATATTATTGGATGGGTTATTTCCCAAGACATCAATAATCAGATAATTTTGTGAATTATAGCTGTTTTCGTTGATCTTCTTTACTCTAAGGGCAAAATGGAGAATCTTTTTTAGAAAGTCAACATCTTGATATTCACCAAAAGTTCGAGCTTTGGCAAATGAATTGGTATACTTGTTCTTCTGCTCTTGAAACCAAACTAATTGCTGGTACGAGCTGGATAGAACCCGTTTGTTTTGTAGTTGGGTTTTGGCCTTGTGGTATCGACTGTTTGAAGAATTAGGTTGTGTTAACTCACTAAACAGATTAATTGATAATTTACGCGCCGGAAAGACTACAATCCATCCTTTCTCATCGACAACTGATATTGGTTTGGTAACCAATAGATAATTCTTATTCTTGTTTTGATTTTTTATTTCGGCTTTCTGCAGTAATTTGATATAAGGTAATGCACTACCGTCGCCAAAGGGCAATTCATTGCCCAAAACTTCTACATATAAATTATCTATACCCAATCCCAGGCAGGCTGAGAGAAAATGTTCAACAAACAATATTTTTTGCTTATGGTTTTTTAAGCCGACAAAATGGTTCTTAATAAAAGCATTCATAATATTGGCTGAAAGATTATGGTTGAAGACGATACCGGTATCAACTGGTGCCTGAGAAATTCGAATGGTAACCGGTTGTTGAAAGATTATACCCCAACCCTTATAATTTTGCGGATTTTTTATGGTGCGCTGATTCATCCTCAAGGAATTAGTTTTCTTATAAAATTAGGTCAAACTTGTAGAGTTTAAGTATCGGTGATAAATGGCTTAACAAAATCTTTTTCGTTATTGAAAGACAGTATCTCATGCGCTATTTGGGGAAGAATTTTGTCATATATCGGAAAAATCTAATTAATCTTTGAGGCTTCATTTTTTCTTAATCAAGGCATATAATCTTGCCCAGGTTTTTAAGGTTTGATTATGAGGTCGAGCAGGAATACCAGAATATTTCTCGTCTTTGGGAATATTTTTGAATACCGCCGATTTAGCATAGACAATGGCATTATCGCCGATTTTAATATGGTCTTTGATTCCTACCTGTCCTGCTAATATTACATTATTGCCTAATTGGGCACTACCAGCAATACCACATTGTGCAATGATGATGCAGTTCTTTCCGATTTTGACATTATGTCCAATATGGACTAAACTGTCAATTTTCGTTCCTTGTCCAATTCTGGTCTCGTTGACCTTGGCTCGGTCAATAATGACATTTTGGCCGATTTCGACATCGTCTTCAATTACAACCTTACCTCGATGGAAAATCCGATAATATCTATCGCCACGTTTTCTATAACCAAAACCCGGACTACCGATAATTGTGCCTGAGCCGATAACAACTCGCTTGCCAATTTCACAATCATCAAAAATTGCTACAAAGGGATTTATTATAGTTTGTGTTCCAATTTTGACATTTTTACCAATATAAACAAACGGTGAGATTTGAACACTTCTTGCAATCTGAGCCGAATTATCGATACAGCAGAACAATGGTTTGATCGTTGATTGACCCATAATATGCTGACTTAACTCCTCAAGACATAAACAATTTAACTGATTATAACTAGTTGAAATAGAAATTTGTTCGCAATTAAAGACTTACAACTGATTTTACTTAAAATACCTTGAGACTTTTGGCCAGAGATTAGCAATTGCTTGTTTGATTTCTTCAATCCTTACTGCTTCACCTGATTCCTGGACCAGAATTTTTTCCGCACGGGGGTCAGAGAGAATAATCGTAAAATTCACACGTTTTCCGGATTTGCTGACAATCCCAGTTATTACATAATCAGCCTGCAGTTGGCGTCCGATCGCATAGACATCAGATTCAGAAATTCGGCTGGTTAGACTGATATTTCTTCCAATAATTGCATTGTCGACCTCGCCGGCGCTAATCGGTCTAATTTTAGTGATGGTTTTTAATAATTCGTAGATTGCAACTCGTGTTCGGCCGCCGATATTTTCCTCTTGAGCTTCGGGGTTTTCTTCAAAAAGCGGAAAGACTGCAACCGGCGTTTGAGGAGATGTAGGCGGCAAGACAGATGGAGCAGCTTCTTTATTAAGCTCTGCCAAGACACGCATCGTGATATCTAAATCTGGCTGGGCATAACAGATTTTTGATTCCGAGGCATCAAGAATCAGGGTAAAACCTTCTTTCGTAGCAATCTTTTTTACTACATTCTGAATGTTTTGAAGAATCGGTCCGATTAGTTCGCGGTTTTTTCGTTCGGCTCGTCCAGATTTTCCCCAGACTTCGTTTAAGTAATCCTCATACTGTTTTTTCAGTTGTTTTATTTCTAATAACTTAGCATTGAGGCCACCTTCAGAAAGAATTAGTTTCTGGTCATCAAGTTCTTGTTGTGCCCGTTCGTATAACTGTTTTAACGAATCAGCTTTTTTTCGAAATTTTGCCAGCTCGGCCTCGTATGCGGCTTTTGCTTCTTGCGCGGTTCGATAGTTATCAATTATGAAATTTAAATCCGCAAATCCTATCTTTTGTTCTTTACTATAGCCCATGCTAATAAGTATCAGTAAAGAAAGTGCAATTAAAATCTTATTAGTTTTATTGATTTGCCTCATAATGTCTCCTTGGGCAATAAACTTTAGCATCTATTTATTTGTGATGTTATAAAAATCGAGTTCACTGATTATCCTTCAATTTTAATATAATACAAATTACCAGGTTGATACTGATTAGTTTTAGGGAGTTTCAATTTAATATAGTTATCACTGGTCGCAGTTAAGGTTATGCTACCTTGAGATTCGCTATCTGTTATCGATAAACAATTATAGATTAACTCTGCTTTTTCGTTTCGATGCTGATTTGCACCCGCAGAACATGGTTTGGCTTCTATGAGAAATTCTAATTTGCGGTTAATGAACCGGTTACGGAAACTCGCGGATTTTTTTTGAGAAATCTCGCATAAAATCTGAACGCGTTCTTTTTTTACTTTAAAAGGCACATTATCCGTAAACTTACTCGCAGGTGTTTGGGGACGGACCGAATAGGGAAAGACATGAAGATAACCTAAGGGCAAGGTCTCAATAATTTTTACGGTCTTATTAAAAGCAGTCTCATTCTCATAAGGAAAACCGACAATGATATCTGTGCCGATATTAATACCAGGGACTCGTTCATATATTTTATCGATTAACCGGCAATAATCTTCAACTGTATATTTTCGGTTCATTAATTTCAAGATGTTATTATCACCAGATTGCAGAGGAATATGCAAATGACGGCATAAGCGTTTTTCTGACCACAAATCAAGAAAATCATTTAGTAAGGAACCATTATCCGCGGAGATGAAAATTTCTGGTTCGACGGAACCCAGACGATAACGACAATTATAGTCAGGTAAAGACCGCAGAAGTTGAATTAAAGGCAATTTAACCGAACTAGTCCGATCATGATTGTTTTTCTTGTAAACATGAATATTAGCATCTAAATTTAAGTGGTTTGTACTAATTTCCTTTTGCCAATCTTGACCATAGGCAGTTAAGTTTAATCCAGTCAGGACGATTTCTTTATAGCCTAAATCGATCAAGCAATTGATTTCATTAAAGATGGATTCTAAAGGACGGGAACGCGGTGTGCCCCGGATTAATCGGACAAGACAAAAACTACATTCATTAGCACAACCATCTTGAATTTTCACTATAGGCCGCGTGCGCGGACACCTAAAAAATGATTTGATGCGATCTGAGTTGCTATAACCACAACTGTGGGCTTCAATATGATTTAAGGAAATTGAACCAAGAAATTTTTCCCACGTTTCTATCAAAGAGATTTTTTCTTTTTGGGTAATTACTCCATCAACACCGGGAATCTTAAGTAACTCTTTTTGAGCAATGCTTGCCCAACAGCCAGTAACAATTACCTGGCAGTTATTCTTTTTAATTGCACGCCGGATATGTTTTAATGATGTTTGGACTGCTTGTTTGGTAACTGCGCAGGTATTGATAATTCGTAATTCTTTTTTCTGGGAAGATGACGGACTGTTTGTCTTGGAAGGTAAAATGCCAAGGACAGAAAGCGGATTGTTTGGTGCCGGCAAGCGGAAAACAGAAAGCAACTTATCACCTTCTGCCTGATTAAGCCGACAACCAATATTGATTACTGATACCGTGTTCCAAAATTGTTTTTCTTCACAGACCATCATTTCGTTATTTGTCGTTGCTAATAAATGCATTTACTTTGTTTTGCTAAATAATCGCATCAATCTTTGGCTCGCAAATATTCTAATCTAATAAACGCCATCAGCAGCATTTTATTATTTATCAGACTACGAATTATAACAGGCATTAGTATCGTACTTTATACTGCATCAACTTTTGAATCTTAACGCAATAAATTTCAGCGCGAAAGGTCTTTATGGTTAGAAGGTGTTCTGACCATAGAAAGATCAAGGAGCATATAGGAACATTCTGTAGTCGTAGACTTGTGTCTAATTGGTTTTGTTGTCGTGTCGACTTGTCGAATAAATTTAATGGTTTTAGACAATCTATCTAATGATTTTGGCGGTCTGGCCGAGTTTTCAAGAAATACCATTTGTCAGTTTTTGAAATTATTCTGCAGATTCGGTTTTATCATATTCACTATCCATGAATGGTCTTGCTCTTTTTTTACGTTTACGCTTTTGCTTTGGAGAAAGTTTAAGCTCTAATTCTTCAGGAGGTAAATGGTCTTCAAAAGTAAATTTCACTTCTTCTCGCTTGACGAAATCTTCTTCTTTGATGCTTCGAGGACCGACCTTTTCGGATAGCGGAGCGGCTTGGGTTTCTTGGGAAATTGCGAGTGCTTTTTCGGAAAGTCCGATGCGTCGGTTTTCAAAATCAATCCGGATAATTTTTAGTTCGAGCTCATTACCGATTTGATATTTAGAATCTTTTTTGCTCAGGTTTTCTAAAAGCTGGGATTTGGGGACAAAACCTTCGATGCCATAAGGTAAATTGACGACAATACCGGTTTTGGTGATATCGACAATTCGAGCGGTGATTTGGTCATTGGGTTTATATTCTTTGCTTAAGCGATAGAACGGGTCTTCTTTGGTCTGTTTTAAGCCTAAAGCAATTTGTCGATTTTCTTTATCAATATCTATGATAATTGCTTCAATTTTTTGATTTTTCTTGACGATTTCTCCAGGATGGCGAACTCGTTTTGTCCAAGACAAGTCAATGTTTCTTATTAGCCCTTCAATCCCGGGTTCAATTTCGACAAAGGCGCCAAATGGTTTGAGCGCGGTTATGCGACCAATTACTTTATCGCCAATCTGAAATCGTTCTTCAATTGTTGACCAGGGATCGGGCGTTGTTTGTTTAAGTCCTAAAGAGATACGGCGTAAATCACGGTCAACCGCTAAGACCATTGCTTCAACTTCATCGCCCACTTTTAACAACTGCGAAGGATGTTGAATCGATTTGTTCCACGAAAGTTCGCTGGTATGAATAAATCCTTCTAAATTTTTTTCCAATTCTACTAATACGCCGTATTCCGCAATCGTTGTAACCTTGCCTTTTACTCGAGAACCAATAGGATAGCGCTCTTCAATTTCTTCCCAGGGATGTCGGGTCAATTGTTTAAGACCGACAGTGATTCGGTAATTTTCCGGAATGATGGTTAAAACTTTAACTTTAATGCGGTCACCTTTTTTGAGAATTTCCGCAGGTTTAGTTATCCGATCCCATGACATATCTGAGATGTGAAGTAATGCTGATACGCCGTCAATGTCAATAAATGCTCCAAAATCAGTAAGATTTGTCACTGTGCCTTCAACAATATCACCGACTTTAATTGTTGAGAAGACGCGTTTTCGGGCTTCTTCTAATCTTTCTTCTAAAATTTTGCGTCGCGAGACAACGATACTACGTTTTTTAGGATTTATCGAGAGGATTTTAACTTCCAGAGATTTGCCAACATATTCATCCGGATTATAAATCGGTTTAAGGTCAATTTGAGAACCAGGCAAGAATGCTTCTTGGCCAAAGACTTCAACTAAAAACCCACCAGAAATTTTTTTAATAACTTTAGCGTCAATAATTTCTTGGGATTGGACTTTACTTTCAATTTCGGTCCAGGCAATTAGAGCATCGGCTTTTTTCTTTGATATGATGGGTAATCCGTCAATGCCTTCTAATGCTTCTAAGTATACTAAAACATCTTCGCCTTCATTCAGGATATCATTGGGAGAAAATTCACTTAAGGCTAAGACGGCTTCAGATTTAAGCCCTAAGTCAATAAATACTGAATCCTGAGTACAGCGGACAATTTTACCTTTTACAATTTCACCTTCTTTTAAGGTAGGAAATGCTTCCTCATATATTTTTATTATCCGATTTGTTTGTTGGGTTTGGACTCCTTTCTCCGATTTACCCGTTTCGGGTAGATTCGGTTGGAAGTTAAAGTTGATGGGGATATTATTTTCCATAGTCGTCTAATGCCTCCTTGACCGATTCGGTCGTTGCCCATTCGGCCAAAGTTGAGATTTTAAAGTATTGCTGGTTTTGATTTTGTCGACAATCGCGAGTACTAACTCTGCCGGTGTTGATGTACCGGCAACAACACCAATATGTAAAGGATCTATGCGAGTAGAGGGATTAACCCTTGATTTATTTTTAGTTTTTTTAATATCAACACCTCCTAAATAATTTGATTCAGATGTTTTAAACCATTGCGGTTTTATTTCTTCAGGTTTAGCTACTTGGTAAACTCGGGAACAGAACTGTTGAGCAATTTCCACCAGATGTTGAGTATTAGCGCTATTCTTACCGCCAACTACAATCATAATATCAGAACTGCTCGCCAGTTTTTGACAAATCTGCTGCCGAGTTAAAGATTCCTTGCATAATGTGTGATACACACGTATCTCCTGTAGTTTATCAGTATTGTTTAATATTTTAACCGCTTTTTGAAAATATTCAATAGGTAATGTAGTCTGGCCGACGATACCAATTTTTTTGCCACAATTTTGTGCATGACGGATTATCAACTCAACTTTTTGGTTTTCCCCAAAAACACAACTGTACGGTTGCGCATATCCTAAAATGCCTCTAACTTCCGGATGTTGCTGATCGCCGATGACCACGGTTAGAAAGTTTTCTTTTTTTAATTTATCGGCAATGTTTTGAGTCCTTTTTACATATGGGCAGGTGGCATCAATGATTTTATAGCCGAGTTTTTTAATATCGGAAATAACTTGTGGTGCCGCGCCATGAGAACGAATCACAACTACGGATTTTTTTCGTTGTGTCGGTTTAATGCCTTTAAGAAAAGTTAGATTAGGTGCAGTCTTGACGCCTAAGCGTTTAAGCTGATTAACTACCCGTTGGTTATGAATAATCGGGCCTAAGGTATAAACTTTACCTTTAGTTGATGGGAGCGAGTTTGATTTCAATCCTTGCATAACCAGACGAATTGCCCGTTTCACGCCAAAACAGAAACCAGTGGGTTCCGCAACTTGAACAGAAATTGGTCTTAAACCTTCGTTTAACAGGGTTTTGACCTTCATCGGTAAATTACAATTTGTGTTCCATTATGTTACTAAAAGTTCTTCAATGCGCTTTCTGATTTTCTGGGTTAGAGCTTCATAATCATTTTTCGATTTAGTGTATCCATAGGAAAAAATTGGTTCGCCAAAATGGACTAAAACCTGAGATGGTTTTTGTTGAGTCGTTGCGCAAATTGCGGATTGCGATTTTTTTTGTAAATTAACGATGTCGGAGTCAATTAGGGCTGATAATCTGCCTTGCCAAATTTCTCGGACGCCTTTAACGGCAACTGGTATTATCGGCACTTGATTGGCGATTGCTACATAACTTGCTCCAAGTTTAAATGGCAATAATTGATTCAATATAGGTGATCTGTTTCGAGTGCCTTCAGGAAAGATAAGAACGGTTTGCGACTTCTGTAAAAGGACGGAAACTAATTTTAGGGTTGAGTGTGCGGACTCTTCGCTGCGAGCAACGGGAATTGCATTCCAGAATTTTATTAACCAACGGAAAAACCAGGAGATATCAAACAGCTCTTTTTTGGCCATAAAATAAATCTCTTGATTCACCGCAACCGCGATGATGAATGGGTCTAAATGGGAACGGTGATTGGCAACTAAAATTTGTCCGCGATCTTTTAACAAGTGCTCTCGGCCCTTAACCTTTAGTCGAAACAAAATCCGGGCTAAAGGATAAGCAATAATTTGTCCTAAACGCCAGCGCCATTTCATAATTAATTTTTGTGCAGGGTGCTTAAAGTGTACTGGCCAATCCTCATAATGGAAACTTCGAATTTGACCATACTCATTTTTAAGATTTTATATTTGGTGTCGGTAATTATCGATAATCTATGATTTAAAGTTTCTGATTTGTTTCTTCTCATATCAGCTGCGATGGTCGATTGTTTTGGGGTTTATATCTTTTCATATAATCTTTTATTTTGTTTACCACCAGTTCGATTTCTTGTTCAATCGTTAAGTTAGTAGTATCAATATAGATAGCATCGGGTAATTTCTGTAATGGGCTTACTTTGCGTGTGCAATCTAAGTAGTCGCGTTCTTTAAGATTCTCCTCCACTTCATGTTTTGCGATAGTAATGCCTTGAGCTAAAGATTCTTTTTGCCGGCGCAGGGCTCGTTGTTCCAACGAACAGTCTAAATAAAACTTTAAGTCCGCATTGGGAAAGATAACACTGCCAATATCACGACCTTCAACGATAATATTCTTATTTTGAGCAATCCGACGTTGTTCTTTAACCAACTTTTCCCGAACTTGAGGAATTGCCGATATCAATGAGACTAAATCATCAACTTCTTTACTCCGAATTAATTTGGTAACATCTTTACCATCAACAATTACTTGCTGCGAATTTACGTTTTCAGTAAAATCGAGCTTAAGTTGGTCTAAGAATTTTTGGATAGCATTGATATCCTGATAGTCAATTTTCTCTTGAATAATCTTATAAGTCAAAATGCGATACATTGTTCCTGTATTAAGATAGGCAAAATTCAGGATACGAGCCGCACCGCGGGCGGTTGTGCTTTTTCCTGATCCAGCAGTGCCATCAATGGCAACGATGATATATTTCTCAGTCATAGTCTATTCCCATAATCTAAAATATAATAAATAATAGAAAAATTTGAAAAATGCTTAAGAGACATCGATACCCATAAGAAAAAACAACAATTATGCTTCTGCATCTCATGCCTTTTAAACCAATATTACCACAAGATACACAATGTGCGAATATGAGAATTTTTGGGTTTTTCTTTCGTATTTTGGTGTAATCTGGGTATTTTGCAGAGTTTTCTTGATAGAGAACTTGCCAAAAGTTGACAATTAAACAAAATGTTATGCAGCAACGTAGCAAACTGAAATGATGGGAAAACAACTTGTTGCCGTAGTATCAAATCAATGGTCGCAAAACGATAAACCAAATTCCTGATAACAAAAGAGAACTTTTGCCGAACTTGCTCAATTAACATATAATGCACCCTATAACTCAGAATTACTGTAGATATTTTTAAATCCTAACTGCATAATAAACTTCTTTACCAATCGATCAAATCGGCCCAATATTTGCAAAAGTAAGTCGCGAAAGATAAAATTGTGAATTGTCATTGTCAATCTTAAGCGCAAAAAAAACATCTTGCTTCGGTTTCTAAGTACGATTAAGTTATGCTACTGCATAACTGGATGTTATATGAAATATATTGTAATGAAATATTAATACAATTATACAAAGTTTTCCGATTTTTTCAAGAAAAATTTAACACAACATTGACTGATGACAGCATATAGTATCCCGAGCTTAAAATCTCATCAAAAATTATTATCCAGTGTTTATCTTCCAATAAGATGCTACTAATAGATATAAATATATATTATTATGATTTTAAAAAGAGTTCTTTTGCTCTAAAGTCTTATAAAGTCTATATTGTTATATCATCCTTCACAATTAATAATGTCCCATGGGAAAGTTTAGTTGGGTTATATTTGCGCTTAATTTTCTCTTTTGGCATATCATACTCCTACATTCCTATCTATTTATTCAAGCAAAGGCGATCTTATGCTATTCTAAATCTTTTGCCTTGACGAAAGAAAATTTGCTTCAAATTATCGCTTGCTTTATAAAGAACTCTGACAAAGTCAATATTGATTCAAAAGGCATGAGATGCAGAAGCATAATTGTTGATTTTTTCTTATGGAGTGCGGTGTTTCTTGAGCATTTTTCAGAATTTTCTTTATATTCAAAATGACAAAAAACACGAAATTTGATTTGAACGCAAGTATGTTTTAATCTAAAGTCAATGTCTGGTAATAAAAGGAGTAAATAGTCTTTAGGGATAAATGTACGTCCGGCATGCATTACGAGATAATCATTTTTAACTATATAAGGTTTTCAAATTCTTTTAACATTTTTAGGGTTTCTTCTGCATCTTTTCGGTCTAAAATTTGAATCGCAAAACCAGCATGCATTATGATATAATCATTGACCTGGGCTTCAGGACAAAGCATAAGATTGGCTTCACGCCTAACACCACCAACATCAACTAATGCGGTATCACCTTTGATTGAAACTATTCGAGCCGGTATCGCTAAACACATATTATTTATAACTATTATAGTCATTTATTCATAAAAATCAATGTGCAGATTTTAAGTAGAAATATTAATCAAATTTACTGATGAATAATAGCATAAAAACATAAAGACTGTCTTGAGAAAGAATTTTAATTGAATTTAACAATGAAAATACAGCAGTTGTCCATTTAATCTGATTTGATTGCCGAATAATAAAGCACCCGGTCTTTAATTTTTACCCCCAGTCTTTGGCTAACTACTGGACATTTTGCCATCAAAATAAAAAAACAATCGCGTTCACAATCAACCAAGGATTCAAAATTTGCATGACCTTTAGCAATGACTATATCACAAGTATTGAAGATAGTATTAAATGTTTCAGAAGTATAAGCAAAATCAACACCCAAGAACCGAGAGTTTTTATCATCACTTAAAGGAATAATCTTACCCATACTATCTAAACCGGCTAACACCGCATCGGTTTTTATTGCGTCATTCAGTATCGGTGAAGACCTTACCGCAATAAAAAGTTCGGGTCCTTTTAACCTTTCTAAAAGCAGTTTATCAAGATAGATTTCACCGGCATTATCCACTATATACAGGATTTTTTCTGCAGTGCGAAACTTCTCTTTGAAAATTTTGTAGTCGTCAATGGCTAAGCGCTGTTGGACTAAAGATTGAATCTCTTCATGCAGGGATATACTTTGATTGTGAACTGAATAAATATCTGCCGGGCCAACATCAATAATATTACCACAAGCAGAAAAACTTATGGCTAAATGTAAGGGGTCTTGCGAATTTTTGATTTCTTTCTGTCCGATAGCATATATACTTTTACCTAATTCGTTTTGTGCCTTCTTAATCAGTTCAAATGGGTCAGAAAGATTTATTATTTGGTAAATCTCTTTAAGCACTTGCGAAGTGAATTTACTGGGTGGGTCTTGTAACGATAACTGGGAAGTAATTTCTAAAGCGCGATGTCTTACCTGGGATAACAGTTGCTCTTTTTGGGGATAAGTGGTTATTATCTGTTGCCGAAAAGATTCGTTCGCCCAGGCAACTTCTACAACCCGTTCACATTGTTTAAGCACACATGGAATACATTGAGGTTCTGATTGCATATTAATTATATATTAATTAAATAAAAAGTTCTCGGTACTAAAAACCTTTAGATTTAAAAGGCAAAACAGTGCGACGGAAAAAACCCCTTAGTCAATTGAGAAGACTTTAACTATTAAGCCTGAGTAGTAGTTGCAGGTTTTTCTTCAACCGGTATTGAAGGTTCTTCTTTTTTAGTTTCTAATAGATTACGGTCATCTTTCTTTTTAACGATAACCAAATAATTGGTTAATGTTCCGGTAAACCAGACAGTTGTGCCATAAGACATTACAAAAATTATTAAGAGGTAATATCCAATAGCAAATAAGATTGTCGCAATTAAAATTGCAATGTTAATGTGTTGATAACTAGGCGGCGAAACAAATATTGAATCACTAATTGAAGATAAAATCGTTTCAACCAACCGTGCAAAGGGTTCTGGATACCAATAAGGTATGGATACCTTAAAAGTTGAAGCCGCATTTAACAGAATATCATCAAGTTTACCACCCATAAATACGGATAAGATGTTGACACCGATTTTTACTGCGAGGGACGAGAAAAATGCCATAACCAGTAAGCCAACTTTAGACAAAAAGCCTAAAATTATTGAATACCCAATCAATCTGGCAGTTTGGTCATTAAGCATGGAGAAAACTTCAAATAAGGTGTCAAAAGTATCATTGCCCGTAGCAGCAATAATTGCCGGCGAATACATCAGGGTGAAAATGAAGATAATCAAGAGATAGACAATAAACAAAGATGCGGCAAATGCCGGAAGTATCATTAAACCGGTAAAAATTTCACCCACATAAGGAATCCGACCAATTAGCGATAAAATCAATCCCGCAATTACGACTGATAAGATGAATAAGATTACCATTACCGGACTGGTAATTACTGCGCGACCATTTTGTAACGCATACTTAAATGCCTTTTTTATTTCAAAGAAATCGTCTCCTTTTAACTGCTCAAAAGTTACTTTACAAACTGCAGTGCCACTCGTAAGCAAAACACAAATTCCAAATGCAACTCCAATTGCCCATAACAACCAACCAGACCAATGGAGCGTTTCGGGTATTGGTAACAAGCGGTATGTTGCCCAAATCTCTGCAAAGGACCAACCTTGGGCTAAATAAGTCAGATAAGAACAGATAATATATCCGATTAGGGCAATAATATATCCGAACATCATCATCGATATCTTTTTAATCGAAAAGCCTAACCTAAATGCCCGAAAAATATCTTTGTAGCTATTGTGCAAATTAGTCATTTTACCTCCTGTGCAAATTATAATTTAATGAATAACTATTAAACCTTAAGAAAAAATATAAACCTTTATACATAGAGATTGATAAATGAATCCGCAAAACTGTATTCATAAGTTTATAAACTATTCTAAAGAATGTAAATCAAAACTATTTACCAATTTTTAGATAACATAACTCTAAACCAAAAGCGTTCTCATTCTGAAACCAAAGGTCTTGCTTACTTGAAGAATAGTACTCTTAATTAATACCGTTTTCATATTGAAAGCGAATGTCTTACTCATAAGTTTAAAAGATTTTAGTGTTAATTTCTTGATGCGAGTTTTTTATTCATAAGTTTATGAAGTTTCTTAAAAAGAAATAGAGGGCTAAAAACATAACTGCAATTGCACCCAGCATAATCCATCTAAATGGAATTGAATGTTTTTTAACACTAAATAACCTTCGTCTTTCTTTGAACTGAATCATCATATCAGGATAGTAATGAAATTATATTCTGTCAAGAGCAAAATGCAGAGAACTATAAAAATACTCAACAGACACCGAGCCCCAAAGGTCATTAGCCTTCTCTTAATTCCTACTCTTATCCTTAATGCTAAACCCCACCCAAAATGAACGAGTCAAAGACCTTTCTAAAGCTTACATTGCTTACACTTATTAAACTCTAACTATCTTTAGCCAATACCCTCAGCTATGCCCAGGGAATACGTGCCTGTGCAAAAATGTGTATTTTAGA
>FMJZ01023033.1_pt1 | contig 17777 bp, 19 predicted proteins | sample 1987881 | NCBI WGS metagenome assembly FMJZ01 (sample SAMEA4378227, study PRJEB15110) | soil metagenome | biome: soil; feature: Field; material: Soil | place: India | collected 2015-03-11 | depth 0 m
TTTTTTGGGGTTAAAAATTACTCTTAACCCGCAGGGTGATCTGATCGCAAGTCTGCAATTGCGCCAGCAAAACAACTATGCGATCCAAACCAGCACGGAGTTGAGCCGTGCCCTCCCCCCCTTGATTGACCACAAGGCTAAAGACGAGGGGGCGATCCTGCATGGGTTCCACATAGCCCGCCAAGGCAACGACGCCCCGTAGTGTGCCGGTTTTAGCCCAGACGCGATCTTGAGCTGCTGTATTGCGAAACCGCTGGCGTAACGTACCCGATCGCCCAGCAAGGGGGAGCGATCGCCGCCACAGCGAGGCATGATCCGTGCGCGCTATTTGTTGCAACAGCGTCACCAATCCATTGGGCGTCAGCCAATTTTGCCGCGAGAGTCCGGAACCATCCACCAACACCGCCCCTTGTACTCCGATTTGCCGCAGGTAGCGTTGGCGATAGCCGGGTTGTGCTGCCTCCAGAGCCGCAAGGAGCATTTCTGCATAGAAGTTATCACTCTCTTGGAGAATCGGCAAGATCAACGCCCCTAGGGAAGCTGAGGAATGGCGCACCAACACATCGGGTAACGGCTCTGCTGTCTCCACAAGGCGAATTTGCTGCACCTGAATACCGGCTTGGGCAAAGGCACGCTGCACCTGCTGCTGAAGATAGGGGATCGGCTCACTGAGGGGAATGCGCATTTCTGCTGGCTCACTGCCCCCACGGAGTTGACCCCGCACAATGATCTGCTGGCCGCGCACCTCACTTTCTAGAAATTCCGGCTCAGAGGGAGCCACGGTGCGGGTCTCATTCACCAACCGAAAATGGGTCTGGCGCTGCCGTAGTACCAAGGGTTGTCCCAACTGTTGTGGTATGACCTCTAGGTTCAGGGCATTTTGATTGAGACTAAAGCGCGTCACTACGGCTGCATAGCCCATCGTCAAATCTTCGATCGCCCATGTGGGTTCGATCGTTACGGGTGTGACACCGCCTATTTCCAAGATTGGAACCTGGCGAATCCCCTGCTGAGCAAGACGGGTGGCCATTTGTTGCAAGTCTTGGCTGCTGAAACTGGGGTCAAAACTACCCTGAAGGCGCACCGTTGTTTGGTCGGGGGATCGCGCACTGAGGGTGGTCTCAAAGACATGATTGGCTCCCCAATAGTCTAAGGCGGCGGCCACTGTCGTTAGTTTCACATTCGAGGCCACCAAAAAGAGCTTTTCCCCTTGGTAGTCGTAGAGAAGGTCCCCCGTGGTTAAATCGCGCACCACCATGCCCCACTGACCCCGTTGCCATTGGGGATTTTGGATTTCCTGTTGCAGGACACGAGCCAAGTCTTGGCGGCAGAGACCAAAGGCGGTAGGTGCAATCAGTAGGACAATCAGACTAGCAGGGGGCAGAAGCCATCGAAGCCATGTCATGAAGCACTACGTCCTTGACATAGACGCGATCGCAGCGCTGCGTTTCTACACCCGTTGCCAGTTGATAGCCCGCCTTTTCGTACAAATGGACGGCTGTAGTCATAATCGAGGCCGTTTCAATCCAGATTTTGCGGTAGCCGGCCGCTGCAATGGCTGCCTCCAGATGGTGCAGGAGAAATGTCCCTAGGCCTTGGCCGCGCACGCGGGGATGGAGATACATTTTGCGAATTTCCACAGCCGCTTCGCCTCGCTGAATGGGATAGAAGGCAATCGTGCCAACGACTTCCGAGGCTTGCTCCACCACCCAAAATTGTCCGCCTCGGCGGTGGTAGTACTCTTCAACGTGAACCACATCAGCATCGGCGCCTTCGGGTTGCCAAGAAAGGCCAAACTCACTGAGGACATTGGCAATGAGGTGCATGACCGCTGCCCGATCGCGATCGCACCAATGGCGCACCCCACAATCCCCATAGTGAAGAAAAAATGCACTCAAGGACGGCTGCCTCCCATAAAATTACAGTCCTTTTCACAGAGAGAAAACACAGGCAAAAGTATCAAAACCGCTGTGCCTCAACAGTCAGCACTAAGACAGGCCCTTGTGCACCCCACTTAAAAAAGAACTGTACTGCCACTCTAACGACTCAGCGTGAGGCTCGCAAGATCATTTTGCTACTGTTTTTATCTTTGTTTCATCTTTGCTGCCGCCGCCGCTCTCCTAGTCGCCAATTTAGTATAGGAAAAGATACTGGACAAACGGACGATGCAAGACTTTGGCGTTGTGATTGTCGGTGGTGGCCTAGCAGGCTGTCGTGCTGCTTTGGAAATTTGCCGCCTTGCCCCGGAGACCCCCATTGCCCTTGTGGCCAAAACCCATCCTATTCGTTCCCATTCCGTTGCTGCCCAAGGGGGCATTGCCGCTACGTTGAAAAATGTGGACAGCGAAGACTCTTGGGAAAGCCATGCCTTTGACACCATCAAGGGGTCAGACTTTCTTGCGGATCAGGATGCCGTAGCCATTCTTGCTCAAGAAGCGCCCGATGTGGTGATTGACCTTGAGCACTTGGGGGTGCTCTTCTCTCGCCTACCCGATGGCCGCATTGCCCAACGTCCCTTTGGCGGTCACACGTACCAGCGCACCTGCTATGCAGCCGACAAAACCGGTCATGCCATTCTCCACGAACTCTACTGCAATCTCCTGAAATACAACGTCACCTTTTTTAGCGAGTGGTATGTGCTGCGGCTAATTGTCGAGGATCAGCAGGCCAAGGGGGTCGTTGCTTACCACATTGAAACGGGTCAACTGGATATTCTGCGGGCACCTGCCATTCTTTTTGCCACAGGGGGCTATGGTCGCGTCTTTAATACCACCTCTAATGATTTTGCCTCCACGGGGGATGGCTTAGCGATGACGGCACGGGCAGGCTTACCCCTTGAGGATATGGAGTTTGTCCAGTTTCACCCGACGGGGTTGTATCCAGCGGGGGTTTTGATTTCTGAGGCGGTGCGCGGCGAAGGGGCTTATCTGGTCAATGCCGAGGGAGAACGCTTTATGGCACGCTATGCCCCCAGTCGCATGGAACTGGCTCCCCGTGATATTACCTCGCGGGCGATCGCCATCGAAATTCGCGAAGGGCGGGGCATCCACAGTGACGGTTCTGCAGGGGGGCCTTTTGTCTATCTCGATGTCCGCCACTTGGGTCGCGAAACAATCATGAGTCGCATTCCCTTCTGTTGGGAGGAAGCCCATCGCTTGGCGGGGGTGGATGCGGTGGTGGAGCCAATTCCTGTACGTCCGACGGTGCACTACTCAATGGGGGGCATTCCCGTCAATGTCAATGGTCAGGTGCGTGCCAATGCGACCGAGAGGGTGACCGGATTCTATGCGGCCGGCGAATGTGCCTGTGTCTCGGTGCATGGTGCCAACCGCTTGGGCAGTAACTCTCTCTTAGAATGTGTCGTCTATGGCCGCCGCACCGGTGCCGCGATCGCCAAGGATTTACCGAGCCTGCCCCGCCCCCAATTTGACCCCCAGCCCTACCTGGAAGCAGCGGAGCAACACATTCAACACCTCTTTGGCCAAGCCGGGGATCTGCGCATTGCCCAACTGCGGCAGCAAGTACAAGATTGTATGACCCAATACTGTGGTGTGTTTCGTACGGCTGACTTAATGCAAAGGGGCTTAGAGGAATTGCAACGGCTCAAGGCGGCCTATGGCCGGATTCGCCTCGACGATCGCCAGCGCTATTGGAATACAGAACTGCTTGAGGCCTTTGAACTGGCCAACCTACTGATCGTTGCCGAGGTGATTCTCAGTAGTGCCCTTGCCCGCCAAGAGAGTCGTGGTGCCCACTTCCGTGAGGACTACCCCCAGCGGGATGATGTCAACTTTCTACGCCACACCCTAGCCACCTACCACAGCGATGGCATTAGGATTGACTATCTGCCTGTCACCATTACCATGTTCCCTCCCCAAGAGCGCAAATATTAAAGCCATGCGACGGTTACCTGCAACCCCTGCCCTCAACCGTTTTGTTATTGGCATCACCCTCTTCGTTCTGATCATGTTGGTGGCGGTGGTGGGCTACACCAGCTTTGGCTGGAACTGGCTCGATGCCCTCTATATGTACGTGATCACCGTCTTTGGCATTGGCTACAGTGAAGTGCGACCGCTGATTACGCCGGCGCAACGCTTCTTTAACATGATGATCATTGTGGCCGGCAGTGCCGCAACCGTCTATACCATCGGTGCCGTGGTGCAACTGTTTACCGAGGGGGAGATTAAACGCCTACTCGATATTCAACGGGCGACCCGCGACATCAACAAACTCAACCGCCATGTCATTGTCTGTGGCTTTGGCCGCATTGGTCAGGTGATGGCTCAGGAATTATCGGCATTAAAAATCCCCTTTGTCATTTTGGATGTCAATGAGCAGCGCATTGATCTAGCGATACAGTTGGGCTATTTGGCCTATTTGGGGAGTGCGGCGGAGGAGGAAACGCTGCGAGTGGTGGGCATTGATCGGGCGATCGCCCTGGCGACGGTGCTGCCCAACGATACAATCAATGTCTTCATTACGCTGACGGCGCGATCTGTGAATCCGAGCCTGCTGATTGTGGCACGGGCAAATTTAGCCGCCACGGAATCGAAGCTGCGCCTGGCAGGGGCAGATCACATCGTCTTGCCGACAAAAATTGGCGCCAGTCAAATAACCAACCTCATTCGGCGGCCACGCATTGACTTCCTCGAACAAACGGGCGATCGCGAGACCCTCAACGACCTCTTGAGCCACATTGATGCTCGCCTTGAGGAACTGGAGATTACCGCCGATTACCCTTACGTGGGTACGCGCTTGACGGGACTTGAGGTACGCGGCCAAGGGGCATTTATCATTGTTGGCTTGCGCAAGAGTGATGGCCAATTATTCCCGACCCGCGCCAACCCCCTTGTGGAAGTGGGCGATACCTTAATCTTATTGGGTCATGCCCAAGATGCCCCCAAGCTAATTCGTAAATATACATCCCGCTCCCGCCACGCCCAATGACAACCCCCGCTCATCTCGCTGACCTCAAGGATCACGTCATCATTTGCGGTTATGGACCTCTTGGTCGCACCCTAGCGATGAACTTGGCCACCGCCCAAATCCCCTTTGTCGTGATTGACAACCAGCGGCAGCGACTACGGCTTGCCCAGCAGTCAGGGCACCTTTTCTATTGCAGTGACGATCTCATGGATGAAAACGAACTCCTGGCGGTGGGAGTGGATCGCGCTCGCACTGTGGTCGCGGTTTTGGCTGATGATGCCAGTAATGTCTTTATCACCCTGATTGCCCGTCGCCTCAATCCCAACTTGCAAATTTTGGCCTATGGTGAATTGCCAGCCACGGAATCTAAACTGCGTTTTGCCGGTGCCGATCATGTGGTCTTGCCCTCGAGTATTAGCGCCCAACGCATGGTGCAGCTCATTACTCGCCCCACAGTGTTGGATTTTCTTGAGGAAAAGGATGAGCGCAGTCACCTGATTGAGCTACTCAGCCAGCTCGATCTTCAGATTGAGGAGTTTACGCTCCCCTTGGAGGCTTCCTTGGTGGGGTTAGCGATCGCCGATGTGGAAGCGAAAGGCCGAGGCCGCTTTATTATTGTTGCTATCCGCCATCAGAATGGCGCATTAGTGACCCATCCCCCCTTAACCTTGCCCCTAGCGCCCGGCGACACCCTGATTGCCCTTGGCCGAGCAGCGGAAATTAAAACCTTCTTTCGCCAATATGCCCACCGCCAGCCGACTCGCTATCGCGGCCTAGGAAGCTAGCCCTTCAGGCCAGCAGCGGTTTGTGAGGGAATAATATATCGCTGCAAGAAAATAAACACAATGAACACGGGCACAATTGAAATCACTGAGCCAGCGGCAATGAGTCGCCAATCCAAAGAAAACGTCCCCGCCAAGGTGACCACGCCAATGGGCAGGGTATAAAGTTCTGGTTGATCCAAGACCAACAGTGGCCAGAGAAAATCACTCCAAGCGCCAATAAACACAAAAATGCCCAGGGTAACGAGGGCGGGGCGAATGGCTGGCAGCATCACAAACCACCACAACCCCAGTTCTGAGCAGCCATCGAGGCGAGCTGCTTCCTCTAATTCCTTGGGCACCGCCATAAAGGCCTGTCGCAACAGAAAGATACCAAAGGCAGAGGCCAAACTCGGCAGCATAATTCCCAGATAGGTATTCCGCAGACCCAACTGGACCGCCAAAATAAACAGGGGGATCATGATGATTTGAAAGGGAATCATGATCGTGGCCAAAATGGCCGTAAAGATCACCTCACGTCCGCGAAAGGACAGCCGTGCCAAGGGATAGGCGGCCAAGGCAGAGGTCAGGAGATTGCAGGCCACCGTTAAGACCGCCACCAGCGTACTATTGAACAGATACTGGCCAAAGGGATTCGTTTGCCAAACCGTGACGAAATTCGCCCATGTTGGTTCGGCGGGCAGCCAGCGGGGCGGAAAGGCAAAAATATCTTCATTGGCAGATTTGAAGGCGGTACTGGTAAGCCACACCAAAGGGAGCAGCATGGCGATCGCGATCGCCACCAACAGCAGGTAGGCCAAGCCTCGCCGCAGGGTCATCGCCGCGTCCAAAGATTCGTAAACATCATCAACAGGCCACCAATCACAATGGCGATCGCAAGACCGCCAGCAATCCAGTCTAGGGTTGTCGTTTCCATCGGCAATTTCTCAAGGGTACTTTTAGACACTGCGCAGGGCAACAATCGGATCCAGCCGCGCCGCCCGCTGAGCGGGAACCACCCCAAAAAAGAGGCCAATACTGCCCGAAACGCCGACGGCAAGAGCCACAGCAACGGGAGCAACCCCAGCCTCTAGGGGGGTCAGCATCCCCACCAGCATCACACCGCCCACGCCGACGCCGGTACCAATTAGGCCACCGACGGCAGACAGGATCATCGCCTCAATCATAAACTGTGCCAGTATATCCCGCTGAGTCGCACCAATGGCCTTGCGCAGGCCAATTTCCTGGGTCCGCTCCGTCACGGACACCAGCATAATGTTCATAATGCCAATCCCCCCCACCAGCAGCGAAATGCCCGCGATCGCTGCCAACATCAAGGTCAGGGCATTGCTAATGTTGCCAATAATTTGCAGGGCTTCCTTTTGAGTTTGAATAGTAAAATCGTCCTCATCGACAATTTGATGCCGCAGCCGCAGGAGGTTCGTAATCTGAAACTTGGCCGCATCAATGCTCTGTTCATCGCGGGCAGACACCGAGATAAAGGTTAGGGAAATCCCATAAGGAGAGCGCTGCCCGACAATACGGGAAGACATCGTCGTAATGGGAATATAGGCCGCCTCATCCTGATTGTTGCCAAGGAAAGCGCCCTTTTCGGCCATGACACCAATCACCTCAAAGGAAAGATTCTTGATCCGCACCTGCTGACCCACAGGATTTTCATTGATGAAGAGCTTCTTCGCCAAATCCGAGCCTAAAATCACGACGCGGCGATGCCGTTCCACATCCTTATCGGAGATAAAGCGCCCCTGCGCCACTGTAAAACTGCGCACTGAGGGAAAGGTGGGGGTGGTCCCCACAATCAGCACATTCGTGTTGCGTCCTCGATAGGTGACCCGTTGTTGCACTTGGATTTGGGGTGCCACTTCCTTCACCGTGGGCACTTGGGTGGCGATCGCCTTAGCATCCTCAAGGACAAGGGTTTGTGGCACATTAAAGGTGCGGTTACGGGCTTGGGGCGTCCCCGGCACAATAAAAAGCGTATTGGGACCAAGGGATTCAAACTGACTAGCGGCATAGCGTTGTGCCCCCTGACCTACGCCGACCATGGCAATCACCGCTGCATTGCCAATAATAATCCCCAGCATCGTTAGCCCACTACGGAGCCGATTGGCCTTGAGGGTGGCGATCGCCATGCGTACACTTTCAGCAAGGTCCATGATTCAACGCCGAAAACACCTGTTTTTAATCTAACTTGAGATCTGCTTTCCCCTCAGGTTCAGGATTGCGGCAGGGGAATACTTTTGCCATTGTAGAGATTCATGGCCGCCTCAACCCCGGACTGAATACTTAACTCAATTGCATCCACAGCAAGGTCGAGCACGGCGGGTAAAATGGCCAGTTCCGCTGCTGAAAAATGTCCCAAAACAAAGGGCACGGCATTGCGCGGCCCCGTTTGTTGCTTCAGGCGATCGCCAAAGGCAATGCCCACCTTCAGGCGAGGAAACTGCTGGGAATGACAATGCTGAATAATCGATTTAATCCCATTGTGTCCCCCCGTTGAACCACTCAGGCGCAAGCGCACTCGCCCCAAAGGCAAATCAGCATCATCATAAACGACAAGGGTTCGCTCAAGGGGCAGTTTATAAAAATTCAACAGGGCATGGAGAGACTGCCCCGAACTATTCATATAGGTGGTGGGCTTGAGGAGGCGCACCTTCTGATCATGAATCAGAACCTCTCCCACCTCTCCCAAGAAACGCCGCTGCGGGGTCAACTGCACTTTATACCGCTGCGCAAGGGCGTCGAGGACACGAAAGCCAATGTTATGGCGCGTTGTAGCATACTCTATCCCCGGATTCCCAAGGCCGACAATCACACAGGGCTGGAGTGCCATGCCACCTAAGCGGAGGGTTCCCGAGGCGATTCAGACTCTGCCTTGGCCTGCTGTTCCTGCTCGAGGGCAGCGGTCTGCCGCTTCATTTCATCTTGGAATTCACGGGAGGCCTCCTCAAAGGCACGCTTTGTTTTACCAAGGCTGCGGCCAATTTCCGGCAGCTTTTTCGGGCCAAAGATGAGCAGTGCCACCACCAAAATGACGATGAGTTCCGGCAGACCGATCCCAAAAACGTTCATGGATTATCCCAGTGCTTTCCAGCTCACATTAACACCATCGAGGATGAGTGTCGAGTTGTAGATTTGCAGAATGATCAGCAAAAAGACCAAAAATAGCCCCATAAAGACTGCCATCAAGGGAGTAGTACCCCAGCCGGGGGCGACTTTACCGTATTCAGAATTCAAGGGGCGCAGAATATCCCCGAGCCAAGTCCGTCGTGCCATAAATCCCTTTTTTGAACGAAATGAACAGCGTTTTAACGTTTCGTAATATTATAGAAGCATATCTTGCTCCCATTTAGTACGCTTCTATGGAACCTGCAACAGTTCTTAGCATTGCTCTCGCTGCCGTCTGTATTGGCGTCACTGGCTACTCCATCTACCTTTCCTTTGGCCCCCCCTCGAAGGAGCTAGCGGATCCCTTCGACGATCACGAGGACTAAAATCACAATCCCTCGACAGGAACTCCCAAAAAGCTGGCGATTGTTGCTCCCTGTGTCTCCAGTTCGGCCAAGGGCAGCGGTGCACCCACGCGAGTCAGGGGGACTTCACCTCGGCCTTTAATCTTCAGGTAGAGGGCACGCTTGGGGTTAAGTCCTTCTTTAATGACAATTTTTACAGCTTGAACATCGCTAATCGGGCAGCTTACCTCAATTTGGCGGTTCTTGCCGGGGAAGCCCCAACGGAAAATGCGGACAAAGCCTGTTTCTTTATTGAACTCATTGAAGCCACCGCCAATATCCCAAGCGATCGCAAGCCACAGGTACGTTGCCAACAGCAACGCCGCCACTCCATAAAAGCCAATGGCAATTCCTTGGGGAATAAAGACCAAATCAATTGGGTTGCCAATGGGCAATAGGTTGCGGTGTAAATAGCTAGAGAGACCGGCCAAAAAGAAGCCCAAGCCACCAATGGAGACCGCTGTTGCCCAAAAGTAGTTACTAGGGCGACGGGAACCCAGCACCGTATAGCGCAGAACCGACTCTTGACGCGGGGATGGCTCAGTTACAGGGGAGTTCGTCATAGCTTGCGTTGCCAAAGTTAAAGCACTTTACATATTAAGAGAAATTGGGCATATTCTCTCTGCCCCATAATGCTCTGCATAAGAGCTAGGCTAGAACTATTCTTGGGTGGCTAATTCTACCTGTAGAGTAGGGAAGTCCGAAACAGCGTTTTTCTGACAATCCATACAATATAAATAGTTAAGAACTGTAAAAAGGGGTCAAAGGGTCAGTTATGCAACCATCCAATCCCAATCAATTTACCGAAAAAGCATGGGCAGCGATCGCCCGCACGCCAGATCTGGCTAAGCAGGCACAGCATCAGAATCTAGAGAGTGAACACCTGATGAAATCGCTGCTAGAGCAAGAGGGTCTGGCAACACAAATTTTCCAAAAAGCTGGCTGTTCGGTGCAGCGCATCCGCGATCTCACTGACGAGTTTATTAACCGTCAGCCGAAAATCAGTAATCCGAGTGGCGTCTATCTGGGACAGAGCCTTGACAAGCTCCTTGATCGCGCTGAAGAGGCACGCAAACAGTTTGGCGATGAGTTTATTTCCATTGAGCACTTGGTATTGGCCTTTGCCCACGACGATCGCTTTGGTAAAAAACTCTTTCAAGACATTGGCCTTACGGAAAAAGTGCTGCGGGAAACGATTCAGCAAATTCGCGGCTCCCAAAAAGTGACGGATCAAAACCCAGAGGGTAAATATGCGGCACTGGAAAAATATGGCCGTGATCTGACGCTCTTGGCTCGTCAAGGGAAACTGGATCCCGTCATTGGCCGTGATGACGAAATTCGCCGTGTGATTCAGATTCTCTCCCGCCGTACCAAAAATAACCCAGTGCTCATTGGTGAACCCGGCGTTGGTAAAACCGCCATTGCTGAAGGCTTGGCACAGCGGATTGTGGCGGGGGATGTGCCTGATTCCCTGCGCGATCGCCAGTTGATTGCTCTCGACATGGGTGCCTTGATTGCCGGTGCCAAGTATCGCGGTGAGTTTGAAGAGCGCCTCAAAGCAGTGCTGAAGGAAGTGACAGACTCCAACGGCCAAATCATCCTCTTTATTGATGAAATCCACACCGTTGTTGGTGCCGGGGCCACCCAAGGGGCAATGGATGCCGGCAACCTGCTTAAACCGATGTTGGCACGGGGTGAACTGCGCTGTATTGGTGCCACCACCCTGGATGAGTACCGCAAGTACATTGAAAAGGATGCCGCCTTAGAGCGGCGATTCCAGCAGGTCTATGTGGATCAGCCCAGTGTGGAAGACACAATCTCGATTTTGCGCGGTCTCAAGGAACGCTATGAGATTCACCACGGTGTCAAAATTTCTGATACCGCCTTGGTGGCAGCGGCCACGCTCTCAACCCGCTACATTAGCGATCGCTTCTTGCCCGACAAAGCAATTGACCTCGTGGACGAAGCGGCGGCCAAACTAAAAATGGAGATTACCTCGAAACCTGAGGAACTGGATGAGATTGACCGCAAGATCCTGCAATTGGAGATGGAGCGGCTCTCACTGCAAAAAGAAACCTCGGCAGCCTCGCGCGATCGCCTTGAGAAACTCGAAAAAGAGCTAGCCGACCTCAAGGAGGAGCAAAGCCGCCTTAATGCCCAGTGGCGAGCAGAGAAAGAAGTCATTGACCGTCTCCAAGCCATCAAAGAGGACATCGAAAAAGTCAACATCGAGATCCAGCAAGCGGAGCGCAACTACGACCTCAACCGTGCTGCCGAACTCAAATACGGCAAGCTCACAGAACTCCACAAAAAACTGGCGGAAGTCGAAGCCAAACTGCGGGAGATTCAAGTGGGGGGGCGATCGCTCCTGCGGGATGAAGTGACCGAGGCCGACATTGCCGAAATCATCTCGAAGTGGACAGGCATCCCCGTGAGCAAACTGGTGGCGTCGGAAGCCCAAAAACTGCTGCACCTCGAAGAAGAGCTGCACAAACGGGTTGTGGGTCAAGATGAGGCCGTCACCGCAGTAGCGGAGGCCATTCAGCGCTCCCGTGCCGGGCTAGCGGATCCCAATCGTCCCATTGCCAGCTTCATCTTCCTTGGACCAACGGGTGTCGGTAAGACGGAATTGGCTAAGGCCTTGGCGGCCTTCATGTTCGACACCGAAGAGGCGATGGTGCGGATTGATATGTCCGAGTACATGGAGAAACATGCCGTATCGCGGTTGATTGGGGCGCCCCCTGGTTATGTGGGCTATGACGAAGGCGGTCAACTCACGGAAGCCATTCGCCGCCGTCCCTATGCCGTGGTTCTCTTCGATGAGATCGAGAAAGCCCATCCCGATGTCTTCAACGTGTTCCTGCAAATTCTCGATGATGGCCGCGTCACCGATTCCCAAGGGCGCACAGTGGACTTCAAGAACACCATCATCATCATGACCAGCAACATTGGTTCCCAGTACATTCTCGATGTTGCCGGCGATGACAGTCGCTACACGGAAATGTACAACCGTGTCATGGAGGCGATGCGTGCCCACTTCCGACCCGAATTCCTCAACCGCGTGGATGAATTTATCATCTTCCACAGCCTGCGTAAGGAGCAATTGCGGCAAATTGTTCAATTGCAGGTGCAGCGGGTGCAGCAACGCCTGAGCGATCGCCAGATTACCTTGTCCCTCACTGAGAAGGCGATCGACTTCTTGGCCGAAGTGGGTTACGACCCTGTCTATGGTGCCCGCCCGCTGAAACGCGCCATCCAGAAACAACTGGAAACCCCCATTGCCAAAGCTATCCTACGGGGTGACTTCTTCGATGGCGATACGATTCTGGTGGATGTGGGCGAGAACGAACGCCTCAGCTTCCGGCGTCAAGCGGAACTGGTAACCGTTTAGGTGCAACTGAGACTGATTCAAGAGGGTTGGGTTGGGGTTTGCCCCTCAGCCCTCTTTTTTTGAGCAATCGTTTTAGTTTAGTAGCCTTGGTCAAACAGGGTAATCTTGGCCAATAGTCCCGCCACCATCAAAAAGAGTGCCACGAGCCGTGCCCAGAGGCGATTTTCCGTCAAGCCTTGACGCTTTCCTAAGTCCACTAGCTGCTCACGATTGGTTTGCACTTCCAAGCGCACTGTCTCAATTTTGGCTTCTATAGTGCTGAATTTCTCATCAATCGCGTTAAATTTTTCGTCAAACTTCGCTGCCATTGAGTTGAGTTCCTCTTCAAACTTGGCCTCCAGAGTCTGGAACTTTTGATCAATCGTGCGGTGTTGCTTTTGTCAAGCCGCTCGGCCACAATTTGCGTATCGAGAAATCCTATTAAGGTCAAGGATTGAGTGATGAAGGCTTTTCCTGAGAATTTGAGTTACAACCCTTGGAGAAAGGCGAGACGTGCCTGCGACCGTTGATCTTGATAGTGAGCGATCGCCCCCTTGGTGTTTCCTAATTGCTCCTCCAGCCAAGCCAGATGGCGACGGTGATTCAGTACGGGCACGAATCCGATGGACAGGATCATCCTTAGCGGTCAGCATGACAATTGGCACACCCTCCCGTTGAGGCGATCGCCGCAGTTGGCGGCAAATATCGTAACCCTCCATCCCCGGCAAATTTAAATCCAACAGAATCAGGTGGGGAGGGTAATTTTTCGTATTTTTACTTCCTCCTATCTGGTGATTTTGTAAGCTGTCCTCCTCAGAATGCCTAAAAAGAACTTCAAAGGATACAGAGACAGGGCAAACGCAGGCAAGGGTCTGACGGTATATTGGATTCAGACTGCCAGTCCCAATCTTTGGTAACGGTGAGGAAACTTGTGTTCATGGTCAGTGAGCAACAGCGATGGTAAGTTCTGATCCCAAACCCTGTCCAGAAGGGTTTGCTGCTCTGATGCGGAACAAGAATTTCCTCAAGTTATGGGGCGGTCAAATCATCTCCCAACTGGCGGACAAAATTTTTCTCGTCCTCCTAATTACACTGGCGGTTTCCTACGATGCCAGCTATGAACTGCCCGGCTCCAAGGCCTCAGCCGTAATGATTGCCAATACACTACCAGCGGTCTTCTTTGGTTCAACGGCGGGCACGTTTGTGGATCGCTACCCCAAGCGGGAGCTAATGAGCATTACCAATATTCTGCGCGGGCTACTGGTCTTTGCCCTGATCTTTATTCCGAAGCGGTTTACGCTGCTGCTCCTGATTGCCTTTTCCGAGTCCATCCTCACTCAATTCTTTGCCCCAGCGGAACAGGCGGCGATTCCCCTGCTCGTGAAGGAGGAAAATCTGCTCTCGGCGAATGCCCTCTTTATCACAACAATGATGGGGTCACTCGTGGTGGGGTTTGCCATCGGCGAGCCATTGCTGAGTGGTGCTGTGGCCATAGGGGGTATCTATGCCCGTGAAGTTGTTGTCGGTGCGCTGTACGTCATGGCGGGGTTGGTTTTAGCGTCGATTCGCTACCGAGAAGCAGTGCATGAGCGCGATCGCCACCTCAATGTTTGGCAGGACTTGCAGGAGGGGTTTCACTATGTGCGCAAAAATCGTCTCTTGGGCAATGCCATGCTCCAGTTAACGATCCTCTATTGTGTCTTTGCCGCCTTAACGGTGTTGGCAGTCAGTTTAGCCCAAGAAATTGGTCTGCGTCCTAACCAGTTTGGCTTTCTCTTGGCCGCTGCAGGGTTGGGGTTAATTTTAGGGGCGGGGGTTTTGGGCCAATGGGGAGAGAAATTGCATCATCGGCCACTACCTTTGATTGGCTTTTTGGTGATGGCAGCCGTCTTACTGGTCTTTGCATTTGTGCATCATCTGTGGGTGGGTCTGGGCTTAAGTATTTTGCTGGGAATGGGGGCGTCCTTAATTGGTATTCCCATGCAGACGCTGATTCAGATTCGGACGCCGGCGACAATGCGGGGTAAGGTCTTTGGCTTCCAAAATAACATTGTCAATATTGCCCTCAGTGTGCCCTTGGCGATTGCGGGGATTCTTTCGGATTTCTTAGGTCTCACGGTTGTGATGGTCGGGATGGGGGGCGTGGTGGCGATCGCTGGCATTTGGGCATGGCGGAATACACAAGCCGTTCTTGAGGATCTGATTTAGGAGACAGAGATGCCCCTACTACATTTGCGTACTTGGCCAGAGGTCGAAGCCTATCTCAAGACTTCCAAGGGGATGATTATTCCCATTGGCTCTACGGAGCAGCACGGTCCTATGGGTCTAATTGGTACTGATGCCCTCTGTGCTGAGGCGATCGCCAAAGGGGTAGGAGAAACCACTGCTGCCCTTGTTGCCCCAACCATTTCCGTAGGCATGGCCTTACACCATACAGCTTTCCCCGGCACCATTAGTTTGCGCCCTAACACGTTGATTCTGGTCATTCGCGACTATGTAGTGAGCTTAGTACGCGCAGGCTTTCAACGCTTCTTTTTTATTAATGGTCATGGCGGCAATATCGCCACGGTGAAGGCAGCCTTTGCTGAAACCTATGCGGTCTTGGCAGATCTGCACATTCCAGAAGCGGATCAAGTGCGCTGTGAATTGGCTAACTGGTTTATGTGTAGTTCAGTGATGCAACTGGCGCGGGAATTGTATGGCGATCGCGAGGGTTCCCATGCCACCCCTAGTGAAGTGGCGGTGACCCAATTTCTCTATCCAGAGGCCATTAAGCGCGTTCCCCTCAATCCCGAAGTCAACACCAGTCATGCTATCTACAGTGCCGCAGATTTTCGCCGCCGCTATCCTGATGGTCGTATGGGGGCAGATTCCAGTTTGGCCGCCCCTGAGCATGGACAGCAATTTTATGAGCGAGCTGTTCAGGAGTTGAGCGATCGCTACCGTCAATTTCTCCAAGCCGACTAAATGACTTTCTCTCTCCCAGCTCAAACGTGGCATTGGCACAGCTACCCGATTCTCTATCGGCATCAAGGGACTCAGGGCACCCCCCTACTCCTCATTCACGGCTTTGGTGCCTCGAGCTTGCATTGGCGCAAAAATATTCCTACCCTCGCTGCCCACCATCAAGTGTATGCCATCGATTTACTGGGCTTTGGTGGCTCTGCCAAACCCGCTCCCTCAGTCATCCCCTACACATTTGAGACCTGGGCAAGGTTGGTTTTAGACTTTTGCCGTGAGGTCATTGGTCAGCCGACGGTTTTAATCGGCAATTCCATTGGCTGCGTCGTCACTTTACAGGCTGCTGTTTTCCAGCCCCTGTGGGTCAGTCAACTGATCCTGCTCAACTGCTCTTTGCGTCAGCTCCATGATCGCAAGCGACAGCAACTCCCTTGGTACCGCCGCTGGGGCACCAGCCTGCTCCAGCAACTTTTAGGAAATCGCGCCCTTGGCACCTACTTTTTCCGCCAAATTGCCCAACCCCGTACCGTGCGCCGCATTCTCCACCAAGCCTATGCCAACACTGCTGCCGTCACCGATGAACTGGTAGAGATATTACTCACCCCTGCCCAAGATGCCGGGGCTGCCGATGTCTTTTTAGCCTTTGTCCGTTACTCCCAAGGTCCCTTACCCGAAGACCTTCTACCTCAGATTACCTGCCCCACCTATTTCCTGTGGGGGGCTGCCGACCCTTGGGAACCCATTAATGAAGGGCAGAAGCTAGCTCAATTTCCCTGTGTGCAGGAGTTTGTCGCCTTACCAAAGGTGGGTCATTGCCCCCAAGATGAAGCACCTGAGCAGGTGAATGCCCACATTCTGAAATGGTTGGGCAAAATTTCCATCACTGGCTAGGATGTTCTCTGAACTCGTGTTATACTGGTAAAGCTTAACGGGGCGTAGCGCAGCTTGGTAGCGCACCACTTTGGGGTAGTGGGGGTCGTGGGTTCAAATCCCGCCGCTCCGATTTTCTGGAATCAAGGCCGTGGGCGAATTCGTTGCCCAGACCCTGGCCTAATTCCACAACAACGTCGCGGGCACCGTCGGCCTGCTGCGAAGCCTCATCTGCGGCGAAACCTTCGTCACCCGCAAGATCACCCGGGCGCTAGCCTGCATCAAGCTCGGGCTGCAAGACGGCTGGGTCAGCTGTTTTACCAAAGCCGCGACATCAAACCCGAAGCAGAGAACGAAGGCCCATAAGAATCACCATCGCCGGCACGGGCGACGTCGGCCTTTCCAACACCATTCCGCCGGCGCAGTACAACGAAATGGATTGCGTGATCCAGCTGTGAACCTCATCCCCCGCTTCATTCATCACCGCATCGCGCATCGGCCCAATCTGATCAAGATCGTTGATAACCCAGGCTGGCTGTTTTTCGACAAGATCCTGCGCATGGGCGTGGGGTTGCTCGTGGGAGTGTGGATTGCCCGCTACCTGGGGCCGGAACAATTCGGCCTGTTTAACTGCGCGCACGCCTTGACTGATTTGTTTGGGGCCATTACGGTAACTAGACGCAAGGCATGATAGCGCGCGACATGATTGAAGATAGAAGACGTGTCCGGCTATTTTACTTCTATGCCTGCGGTGATCGGAGTGTGGTCGGGCATCATCGTTAGATTCCGCGCGGCCTTCGGCAAGGTGCAGGTCCATCAGGGAATACGAAGGTACATCGTTAATACGTCTTGGCTATTTGCCGAGCAGATACTGCGAATCATCGCCGGGTTGCTGGTCGGCATCTATGTCGCGCGCTACTTTGGTCCGATAAAGTTCGGCCTGTTCAGCTATGCGCTGGCGTTCGTGGGACTGTTTGCGTCACTCGCCAAACTGGGGATAGACGGGATCATTGTCAAGGAACTGGTCAACGCACCGGCAAAGCGCGACGCCTATCTCGGTACGGCATTCTGGTTGAAAATCATTGGTACCATGTTGACCTGAGTGGCGATGGAGTGCTTCAGATACATAATATATATGGAATCTTCCGCTGATTTGCTTTTCTGCAGTGTTTGGAAAATGCTTGTTATCCGAGAATGAGCAGAATTTGATTCCAACATTCACATCGTTGGCGCTAATCATCAATGTAATTGGGTGTCTTCTTCTCATTCCGCTATGGTCAATAAAAGGTGCGGCGCTAGCAGCATTGGCGTCACAAATTATTCGATTGATATGGTTTGGCCTCACTGATAAATTAG
>FMJZ01054188.1_pt1 | contig 17768 bp, 12 predicted proteins | sample 1987881 | NCBI WGS metagenome assembly FMJZ01 (sample SAMEA4378227, study PRJEB15110) | soil metagenome | biome: soil; feature: Field; material: Soil | place: India | collected 2015-03-11 | depth 0 m
ACGTATTCAACGCCAACGGGCGTTATGTGGTGGGGCTGGCACAATTTGACCGTCCGGCAGGTACGATTCTGATACTGGAAACCCGCGACTTCTGGCCTGACCTGGGCACATGGACGTTTGGCTGGAACTACGACCAGGGTGGGGGAAGCCTGCCGTTCTGGCACAACAAAGGCGGAAATTACACCTTTGCCGACGGACACGCCCGGTTCCTCCGGCTTCAGCAGACTATCTCTGCGAACAGCTTCATGTGGAACCTGAGCAACGACCCGAACACCGACTGCCCGGAGGGAAGCCCGTACTGCGTTGCGCCACGTGGCGCGTATGACCTGGTCGCGCTGGCAAACGCCATTCCGCCAGCCTATCGGTAGCGAAGAATGGTCGCGTAGAGGGTGAGTTTTCGCCCTCTACGCCCAAACGTAAGGAGGAGACGATGCGCAAGGAGATATCACCAGGCGTTGCAGTGGCTGTTATCGTAGTGGTGCTGGTTGTCGTCGGGGCGATATTCTTCTGGAAGACCAAGTCGCCCTCCAGCATCCCGAGTGCAGAGGGTGGTCCACCACCTGATGTTCAGCGTCGCCTGCAGATGGGAACGGGGTCTCCGGGTCTTCCGCCTGCTCCACAGGCACCACGATAGACCACACGGGCAACAACCGTCGGGTGTCATCCTGAGTGTGGGAAAGAGGCTTTGAAGCGCTCGTTCGGGTCAGGATGACACCCGTTGTTATGTTCGTAATCCCCTTGCTTGACGACGTCGGGGAGGAGTGCTAATATATACTTACTTAAACATTCTATGAATCGGCGACAGGAGGAGGAGCATGCAATATCGTAAGCTGGGAAAGTGGGGCGTGAAGGTGAGCGAGGTCAGTCTGGGCTCCTGGTTGACCTTCGGACACGCCACCGATGAGGAGACCGCCGCAGAGTGTATCTATCGGGCATACGAGCTGGGCATCAACCTGTTTGATACCGCCAACGTGTATGCCGCCGGACGGGCGGAAGAGGTAATGGGCAAGGCGTTGAAGGCGTTTCGGCGCGACTCGTACGTGCTGGCGACGAAGGTGTATTTCCCGATGGGCGATGGACCGAACGACCGCGGGCTGTCGCGCAAGCACATCTTCGAACAGTGTCACGCCAGTCTGAAGCGTTTGGGAACGGACTACATTGACCTCTATCAGTGCCACCGATACGACAGGAACACGCCGCTGGAGGAGACGGTGCGCGCGATGGGCGACCTGATTCGGCAGGGAAAGATTCTGTACTGGGGCGTTAGCGAGTGGTCGGCGTCGCAGATACTGGATGCCGTCCATCTGTGCCAGCAGATGAACATCGACCCGCCCGTATCCAACCAGCCGCATTACAACATGCTGGGGCGAGAGATCGAAAAAGAGGTTCTGCCGATGTGCGAGCGTGTGGGCATGGGCAATATTGTCTTTTCGCCGCTGGCGCAGGGCGTGCTGACCGGCAAGTATCTGCCCGGTTCGCCGCCTCCGCCCGACACCCGCGCAGCCGATGAGAGCTCCAACATGTTCATGCGCTGGCTGATGAGCGAGGAGGTGCTGACCAAAGTGCAGAAACTGCGCCCCATTGCCGAGCGCAACGGGCTGACGATGGCGCAGCTCGCGCTGGCATGGTGTCTGCGCCAGCCGATGGTCTCCAGTGTGATTATCGGCGCACGAAAGGTCTCGCAGATTGAGGATAACGTGAAGGCATCGGGCGTGCAGCTCTCACCTGAAGACCTGCGCGACATCGACATCGCTCTGGGCTTCGCCCAGCCAGAAGGATAACCCTCTCATCCCTGGATTCCCCTCCTTGCTGTCTCTCACGGGAGGGGAATCTTTTCCTCTTTCAGCAGTTTCAGCAGGTCGTCGGGATAGTCTGTTTGGATGCCATCTACCCCCATTGCTATCGACAGGCGATACCCCTCTGGCGTATCGGAGAAGCCCAGGTTATCCACATACACGGTGATGCCCTCGCGGTGCGCTTCCTGCACCAGTTCGCGCGTCCACTGTGCTATATCACCGTCCAGCGCATCTACAGGCAGCATCCGCTTCAGTTCGGCGATGCCGCCCGGTTTGCGGTAGTCCTGCGGCAGGCTGGGCATGATGGGAATGTACGGAGCTGTCTGCTTCCACTCCTTCAGTTTGTCCAGTGAACCGTACACCAGCACCTGCTTTTCCATGCGGTGACGGCGGATGGTGCGCAGTATCTCTGCTACCGGAGCGTCCTTGTGGTCGATGTAAACGTTGATTTTGCCGCGGCACAGTTCGAACACCTCGTCCAGGGTGGGAACCTTTTCGCCGCGATACAGCGGCGAGAACCTGACCCCGGCATCCAGCTTGCGGATGGCAGAGAGGGTCAGCTCGTTGACTGCGCCAGTGCCGGTGGTAGTGCGGTCTACCGTGCGGTCGTGCATGATGACCAGTTTCCCGTCGCGCGTGGTGCGCACGTCTATCTCCACGTAGTCACAGCCCAAGCGGATGGCGTGCTGGAAGGCGGCAAGCGTGTTTTCAGGCATGATGCCTGCGCCGCCGCGATGCGCAATCACCGCGATGCGGTTCCTGATTCTGGGTAAAGCCGATACCGACATGGACATGCTCCCTGGTACTATGAAAGGTAGTCTGATTTTAGCACAGTCGCGAGGTTCGGGCAATCTGTTTGTGTGGGTTGCTCGCATTTTTTCGCGCCGGATGCTTGACATCCGTGCAAACCTGCCGTATAATAATAATGCAAACGTCCGAGCGGGCGAGTGGTGAAATCGGTAGACACGCCAGACTTAGGATCTGGTGCCGTAAGGCGTAGGAGTTCGAGTCTCCTCTCGCCCACCACTTACCGCAAGCGAAACGAGCGGGAGTAGCTCAGTTGGTAGAGCGTCTGCTTGCCATGCAGAAGGTCGCGGGTTCGAGTCCCGTCTCCCGCTCCATTTTTTCATGAGGTCTTTGCCTTGAACTCCCCTCTTGTCACTGCGGTGGTGCTGGCGGGCGGCAAGACTAAGCCCGACCTGCTCGCGCTGACAGGTGTATCCAACCGCGCTCTGCTTCAGATAGAGGGCGAGACCATGCTGGCGCGGGTGGTACACGCCCTGCAGGAGAGCGCGTGGGTGGAGAAGGTGTACGTTGTGGGTGATGTGACGCCGCCCGATGGCTGTGGTTCCCTGCCGGACACGGGCGACTTCGTGGAGAACGTGCTGCAGGCGACTTCGCTGGTAGCCGACGAACAGTACCTGCTCTACGCCACCGCCGATACTCCCTTCCTGACATCGCAGGCGGTAGCCGATTTCGTCAGCCGGGCTCTTCGGTCGGGCGCGGAGATGTGTTATCCGATTATCCCGCTGGAGCTCTGCGCACAGCGATTCCCCAATATGCCCCGCACCGCGCTGAGCCTGCGAGAGGGCACGTTTACCGGCGGGAATCTGCTTCTCATTCGGGCGGGGGTGGTGCGCCGGCAGGCTGACCTGTTGCGCCGGGCGTTTTCCGCCCGCAAGTCTGTCTGGGCGCTGGCGAAGATTCTGGGCGCATCCATTATCCTGCGTGTGGTGCTGGCAAAGCTGGTCTCGCCGAAACTGCTCTCCGTCGAGCATATCAAGCGCAGAGTAGAGCAGTTGATGGGGGCAACGGCGCAGGAAATCGTCACCGACTACGTGGAAATCGGGGTGGATATTGACAGGGCGGAACACCTGAAGGTACTGGTGGAATCGGGGTATCGTGTGGGACAGCCCTGACTTTCGGAGGCAGTATGGAACTGCTTGCCGTGTTCGAGTGCACTCTGCGCAATTGTGCCCTTGTTGAGCCGCGGCAGAAAGTGCTGGTTGCCTTCTCTGGCGGCGCGGATTCTACCGCTCTCCTGCATCTGTTTTGCCGACTTCGTGAAGGGTGGTCGCTGGAGGTGTGTGCGGCGCACCTGAACCATGCCCTTCGGGGGGAGCACAGCGACGCCGATGAGGCGCATTGTCGGCAGGTGTGCACTGGGTGGCATGTGCCCTTCTTTTCGCGCCGGGTGGACGTGGGGCAGGAGGCGGAACGTCGGGGCATCAGCGTGGAGATGGCGGGGCGCGAGGTGCGCTACGCCTTTTTGCAGGAGGTAGCAGATGCGATTGAGGCAGACGTTATCGCGGTGGGGCATACGCGCGATGACCAGGTGGAGACCATCCTGTTGAACCTGACCCGCGGCACCGGCACTGCAGGGCTGGCTGGGATGCCGATGCGCCGGGGCAAATTCATCCGCCCACTGCTTGGGGTTAGCCGCGAGCAGATACGACAGTATTGCGCACTGCATGGCTTGACCTTTGTGGAGGACATCTCCAATCTTGACTCGCGCTACAGCCGCAACCGCATCCGCCATCACGTGCTTCCCGAACTGCGTCACCTCAACCCGCGTGTGGATTCGGCAATTGAGCGGTTATCGCTGGTGGTACGGGATGAGGAGAGATGGTGGCAGGAGCATCTGCGTGCGCTGGAGCCGGAGTTTACCCTGCGTCGCCGGGAGGGCGAGAGGCAGGTATCGCTGGAATGGCTGAGGCAACAGCCCGCCCCTGTGCAGCGGCGTGTGATACGTCACGTGGTGCGGGAGCTGTCCGCCGAGGGCATGGATCTGGAGTTTGAGCAGGTGGAGCGTCTGCGGGAGGCGATACAGGAAGGCAGGCGAGCGGGGGTGACGTTGCCCGGTGGAAACCTGCACGTGGCGGTGGGGAAGAGCGCACTCAGAGCGTGGCTGAAACCTGCGGGTTGTCCGTATCCGTATGAAATAATGGTGCAGATACCCGGCGAGACACCCGTTCCATCTGCAAACGTGACTCTGTTTGCCGAATATTCAGCGTTACCTGATGCCAGCCTATGGCGTCAGGATAATTGGGAAGTGTGGTGCGATGCTTCCCGAATCAGCGGAGGGCTGATGGTGCGCAGCTGGCGCAGTGGCGACCGTGTTCAGCCTCTGGGGCTGTCGGGGCATCGCAAGCTGTCCGATATTTTTACCGACAGGAAAGTGCCGGTTCATCTGCGCCGGCAGATACCCATCGTGTGCGATGAGGAGGGTATCGTGTGGGTGGTGGGCATCTGTCTGGCGGAGCGGGTACGCTGTACGCACGAAACGGAGCGAGCCATCCATCTGCAGGCACAGCCGCGCGGGGGATGGTAAGAGAGTCAATACACAGATTTCGATATGGTATAATACCAACGTTAACGGCGCAACACAGCAAAAGCGCTGGAGGAGGAAGACTTGAACCGCAGTCTGCGTAATGTGCTGGTACTTGTTCTGCTGGGCATGGCGTTTTATCTGGTCGTGCGAGGCGGACCGTTCCGCGCGTTCGACTCGCCGCAAGAGGTGAAGTATAAACGTTTGCTCGACCTGATTGAAGAAGACCGCGTTCTGCAGGGCGAGTTCGACAAGGACACCTTCCAGTTTCAGACGGATGACGGGTCGCGATACTATGCGATTCTGCCCGATACGCCCGAATCGCGCACCGACCTGCATCGCAAACTGATCGAGAAGCGGGTGAACTTCACCTTCCGTCGCTCGGTGTTCTCGGATGCCCTGCAGGGACTTCTCCCGATGGTACTGCCTCTGGTGCTGGTGGTCTTCTTCTGGTTCCTGATCCTGCGGCAGATGCAGGCGGGCAGTAACCAGGCACTTTCATTCGGGCGGAGCCGAGCCAAGCGGGCTTCCGAAAACGTGCCCAAAGTAACCTTTGACGATGTGGCGGGCATCGAAGAGGCAAAAGCGGAACTTCAGGAGATTGTGGAGTTTTTGAAGAACCCCAAGAAGTTCCAGGCACTGGGCGCAAAAATCCCCAAAGGCGTGTTGTTGCTTGGACCGCCCGGTTGCGGCAAGACTCTGCTGGCTCGCGCCATTGCGGGCGAGGCAGGAGTGCCCTTCTTCCACATCAGCGGTTCGGACTTCGTGGAGATGTTCGTGGGCGTGGGAGCGTCGCGCGTGCGTGACCTGTTTGATACTGCCAAAGCCAACCGCCCCTGCCTGGTGTTCATTGATGAGATTGATGCCGTTGGGCGCCAGCGCGGCGCAGGGCTGGGCGGCGGTCACGACGAGCGTGAGCAGACCTTGAACCAGCTGCTGGTGGAGATGGACGGATTTGACCCCAACACAGGCGTTATCCTGCTGGCAGCCACCAACCGCCCCGATGTGCTGGACCCCGCGCTGTTGCGTCCGGGACGCTTTGACCGTCGCATCGTGGTAGATACTCCCGATGTGAACGGGCGTCGCGATATCTTCAAGGTGCACCTGAAGGGCAAGCCGCTGGCTGAGGACGTGGACCCCGAGGTGCTGGCACGGCGCACGCCGGGCTTCACCGGCGCGGATATTGCCAACCTGGTGAACGAGGCGGCACTGCTGGCGGCGCGACGGGATAAACAGCGCATTGATATGTCCGATTTCGAAGACGCCATCGAGCGCGTGATTGCCGGTCCCGAACGGCGCAGTAAAATCATCAGCGAGAAAGAGCGCGAGATGGTGGCGTTCCACGAGGTAGGACATGCGATTGTGGGCGAGCTCCTGCCCAACACCGACCCCGTGCAGAAGGTAACCATCCTGCCGCGCGGGCGTGCGCTTGGCTATACGTTGCAGCTGCCGGAGCGCGACCGTTATCTGCTGACGCGGGCGCAACTGCTGGATGAGATTACCACCCTGCTGGGTGGGCGCGCGGCGGAGAAGATTGTGTATAACGAAGCCACCACTGGCGCAAACAACGACCTGGAACGCGCCACCGAAATCGCCCGGGCAATGGTGTGTGAATACGGCATGAGCGAGAAGCTGGGCAATCTGACCTTCGGCAGGCGGCACGGTAACCCGTTCCTCGGGCGCGACATCATGGAAGACCGCAACTACAGCGAGGAGATTGCCTACGCCATTGACCAGGAGGTGCGCGCGATTATTGATGAATGCTTCCGTCGCGCGGTGGACATCCTCTCCACCAACCGCGACAAGATGGAGGAGGTCGTGCGGGTGCTCCTGCAGAAGGAGACCATTGAGCGCGAGGAGTTCCTTGCGCTGATGGAGGGCGCACAGCCTGCCGAAGCCATCAGCACGTGGAACACTCCACCGCAGGAGCCGCGCGAAGAGAAGGAAGAGCCTGAAGGTCAGCCTGAAACGATACCGCCTGCGCCGGTTGCCAAACGGCTTCGCACCGAGCCGGGCATCGCGTAGATACCATGCGAGAGTACTTTGCTGAAGGGGCAGACGCACTGCCCCTTCTCGTACAGTCTTAGCGGGAGGGGTCGCAATGCGCTATTCCACTACGAACGGCAATTCAGACCTGTGGCAGCGTGTGCTGTACGTACTGCTGGGGGTAGCCAGCGTGGTGCTCTGCTATCTGGCAGGGGCGTACTGGATTGGTCCCTGGCTACACCAGATGAGACAGCAGAAACAGGAGGTTGCCTCTGCGCCGTCCATTTCGACAACGACGGCTCCCGTACAACCGTCAACTTCTGCGCCTTTTTCGCCGGTTACACCCAAACTGGCGGGCGTGCAGATTCGCGAGCGCGACCCCAACACATTGCCCGATACGGTTCGGGTGATACCATCGGGGGATGGAGCCCTGCCGGAGAGCAACGCTACCACGGAGGAACCACAGCCGCCCACCACGCTGGAGGAAACCCCTTCCACGCCGCCTCCTCCAGCCAACCTGTGGACGCCTGAGCCGCAGCCCTCTCGCCCGTCTGAAACGCCGCCTGCCTCGCCGGGTGGAGTTCAGGTGCCCGAGTCGCTGAACAGCGAGCCCACACCCGCTGACACCATGTCGAGCACGGATACGCTGTATCGGGTGCGCCTGCCAGACGCTTTTGACAGCCGCGAGCAAGCCGATACTGCCCTGCGTTCCCTCACCGACAGAGGTTTGCCGGGAGCGGTGGTTACGGATACCGTCGGAGGGCGCAAAGTGTTTCGGGTGCAGCTGGGGGTATACCGCAACAGACCGAATGCCGAAAAGCTGGCGGAGCAGGCACGCCGCGCAGGGATACCAGCTGAGGTGACCTCGCCATCGCCATGAACCGCCTTCTGCACCGATACCGTGCGCATCACGTTATGGAGGGAAGCCGCTGTATGCGAAGACGTCTGTGCTCTCTTATCGTTGTCGTGCTGAGTATCCTCTGGGTCGCCGCATCTGCCCTGAGCGCTCCTGAAATCATTCGGGTACGCGACATCAAGCCCGGCATGAAGGGCTATGGATTGACGGTGTTTCAGGGAACGAAAATCGAGCGTTTTGAGGTGGAAGTGCTGGGTGTGCTTCCCAAAGCGAACGTGGGGCACGACCTGATATTTATTAAGATGCTCGGAGGTCCGCTGAACTCGCGCGGGGTAAACATCGCCGCGGGGATGAGCGGCAGTCCCATCTACATCAACGGCAAACTCGCTGGAGCGGTCTCCATGACCTTCTGGGGCTTCCCGAAGGAGCCGCAGTGTCTGGTAACGCCCATTGAGGACATGCTGGAGGCTCTGGACCATCGCCTGCCGAAGGAGCCGGCGGGCATGGTGCGTGCGCAGGCAGAACCGCAGACGGTTACCTTCGGCGGCAGGCGAATCGTCATCGCGCCCGACAACGCGCCTCCCGCCAGTGGGGATGAGCTGGTGTTCACGCGCCCGTTTGTGCCGGTGATGGTCAGCGGGCTGTCGGCGCGAGGGGTTCAGCGGTTGAACGCCCTTCTGCAACCCTACAACCTGTACGCCATGCCGGGACCCGGTCGCGCCCAGTCTCTCGCGAAACAGATGCCTCCGTTACAGCCGGGTTCCGCGGTGGGGGTTGCGCTGGTGACGGGTGATGTGGATGTCAGCGCCATCGGCACGGTGACCTATTGCGACGGCAACCGCGTGCTGATTTTCGGACATCCGCTGATGGGCATTGGCGCGATTGAGGCGCCCTTAACGAACGCTTACGTGTTCGACGTGGTTCCCAGTTACTCGCGTTCGGTAAAAATCGCCGCGCCGGTCAACGTGGTGGGCGTAACAACGCAGGACAGGCTGTTCTCGGTGGCGGGGGAGCTGGGCAAACGCCCCAGGATGGTTCCCGTCACCGTGGATGTGGAAGACCTGACAACCGGTCGCAAGCGCAGGTTTCAGGCGCAGGTGGTACAGCATCCGCTGTTAACCGGTCAGCTGGTGTCGCTGGTGGCTTATGAGACGCTGTCGCAGATACGCGGCACGCCCGGCGACTCGCTGGCGCGGGTGCAGATGAGCGTCGTGGCGGATGAAGTGGGAACGGTCAGCCGTGAAAACGTGGTGTTTGACGATGTGGACATCGCCAGCAGTGCCACCGCCGACCTGGACAGCCTGATGAACATCCTGACGTCCAATCCCTTCTACCCGGTGGCGATTAAGAGCGTATCTCTGCAGGTACGCTTCGAAAGCAAGCGACAGACCGCCACCATCGAGCGGGTGTTCGTGCGCAAGGGGCGTTACGAGCCGGGCGAAACCGTGGACCTGGGCGTGGTGCTGAAGCCGTATCGTGGACAGCCCATCACGCGCAGTATCAGCCTGACCCTGCCCCAGAGCCTGCGCAGTGGGCGCTACACCCTGCAGGTGCGCGGTGGGCTGGCGCCTTCGCTAACGCTGTTGCCCGGTCTGGTCATCCGAACGACCCCTACCGAGCAGTCGCCGCCCACCAACCTGCAGCAGATGGTGAATCGCTTCCTGGAACGTGAGCGCAATAACGACCTGGTGGTGCGCCTGCTGCTGCCGACGTCTACGGTGAATATCGGGGGTGAGCGGTTCAGCCAGATGCCGCCAACGATGGGGGCGTTAATGCGTTCGGGCAAGAGCAGTGCCCTGCGTTTAGAGCGAGATGAGGTCAAACTGGTGCTGCCTACCGAATGGGTATTAAGTGGTTCTCAGACGCTGGTGCTGAACGTCCAGCGGCGCGATTCGTCCGAAACGCGCCCATCCGAGCTGCCTGCTCCGCCCGGTGAGCCTCTGCCCCCCGATAGCGCACCTCCGGTGCCGCCTCCCGGTGTGCCTGCCATGCTCGAAAGCGGGACGTGGGGCGAAGAAACGCAACTCTTCGCCGATTCGGCATTTCTAGCGCAGTCTAAGACACAGCCTGCCCGTTCCGCGCCAGCCGATACGAAGCCATCTACGCCGACAGCACAGCAAAGCACCACCCGCGAGAGCGGTGAAAAGGAGGAGAAACCTGTCGCCCGGACACCGCAGGTATGGACGCAGACCGAGCAGGCAGACTTCGCCAAAGGCTTCTTTGACCGTACCACCGCTACTTCGGATGGCGACGTGCGCCTCTCGCTGACGCTCTCGCGTGCGGTGGACACCGGTAAGCCGTTCGTGTGGAGCCTGACGCCGGCGAACGACGGTTCACTACTCCTATGCACTGGGCACGAAGGGGAGATACTGCGCCTGACGCCCGATGGCAAGCTGAGCACATGGTGCCGCCTGCCGGAGATGGAGGTACACTGGCTGGTTGCCGATGGGGAAGGCTGGCTGGCAGGCACATCGCCTCGCGGACGCATTTATCGAATCAGTCCCGATGGCAAGTTTGAGCAGGTTGCCCAGCTGGAGCAGAACTATCCGGTCTGTGCGGTGCGCTATCAGGATGGCTCGGTGCTGGTTGGGGCAGGCGGAAGCGCGGGCGTCGTGTACCGTGTGCGCGACGGACAGGCTGAGGTACTTCTGCAGACGGGACAGAACCACGTGACCGCGCTGACGGCATCGGCGGATGGCACGGTGTATGTGGGCACGGGAGATAACGCGACGCTGTGGCGTATCAGTGCTGATGGTTCTGCGCAGGCGGTGCGCGATTTCGGCGAGGGAGCGGTATCCGCGCTGTCGGCATGTTCGGACGGCTCACTGCTGGTGGCACTGACCCGTTCGCAGGTCATACGTCTGTACCCGGACGGGCGCACCAGGATGCTCATTGAGCGCAGTGTGAACCCCATTCTCGCTTTTGTACCCGCTCCTGATGGCAGTGTGTTCGCCTGCGGTAGCAGTGTGCTGTACCAGATATTCCCCGACAACCGGGTGAATCTGGTGGAGAACCGGCTGGATGTGGACTTCACGGGGGGCGTGTGGTGGCAGAACGCCCTGTGGCTGGGCACGGCAAACGGAGGCGAGCTGTATACCGCCAGAAACGACCGGGCGGAAGGGATATATACTTCGGCGGTGCATGATGCCCGATTTCCCGCGCAATGGGGCACACTTTACTGGATAGCGGAGACGCCGGAAGGAACGTCGGTGGAAATCAGTACCCGAAGCGGCAATGTGCCTGAACCCGACGCCAGCTGGAGCGAGTGGAGCAGTGCCCTAACCAGCCCGGGCGACCGCATCACCAGTCCACCCGCGCGCTACATCCAGTATCGGGCGGTATTGCGCACTCGCAACCCGCAGGTCAGCCCGCGCCTGCTGTCGGTGTCGCTCTACTATCGCACGCAGAATCAGCCGCCGCGCGTGAGCTTGAAGTCGCCGAAGGGAGGCGCGGTGCTGTCGGGAGAGGCGAGTGTGGAGTGGCAGGCGGAAGACCCCGATAAGGATACTCTCAGCTACAAGGTGTACTATCGTGCTGAAGGGGAGCGCGAGTGGCGGGAGATGCCTCCTGCAGGCAAAAGCACAACTCCCTCCACCACAAGCCCTTCGGGAGAGAAAGCGGAGGAGCGACAGGCGACACAACAGGACGAACTGCCCAGCGTGGAGGAGATGATGGCGGACCTGCGCCAGCAGATAGATAACGACCCGAACATTCCGCCTGAGGTGAAAGCAGAGATTCTGGCGAGTGCACAGCGCGATCTTCCGCAGGTCCGCGCGGCGATGCAGGAACAGGCACGCAACCAGCCACGCCCGTCTGAATCTGCGGAGCCGGCACCCCCTGCACAGCTCAGCACTGCCACCGCGCGCAAGTGGGATACCAGAACGCTGAAGGACGGAACCTACCGCCTGCGAGTAGTGGCTTCCGACCGCCCCTCTAACGCTACGGACGCGCTGTCCGCCGAGGCGATTTCCGAGCCGATCCTCGTGTGCAACAGCAAACCGGTTATTGTGGTACCATCCCGAGATGGGGTGCAGATAGGAACGGACGGAACGGTGCAGGTATCTGGCTTCGTATTGCAGAAATTGGTGCCGGTGACCGCTGTACAGGTGCGCATTGGTGAGGGCGAGTGGCTCTCTGCGGAGGCGGTGGATGGCGTGTTTGATAGCCCGCTGGAGACGTTCCGCTTCCGCTCGGACAAACTGCCTGCAGGTGAACATCAGATAACGGTGAAGGCATTTAATGCTGCGGGCTTGAGCGCGACCTGGCAGAAGAAGGTCACCGTCAAAGCTGGCGGAGGTGAAAGATGAAGCTCTCGGTGATTACCGACGAAATATCGCAGGACCTGGAGCACGCTATCCGCGTGATGCAGGAGTACCAGGTCAAAGGTGCGGAACTGCGCGGATTGTGGAACGTCAACATCGCCGACATCGACGACGCAACCGCCCGCCGCGCCAAGAAACTGCTGGACGCTAATGGCATCCAGGTAGTCAGCATCGCCTCGCCGTTCTACAAGTGCGACCTGTTTGAAGAGGACACGGAGGCGCGGGGACCCATGCATCTGGCGACGCCGCGCGACCTCAGCGAGCAGATAGACATGCTTCATCGGTGTATTGACCTGGCGCACTTTTTCGAAACGCCCATCATTCGCGTGTTCTCGTTCTGGAAGCGTGGCGAGCTGACACCGGAGATCGAGAAGCGCATCGTGGACGCCTTTGCGGAGCCGGTGAAGCTGGCGGAACAGGAGGATGTGATTCTGGTTCTGGAAAACGAACACTCCTGCTATATCGGCACGGGCGCGGAGGCAGGGCGCGTGGTGCAGACGATAGGCTCGCCTCATCTGCGGGTCTGCTGGGACCCCGGCAACGCCCTGTGTGCAGGCGAGACGCCCTATCCCGATGGCTACGAAGCGGTGCGTCAGATGGTGGCGCACATGCACGTGAAAGACGGCGTGGTGGAGGACGGCAAGGTGCGCTTCGTGGTGGTGGGCGAGGGCATTATTGATTACAACGGTCAGTTTGAAGCCCTGCGCCGCGACGGCTACACCGGCTGGATTTCCTTAGAGACACATGCGCGGATAGACGGTGATGCTGAAAAGGCTTCGCGACTGTCTCTGCAAGCACTCAGACAATGGATAGAGGAGTAGAGGCAATATGGCAAGACGCAACGACGTGCCCAAACGCACGAAAGAACAGGACGATGACCTGCTCTCTCTGCGCAACATCCGGGTGGGGTTTGCCAAAAAACTGCAGGCGGTGTCGCTGGTTTTTGTGTTCGTCATCGCTGCCAGCCTGATTACCTATTTTGCAGCGGTGCCAACTGGCGGTCCACCGGGAGGCGGGCAGGCATACCAGAACGTGGCGATGGTGGACGGGGAACCTGTCAGCCGCGAGCAGTTCGAGATGATGGTGGAAGACCGCGTTCGCCAGCAGGTAGCGCTGATGGGAGACGCGATGGCGACCATTGGCGTGCGCTGGCAGGTGTTTCAGGACCTGGTGACCCAGGCGCTGATTGCGAAAGCGGCGGAGAAAGAGGGAATTCGCCTTTCCGATAGAGACCTCGACCGCGAGATTGAGAAGCTCGTGGATGAGCAGGTCAAGCAGGAGCGAGAGCGCGCCGCCCAGGGCAAGCCCCTCAACGACCGCGAGTTCGAGATGATTATCCGCAACTCGGTCGGCAAGAGCGTGGCGGAATGGCGCGAGGAGCTGAAGCAGATCTGGGAGCCGCGCAAGCCCCTTCTTAGGCAGAGTCTGCTGGAGCAGAAGCTGAGGGAGAAGGTGGCGAAGGTTCCCAACCCCTCGGATGACGAGCTGAAGCGCAGTTTTGACCTGCTGACGATACGGCACATTCTGATAAGCACGGACAAGCGCACCGAAGAGCAGGCACGCAAGCGAGGGGAAGAGATACTGCAGAAACTGCATTCCGGCGCGGACTTTGCCCGTATCGCCAAGGAGTTCTCGGACGACCCGGGTAGTAAGCAAACCGGTGGTAGTCTGGGAGCCATTCCCCGTTCGCAACTGGTGATATTCGCGCCGGAGTTCACCAAGGCGGTGGAGGCGTTACAGCCGGGGCAGATGAGCGGTCTGGTGAAGACGCAGTTCGGATTCCATATAATTCGCCTCGACTCGGTGAAGCCGAATGTGCCCGCCGACTTCGATAAGAAAAAGGAAGAGTATGCAAAACAGTATGTGGAGAGCCAGCGTCAGGCGAAGTGGCAGCAGTATCTGGCGGAACTGCGCCGCAACGCGAAAGTAGAGATACTGGACCCCGAGCTTCAGGCGTTCCAGACCCTTGAAGACCTGCGTCAGAAGGCTGGCACACCCGAGTACACCGCCGCGCTGACACGGGCGATTGAAGCCTTTGAAAAGGCGACGAAGGAGCTGCCCTCAGCGGAGGCGATGGTGGTGCTGGGCGAACTCTACCGCACGCAGTCCGAGCTGCCCGGTCTGGCGGAACCCGCCCGCAAGAAGGCACGCGAGGCGGCAATCACTGCATGGCAGAACGCTCTTCAGCGACTGGAAAGCGTGCAGTTGCGCATGAGGCTGGCGGAGCTGTACCGCAAGGAGAAACAGGACGACCTCGCCATCAAGCAGTACCAGGAGGTCGGTCAGATTGCGTGGGACAGACCGGACATCCATGCTCAGCTGAAGAGCATCTACCGCGAGATGGGCAGGCAGGACCTGGTGAAGAAGGAAGAGGAGTGGGAAAAGCGCTATCAGGAACGGATGCGTGCGGAACGTCCCGCTCCGCCCAGCACTGCTCAACCGAAGGGCACACAGAAACCGTAGAGCCGGTCACGCGGGCGTACACTGGCTTGTTCGGTTGGGGAGGGAAAACCCCTCCCCGCCTTATCGTACAATCCCCCGCAGGCCTCCCTGAAGCACCTGCTGGAGCTCCTCGGGCGTGGTCAGCAATATATCTCCAGGCACGGTGTGCTTCAGCGCAGAGAGCGCATCGGCACAGCGCATCGCCAGACCCAGGTCGCCCTGCAGGAATCCATACAGCAAGCCCGCGTCGTAGGCGTCGCCGCTACCGATGGGGTCTACCACCTCGAACAGGCAACCTTCAGACTGCTGTACGCCCTCGCCGGTGGCTATCACGCTGTATCGGCGTCCCATCGTGGCGGTCTGCTGGTCGCGCAGAGGCGTGGCGACAATCGGTACGTTGTAGCGCCGGCGCACCGCCTCGGCGATATCGGTGTCCTCTGCCTGTACCTCCAGCACTGTGCGGGCGTCGGCGGGCGAGACGACCAACAGCGTCACAAACGGGAGCAGGGATTCTATCACCTCACGCGCCCGTTGAGGCGTCCACAACAGCGAACGGTAGTTCAGGTCAAACGAGACGGGTATGCCCATCCCGTGTGCGACCCGCAGCGCCTCGGCGGTGGCTTCGCGGCAGCTGTCGCTCAGCGCGGGAGTAATGCCGGTGGCGTGCAGAAGGTGCGCCTCCTGCAGGACAGTATGCCAGTCCCACTCGCCCGGTTGCCATCGGCTCATGCAGGAGTCTTTGCGGTCGTAATAGACGCGCGTGGGGCGTGGCGTTACGCCTGATTCCACAAAATAGAGCCCGAGCCGCCCATCGGCGTCCCACGATACGCGACTGACGTCCACGCCCAGAGCCTGCAACCGTTGCGCCACCATCTGCCCCAGCGGGTTCTGAGGCAGTCGCGAAAGCCATGTCACCGATACGCCCAGCTGCGCCAGCACGACCGCGGTATTGCTTTCGGTGCCTGCAACGAACACCTCGAAGGTTTGCGCCTGCGTGATGCGCTGATAACCGGGCGGAGAGAGCCGAAGCATGGTCTCGCCGAAAGTGACAACACGCATGGTAAACCTCCCCAATCCTTTTTCGCGGGGGGATGGCAGACTCCTGTCATCATTTGACGCCCGCCGTTTTATCAGGTATACTACCCTCAGTCAGCGTTCGGAAGGAGCGTTGCCCTTGTCAATGCACCTCTGCCTCAGCATGTGGAGTTTTGCCCTGGACTTCCAGCGGCGAAACATGGACATTCAGCGCTTCGCCCAAACCTGCCGCGATCTGGGAGTAAACTCTGTAGAGCTGGTGGATTACTTCTGGGTGTCGGCGGGTCAGCCGCTGTCCGTTCTGGAATCATCCGGTATTCGCGTCTGCGCCTATGACATTGCCACCGACTTTGTGCATCTTGACCCCACGGTCAGGCATCATCAGGTGAAGCTGGCGTGCGCGGCGATAGAGGAAGCGGTGCGCGTGGGGTCGGGAATTGTGCGGGTGTTGCCCGGGAAACTGAAGCCGGAGGTCAGTCTGGAGGACGCCCTGCAGATGGTGATCGAGGCGGCGTCTTCGCTGGCACGTTATGCGCACAATGCAGGGGTGACTGTGGTTCTGGAACCGCATGAGGACGTGGTCAACTCGGCGGAGACGCTGAGATACGTCGCCCAGCAGGTGGGATCCAGCGCCTTTGGGGTGAACGCCGATTTATGCACTTTCTTGCTGATGGGGCTGAACCCTGTGGCAGAGTGCGCAGGTGTTGTCGACCTGTGCAGGCTGGTTCACCTCAACGATATGCGGCAGGTTTCCAAAAAGTATGCTGGTTACCAGTATCGTTCGGTGACGGGCAAAACCTATGCGGGAACTGTGGTGGGTGATGGCGAAATAGACCTTCGGGGATGCGTGAAGACGTTGGTAGATGGAGGCTTCGGCGGTCCCTTCAGTGTGGAGTGTCTGTGCATGGACAACGCCATGCAGGGTGTGCAAAAGAGCCTTGAGAACGTTCACAAGATACTACAGGAGGTGATACAGCGTTGAGTAACCAGACGCTTCGAGTTGGTCTGATTGGGGCAGGCGGTATCGGACGTACCCACCTTGCCAGCTATGAGAGGGTGCGCGAGGCGCAAATCGTGGCGATTGCCGACATTAACGAGGACCTTGCCCGCGCGGCTGCTCAGCAGGTGGGGGCGCAGGCTTTTCAACACGTGGAGCAGATGCTCGAACAGGTGGAGCTGGACGCGGTGGACATTTGCACGCCTCCATCCGCGCATCTGGAGGCGGCTCTACTGGCGATAGAACGAGGTTTGAACGTGCTATGTGAGAAGCCTCTGGCGCATCATCCCGATGCCGCCCGCGAGATGGTTCGTGCTGCCGAGGAAAAGGGCGTCAAACTGATGACCGCCTTCTGCCATCGCTTTCATCCGCCTGTCGTTGCGCTCAAGAGGCTTATCGAAGCGGGCGAGCTGGGTGAGGTGGTGATGTTCCGCAACCGCTTCGCCGGACCTTTCAAGGGGGTAGAGGAGCGATGGTTTTCCGATAAGGAAATCGCCGGCGGCGGTGTGCTGATGGATACCAGCGTGCACAGCATTGACCTGTTCCGGTTTCTGGTGGGCGAGGTCGCCCGGGTACAGGCGGTCGTCCGTCAGACGAACCCCGCCATCGGCGAGGTGGAGGATACGGCTATCGCCCTGCTGGCAACGGAAGATAACCGCATGGGCGTTGTGGAAGCCAGCTGGTCGCTTGCGGCGGGGTTCAACGTGGTGGAGGTATACGGCACAGAAGGCGTCGGCATGGTGCACTACTGGGACGGCTTCAAGAGCCGCTACAAGACGCTGAAGATGGACGACTGGCAACCGCTGGAAGAGGTTGGTCCCGACCGCTTCGTGGGCGAGATTCAGCATTTCGTGGATGCCTGCTTGGGCAGAGCACCTCTGCAGGTCACGGGTTACGACGGTTTGCGTGCGGTGGAGATTGTATACGAGGCATACAGAGTCGCACAGGTGTAACGCATGCGACTGGCCTGGAGGGCGAACCTCCTGGTGAGCCGACCCCTCTCCCA
>FMJZ01010247.1_pt1 | contig 17764 bp, 17 predicted proteins | sample 1987881 | NCBI WGS metagenome assembly FMJZ01 (sample SAMEA4378227, study PRJEB15110) | soil metagenome | biome: soil; feature: Field; material: Soil | place: India | collected 2015-03-11 | depth 0 m
TTCCCTCTCCTTGTGGGAGAGGGTCAGGGTGAGGGCTTCTGATTTGCTACGTTTCCAGTGCGAAGTTCATCAGGAACAGCCAGCCTCGCGTGAGCAGTTCGGTTATTCCCAGAAACGCGCCGTAGATGCCATCCAGATACAGGCGAGGGTGCCACAGCTTGCCTCGCTTCAGCAGATGCCAGGCGTCCTGCCACACCGCACGGGACTGCCCCATCCGCAGGTGCAGGTAGGTCAGGAAGGCAACCACCTTTGCAATGGCACGCTGTTGACGCTGGATTTGCGCCTCTTTCGCCTGCGCCACGCTTTCGCGCAGCTCCGCCGCGCGTTTGCTGAGCCACGTGGCACGCCATATCTTCTCGAACATCAGTATCAGCTTTACCACGCGCCAGGACAGCACCACCGTATCTTTGGTGCGTCGCCAGGCATAAGCCAGCCGACTCTCCATGGGAAATGTGGGGCGGCGTTCGGTGCGTCCTTTCAGCCGCCAGAAGCCCGTAATCATCGGGTGCGCCTCTTCGCAGTGGGTGGCATAGGCATACCAGACCGCGTTCTTGAAAATGCCCCAGTACGACTGCGGTGTCGCCCGATTGAGCACCTTCGTCAGATTCTCCACCGAATAGAACCGCTTCCATGCCTCCCGATAGACGTTGAACCACTCCTCGCTGGTCATGTTGGGGTGTTTTTGCGCCGCGTGGAAGCTGTCGTATTCGTTGAAATCGGGGCTCATCCACTCGCCGCGTTTGGTCATCTCCAGGTGGTCTACCGAGCCGGGCAGGGGCGTCAGCATGAAGAAGCTCGCCTGGTCGGGCTGAACGACCTCCATCAGGGTGGTGATGTCCTGCCGCACCGATTCCACCGTATCATGCGGGAAACCGATGATGTAGCTGGTATGCACCGCGATCCCGTAGCGATGCCACGCCTGCATCATCTCTTCATAGAAGTTCACCTTGTTCTGCCCCTTCGACGCCGCTTTGAGGTTCTCGGGATTCAGGCTTTCCAGCCCGATGAACACCTGCGAACATCCCGCCCGGGCCGCCAGGTGCACGAAGTCGGGGATGCGATAGGAGGGCACATCCACCTGCATCATGAAGGTGATGCGGATGCCTTCCTCTTCTCGCATACGAATAAGCCTCTCGAAGATTTCACGCCACTGCGGATTGCGCGACATGTTGTCGTCGGTGAAGAAGTAGTGCTTGATGCGCGGATAGTGCTCGCGAACGTGCTTCTCGATCAGCTCGGGAGAACGATAGCGCATGAAGTTGCCCTGGACATGAATAATCGTGCAGAAAGAACATTTAAATACGCATCCGCGCGAGGTATCCATCGTGCCCGCGTAGGGAAGCACAAACCGCTTCGCCACCGTCTCGTCTACCAGAGGCGCCGCCCACTCCTTTGTCAGGTCAGGCAGGTCACCCATCCAGTAGACCGACTTCAATCTGCCCTTCAAGGCGTCCGCCAGCAGCTCCTCCAGCCGCCCTTCGCACTCGCCCGCAAACAGACTGATGCCCTGTTCGCGCAGCGCTTGCAGCTCGGGAGTCAACCCCAGAAGCGCCAGCGAACCGCTGACGTGGAACCCTCCGATGATGACCATTGCGCCCAGCTGTTTGAACCGCAACGCCAGGTCCACCGCACGGGGAAACTGGTTCGTCTGCACGCCTACCAGTCCCACAAGGGTGGGAACACCCGGAATCGCCCATCGTCGCATCACTTTCTCCGGCACAACCAGCTGTACCGTCTCATCGATCAGGTGCACCTCAATAGACACGCCCATCTTCTGCGCGGCATCGCGGAACAAGCCGTTCAGCGCGTTCAACGTGTTAGAGGGCAAAACGCCACGCACATGGTGAATCACGTAGCCATCGTCGTCATACTTGGAGGGTTTTACCAGAATGACGTTCAACGCGGGTAAATCTCGGTCCATTTTCCTCCTGCCTTCCATCTTCAGTCCCATACGAGGTCGGTGAATCATCTGCCTCACTCTCCTCGCTTGCTTGATTATAGATGTTTGTGCAACTCAAAGTCAACCGTTATTTTCGTTTAGACTGCAAAAATATCCTGCAGATTCGGCACGGAGTCAGAAAAAAAGCCCCTGCCATCGCAGGGGCGGAGGGGTGCGCCTTCGAACCTATGCCTTCACCAGGGCGTTCTCGATGTAGCGCAGGACCATCTCGTCGGGCATTGCCCCTTCGAACTCCACTACCTCGTTGACGACGGTCTTGGGTACGCCGTACACGTTCCAGTCCTGGCTGAGCTGTTCGAACTCCATTGCCTCAATCATCGCGCCGCGGATGTTCGGGTTCACGAAGGCGAACTGGTGCGCCGTCAGCACCGCGCGCGGGCAGTAGGGACACGTCGGCGTCACGAACACCATCATATCCACCGGGCTGTCAATCTGAGACACTTTATCCAGCACCTGCGGCGCAAGGTGGTGCTTCCCGGTAGAAATCATCAGGATGTCCTCCAGCAGGGTGGCGAACTCGTAGCCGGCGGGAATACCGTAGAATCGGATGCCGTAGTCTACCTCTTCGCCGTTCTGCAGTCCCGTCAGCACAATAGCCGGCACCAGGTATCCCTGCCCATCCTTCTTCAGGTCGTAGGCAGCGGCGCGAACCGCATCGGCGTACGGGTCGACGAACTCCACCAGCAATTTCTCGTTCAGCTCTGCCAGCTCGCTCATCAGCTCGCGCAGCTCCTTGCAAAAGGCGCACTCCCGTCGCCCCGGCGCAATCAGGTTCGTCTCCGGTGCAAAGACCACCATCTTCACGGGTTCCACCATCTCGCTTAGTCGTTCGCGCACCGCCGCTTTATCTTTCTCTGTCAGAATAGCCATAGCTTGCAACCTCCTCTGGCTTGGATGTTTTCACCCTGTTGGACTCATCCAGCTGTGAAAAAGATTCATCCCCGCACAGAGAAAACATTTTACGTGCCGAGAACGTCCAATGTATTGGTAACTAACCACACTAATCCCATAAGGAGGGATTGGTTATGTCTCGCCTTATCGCCGTGCTGGCGCTGTTGCTGTGGTGTCTCCCGCTGTACGCGCAGGACCATTTCTTGTACCAGAAGTGCTATGGCTCAGCTACGCTGTTGGTAACCAACATCCCCTCCACCGCGGGGACCGTGGAGGTCGCCGTGCGTCACATCATTCCACAGGAGGGAACGGCCATTGATGACCTACTGGCGGGCAGGCTGGTCTTCCGCACAGTAACTCCTGCGATAAACTCATCCTGGCTGCGCACGGCGGTGACTGTCGTCATGCATGATGCGGACACTTATGCGATGGAGAACCCCTACACCGCAACCTTCAGCGGACCCGCAACCGCCTTTCTGGGCTGGAGCCGAAAAGGCATCAAAGGCACGCTGAAGGTGGTTGTTTCCGACCGGCGCGACCCCACCGATGAACTGGGACCGAGCATCATGCAGTTTGACACTATCAAGATGACCTTCGTGCCCGACACCTCGCCACTGCCCTATCAGCTGGAATGGGAAGGCATCGTATGGAGAGGCGACCTGATTGTATTTGAACGCTGGGTGAGGTAGTTCGAGCCAGCCCCTGCAGGGTTGCCTGCAGGGGCTTTTTTGTTCCTGTGTTCATGTGATAAAATGACGTACCCTTGAGCCGAGAAGGAGCAGAGCCGATGAAGGAGACCGCATGTGACGTATTGATTGTGGGAGGTGGCACGGGCGGGTGCGCCGCGGCGGTGGCAGCCTCCAGCCTGCGCCTGCGTGTGGTGATGACCGAAGAGACCGCAGGGATAGGTGGACAGCTCACCGCGCAGGCAGTGCCACCCGATGAACACCCTTGGATTGAGAGTTTTGGCTGTACGGCGCGTTACCGGGAGTATCGGAACGCTGTGCGTCGGTTCTACCGGGAACACTATCCGCTGACGCTGGAAGCGCGAAACAATCCGCGCCTGAACCCGGGAAACGGCTGGGTATCTCGCCTCTGTCACGAGCCGCGCGTGGGACTGGCTGTGCTGGAGGCGATGCTTCACTATCCGCGTACCGCGGGCTGGCTGGACGTTCGCCTGCATCGCAAACCGGTTGCCGCCGAAGTGGATGGCGATACCGTCACCGCCGTCACTTTCCAGAACCTGCACACCGGCGACCTGGAAGTGGTGCGCGCCCGCTATGTGCTGGACGCCACCGAGCTGGGCGACCTCCTGCCGATGACCGGCGCGGAGTACGTGGTGGGCGCGGAATCACAGCGAGACACCGGCGAGCCTCACGCCGTCGAAGGTGACCCACAGCCCGATAACGTGCAGGGCATCACCTGGTGCTTCGCGATGGCTTACGACCCCGAAGGCGACCATACCATTGACAAGCCCGCCCAGTACGACCGCTGGCGCGAGTATCAGCCCGCCTTCTGGCCCGACAAACTGCTCAGCTGGTACACAGCGCATCCCATCACGCTGGAGAAAACGCGCTGGTTCCTGTTCCCTCACGAAACCGAGAACCCCTACCGTTCGCTGTTCACCTACCGACGCATCGTCTGCAGGGACCACTATCCGCCCGAACTCGCGCCGCACGAGGTAACCATTGTAAACTGGCCCCAGAACGACTATTTCGGGGGAACGATTATTGACCAGCCCGAAGAGGTGGTGCGTCAGCGGCTGGAGGAGGCGAGGCAGTTATCGCTCAGCCTGCTGTACTGGCTGCAGACCGAGGCGCCCCGTCCCGACGGGGGCACTGGCTATCCCGGACTGTACCTGCGCCCCGACATCACCGGCACCGACGATGGGCTGGCGATGTATCCCTATATTCGCGAATCGCGGCGCATCCGCGCGGTGTTCACCGTCACCGAGCACCACGTGGCGTCCGACCTCAACCCCGGCGCCGACCGCGCCAGACCGTTCCACGACACCGTTGGGGTGGGGTGTTATCGCATTGACCTGCACCCCAGCACGAACGGCACGAACTCCATTGACATCGGCGCCCTGCCGTTCCAGATACCGCTGGGCGCGCTCCTGCCGGTACGGCTTCGCAACCTGCTTCCCGCCTGCAAAAACATCGGCACCACGCACATTACCAACGGCTGTTTCCGCCTGCATCCGGTGGAATGGAACATCGGCGAGTCGGCAGGACTGCTGGCAGCGTTCTGTGTGAACAGAGGCGTGCAACCGCATCAGGTGCGCGAAGACGAGAGCCTGCTGAGCGAATATCAGAACCTGCTTCGGGCGCAGGGCATTGAGCTGGAGTGGCCCCAGACCAGACCGGTGTAAGCACGAAAACGAACGGAGGTAGTGATGGAGATAGTCGCAGTGATACTGGCAGCAGGAGCATCTCAGCGGATGGGGCGACCCAAGATGCTGTTGCCCTTTGGGGATGGAACGGTGATTGAGACGGTGGTGAACAGCGTCACCGCCTCGCGCGTGTCACATACCGTGGTGGTGCTGGGATACGCATGGACGCGAATCTACAGCCTGCTGGAACATCTGCCGGTGGAAGTTATCGTGAACCCGCGCCCGGAGCTGGGCATGATTTCCTCGGTGCAGTGGGCGGTGGCGCAGATGAACCAGAGCGCAGAAGGTATGCTGTTCGTGCTGGGCGACCAGCCGCTGATACCCACCTGGGTGCATGACGCCGTGTTGGATGCGTTTGCGTACGACCCGACAGGCATCGTGGTGCCAACCTGGCAGGGCAGGCGCGGGCATCCGGTGCTGTTCAGCGCACGGTTTCGGGAAGAGATACTGAACCTGCCGACGGACAGAGGGCTGAACACCCTTCTGCATCAGCATCCCGACGCGGTGCACGAAGTGCCGGTGGACACCGATACCATCCTCCTGCAGATGAATACGCCTGAGGAGTATCAGCAGATGCTGGAACGGGCGAAACAGGATGGCTAAAACATCACCTCATACTGCTGGCGGTGGATAGCCTGCATCAGACCCAGCGCCACAAAACAGGTGACCACCGCCGTGCCCCCGAAGCTCAGGAAAGGAAGCCATACCCCCACCACAGGCAGGATGCCTATCACCATTCCCGTGTTTACAACGATATGGTAGGCGAAGAAGGTGGTGATTCCCGCCGCAATCAGGCGCGTGTAAAAGTGGTGTGCCTGCAGGATGAGGCGCATCAGCCGCCAGAGCAGCACCCCATACAGCGCAAGCAAGGTCACACTGCCCGTGAAGCCCGTCTCCTCCGCCACCACCGTGAAGATGAAATCGGTATGCTGTTCGGGGATGAACAGCAGAAGGTTCTGCGTGCCGTGGAACAGCCCTTTGCCGAACACCTGCCCCGACCCTACGGCGATACGCGCCTGCAGGATGTGGTAGCCCGATCCGCGCGGGTCACGTTGAGGGTTCAGAAAAGCCACCAGGCGGTTCTTCTGGTAATCCTCCAGCACGTTCAGGTGCCACATGGCGGTAAAGGCGATAGCCCCGACCAGCAGCACCACTCCAAGATGTTTCAATCGAGCCCCTCCCAGCATCATCATGCCGAACCATATCGCCATCACCACCAGCGCGGTACCCAGGTCGGGCTGTTTGAATATCAGCAGAACCGGCAGCCCGATGTACAGCAGAGACTTCACCACCAGCGCAGGGGAACGTATCCTCTCCTCCCGGGTGGCAAGCCAGTGTGCGAGTGTGAGAATGACAATGATTTTCGCCAGTTCCGAGGGCTGAAGGTTAAAACCTCCGGGCAGAGGTATCCAGCGCTGTGCTCCCTTAGTAGTGCGCCCAAAGAAGTCCACGTATACCAGTAGTGCAATGTTTGCCGTGTAGAGCCATGCGGTCCATCTCTGCCACATCTGGATGGGGATAGAGGCTACCACAAACATCGCCACGATACCAACGCTCATGGCGATAGCCTGCTTGCGCACGAAGTACAGTCCATCGCCCTGGGCGCGGCGCGCGCTGTATATCATCACCAGCCCCCAGGCGCACAGCAACAGCGCCACCAGAATGATGGTCCAGTCCAGCTCTCGCAGAAACCTTCTGTGCATGGCTCCAACCTTTTTGCGAGCAGTGCAGGTTCAGTGTATCAACTTTGATGGCGCAGAGCAAGGGAACTGCATTTTTGGAGTGCTGAAGCTTGCTTCAGCAAAGCCTATCCTACGTCAGCAGGTTTTGCCAAGTGTAGTCTGCGATTTCCAATCGCAAGGTTGGGATAAGAGGGAAAGCATCTGCGGAGGCTAACCTCTTTGGAGTGCTGAAGCTTGCTTCAGCAAAGCCTAACCTGCTTCAGCAGGTTTCCTTTTGCGTAGCCTGCGACTTCCAGTCGCAAGGTTGTCTTGAAAAACATCCCTTGTGGAGGCTGAGTTTTGACCGCTGAAGCATGGCTTCAGCACTCCATATGAACCTGCTTGGGCAGTGTTGCCTGCGATTTCGGGTCGCAAGGGAAGGGAAGACACCAGCGTGCGCCCCTATATCAGGGCAAAACCCTCAAGTAACTTCTCCGCTTTACCGATAATGAAAACCGCGAGGTTTACGGGCAATGTGGCGGCGCGGACACAACTGGTGTATCCTTCTGCTTCTTCTCGGCATAACGGCATCCGTCTGGGCGCAGACGCCGGTGGCGGTGCCGCGCGTGTCCGTGCAGGTGGGCACAGCGCAGTCGCCCAAAGATGTAGCGGTCACCCTGCAGGTGCTTATCCTGATGACCCTGCTCACGCTTGCCCCCGCGTTTCTCATCATGACCACCGCGTTCACGCGCATCGTGGTGGTGCTGGCGTTCTTGCGAACAGCTATCGGCACGCCTACCATCCCGCCCAATCAGGTGCTGATTGGCTTGAGCCTGTTCCTCACCTTCTTCGTGATGGCGCCCGTGTTCGACGACATCAACCAGAACGCCCTGCAACCATATCTCAATAATCGCTTGAGCTTTCAGCAGGCGCTGCGCAATGCCGAAAAGCCTTTGAGGGCGTTCATGCTTCGCCAGACCTACGAGAAAGACTTGCAGCTGTTTATCAACCTCAGCAAGCCCAAACAGCCTCCTCGCACTCCCGATGATGTGCCGATTACCGTGGTCATCCCTGCCTTCATTCTGAGCGAACTCAAAACGGCGTTCATCATCGGCTTTTATATCTATATCCCGTTCCTGATTATCGACATGTTCGTTGCCAGCACGCTGATGAGTATGGGCATGATGATGCTTCCGCCCATTGTGATTTCCCTGCCGTTCAAACTACTGGTGTTCATCATGGCGAACGGCTGGACACTGCTCATCGGCTCGCTGGTGGCGGGATTCAAGTAGGGAGGTAACCGCAGATGACCGAAGCGCAGGTGCTGGAAGTGGGACGACAGGCATTATGGGTACTGGTACAGATTGCCCTGCCCGTGCTGATTTTCGGCATGGTGGTGGGTGTGCTGGTGAGTCTGTTTCAGGCGGTCACGCAGATTCAGGAAGTGACGTTGACTTTCGTGCCGAAGATTGTGGCGGTAGCGGTGGCGCTGGTGATTTTCGGTCCCTGGATGCTCGCCACGATGGTAGCGTTCATGGTGCAGCTTTTCTCCTTTGTGCCGCGATAGGACCAAGCCGATGGACTCGGTGTGGGTAAGCACGCAGTTCTTCTGGACGTTTCTGGTGGTGCTGTTTCGAATCGGCGGGTTGATGGTCACCGCGCCGGTGTTCGGCAGTCCCAGCGTGCCCGTGCCCGTCAAGCTGGGCTTCAGTACCGCCTTCGCCATCGCGCTGACCCCGACGGCTGTGGGTAAGGTGGGCGCGCCGCCCGATGACTGGCTGGTGCTGGTGGGCATCCTGCTGGGCGAGACCCTGCTGGGGATGCTCACCGGCTACCTCGTCTCGCTCTTCTTCAGCGCGGTGCAAATGGCGGGAGCTTTCATCGATATGCAGATGGGCTATGGCATCTTTCAGCTGATGAACCCGTTCATGCCCATACCCGCCTCCCTCCTGGCGCAGTTTCATACCCTGTTGATGATGGTGGTGTACCTGCAGGTGAATGCCCATCACTGGCTTTTAGCCGCGCTGGCGCAGTCTCTGCAGGCTTTACCGCCTGGTGGTGTGGCGCTGGACGCCGGTCGCCTGCAGCCTGTGCTGTCCGATGTGATTGTTCAGGTGTTTGCGCTGGCATTGCGCATTGCCGCGCCCGCGACGGCGGTGCTGATTGTGGTAGACGCGGCGCTGGCGATTGTCTCGCGTGCCGTGCCACAGATGCCCGTCTTTTTCGTGGGTGCGCCCGCCAAAATCGCAATGGGGCTTTTGACGCTGGCGATTGTGCTGCCGCTGGTGGTGAACGTGTTCGTGAACACCCTGCCGATGGCTGCGCAGGACATGCTAAACCTGTTCCGGGCGTTAGCGAGGTGAGCGGTCATGCCTGCGGAGGAACGCACCGAACAAGCCACGCCACGAAGACGTCAGGAAGCACGGCGGCGGGGGCAGGTCGCGCGGTCGGTGGAGCTGTCGTCGGTGGCGGTGTTTCTGGCGGTGGTGCTTACCTTGAAGGCGGTCAGTGAAGGCGCACTGCAGGGGGCGATGGATTCGATGCGCTTTGCTCTGGCGAACCTGCACCATACCGAGTTCTCGCCTGCGCTGGCGCTGTCCTTTGTCGCGGGATGTCTGGCTCCTGCGGGCAAAGCCTTTTTGCCCGTGATTGGCGTGGCGATGATGGTGGGCGTGGTGGTAAATCTCCTGCAGGTGGGGGTGATGTTCACTGCCGAGCCTCTTGCACCAAACTGGGCACGGATTAACCCCATCAGCGGTTTCATGCGACTGGTCTCACGTCGGGCGTTCGTGGAGAGTGCGAAGACCCTGCTCAAGGTGTTTCTGATAGGATGGCTCACCTTCTCGGCGGTTCGAGCGGACGCGGCGATGCTGTTGCGCACCAGCGAGATTGACCCTTTGATGGTGCTGATGCTGGTTGGGCAGCTCCTGTACAAAGTCGCCTGGCGGGTGGGGCTGGCGATGCTGGTACTGGCGATACTGGATTACGGCTTCCAGCGTTACGAGTACGAGAAAAGCCTGCGCATGACCAAAGAGGAGGTCAAGCAGGAGATGAAGCAGATGGAGGGGGACCCGCAGATTCGTGCTCGCATCCGCGCCCGCCAGCAAGCCATCGCCCGCCGACGCATGATGCAGGCTGTGCCCAAAGCGGACGTCGTGGTCACCAACCCGACGCACTACGCGGTGGCGCTGCAATACGATGCCAGCAAGATGACTGCCCCCACTGTGGTGGCAAAGGGAATGAACCTGATCGCCCTGCGCATTCGCGAGATTGCCCAGCAACACGGCGTGCCCATCGTGGAGAACCCACCGCTGGCGCAGAGCCTGTATCGCAATGTGGACATTGGGCAGCAGATACCCCCCGAGCTGTACCAGGCGGTAGCGGAAGTGCTGGCTTACGTGTACCGCCTGCGCGGGGGGTAAGGTGATTGGTCGGCTGCTATGGTCGCTTCTGCTCTAACAGCCACTTGATGACCTCTGCGCTGTTGTAGGCAGGGTCCCAGGAGTTATGCCCGATGCCGGGCAGTTCGGTGTACTTGACCACGGTGGAACCTGCTTTCTTCAGAGCCTCCACCATTTCCCGCGAGAACGCCGGGGGCACCACGTTATCAGCATCACCGTGGAACACCCAGATCGGCACTCCCTTCAACTTTTCAGCGTCAGCGGGATTGCCGCGACCGCAGATGGGTATCACCGCGGCGAAGGCATCGGGGTACTTCGCGGCGAGCTCCCAGCTGCCAAACCCTCCCATCGACAAACCGGTCAGATACACCCGCTTGGGGTCACAGGAAAACTCTTTCATCGTCTGCTGAAGGCACTGGTATGCTGCCTCCAGCTCCTCGCCTCGCCACCACCTATCAGCAGGGCACTGAGGCATCACCACGATGCAGGGAAACCGCTCGGGATACGAGCGTATCGCCGAGCCGATACCTACCTGTGTTTGCCTCAGCCCATCATTACCCCGTTCGCCCGCACCGTGCAGAAACAGAATCACAGGCCACTTCTTCGATGGGGTGTAATCGCGCGGCACATACACCACATAGGGCATGGTCACATTGTCCTTGGTGTAAACCCTGTTGAGGAACCCGGTCTGCACCTGGTTATCTCCCGGTGCGCCTGCGGTCACAATCGCTAGAAGCATCAACCACATCGTCCTTTGCCTCCTGCGGAACTGTTTTTGCGCTTTTTGATTCCTCCTGACACGGGGGAATCCCTTTTTACACCGACTGGGTAGCTATGAGGGCAGAACTGCGTGCCGATTCTCCCCGAAACTTGCGGGCAGGAGTTGCGGTATCACGGGGCGAATGTGTAGATGCGGAAACTATCCTTCCACGATTGCTCACAGAGGATTAAGACATGGCCAAATTGCGAATGCTGATTACCGCCACCGCTGAGCAGGTGAAAGAACCGTTCCTGTGGCGGCTGGGTAAGGACTATAACGTGGTGGTCAACGTGAAGCGGGCGAACTTCACGGAGGACGGCGGCTACGCTTATGTGGAGCTGGAAGGCTCGGTGGAGGAGATACAGCGGGCGACGGCGTGGCTGCAAACCACCGGCATGATTATCGAACCCGAGGACAGGTCGCTGTTTCCTGAACAGAAGCCCGGTTAACAATGGCTAACGCGCCCTATATCGCTGGTGTGGACATCGGCGGGACGAAGGTTGCCTGCGTGCTTGCCGACGAAGAGGGCAACATTCTGGCAAGACGCTGGCAGCTCACCCGTGCGCAGGAAGGCTGGCAGGTGGTGGTAGGGCAGCTGTTCGAGATGACCGAGCAGGTTCTGCAAGGTGTCCCTCGCCAGCAGGTGCGCGGGATAGGCATCTCGTGCGGGGGGCCACTGGACAGCCAGCAGGGGATTGTGTACTCGCCGCCGAACCTGCCGGGCTGGGATGCCGTGCCGATTAAGCAGATTTTTGAGGAGCGGTTCGGCTTGCCGGTGCGTCTGGAGAACGATGCCAACGCCACCGCGCTGGCAGAACACCGTTTCGGGGCAGGGCGCGGCAGCCGCAATATGGTATTCATGACCTGGGGCACCGGCATTGGCGGCGGGCTGATACTGGACGGGCGACTGTACCGGGGAGCGAACGACCTGGCAGGGGAGATTGGGCATACCACCGTTCTGCTCGACGGTCCGCTCTGCGGTTGTGGCAAACGGGGATGCCTGGAGGCTCTGGCGTCTGGTCCAGCGATTGCCCGACGTGCCAGGGGGCTGGCGAAGGATTCGCCGGAAAGTACGGTGTGGAGACGAACATCGCCTGACGAGGTAACCGCCCAGCATGTGGTCGAGGCGGCGATGGAAGGCGACACCTTCGCGCGGTTCGTACTGGCTGAGGCGGCAACGTACATGGGCATCGGCATCGCCAATCTGGCGCAGATCCTGAACCCGGAGCGTGTGGTGCTGGGCACTATCGCGGTGAAGGCAGGCGAGCTGGTGCTGGGGCCTCTGCGGCGAGCGCTGGAGGTGCACGCATGGGACAGGGTGCGCCGGGTGCTGGAGGTTGTGCCCGCGCAGCTGGGCGACCGGGCGCAGGACCTGGCTGGCGTGTGCCTGTGGCTGGTGGATTAGCGCGAGAGCGCATGGGGACTGGTGTCCTCCGCAGCCTTCAAAGCTGTCTGCGGGGTGGGTTGCCCCCGTCCCGGGTGGGTTCGATTCCCACGCGCTCTCGCCACCCATGAAGGAGGGGAACGGAGATGCAGGCTTCTCCCAATCGCCTGACGTGGGCGACGATGGTGTTCGCCTTTATCGGCTCGGTGGTGATGTATGGGGTGCTGGCGTACGCCCTGGAGCAAAGCGGTGCACACGCAACCTCTGATGTGCTGGAGCCGTTACGTCTGCCCTTGACGCTGATAGGGATTGCCTGTCTGGTGGCATCGGTGGTGTGGGCGCAGCTGCGCCTGAGCGTTCAGCGAGAGTTCCCTGCCATCGCAGGTGCGCTTCCCGAACCTCGCCAGTTTATCACCCATACCATCATTGCCCTGGCGTTTGCGGAAGCGTGCGCGATTTTCGGACTACTTTACTTCTTTGTCGGCGCGTCGCTGGCTGACTTCCTGATGTTCGCCGTGCCGAGCGTGGTGGTGATGGTGGTTTTTGTGCTTCCCAAAGGCAACGCTTACTGGCAAGCCTGGGAGAGCCGACGGGAGGAGTAGTTGCTGGACCTGTCTGCGGTGGAGGCGGCTATCGAGCGTGCCTCCCTTCGCCCCGACTTTGACGAAACCCATCTGCTGTTGTGGCTGAGACGTGAGTTTGCCCCTGATATCGCTTCGCAGGCGGTTCTGCAGGTCCGTCTGCGCCACCGGGCAAAGCGCAAGTTTTCGCGGGCGGAAAGGATGTGGTTCACTCCCGAAGGACTCGAGCAGAGCTCTTCCGAGATGCTGGCATCCTACCATGCCGCGCGCTTCCCGGATGGGGCGTTTGTGGTGGATGCAGGCTGTGGCATCGGCGGCGACCTGATTGCGTTGGCGCGGCGTGGACGAGCGGCAGGCATAGAGCGAGATTCTCTGAGCGTTCAGTTTGCCCGGCGCAACCTGCAGGCATACGGCGTGGAAGCGAATGCCACCCTGATCCATGCCGACCTGATGCGGATGCGCCCGGAGAAAGCCCCCTTCCTGTTTCTGGACCCGGCGCGGCGAGCCGATGGCAGAAGATGGACCCCGCCCGAGCAGTGGCAGCCCGACTGGCAAACCACCTGCGGGCTGGCGAGCCATGTGAAGGGCGCGCTGGTGAAAACAACGCCGGTGCTTCCGCCTGAGCTCCTGCCTGCAAACTGCGAGCGCGAATACATCTCGGCGGAGGGAGAGTGCCGCGAGCTTCTGGTTGTTTTTGGCGAGTGCCGACAGGGGATTTCCCTCAGCGCGTTCATCCTGCCCCAGCGAGCAAGGCTGGTGGCATCTGGTGCTTCCGCGCCGCCGTGTCGTCCGCCTCTGGCGTGGATATACGACCCTGACCCAGCAGTGGTCGCAGCACATCTGATTCCCGAGCTGGCAGAGCAGTTGCAGGCGTACCTCCTTCATCCCCAGATTGCCTATCTGACAGCCGAACACCTTGTACCCACCCCCTTTGCGCGAGCGTACCGCGTGCTGGAATATTTCCCCTTTTCGCGCAAGCGGTTGTTCTCGCGCCTGCGGGCGACCGAAGCCGGCACCATCACCGTGAAAAAGCGCGGCGTCCAGAACCTGCCTGAGGAGATAGTGCGCGAGTGGAAGCCTCTGGGCAGGAAGGCGATTACCGTCTTGCTGTATCGTGCTGAAGCAGGCGTGGTGGCGGTGCTGTCAGAGGATGCGTGATTTGTTAACTGCAAACAATTGCCAAAAAGGCGCATGAACTTGTCTTTTTACATCTTTATACCAATTTATGAAACTTTTGTTGACATTATGTGTATAATATAGATGAAACCAATTTCAGGAGGGATGATAGGTTTGCACAGCCAAGTTGCTCACGCACTGCAGAACCTTCGCCTGGGTGACGCGGTCACGTTCAAGAACCTGACGCTGTTTCCCCTGATGGACGGCGTCTCCGGCGAGCCAGACTACCTGACGCTGGAAGAAGCCCTGAAGCGGAATCTGGTGGAGGTCACGGAAGTCAGCTCGGCTGGTTCGGTGAACAATCTCAGGGTCACCAACCGAGCAAGCATGCCCGTGTTCATCATGGACGGCGAGGAGCTGGTTGGCGCGAAGCAGAACCGCGTGGTGAACCTGAGCATTCTCGTGCCGGCGGAGCGGACCATCGTGATTCCCGTCAGCTGTGTGGAGGCGGGCCGCTGGCATCATGTCTCCCCGCGCTTCCAGACGTCGCGTCAGGCGATGCCTGTTCGGGACAGGGCGCGAAAATCCCAGCAGGTGTACCGTTCGATGTCTGTAATGGGTGAGGCTTACGCGGACCAGTCCGAGATTTGGGAGGACCTGGATGAGCGGATGATGTTGCTGAACGCTCATTCCAGCACCCGGGCGATGTCAGACATCTATGAACATCTCGCGCCTGCGCTGGAGGAGTACGAGCGTGCTTTCCAACCGGTGGACGGACAATCCGGCGTGCTGGCTGTCATCAATGGGCGCATCGTGGGGATGGATGTTTTCGACTTCGCGCAGACGTTGAGGACATTCTTCCCGAAGCTGGTGCGCAGTTATGCTCTGGACTGCATCACCTTCTACCAGGTGGAGTTCACGCCCGTGTTCGCTGAAGCAGTTCGGCAGTTTGTGGAGCGGGTAGCCCATGCCGATTCGCAGACGTATCCCGCGGTTGGTGAGGGCGAGGATGTACGCTTCCATGCCGCGGGCGTAGTTGGTTCTGCGCTGGTGGCACGGGGGCGAATGGTGCATCTGTGCGCGTTCAGCCAGCCGGATGACCATCCCAACGGTTTTCGTGACCTGTTCACGCGCTTGAGCCGCGCCTCGTTGCGTAGGGAACGGTACATCGAGTAGCCCCACCCTGTACGCAAAGTCTGATTAGCAAATATCCTGCCCCTTCCCGCGAGGAAGGGGCGTTTTTTGTACCGGGTTTAACCCTGCACTGCCGTTCAGATTGCCTCCCCGCCTGCGGGGAGGTCGGGTGGGGCTGTTCCGCGTTGGGAAGAGGTTGGGAGAGGGGGGCCTTTGGGCAGGCATAAGGATTGCCCTACGGGTGGCGGTGTGCAGGGTAAGTAAGACGCCAAACCGAATCCCCGAATCATCACGACGGCTCGTCTGGAGGGGTCTCATGCCTGAACATGTGGAAACTAACCTGCGTGCGCTGTTCAAGAATCCACCGGCGCCGTATCGCACTCTGCAAATCATCCACAACTTCGACTCTTTCGGCAGGGACGAAGCCACGCTGCGCCAGAGGATGGAGTGGCTGAAAGAGACAGGTATCGGCGGGCTGGTGGCTAACGTGAGTTTCAACGACTACATGCGCAGTGAGGAGCAGTGGCGCATCTTCCTGACGGGGCTGAAGGTCGCCGAAGATCTGGGCTTCGTGTTCTGGCTGTACGACGAGGAGGGCTACCCCAGCGGCGCCGCGGGGGGACTGGTGCTGGAACGCAATCCCGACTTTGAGGCGATTGGTCTGGTGCGCAGGACAGGTCCGGACGGCAAACCGCGCTACGAGGTTCAGCGCATGTACGAAGGCACGCACTGCACCGAGAATGTGTACAAAAAACGCCGATACATCAACCTTTTAGACCCGCAGGCGGTACGCACCTTTATCAACCTCACACACGACGCCTATGCAAGGCGCATCAACAACCTCGGCAGGCGCGTACATGCCATCTTCACCGATGAGCCGTCGCTGATGACCACCTACATCCGCCCGCCGGAGAACGCCCTGCCCGCACTGCCCTGGGTGGAGGACCTGCCCGCGCAGTTTCGCAAGCGCAGAGGCTATGACCTGACGCCGCATCTGGAAAGCCTCTATACCGACACGGGCAACCATCATGGCGTGCGCTGTGACTTCTACGAGGTGGTGGCGCAGCTGGTGGCGGAACGCTATTTCGGGCAGATACAGGACTGGTGCAGACGGCATGGCATCGCCTCCAGTGGTCATCTGCTGGCGGAAGAGAAACTGCTGTGGCACGTGATGTACTACGGCGACCTGTTCACCCCGTTGAAGCGCATGGACATCCCGGGCATTGATATCCTCTCCTCCGACCCATTGGCGCTGGCGACGGGCAACGGTTTTCTCGTGCCGAAGCTGATTTCCTCGGCGGCCCACCTCATGCGACGGCGGGAGACCATGAGTGAGACCTCCGACTTTGCCGAGCAGATGAGCAACCGCCGCGCCACCCTCGAGCAGATGAAAGCCACCGCCAGCCTGCAGTACCTGCTGGGCATCAACACCATCACCTCCTACTATCCCGACCCTTACGGCGCCACGCACCCCAACAGCAATCAGCAACGCCGCGCCGACTACGCGCAGTACAACGCCTTCGTGGGCAGGTTAAGCCTGCTCCTGCGCAACGCCCAGCACGAATGCGACGTGGCGGTGCTCTATCCCATTGCGGGCGTGCAGGCGAACTTCACTCCCACCACGCTGTCCATGTATCAGCCCCACCCCAGCAGACGCCTTAACGAGATAGACGACGGCTTCGTGAACCTGTGCCGGCGATTGCTTCAGAACGGGATAGACTTTGACATCGTGGACGAATCTGCCGTGCAAAAAGCGCAGGTGGGCAAAGGAGCCTTTCGCATCGGTGATGAGCGTTACCGCGCGCTGGTGGTACCGACCACGGATGCGATACACGTGGCGACCCTCCAGCAGATAGCGAAGATGGCGCGACAGGGGGTACGAGTGGTGTTTGTCGGTAAGCCTCCACAGTATGCCGCCAGCCGCCGCGAGCGCGATTCGGAGGTGCAGGAGCGCATGGAGGCACTCCTCCGCCTGCCTAACACGCACGCGCCATCGGATGAGAACGCTGTTCGCACCCTGAAAGAGGCGGGCTGCGCGGTAAAGCTGGAACCGGCGAAGCCCGAAGTATGGACAGCACGCTATCGGCGCGATGGAGCATTGCTCTACCTTTTGGTGAACCTCTCCACCAGCGAACAGCGATGTACTCTGCATCTGCCCGGGCGGTATTGGGCGGTGGAGATATATCTGCCGGATACGGGAGACGTTCGGCAGGCGCGCGGTGCATCCCCAGAGGTATCCCTTTCACCGCTCGGCAGTGTTCTGGTCTGGTGCAGAGATGGAGCACCGTGAGCAGAGAACCTGCAGGAAGTGAGAAACACGGTATCCTCTTTCTCTGCCCTTGCGGCTGGAAGTCGCAGGCAACACTTAGCAAAACCTGCTGAAGCAGGTATGGAGTGCTGAAGCCACGCTTCAGCAGATGCCTTCCCTACCACCTTTATTCTGCCCTTGCGATTGGAAATCGCAGGCAACACAGAACGAAACCT
>FMJZ01100576.1_pt1 | contig 17714 bp, 11 predicted proteins | sample 1987881 | NCBI WGS metagenome assembly FMJZ01 (sample SAMEA4378227, study PRJEB15110) | soil metagenome | biome: soil; feature: Field; material: Soil | place: India | collected 2015-03-11 | depth 0 m
CTACCATGAAGGGTGCCACAGCCTGACGAAGCTTGTGAAATTAATTGCTAGCCTAATACTACCTTTGATTCTTTTCATCCCCGCAGGGCCAGCTCTGTCATCCCCCGGAACCCTGAAATGGAGCGTTGTTGACACGCCCAACAGCGCCGGTCACGTCATCGCCAGCCCGTCTGAAATAAATGCCATCGGTATCGGCAGGGACGGCAGGACAATATATGCCGTAGACAGCGCCAACGGCAGAATATACAAGTCTATGAATGGCGGCAGCACCTGGGATAACATAACCAGCCAGTTAACTCGCGCCGGCGCTATGCTCCCTGCCTGGAACATAGCCATTGCCCCGGACAACCAAAACTTTATAGCTGTGGTCACCAGCACCGGCGGGCTGCCTAGAAACGTTTTCGTTTCAGCAGATGGCGGTGCCAGCTGGCAAAATACTAACTGCCCTGTGACCAGTAACATCAGCGCCATCGACATATCGCCAAGCTACAGCGGCTACGATATCGCTGTAGGTACACGCACGGCGGCAGGCGGGGGTGACGTCTATATTTTTAAAGCGGTTGGCCAGAGCAACTGGAAAGCTCAGGGCTTTACCGGGGATATACTGGCAGTAAAGTTTTCGCCAAGTTACCGCACAGATTCCAGTGTGGTAGTCGTCTCAACACATGCTACTGGCACTTATGTCAACATCGGCATACGCGATACCGCAGCCAACACAACCACCTGGGGCACCTGGGGCCCGGTGGAGGTTACAACCACCGGCTCCGGTACCTCGCCCAAAGCACACCAGGTTATAACCGCTGACGTGGAGCTTCCCGCCGATTTCTCAGGACAGGCACCAAGCTTACGCCGCTGCTATGTGAGCATTGATGATGCCGGAGTTACAGGCAATGCCGGTATTTATCGGCTTGACGACTCCGTAGTCCATGTGCTAATGCCCGGGGCTGCGCAAAGAAGGATTTCGAGTATCGCTTACTACGGCAGCTATGCCTCAGGTAAATTGCTGGCTGGAGAGGTTCTAGGCGGCCCGGCCTCCGCCTCAGTTGTTGTCTGGTTTACCGATGCACCGGTGACCTGTCCCGAGCCCTGCTGGTACCAGACACATAAGGCACCTACCGGCGGTGGTAATTCCGGCTATGCCAATGCCCAGGTAGCTTGGAGCCCTGAGGGCAGCCGGGCATATTGCGCCACCAGTTCTGCCTCACTTGTTAACCCCGCAAGTTGGCCGAGCGGCTATTTGATTGGCACGGCTTTGGATGAATCAGCCCTGTCACTGAGCCTCGACAATGGCAAAACATGGAATCAGCTCAGCCTCATAGACACCGAGATAAGCTTTTTGGCCGATGTGGCAGTGACCCCAGCATCAGACGCCATATATCTGGCATCCATCAATAACCACCCTGGGGTGAACAACTTCGACAGCATTTGGCGGAGCACCAGCGTACCGCCGGGAAGGATCTGGGAGCGAGTGCTGTGTGTTATATCAACAAGCAACGATTTGATTCTGCGCCACAGCGGTTTGGGCGACGACGGAACGATATACTTTGCTTCCAGATTCACGGGTGATCTGAGACAATCACAGGATAAAGGTCAAACGTGGTCCAGCCTGCTGCCAGGCGTGAATATAAGTGATTTCGCCGTTAGCATAATTAACAATATGCCCCACCTGTACGTGCTGAATAACAATTACGTGCGCAGGGGTACTGGCGCATACGGGGCATGGCAATGGGCACCGGCAGTAAACACCACCCTGAGCACTGGACATAGCATAACCGCCACGTCTACTGGTGTCATAGTAGTTGGAGACGATGGTACTGGTGAAGTAGCTTTTTCACTGGACGGCGGAGTCACCTTTCACCGGAAGCTGGCTATTCCGGAGCCCGGTAAAATGCACGCCATCGCTGATTACAGATTCCGAAACACCCTGATCATCTATGCTGCCAGCGATAGCCCAAACAGTGGAATATATTGCTGGGTTGTGGGCTCGAACTTCGGCTGGGCCGCAATGAAGCCACCAGGACGCAGCTTCTACGGTCTTGCTCAACTAGGCACTCTCTACGGCGCCTGGTCATCTGGGGGTAACACCGCTGTCGACCGCACTCTGGAACCGGAAAAGCTGGCGCCACCCTTCATCGAATGGGACTGCTTGACCGCCAGCCTGCCCTCCGGGGTCATCTTCACCAGAGAACCTGTCTCACTGAAGGTCTCAGCTGGCATCAACCTGTGGGCGATAGACAACCGGCCTTACACGGTTAACACGGGACGCCTGTGGAATTTTTATGACTGTCTGTCACCAAGTCCCCAGCATACACCACCGCCTCCACCTGACCGCGAAGTATTGTTCCAGGCGCCGATACCGACATCACCAGCCATGGATGAAACAATACCTGTATATATAGAGACGGGAGACATCGGCGACATAGTATTCAAATGGAGGCACCCAACAAGAGCTATAGAGTATGACCTTTGGCTGGCAAAGGACAGCTCTTTTACCAAAACCATATTAAAAGAGAGTATCAACCCCGGCAATCGAGAGGCGCCCGGATGGATATTGCCCAAGACAACCCGCCTGGAAAAAGGAGCTCAATATTACTGGAAAGTAAGGGTAAGCCAGGCGGCCACAGGCGAAAAGGGTGAGGGGGAATGGTCCAAGGTGATGTCATTCAGTGTGGCAGCACTGGAGCCTGAAGAGACGGTCTATGCCGAGCCCGTGACATCACCACCACAAAATAGCTCAACAAGGAAACCAGCGTTTTTATCCAGGTTAACAAATCTGCCCCTCCCTGCCTGGATAGCAATCGTCCTGCTGCTTGTCGCAGCATCAACCGCTGCCATCATTGTCAGCAGGCTAAGCAGAAAATGGCAATAGCAATGGCAGAATATGGCAGTGTCCAGAATCTTAATAAGATCTTAATATTCATACGCTAGACTTTTCTTAGTCTATAAGAAAGGAGGTTACACTTCAATGTGGCGAGGCAAAAAGTTTATCATTGCCACTTCGGTACTGGGGGTTGCACTCCTCGCTGGAAGCATTGGCGCAGCAGCCCTGGCTGCTGACAACGGGGATTACAGTCAGCCTGAGCCTGGATATAGGCCTCCGCTTCCGCTCGAAAGGGTCTGCGAAGTATATCAGCAGAAGACAGGTGTTGCCATCGACTGCGCTGCGCTAAAGGAGGCCATCGCGCAGGTGGCAAGTGAAATGCGCCTTAAAGCCAGGCAGGACCGCCTCAAATTGAGAACTGAGGCTATGCAGAATAGACTCCAGGAATTGGTCAGAGAGGGTAAAATAACCCAGGAGCAGGCTGAGTCACTTCAGAGGTGGTGGGAGTCAAGACCAGACATCCCCACACGAGAACAAACTGAGGCACTCAAGAAGTGGTGGGAGTCAAGACCAGATGTGCCACTCGGATTCGGCCCCAAAAACCGCGGCGGTCTTCCCGGTAAGGGATGGCCCTGTTCCCCAGCAGAATAAGTAACACACTTTGAACAAGCGCCATTCTCAAGCCAAAGAGGCGGAGAATATTCTCCGCCTCTTTGAGTCTTTAAGCCAAGCGCAAGTTTTTAAAAGTCTTAACATTTTCTTAACATTTATACCATAAGATTGCTATACTACAGTCACAGAGAGAACGGTTAGAGCACCTGAAGATGCCTGGCAGAAAAGTTCTGGTGGTTGATGATGATGCTAAGACGGTGGAACTGGTCAAGCTCTATTTGAGTCGAGACGGCTACCGGGTTCTGGTAGCTAACGATGGTATCGAGGCTCTGCGCCTGACTCGTGAAAGTCGTCCCGACCTTGTTGTATTGGACTTGATGTTGCCCGGTATAGATGGCCTGGAAATCTGTCGGACACTTAGAAGCGAATCGGATGTGGCGATTATTATGCTCACGGCCAGAACTACTGATGAAGACAAGCTGGCTGGCTTGAGTTTAGGGGCAGATGATTATGTGACCAAACCCTTCAGCCCCAAGGAGCTGGCAGCCAGAGTCCGAGCGGTGCTCAGACGACTGCCAGGGGAACGCGGCCCGGTAGAAATTAAGCGTGGTGAACTCACTCTGAACTTCCTTAAACAGGAAGCGACAGTCGCTGGCAGGTCCGTGAAACTGACTCCCGTCGAATTCAAACTGCTGGGAGTCCTCATCAAGGAACCAGGCAGGGTATTCAGCCGGGCTGAGCTTATCGAAAAAGCCCTCGGCTATGATTACAAAGGTTTTGACCGCACCATAGATGTCCACATCCTCAATCTTCGCAGCAAAATAGAGGTTGACCCCAAACGTCCTAGGTACATAAAGACTGCATACGGGGCTGGCTATAAGTTCTGTGAGGGCCAAGGTGGTACATAGTCTGCGATTCCGTCTCCTCATGGCATTTGTCCTGGTAATAATGGTCGTAATTGGTGCCATATACTTCTTTGTTGGCCATACTACCAAGGTTGAAATCCGACGCTATGGCGAACGAAGCGAGCAAGCCCGCTTTGGAAGGGTGGCCTTCGAACTATACCGTTATTACCGCCAGCACAACGGCTGGGAAGGCATTCAGGCCTATATAGAGCAGTGGGGGAGTCTCTACGGGCGGAGGATTATACTGACAGACCCCGGCGGGATAGTAGTTGCCGATTCCCAAGGGGAGTTATTAGGGCAGAAATACCGCCCAAGCTCACCAGGTATGCGCTTCCCCCCACCATGGGAAGGAGAAAAAAGTGTAGGGATTTTGTATATAAGCCCCGAACCATCAGCAGTGTTTCCTTCACCGGGGAGCCTTTCCCAGGCAATAGGCCGGTTTCTCATCTGGGGCGCACTGCTGGCTGCTGCTGTTGCCCTCGTAATAACCTACTTCCTGTCACGTCGCATTTCAGCACCGGTCAAGGCCCTCACCATGGCTACCAGGAGGCTAGGCCAGGGAAATCTGTCTCAGAGAGTTCAGTCTAACGAAAAGGGCGAGCTTGGCGAACTAGCCCAAGCCTTTAATGCCATGGCAGAAAATCTGGAAAGAAGTGAAAAACTTCGACGCAATATGATAGCTGATATTGCCCATGAGTTACGAACTCCACTATCCAATCTAAGGGGTTATCTGGAGGCACTACGTGATGGTGTAATAAAGCCGAACCGACAGATAATCTGCTCCCTCGATGAAGAGGTAAATCTGTTATCGCGGCTGGTTGACGACCTTCAACAACTGAGTCTGGCCGAGGCGGGCGAACTGAAGCTAAACTACCAGCCGGAAAACATCAACGAACTGGTCAAAAAAACGATAGCTTTAAGGCAGATCCAGGCGGCAGCAAAGGGAATATTTATATCTGCTAACTTGCCCGAGGGACTGCCACCAGTGAATATTGACCCTCAGAGAATAAGCCAGGTTTTACTTAATCTGATGGACAATGCCATAGCCCACACACCACAAGGGGGAAATATAACCATAGTTGCCAGAAAGCTGGATAACCGCCTGGAAATAAGCGTAGAAGACACCGGGGAGGGCATTCCGGCTGAGGACCTGCCATTTGTATTCGAGCGTTTTTACAGGGTGGACAAGTCACGGACTCGAGCTACCGGTGGCGCTGGCCTCGGACTGGCTATCGCCAAGAGCCTGGTAGAAGCGCACGGAGGTGAAATTCAAGTCCAGAGCCAAAAGGGAAAGGGCAGCCGCTTTTCTTTCACCGTCCCCCTGGCTGGGTAGTCCACTCACTTCGTCTCCATATTCATCACATCTTCTGATGATGTAATACGACCTTTTAAAGCCGCTTTTTCAGCAAGCAACCGAGGGACTTACTCATATCTCAAGGCTTGAATTGGATTGAGCCGGGAGGCTCTCCACGCGGGATAAAAACCAAAGAACAGACCAATGCTTGCCGATACGCAGACTGCCAGAATAATGACATCGGGAGTGACAAGCGTCGCCATTAGTCCCATTATGGAAACGACATACGACGTAACCCAGCCTAACATGACTCCAATAATACCACCGGCCAATGTTAATAAAGATGCCTCTATAAGAAACTGCATCCATATATCCCGCTCCTGGGCCCCCAGGGCTTTTAGTATGCCTATCTCTCTGGTCCTTTCCAAAACAGAAACGAGCATGATATTCATCACGCCGATGCCACCGACAAGCAATGAAATCGCAGCAATGGCACCCAGGAAAATAGTCATAGTGGCGGCTGTCTCTGAGACCGTACTGGCTACCTCTACCATGGAGGTTATGGTAAAGTCATTTTCCGCGTTCGGAGCAAGGTTGTGGCGAGAACGGAGTAAGCTGGTAATCTCTCCTACAACATACTGCGCTTTATCCCTATCGCTTACGGTAAGTGATATAGACGAAACTACCCGCTCACCTTTTGCAGTCCGAGGTTGGGCGACCGTCTGTTGCATTGCAGTTAAAGGGATGAAAACAACATCGTCTGGCGAGCCCCATATGGCCCCTTTGCTCTCGAGCACGCCGATGACACGCACAATGATATTGCCCATCCGCATCTGCTGCCCTACAGGATCAATATCTCCAAAGAGTGTTTCTTTAACATTTGAGCCGAGCACAGTTACCTTAGCACCGCGCTGATACTCGTAATCAGAGAAGAAGTCCCCGTTACGGATGCTTAGATTGTTTGTCCGTATGTACTCCGGAGTCGTCCCAATGACCTGTGAGCTCATGTTTTTGTTTCCAGCGATTAGCTGGAGGTTGCTGGAGTACGAAGGGGCTACCGAAGATATATATCGGACCTGTTCGGTTATTGCAGCAGCATCCTCCATAGTGAGCGTGGCGGCGCTGCCTGCGGCACTCCTGACTCCACCAAACGTAAATGCTCCAGGTCTAATGGTAACAAGGTCTGCGCCAAGAGTCTCAATACGCGAGAGGATTTCTGCCTCAACACCTTTGCCTATGGACATCAGGGTAATAACTGCAGCTATGCCTATAACTATGCCCAGCACGGTCAAGGAGCTGCGCAATTTGTGTGAAGTTATCCCAACCCAGGCAGTAGACAGGGGCTCAAACCATGTCCTCATATCCTTTCCTCCCTTTCTATCTGCCCATCCTTTATGTATACAATCCGCTCGCAATGCCGAGCGATATTCGGGTCATGAGTTACCATCACTAGAGTAATCCCTTGCTCAGCGTGGAGTAAAGTGAGAATAGAGATTATCTCTTCACCGGAGCGGCTGTCCAGGTTCCCGGTGGGTTCGTCTGCCAGGATAAGGGGCGGGCTTTTTACCAGAGCTCGTGCTATCGCTACTCGCTGCTGCTCTCCTCCAGAAAGCTCTGCAGGCCTATGATGGGCACGGTCAGAAAGACCTACTTTAGTCAAAGCTTCCATAGCCATAGCTCGCCTCCCGTCACTTTTGCCGGCATACCTCAAGCCCAGTTCAACATTAGCCAGCGCTGACAGCCTGGGCAGCAGATTAAAGGTCTGAAAGACAAAGCCAATTTTCTGACCTCTTACCTGGGCCAGCTCGCGATTGCTAAGGCGGCTCACTTCTCGGCCATCGAAGTAATAGCTGCCAGAAGTCGGTGTATCTAAGCAGCCTACGATATGAAGCAGAGTTGACTTCCCCGAGCCGGATGGCCCCATAACGGCTACCAGCTCTCCAGTCTCAATCGTCAGGTTTATGTCCGCGAGCACCTTCAGCTCTCTATTGCCTATAGGATACACTTTGGTTATGTTTTGTAATTTGATCATCTTAACATTCGCCCCATCCCCGGTACTATACCCCCTGGAGGTCGCTGTTGCTGTGTCGCTGTCGTGCTGGTTGACGCCTGTGGGACAACCACCTGCTCACCTTCATTAAGTCCGCTAATCACCTCAGTGTATTGCCAGTTACTGATGCCCGTTTTTATAACGCGCGCTTCTGTAGTATTAGATGCAGACAACACCTGAACATAGGGCATCCCTCCCTGTTTGGTTATAGCCCTATTCGGCACCAACAACACATTGTTCCTCTCATCCAGCCATATACTGACAGTAACGGTCAGTCCCTCTTTAAGATGAAGGTTTTCAGGCAATGTTGACGGTGTCTGCCCTTGCTGGACTACCTGCTGCCTCCGTCTTATCATCTCCTCTACCTGCTCCTGACTGATCTGACCGGACTCAATGGCCTGTCTCACACGCTCAGGTATGTCTCTTTGGGAAACCCTTGGCGCCGTCTGTGTCTGCCCTAGAGTCGACTTTTCCAGCGTATTAAGTTGTACCTTTACCTTGTAGTTAACCACATTCGCCTGCACCGTGGCAACAGGTGAAATGTGTGTGACTCTAGCCGGAAATGCAATTGAAGGTATAGCCGCCACTGTTACGATAGCTGGCGCCCCAACATTGACCTGGTAGATTTCCATTTCGTTGACCGCCACTTCCACCTCAAATTGCTTCGAGTCAATAAGCCTGACAGCTACAGTATTCTCGCCCACTTGGTCACCAGCTAATATATTTACCTCAGCAATCAGCCCAGCGAATGGCGCAGTGAGTGTGGCATTTGCAAGCTTCTCCTCGGCTTCCTTCAAGCTCTGCTTAGCGTTTTTTAACTGAAGTTCCTTTATCTCAATATCCAGCGGGTCCGGGGCTGACAAAATCTCCGTCCCGCTAGAACTGGTCTTCGGTTCCAGTGCCCTCTCCAAATTGAGCTGGGATTGCTTTACGTTTATCTGAGCCTGACTCAAATTCCGCTCCAGTGACAACGTATCTATTCGGGCCAGCACCTGTCCCTCTTCTACGAAATCTCCAATTCCTACCAGTACCTCCTTCACCTTGCCCGCCGAACCGAAAGTCAGTTTGGCCTCTCTCGAACTTTTCAAATTGCCACTCGCCGTAATATCTACTTTGATATCGCCACGCTTAACCGTAAAGATTTGCCCTCCTATTGCTGACGACGGAGATGCTTTTGAGGTGCAGCTGAGCAACAACAGACAAACTAACAGTAGCAATAGAGCCTTTGCATGCCACCTTAGTACTCTCCTAGCGTAACCTTTGCTGCTTTCACAATGTTCAACCATGGGTTCACCTATAGTCTAACCATAAATTGTTAGAATTTTATTAAGACTCCAGCATGCCTGGGGAAATGACACAATGCAATGAGTTAATAACATCTTAACATTTTGGGGCTATCCTTAAATATAAACTTGGCTGGCAAATGCTCTTGTTTTGCCTGTGGTGAAGTCTCCAGCGATAAGAAATGCAAATAAACCATGAGAAACTGAAAGCTTGCTTGGCCATATTTACATTGCCGGTGATGCTAGTCATTTTGGTTGTATCACCGCCGGCAAAGGCACAAGTGCCAGCACTTAAGTGGACACAAGTGGATGCCCCGGGAGCAAAGGGATGTATCATTGTCCAAGGTTCGGAGGTCAGCAGGATTGCTGTGGGACGTGGTGACATTATCTATGCCATAGATAGCGAGTATAAAAGGGTTTACCGGTCAGATAACGGTGGGCTGACCTGGAATGACATAACTCGTGGCCTGTACCATGCTGGCGCCGTGTTGCCAGCCAGTGAGATTGCCGTGTCTCCAGACAGGCCGCAGAACATAGCCATAGTCACTGACAGCAGGACAAAAGTCTATTTATCTGACGACAGCGGTGCCAGCTGGAGCGATACCAGTGTGCCCAACCTCAGTGGCGCTAAGATTCAATGTATAACCATATCCAAAAGCTATGGCAGGGGTAGCGAACTGGGGCGAGATGTAGCCATCGGCACCAAAGACGGAGCTGGAAACGGTGATGTCTATATGCTACGAACACCCGGCTTGGGAGGCTGGATAGGACAAGGTTTTACCGGCGATGTGATGGCAGTCAAATTCTCACCTGCCTATGACACCGATAACACCATTGTCATTGTCTTTTGCAATAGCGACGGGACTTACCTGAATGCGGCTAAGCGAGATTTGGCCTCTAACACTACTGACTGGACTGCCATATACACTAGCCCAGTAGAAATCAGTGCAGTAGCAGGTACCTCGCCAAAAGCCACTGAAATTATGACCGCTGACCTTGAGCTGCCATCTGACTTTCTGGGGGCTGACTCCAATAAACGCCAGTATTATGTCAGCACCGATGCCAATGGTAACAGCGCCGAACAGGGCATCTTTCGCATTGATGATACCCGAGTTCACCAGCTGATGGACACTAAGGACCAGGGTACCAATGGTAAGCGGATTTCCAGTATTGCCTACGTCGACGTTTACGAGGACAAAACCATTACCAAACGCAAGCTTCTGGCTGGAGAGGTCAACCCCCTAGTTCTAGGTTCCCGCACTGTCCAGGTTTGGCGGTCTTTAAACCCGCACGAGCCATCTCCATCCTGGTGGTCGGCCAGTCAGCCACCCTCAGGACGAGGCAATGCCCAGGTGGCCTGGAGCTACGGGGGTCGCATGGCTTTCTGCGGCACGGGCCAGAGTCCAGGTTCCCCTAAAGACGAAAGTGCCTTATCACGAAGCGTTGACGACGGCAATACTTGGGAGCAGACCAGCCTCATAGACACGGTTATCAATATCTCGGATATAGCCCCGGCACCTGATTCCAAGAGCCTGTTTCTGGCTACCTATAGCGACTTTGGGGCTGGAGGAGTGTGGCGCAGCGCTGGAGAGCCTCTGGGACACTTTTGGGGACGCATCCTTACTGTGGACACTACAAACAAAATGATTCTAAGGTTGAGCCCGAATTATATGAGCGACTACACTATTTATGCCATTGAGCTGGATGGCTTCCAGATGATGGTATCGCACAACAGGGGAAACTCCTGGCAAAGGCGCTATATTCCCGGGCCGGTGGTCGACGTTGCCATAGAAGATAAGGACACTCTGTATGTTGCTTTGCCTAGAGGCTATATCCGAAAAAGCACTAATGCCGGCGCCACCTGGATAAGCCCGCAGGTAAGCTGTTTTCCTGACAATGCTTCTGAAATCAATATGTTGACGGTAGTAGATAAAGGACATATCCTAGTTGGCAGCCGCGATAGCCATGTGTCCTATTCTATTGATGGCGGCAGCAGCTTTACTGAAATCACGCCGGCTATAGGTAACACCAACGCAAAGGCCGGGGACGTCCAGGTGGTAGCTGATGCTCACCACAGCGAGAATCAAATCATCTATGCTGCTACTAATATTGGTGACGACGGTATCTGGCGCTGGACAGTTGGCACCTCCACTCAATGGGAGCAGATTGATCAGTCAATTACCAAGCTTTGCACGGGACAACGTATCAGCGGCCTCGCGATAGGTCAGGAGGGAACGCTGTATGCCCTCAGGGCAGAGGAGGTTGATGGCAAGAACGCCGGCGGCATGACTCGGTCACTTAACCCCACCAGATCACTTGCCTGGCAAGTCGAATTTGACATTCTAGACCGCACATTACCAGCCGGGACTACCTTCGACCCCACTAAGGTTTTCCCTCATAACCTGCCCCACCTCAAGCTGTCTAAAAGCGCTGAGGGGAATGAGCTGTGGGCTGTTGATACCGCCAGCAATACCATATTCAGGTTTCGGGATAGTTTATGTAAAGTCGGGCCGTTGGCGACATCACCTAAAGAAATTGGCTGCGACTCTGTATCAGGACGTGCCCAAGAGGTCAATCTGTGCTGGGAGCAGCTTTCTTTAGCTGATGCTTATGACATTGAGGTAGCCAAAGACAGGGACTTCAGTATAAAGGTTATAGACTGGGTATCTGAGTACGCTTTTACAGGCTTCCTGGTACCGGTATCTGTATGCTCACCATGTGTTCACTTTCATGCCGGTGGTGCGGCTTCCGGAGGTTCAGAGCTAGCCATTGCCAGTAACCTGGAATGTGGGAATACTTACTTTTGGCGGGTGAGAGTTCGGCGTGCCGCGTCCACAGAGGTGATCAGGAGCCCATGGTCCGAGACTCGAAGCTTTACCATAAAGGCTGGGCTTCCTGCCAGTACTGATTACTATGGCATCGAGTTGCTGTCACCAGACAACGGCTGCATAATATGCCCAGTCAGACCGGCTTCCTTCTCATGGTCACCTTATAAGGATACAACGAAGTACAGGTTCGTCCTGGCTAAAGATGCAGCCATGACACAGGTGGTTGTTCAGGCCACGGTTGCTACTACTGCCTATGAATACAGAGACAAGCTGGACTATGGGACAAACTACTTCTGGCGGGTCATGGCTCTTGAGCCCATTGCTAGCGATTGGAGTGCTACCTTTTGCTTCCAGACCGAGTCGGCGCCATCACTCCCGGCACATTATGAAGAGCCGGAAGTCATACCACTGTGGCTGCTGGTCGTTGTAGGCATTGACGTCATCCTTGCAGTCGCCACGATTTTCCTAATCTTAAATGCCGGATGAGCAGGCTATAAGCTTCACCACTCCACCGGAAGTAATGGGAATGTGGAAAAGCAAGGCTCGCCCGATGTAAATCATAAAGATATGAGCCTAGCTGACGTTATTGCGCTTTATTTGCGATTTTTGACCTCAAAACCAGACTTGCCAGCCTTTTTTCTAGTTCCAGACCTTCGGGCAAGGTCATGTTCAAACCTCTAACCACCGCCTGCTTTATACCTCTGACCACCGCAGCGTCGAAACGCGCAATCGCTTCAGCTACATTATCCACTGCTGCCAGAAGCTGGCTCTTAGGCACAACTCGACTGACGAGCCCGATGTCAAATGCCTCCGTTGCACTAATACGCCGGCCAGTAAGCATCATCTCCAGAGCTCTGGCCTGGCCTACCACGCGTGGTAAAGTTTGAGTGGCTCCAGCAGCTGGAATTATGCCTAGACCGACTTCCGGTAAACCAAATTGTGCATCATCAGAAGCTATCCTTATATCACAACACAGCGCCATCTCAATACCAGACCCAAAAACATAGCCATGAAGCGCGGCAATCAGAGGTTGAGGCAGGCTCAAAAAGAGGCCCCACACATCCCGTTCCCATCGCACCTGGCGCGCAATTATCGGTGAAGGCGCAGTGAGAAACTCGCTTAAATCAGCGCCAGCACAAAATGCCCTTTCACCCACCCCTCTAAAAACAGCCACCCTCACATCAGGATCATCCTTGATAGCACCCAGGGCCTGGTACAACTCGTCCCGCATACAGACATTGTATGCATTCAACACCCGGGGCCGGTTAAGGCTGACATAGGCAATATTGTCTTTCTTTTCATAAACTATAGTCTCAAAGTTACCCATAATCTGATGGCTGTTATTTTACCGTCCCTTGAACTTCGGAGACCTCTTTTCCAAAAAAGCCCTGATGCCCTCGGTACGGTCTTCCGTAGTGTGCAGTAGACAATAAAGGTCGGCCTCCAGCTGCAACCCCTGTTCCAGTGTCAAATCTAAGCCCTTGTATATCGCCTCTTTAACGTATCTAACCGCCAGAGGAGCCTTTGCAGCTATTGTATGCGCCATCTCCATGGCTACAGGCATCAGTTCCACTTTAGAAACTACCTTGTGAACCATGCCAATCCGATAAGCCTCCGCAGCATCTATGCACCGTCCGGTGAGAAGCATCTCCATAGACATGGTCTGACCTATTAGCCGTGGCAATCGCTGTGTAGCACCGTCCCGGGGGATAAGTCCCAGGGAAACATAGTTTAGAGCGAAGCGAGCTGTGTTCACAGCAACTCTTATGTCACAGGCCAGCGCCAGCTCCAGCCCCTGATTTAGCGCTTCGCCATTGATCGCTGCGATGACCGGGAGATTGAGAGCTGAAATCGACACGGCAATAGACGGTGGTTCAGTCGCTTGTGAGAAGAGATCCTTTATATCAGCGCCCACAGAAAATGCTTCGTCGCCAGCACCGGTAATAACCACAGCTCTGGCCTCTTCATCTCTGCCGATCTCAGCAAAGACGTCAGCCAGCTCCTCGGCAAGTCGCAGATTTATGGCATTACCCACTTCCGGGCGGTTAATGATTACTGTGCGTATCGCTTCCGCCTTGCCATAAATAAGACTGTGGTAGCGCATGGGCCCTGTTTTGTCTTGTAAGCACAGCCATTATACAACAACAGTCTAACGTAGAACAGGGCTCTTCGGCCCGTCACGATGCTCCAACAAGCAGCGTGACCCTTTCAGAATTGCCACAGTAAGGTTAAAGCACCGCCCACACAACATTCTCCTCTTCCCCAGCATAAACACACAACGGCTCAAAATGCAGAGCATCATGGTCCCGTGATAAAATGTATAGCTGAAAACAGGGGCGAGACATAGGATATGCCTTCAAACTACATAATCGTAAAAGGCGCTCGAGAGCATAATCTGAAAAATATAGATGTAGCTATACCCCGTGATAAGCTGGTAGTAATTACTGGCGTTTCTGGTTCGGGAAAAAGCTCTCTGGCCTTTGACACTATATATGCCGAGGGGCAACGGCGCTACGTTGAATCACTATCCGCCTACGCGCGGCAATTTCTGGGACGCATGGAAAAGCCGGACGTTGACTACATAGAAGGTCTAAGCCCGGCTATTTCAATTGACCAGAAAGGCCCCTCACACAACCCACGCTCCACCGTAGGCACGGTAACTGAGATCTACGACTACCTTCGTCTCCTCTTTGCCCGTGTTGGCCATCCACACTGCCCTAATTGCGGGCGTGAAATCTCACGGCAGACCGTACAACAGATCGTGGACGCTATACAGGACTTGCCTACTGGCAGCCGAATAATGATTTTGGCACCTCTGGTCAGAGACCGCAAGGGCGAGCATCAGGCCATCTTCGATGACCTGCGTAAAGCCGGCTTTGTCCGTGTCAGGGTTGACAGACGTATATATGACCTTTCCGAAGAGTTTCAACTGGACAAGAACAAAAAACATACCATTGAGGCTGTGGTTGACCGACTTATAATAGGCGATGCCGAAAATAGTCGCATTGCCGACTCGGTGGAAACAGCCTTAAAGCTTGGGGCTGGAGTTGTTCTTATCTCCATAATCGATGGTGAGGAACTGCTTTTCTCCGAGCATTTCGCATGCGTCAACTGTGGCATTAGTCTAGGCGAGATAGCACCCAGGACTTTCAGTTTCAACAGCCCACATGGTGCCTGTCCGGCATGCAGCGGACTTGGTGTGAAACTGGAGGTCGACCCTGACTTGCTCATACCCAACAAGGACCTGAGCCTGGCTCAAGGTGCTGTTCGCGCCTGGGGTTGGTTTGCCTGGCACACTGATGAACTGCAGGCTTTAGCCCGACGCTACGGCTTTTCCCTTCAAACTCCAGTCAGTAAATTAAGCAAGGAACACCTTAACCTGATACTCTACGGCGAAGATGGTGAGCTGGTAAGATACCGCAATCGCTTCGGACGGGTTAGAGAGTACTTCACCGGCTATGAAGGTGTTATCCCTTATCTTGAGCGTATATACAGAGACACTGAATCAAACAATACCCGTGCCGAAATCGAACGATATATGGTCTCCTCTCCATGCCCGGCCTGCAACGGAAAACGACTCAGACCTGAATCACTGGCTATCACCATTGACGGCATGAACATCATAGAGGTGACTGAACTGCCTGCCGTGGAGACACTGAGATGGATACGCCGCCTGAACGGTGATTATGACAACAAACCACTCTTGACGGCTTATGAACTAAAAATAGCCCATCAGATCCTCAAGGAGATAAGCACTCGCCTGGGATTCCTTATAGACATCGGGCTGGGCTACCTGACCCTCGACCGTCCTTCGTCAACCCTCAGTGGTGGTGAGACCCAGAGGATCCGACTGGCTACCCAGATAGGTAGTGGCCTAATGGGAGTGCTTTATATTTGCGATGAGCCCACAATAGGTCTGCACCCCGCTGATGTCTTCCGCCTTATCGAGACGATGAAAAGACTGCGGGACTTGGGTAACACCATTCTAATAGTGGAACACGATGAGGCTATGATGCGTGCTTCTGACCACATTATCGACATGGGACCTGGTGCCGGGGAAAATGGAGGCCGGATTGTGGCCACAGGGACATTGTCCGACATCATGAACTGCCCCGAGTCAATAACCGGACAATACCTTAGCCGGGCGAGACAAATCCCACTGCCACAAAAACGCCGACCCGGTGCAGGCAAGTACCTGATAATCAAGGGCGCACGTGAAAATAACCTCAAAAACATTGACGTCGCCATACCTCTGGGTAAATTCGTCTGCATAAGCGGTGTGTCAGGCAGTGGTAAAAGCACGCTTGTAAACGAAGTGCTATATAAAAAACTGGCTCAGATATTCTATAAGGCTAAGGATAAGCCTGGAAAATGCGATGGTATTATAGGTGTCGAACATATTGATAAGGTTATTAATATTGACCAGTCTCCCATAGGTCGTACTCCGCGCAGCAACCCCGCTACCTATACCGGGACATTTACCCCGATTAGGGAACTTTTCGCCACTATACCTGAAGCACGAATGCGTGGCTATCAGCCAGGTCGGTTCTCCTTCAATGTTAAAGGTGGGCGCTGCGAGGCCTGCCAGGGTGAGGGATACATTCAGATAGAGATGCAGTTCCTGCCCGATGTCACCGTTCCCTGTGAGGTATGTAAGGGTAGACGCTACAACCGCGAGGCACTGGAAATTTATTTCAAGGGCAAAAACATAGCGGATGTTCTGGATATGAGCGTTGACGAAGCACTGGCATTTTTTGAGAATTTCCCCAAAATCAGAAAAAAACTGGAGACGCTTCGAGATGTTGGCCTGGGTTACATACGGCTGGGACAACCAGCCCCCACCCTGTCCGGCGGTGAAGCTCAGCGGGTCAAGCTCGCTGCCGAATTATCACGCAGTTCCACCGGCAGAACTCTATACATCCTTGATGAGCCCACCACCGGACTCTCCTTCGCCGACATAGCCTGTCTGCTGGAGGTACTTCAAAGGCTGGTTAATGCCGGTAACACGGTGGTGATCATTGAACATCATATAGATGTGATGAAAAATGCCGACTATATAATTGACCTGGGCCCCGGTGCCGGCGATGAAGGCGGCTATGTCATAGCTACAGGCACCCCAGAGGAAGTAGCACAAAGCGAGACATCACTCACCGGCCAGTACCTGCGCGGTGTTCTACGAAGACAGCAAAGGGAATACTCGCTGGCTACACAAGGATAGCCACCATTTAGGCTCGGATACTCTGATAATTTAAGCCCGGTCTGAACAAAACCGAGTTTTGTTCAGCTTTAGTCCCTGATTAACATGGGGCTCTTTATCAAAACCTGTGGCAATAGGTACGAGCTGGTACAAACCCGGGTAGCATCTTTCTTCCTTAGACCTCGACATTCCTCAGGTTATAGGATACACGTTTTAGCAGCTTGATTTTTGTATTACAACCCTCAATGAAACCACTAGCCGTCCGATCATTTAAGTAGCTCAGTATTGGTTGTCACCAGTGCTTGAGAACAGTGCCCCATTTTGTGATTTGTCCATCATCGCTAGATTTAAGATTGAAGATGACATTGTCCAGTAGTTTGGCAGCCTCTTTCTGGCTATCAAGAATCTCTTGCTGGGTATCTTTGCCTGTCTCCTCCGGGCACGTCTTGCTCTATCCTTCTAGCTTCGTCCGTCCTTTTGTTGGAGTCAACACCTACATTCAAGCGGCCCACCGCTTTAGCCCTGGGGAACAATAACTCAACTGACTTCCGCAGCCCTTCTTTCATGTCAACGCATACCTCTTTGACATTGCCTTCGGGCATTTTGCCCAAGAAGGTCTTCAATGTAGCTATGCAGTCATCCTTCAGGATTCCTAACACCTTCCGCTTTTTCACCTCGGTTACAACGTGCACCAATTCTTGGTGCTTTAAGCTATGTTCATCAA
>FMJZ01035130.1_pt1 | contig 17702 bp, 11 predicted proteins | sample 1987881 | NCBI WGS metagenome assembly FMJZ01 (sample SAMEA4378227, study PRJEB15110) | soil metagenome | biome: soil; feature: Field; material: Soil | place: India | collected 2015-03-11 | depth 0 m
TTGTTTTATACATAGTATTTTCTCCTTTCTTTTGTCTTTTGGGGGGGGCAATTTCACCTAACGGGTTGCGTCTCCGACGTCCTCGAACGGTCTCCAGAGGCTTTCCCGCATAGCGCGTGACCACGCCCGTGAGAGGATGTGGCGGAGCCGTTCTTCATGATGGACTTACAGAGCCTTGCTCCGTGTTCTTGCCAGCGCAGCCTTTATGGAGACGCGTTGTTCTACGATGGAATGGGCCTAGCGGAGCCATGGATGGCGAAGCGTTTACTTCGAAGGCCTCAGTATTATTCAAATACAAATTTTACTCGATCATTATTTTGATACTTATCTTTTAGTTCTTGATAATATACATCATTTCCGGTTTCTACAATATCTGTATACAAGGTATATAGATTCGGGTATTTATTCTTAATAAACTGTAACATTTCAAAACCTGATTTGCTGTCTTTGTCCAGTCTTACTCTATCCAGGAACACGGGAATATGTGGATTCACAGCACCAATCATTTCATCAACAGCTGTAATACCAGGGAGAATTGGTGTAATAAATACCCATACTTTAATACCAATATCAAATAATTTGTTTGCGACGGTTATATTCTTGATTTTATTACTTTTGGTCGCATGATTTAATTGATTTATATTTGAAAGTCCAAGCAATAAAGCAAAGTCGGCATGAAATCCTTGCAAAACATCTAAATCTCTCATTAAATAGTCATTATCAGCCTTTGTTGTCAACATTGTAGGAATCTTAAGATCACTTAATGCCTTTAAACAATTTCTTGTAAGTTGATATTTCCCCTCTATCTTCATATAAGGATCGCAGCGGCTACCAATATAAATTGTTTTAGTCCTATCCCAGTCTTTTAAATCTTTTTTTAGCATTTCAACAATGTTTTTTTTTACGAAAATATCTTTATTCCAGTTTTCATCACTTTGTTGAAAACAATAAGGGCATTTTAAACTACATCCATCATAAGGATCAATAATAGGAACAGTTCCCCCGTCAGGTGGATATTCATATGTAATTGAGTTGTCTATTTGTATTTCCTTTATCAAACGATTCACTCCCTTTATAATTTCTCTATTTTTCCCTTACAAAGTCAAACATAGCGAGCCAAGGAAGGCGAGCGGCTCAACTTGGCCCATTCTTTCGTAGAACTCATTTATATACGCAGTACTTCGCTTTATCACTTAACTCAAGAGCAATATACGAAATTTGCTTTATTTTTTAATCTGTTTAATCTTATGTCTTTTAATTAAAAATGTCAAGTTAACTTAGAGTTTTTTATTTTCAATAAATATAATCAAGTGGGCTTTTAATTTGTTTCAGTTTATCACTTGATACATGTGTATATATTTCTGTTGTTTTTATATTCTGGTGACCAAGTATTTCCTGAATATATCTTATATCAATCCCATTTTCAAGCAGGTGAGTTGCAAAACTATGTCTTAAGGAATGGACAGTTACATTTTTCTTTATACCAACTTTCTCTTTTGCCTTGTTAAAGACTTTTTGTATTGTTCTTATAGAGATATGTCTATCTTGTGTCCAGCTTTCAAAAAGCCAGTAAGTTGGTTGATATATTTTTAAGTATTCTGAAATTATTTTGTGCATATTATCAGAAAGTATTGTATATCTATCTTTTCTTCCTTTTGACAGGACAATGTGAATCATTTTTCTATCAAAATCTACGTCTTTGAGTTTAAGTTTTGAAACTTCTGATACTCTTAATCCAGCTGAATAGGCAAGTGCTATCATACATTTATGTTTTATATTTTCTATTGAATCAATAATTGCTTTTACTTCATTGATAGTAAGAACTTCTGGAAGCATTTTATCTTTTTTTGCTCTTTTTAATTCATAAATAAACTTATTCTTCTTTATCTTTCCGTAATAAAATTTAATTGAATTTAAAGCTACGTTTAATGTTGATGGTGATGATTTTAAAACAGAACTTAAGTAGTAAAGATAATTTTGTATATCTTCTGAGGTTATATTTTCTGGAGATTTTTTGGAATATTCAAGCAACTGCCTGTTATAATATAAATAAAGTTCGACTGTTCTTGAACTATACTTTCTGTAAATAAGGTGCTTTTTAAGGTCAATTAGTATATCATCTTGGTTGATTTCTGTAAATTCAATGTTGTGTTCTTTAAGTATTTTCTTGATAATACGAAGTACTTCGTCTTTTTTGTTAAAAATCCAGTATTTATTTTCTGAATCCCACTTGTATTCTTTTAACTTTTTAAGATTTTTAATTACATCAGGCTTATATGGAATTTTCAGTTTAACAATCTCTTCATCTAAAAGTAAATAAGCTCTTGTTGTTTCCTGCATTTTATCCTCCTGGATTAATTTTTTAATGTTTAACTTAGTATTATATTACCTTAATCAAATTAAATTGTTAAATATTGTTAAAAAGGTGTTAGGAAGATATACGAAGTACTTCGCTTTTTTTATTTTATTTAGAAAATCTCTTCATTTCCTATATTTAAAATTGTAGTCTTTATTAATTCAACTATTGAAATAAACTTTCTTGAAAATGGAATTTTATCAACAAAAAATTTATAATTTTACAATAAAATTTTCAGGGTGGTAGATATGAATAAAACTATACTTTTAGTTGGTTTTACTAGGAGAACATCTTTTGCAGTTGCGAAGGCTATTGGTAGAGACAATAAAGTTTTGATTTCTGATAGTGTAAAAAATGAAGAGAAGGAATCTTTAATTTGTGAGCTTAGGAATTATGGGGTGGAACCAATAAATCTTCTTGGCAATCAGTCAAGGGAGATACTTGATGAATATAATATTGATTTAATTATTGTAAGTCCGGGAGTGCCTCTTGATATACCTCTTTTGAAATATGCGAAAGAAAAAAACATTGAAGTTATAGGAGATATTGAATTTTTCTATAGATTTTTTCCTTCAAATATTTATATAGGTATAACCGGGACTGATGGTAAAACTACTACAACAACCCTTGTATATGAACTTTTAAAGGTAGAAAGAAAAACGCATCTTGGTGGAAATATAGGTGTGCCGGTTTTTGAGCTTTTTAATGAAATAAAACCAGAGGAGATAATTGTCCTTGAGCTTTCAAGTTTTCAACTTGAGGCAATAGATAATTTTAATCCTCATATTGGCTTATTTCTTAATCTTGCAGAGGATCACCTTGATAGATATAGTTCTATGGAAGAGTATCTTAATGCAAAGAAGAGAATTTTTAAAAATCAAACAAACAAAGACTATGCAATAGTTAATCTTGATTCCCCATACTATGAAAGAATAATAAGTGGAGTAAAATCAAACATTCTCACTTTCAGTACAAAGAATGAAAATGCCACTATATATTTTAAAGACAATATAATTTTTTATGACAAAAAGCCTTTTATAGAAAGGGATGAAATTTTTATAAAAGGGATTCACAATGTAGAAAATTCTATGGCTGCTATTCTTGCTGCAAAGTTGATGGGTATTTCAGATGAAACAATAAGAAATGTTCTTAAGAATTTTAAGGGAGTTGAACACAGGCTTGAGTTTGTAAGAAATATTGATGGAGTTGATTATTACAATGATTCAAAATCTACAACAGTAAATTCACTTGAGAAGGCTTTATTAAGTTTTGATAAGCCTGTAATATTAATAGCTGGTGGTAGAGACAAAGGGCTTGATTTTACAAAGGTAAAATCACTTGTTCACAAAAAACTTAAGGTATTAATTTTGATTGGTGAAGCAAAAGAAAAGATAAATAGAGAGCTTGATTTTAAGAATACTCTTTATGCTGACAGTTTGGAAGAAGCAGTTTATAAGGCAAAAGAAAAGTCTGAAACTGGAAATATAGTTCTTTTATCCCCCGGTTGTGCAAGTTTTGATATGTTTAAAAACTACGAGGAAAGAGGCAAAGTCTATAAGGAAATTGTAAAAAAAATGTAATTTGCTTTTCTATTACTTACAATCAACAAAAATTCGAGTGTTTTTTAAAAAATTGAAAATACCCTCAATTTGACAAAAATATAAATAAGATTTAGAATAAAAGATTGAAATTACAATTAACAAAGGGGGGACTCCTTATGAATGCTATTAATACAATTCAAAAAAACAAGGCAATAGGAATATGTCTCGGAGCCACAACGTTTACTCTTGTAGAAATAGAAAAAGACAATGATGAGATTAAGATTATAAATTTTATAAGAAAGGAACATGATGGAGATCCAAAGGGGGTAATGACATCTATTCTTGATGAATATGATATTGATAATAAGTATATTGCCATAACAGGGAGAAAGTTCAGGGAGATAACAAAGATTCATTCTATAATAGAACCTGAAGCAACAGAAATGGCTTATAGATATGTTAAGGGTGATAAGGACTTTGATGCCATTGTTTCTGCTGGTGGAGAAACATTTATAGTTTATGAACTTGATAAAAAAGCAAGAATTTCAAGAATTTCATCTGGAAATAAATGTGCATCAGGAACAGGAGAATTCTTTCTTCAACAAATCAGACGAATGAATATTTCTGTAGATGAAGCTGTAAAACTTGCCAAAACATCTGAGAATCCTCATCATCTTTCTGGTAGATGTTCTGTATTCTGTAAGTCTGATTGTACCCATGCCTTAAACAAAGGTGAACCAATAGAAAATGTTGCTGCTGGACTTGCAAGAATGATAGCAAAAAAGATAGAAGAATTGCTTGTTAAGATAGATGCAAATAAAATAATGGTCGTAGGTGGAACATCTCAAAACTCTGTCGTTATAGATTTTCTTAAAGAAAAGTTTGATGAGGTTTATGTTCCAAAGGAAGCTCCATATTTTGAAGCATTAGGGGCGGCTCTTTGGGCTTTTCAGGAAAAAACTACACACAATTTGAAGAAAGGAGATTATTTTAAAGAAGCAAAATCTTCTTTCACTTTTCTCAAGCCTATTTCAGAGTATGCAGATATGGTTGAGTTCAAAGAGATGCCTTTTGAAAAGGCAAAAGATGGTGATGAATGTATTCTTGGGCTTGATGTAGGTTCTACAACAACAAAGGCAGTTCTTTTAAGAATAAAAGATGAAAAGATTCTTGCAGCAGAATATTTAAGAACCAATGGGAATCCTATAGAAGCCTCAAGAAATTGTTATAAAGCTATTTTAACTCAACTTGGCAACACAAAGGTTAAAATAAGTGGTCTTGGTGTAACTGGAAGTGGAAGATATATTTCTGGTTTGCATGCAGAAACTGAAGGAATAATCAATGAAATCATAGCACATGCGAGGGCAGCTGCTCATTTTGATCCAGAAGTAGATACTATATTTGAAATAGGTGGTCAGGACGCAAAATATACCTATCTTACAAATGGAGTTGCCTCTGATTATGCTATGAATGAGGCTTGTTCAGCAGGTACAGGAAGTTTTCTTGAAGAATCAGCTTATGAAACACTTGGAATAAAGATGCAGGATATTGCAGATATTGCTCTTTCTGCAAAAAATCCTCCAAACTTTTCAGATCAGTGTGCTGCATTTATTTCTTCGGATATTAACACTGCTTTTCAGGAAGGTATTTCAAAAGAAAATATAGTTGCTGGTCTTGTTTATTCTATATGTATAAATTATCTCAATAGAGTTAAAGGTTTCAGGCCAGTTGGTAAAAAAGTTTTTATGCAAGGTGGGGTCTGTTATAACAAAGCTGTTCCTTTAGCTATGGCTGGTTTGAGTGGAAAGAAAATTATTGTTCCTCCTCATCCCGGACTTATGGGAGCTTATGGAGTCGCTTTAGAAGTAAAAAATCTTATAGAAATTGGGCTACTTGAAAAGAAAGAATTCAATCTTCAAAAGTTAGCGGCAAGAGAGGTTTCATATGGAAAGAATTTCATCTGTCAGGGTAAACCAGAAAACTGTGATAGAAAATGTGAGATAAGCATTATAGAAATAGAAGGTAAAAAATTTCCTTTTGGTGGAGCATGTAATAAGTACTATAACCAGATTCATCATATAAGTTATGATGTCTCGACTTATAATCATGTAAATAAGAGAAGAGAACTATTGTTTGAGAAATATGTAAAAAAAGACTATAAACCAAAAGACAATGCTATAGTGGTTGGTTTGAATAGAAGTTTCCAGATAAATACACTTTATCCTATGTTTTATACTTTCTTTTCTGAGCTTGGATGTAAGGTTATTATGCCAGAGGAAGTAAGACAGAGTGGTATAGACAAAGGAATGACAAGCTATTGTTTATCAGCTCAGGTTGCTCTTGGAATGTTTGAAGATTTACTTCTCAAAAAGCCAGACGTTATTTTCCTGCCACAGATAAAAGAAATGAAAGTTTCAGAAGAAAAAGAATACAGAATAGAATATCAAACCACCTGTATGTTTGTTCAGGGCGAGCCATTTTACCAGAGGGCAACTTTCCTCAAGGGTATGAAAAATCCGCCCAAAATGTTAACACCTATGCTTAATTTTATGACTGGCTATGACGCAGAAGAAAAAACTTTTATTAACATAGCAAAAGAGCTTGGTTTTAGTGAAAAAGAAGGAAGAGAAGCTCATAAAAAGGCAGTGGAAGCACAGCTTAAATTTTTTAAAGGTTTGAAAGAAGAAGGTAGAAAAATACTTGCAGAGCTTGAAAAGAATCCAGACAAAATAGCCGTAGTATTATTCGGTAGGCCTTACAATGCTTTTGCAGATGAAACAAACAAGGGAGTGCCGTTTAAATTTGCCTCCAGAGGAATAGAGATAATTCCTTATGATTTTTTACCTTATGAAGATGAACCAAATTACAGAAATACTTACTGGGAAATGGGACAGAGAATTATAAAAGCTGCAAGAATTGTGAAAAGACATCCACAGCTTTTTGGATGTTATCTTACTAATTTTCTTTGTGCTCTTGATTCTATAATGGTGCAGCATTTCAGAGATCTTATGGGGTCAAAACCTTCTTTAACTCTTGAGATTGATTCTCATACCGCTGATGCAGGAGTAAATACAAGAATAGAAGCCTTTATGGATGTTATAAAAAATTATCTCAAAGTTAAATCAAATCTTGTTGAAGTAGAGGACAATTTCAGACAGGCAGAGGTTGAGATAACGGATTTAGGTAAAGTTTACTATATAGATTCAGATGGAAATAGAACAGAGGCAAAAAAGGATAAAAAAGTAACTTTTCTTATTCCTTCTATGGGGGATCTCTTTGCAAGAAGTACAGCCGCTGTTTTAAGAGGACTTGGATGGAAAGCTGATGCTTTTCCAGTTTGTGATAGAGAGGCATTGGAACTTGGAAAGAGTGTCCTTACATCAAAAGAATGTCTTCCTATCATCAATATTATAGGTGAGATATTAAAATATGTAAAATACAATAAGAAACCAGATGAAAAAATGATGGTGGGAATAGTAGCAGCTGGTGGATGTTGTAGAGTAGGTCAATACGAAACCTTAATAAGGAGAACAATAGAGAAACTCAAACTTAAGAATGTGGCAGTACTACCGCTTTCCAATGACAATGGTTATGCAGGACTTGGTATAAGATTCAGAATAAATATGGCGAGGGCACTTTATATCTTTGATATTCTTGATGATATAAGATCTGTAATTAAAGCAATGGCTATCGATAAAGAAAAGGGGATGGAGATTTTCGATAGAGAAGTGGATAAGATTCTTAAGGCAGTTGATGGTTCAAGTAAAGTTTCAGTATTTAAACAGATAAAAGAAAGTGTGAAGGAATTTTCAAAAATAGAGCTTTCTAAGCCACTTGAAGATGCAAAATATGTTGGGCTTGTTGGAGAAATCTTTGTTAGAAGAGATCATTTTTCATTAATGGGTATTCCAGAATTGCTTGCTGAAAATGGATTTGTAATGCTTGATGCTCCTGTTTCAGAGTGGATAAGGTATACAGATTTTCTAAGAGATATAAATATGTATGAGCTTAAAACCAATCTTATTGGAAATATTGAGGCTGCAATTTCAAAATATGTTCAGGATTATTTTGAAAGAAAGGCGAAAAAACTATTTGCAAAATCAGGATTATACGAACCAGAACTTATAGATATAAGAAAATATCTCTCTTACTCAAAGCACATTTTCCCTTATACTTTAACTGGTGAGCCCGGTCTTTCAACAGGTGTTGCTCTATATAAACTTGTTGACAAATATTGTGGTGTTATCAACGTAGGACCTTTTGGATGTATGAACTCAAGAATGACAGAAGCTGTAAGCACAGTAGAGATGACTATCGATGGTAAAGAAGAAGCAATGAAAGTGGCTGGTGAAAACAAAAGTTATGAAGAGCTTAAAGAAGAGATGGATATTCTTCCATTCCTTTCGATAGAATGCGATGGAAATCCATTTTCTCAAATCATTCAGGCAAGGCTTGAAACTTTTATGATGCAGGCAGAGAGACTTCACGATTTAATGATGAGTATGAAGAATAAAAAATAACTTGAACTAAAAATAATCTCAGGTTATAATAGTTTAAGAGAATGGGAAATGGCTAAAAATTATACAATTGCTTTACTTACTCATCTTGTCTCTGGTGCCACTGATTTTGAGGATAATATCTGGAAAGGGGCTTATGACTGTGCAAAGGAAAGGGGTGTTAATTTTATTTGCTTCCCGGGTGATAGTGTTTCTCTTACCCCTGATAAAAAATATTCAAATCCAAGAAATTTGATTTATGACTATATTTCTGCTAAAAGAGTAGATGGAATTGTTTTTTCAAGCACAAGTCTATCGAACTTTATTTCAAAAGAGGATTATAGAGATTTTATTCTTAAGTTTAAGAATATTCCTTGTGTTAGCATTGGTAAACCACCACTTGATATACCAATGTCTCTTGTAGATAATAAAGTAGGGATGAAAAAGATAATTCATCATCTTATAAGAGTCCACAACAGAAAAAATATAGCCTTTATAACAGGACCAATGGATAATCCTGATGCTATTGAAAGATTTCAGGCTTATAAAGAGGTTTTAGAGGAGAATAATATTTCTTACAAAGAGGAGTTGGTTTTCAATGGGCTTTTTATAGAGGAATCTGGAAGGCTTGCAGTAAGACATTTCATTAAGAACAGGATAAATTTTGATGCAATTGTTGCTTCAAATGATCAGATGGCATTTGGGGCACTTGAGATTCTCCATCAAAATGATATTAAGGTGCCACAAGATGTATCTGTTGTAGGGTTTGATGATATTTTGACAGCACAATTTTCAAATCCACCACTTTCTACAGTTAAGCAACCTGTCTATAAACAAAGCTATATGGCTACAAAAATGCTTATCGATATTCTTGAAGGCAAACAAGTTGACAATATTAATATTCTCGAAACAGAACTTGTTTTGAGGTCTTCTTGTGGTTGTCTTCCGGAGGATTTGAAAATTCTTGATCAGTTTGTTGAGATTGATAAAAATTCTGCCATTAAAGAACAAATACTTTTGCATCTTAATCAGATTAATTTAAAGTATGAGTATAAAGTTAATATTATTGATAAATTGCTTAATGATATTGAGAGTCAAAACAATTCTTTTATACCTTATTTCAGCAATATAATTAACGAAATAATACTGGAAAAATCTAATATTAGTGAATTATCAATATTGCTTTCAAAACTTGAAGTGATTTTATCAAATTATTTTGAGGCTGTTAAATTTTCTAAAATTTTAAGTAAAGCAAGAATAATTCTTTCAGAAGGTTTACTCAGGTATCAATCAGAAGCCTGTCTTAATACTAACAAAGCCAATGAGACTCTAAGATCAAGTATTTTTTCAATAAGTGGAAATTTTGAACTTAAAGATTTTCTTGAAAATCTTTCAAGGTCTTTTGATGCACTTAATATTCCCGCAGGTTATATAATGCTCAAAACAGCAGAAAAGTTGTCTTTTTTATTCGGCTATAGCAGGGAAAGAGGGCAATTAAAATCCGAATCAAAAATTATAGATAGAGAAGAGATTCTTCCGCAGGATATCTGGCCTGATAGAAATTTTTTCTTTTTTGTGTTCCCGTTGATCTTTAAAAATGAACATCTTGGGCTCCTTGTCTTGCAAATAGAAAATATGTATTCATTTATATACGAATCTCTTTTTTATCAAATTTCAAGTTCATTAAAAGGAGCAATGTTATTTGAGAGGAATAAGAGAATAGAGCTTGAACTTACAGAGAAGAACCAAAAACTTGAGGCACTTGTAGTGCCTATGATAAATAGCATAGAGGAAATATCCGGAATTTTAAAAGAAAAAGAAAAATCTTTAGGTCAATTAAAAGAAACATCACAGGAGACTTTCTTAGAGTTAACCAAAACCAATGAATTACTCACAAATATTTCCAACTATGCTAATAAAATTAATGAAATAATAAACATAATAGACGATATTTCAATGACAGTAAATCTTGTGGCTTTAAATGCTTCTATCGAATCAACTCATGCAGGAGAATATGGTAAAGGTTTTGCAATAATTGCAAGAGAAATAAAAAAACTATCAGATTCTACAAAGACGAATGCTGAGGAAATAGCAAAAACTCTCAAGACAGTAATTCAAAATGTGAATGAATCTCTTATGGCTGGTAAAAAAACATCAGAGACTTTTAAATATCAGGAAGCATCAATACTTGAACTTATCAATGCATTACAGACTGTTGCAGATGGTGTGAAAAAGTTGTCCACTTCAAGTAAAGAAATACTTGATATTATGAAATGATTTCTTCTCCGCCACTCGCTTTTTTAAGTCTATTCATTATTGCTTTGCCAATTCCTTTTTCTTCAACTTTTTCTGCTATAATAATATCAACACCCTTTTTGTCCATTTCATAGAAATCAGAATAAAGATTTTTTGCATAATCTTTAAGACTATTGTATTTCACAAATGTTAAATCTTCTGGTATAGAGTTTTCAAGTAAAAGAAAAGCAACATTCTGATCTTTATAAGTTTTCATAGCTTCTTTTATTTTATCTTTTTCACATAACAGGACTTTTGCTTTGGGTTTGTAATGTTTATACTTCATTCCGGGAGACTCAACCTTTTCAGATTTAAATGAGCCCATTATTTTAAAATTTTGTGGTAAAAAATTTTTTAAATCTTCTTCTGTTATTGCACCCGGCCTTAAAATTTTTACTTCATTGTATTCTATTTTTATAACTGTTGATTCAAGACCTATATTTGATTGCCCCCCGTCAATGATTGCATCTACAAGCCCATTCATCTCAGAAACAGCCATTTCAAAATTTGTTGGGCTTGGTCTACCTGAAATATTTGCAGATGGGGCTGCAATAGGTAGGCCAGAGCTTTTAATCAATTTTAAAGCTAATGGGTGGGCTGGAATCCTTATTGCAACTGTATCAAGCCTTGCTGTAACTAGATCTGGCACCATAAAGTTTTTTTTAAGAATGATTGTAAGTGGACCGGGAGAGAATTTTTCAAATAAATCATAAGCAATTTCTGGAATATCTGTAGCAAGTTTTTCAAGCATATCGGTTGAGTCAATGTGAACGATGAGTGGATTATCAGGCGGCCTACCTTTAACCTCAAAAATTTTTCTTACAGCTTTTTCTGAGAATGCATTTGCACCAAGTCCATAGACTGTTTCAGTAGGGAAAACTACAAGTCCATCTTCTTTTAATATTTTTGCAATCAATTCAAAATCACTTTCAACCGCGTTAGTTATAAGTATTGTTTTTTTCATTTTTTTTCTTATTTTCGTTAACACTTAAGATATTGTCTCTATTTTCATAGAGAAGTTTATATCTTAAATAGTTGGTAAGTATTTTTTTTACATAACCTCTTGTTTCCCTATATGGGTGTATTTCAATAAGCTCAAGCTCATTTTCCGGAGAAAAATTTTTACTTATTTTATTTACCGGTCTTACACCACCATTATAGAAAGCAAGTCCTTTAAGAAGTCCGTGGTTTTGGATAACATCATTGAGATAAGCTGTTCCAAGAATAATATTATCAAGCGGATCGTATAGATTGTAATTTTTCCCCAACTTTACTTTTTTGTTAACAAGTCTTGCTGTTGATGGCATAAGTTGCATAAGTCCTCTTGCTCCAGCTCGTGAACGGCTCCTTGGAATATACATACTTTCACCACGTATGACAGCATATACAAGGTATTTGTCAAGTTGCCCCTCTTCAAGTCTTGATAAGGCAAGAGTTATTTCACTGTCGTAAGGTAAAGGATAGAAAATCATTTGCAATTCTTTAGAAAAGAATGCAAAGTTTTCATTCATAAAACCTTCCTGTCCCATTACATCATAGTATTTTCTTGCGACAGAAAAATTTTTATTTTTAAGTAGTTCTCTCAAGATTAAAACACTTCTTAAGTTTTTATCATTTATATTTAAATCAAGTAGTAAAGCTTCTGCTTTGTCTGCCATTCCGGACCTGAGATAGACAAGAAATTTGAGATAGACATTGAAGTCACTTTTTATTACATTTACATAAGAATCCTGAAAGTCAAAAAACGTTTCTGGATAATATTTCTTTGTAATATTAACAACTTCATTTCTCCAGAACTCTTTTTTAGCTTGATCATCCATAGCAAATAAAAGTCTGGCATAAAACAATTTTGCCCTATAGTCCATAGACTTTTCATAATTCTCTTTAAGGGAAGAAATATATTTATTATAACTTATCTTTAAGTCATTAAGTAAATTTTCTATATAACTTTTTGCATGGATTGCAAAGTAAGTATCAGGTATCTGGACAATGGCTTTCTCAAAATATTTTAAGGCATTTGTTTTTTCATCTGCCATCATATAGCCATAAGCTGTCCAGAATGATATATCTTGAGCTATATAGTCAAAAGAATTTGTTAAACCGAGCTTTTCTTCAGTTCTTTCAGTTAATTCTGTTAGGTCATCGTATTTTTTGAAAGCAAGCATATTTCTTATGGCAATCATAAGATTTTTCTTAACCATTTCAACTTCCATATCACCAGCAAGATAGTTTTCATATATCTTTCTTGCTTTTACCTCGTTATAACTACCCCTTCTATTGTAACTTCTTAGTTGTCTGTAATAATACTCGCCTCTTACTTTTGCAGAATAAGAAGTTATATTTGCTTCAGAAAGTGTAATGAAGGATTCAAGTTCGTATGTAACACCAACATATCGTGGTAAAACCTTTATTGTTTTGATGAAATTTTTTCTATCTTCTTTAGGGGAAAAATTTATTATATTAAGTCCTATTTCTTCAACTTCACTATCAGTTAATTCTTCTTCTTTTACATATCTTATGGCATATTTTGAGTACGAAGGATAACTTTTGGCTGATAAAAGATTTGAAAGTATATTTCTCTTTTCATCTTTTGAATATTTCTTCCAGTTAATTGATATTATTGTTTCGTATTTTGAAATTTCTTTTTTCTCAGGGAAGTAGTACTGAATTGTTCTACCAGCTTTAGAAAGTAAATTTGCTTTGTAGTATAAATCTGTTAACATTTTATAATATTCTTTTCTTTTATAATTTTTAACTATACTTTCATGGTTTTCAGCAAGTTTAATAGCTTTATTGAGATTTGATTTTTTTATTTCCTCAATTAATTCAAATAATGCATCAAGTTTTACCATATTGTCCGATGAAGTATTTAAAATTTCTTCATAAATTTGAGTTGCCTTTCTTTTGTCTCCCAATCTTTCATAGCTTTTTGCAAGTAAAAATTTTGCTTCATCTTTGAGAAAGAAAACTTTATTTTCTTCAATAAAACTTTTTAGCCTATTATTTACATAAACTATATCTTTATATTTTGCATTTTTATAATTAAGAGAATTGTAAAGATTTTTAAACTCTTCTATTTCATAATATTGAGATTCAATTGTATTCTCAATATAAAACATTTTTGCTGGTTCTGCAAAAAAGGCCACTGATATAGCTAAAAAAGAAACAAAAATAATACTGAAAGTTAACCTGCAAATAAACTTACATTTCATCTCCAAACCCCACATACATAAAAAACATAACATTTTAATATAATTTATCGGAATTGTCAAAAATCAGGATTAAAGATTGAAAGAAAATATTATTTTGAGTGAAATCAAGAAAATTTTTTAAATTTAAACTGGAATATTTAAGACAGAAAATCAAAAACTAAGTCAAAAATAGAAAAAACTCATTTTTTCAATATTCTAAAAAGCCAACGCTGAATAAGACTCACGAAAAACAACTTTTAAATATCAGCACTTCAAATCATCTGGGTAATGATGCTTTATGACCTCACCTTTACTGATATAAACCACATCTTCACAGATGTTTGATGTAATGTCAGCAATCTTTTCAAGGTTTCTTGCTATCCTTAAAAGATGAAGTCCGGGTTTGATTGTTTTTGGATCAGAAGTCATAAATGTAATTAATTCTCTTAAAATTTGGTCCCTTATGTTATCAACAATATCATCGCTTTTCATTACCTTGTAGGATAATTCTATATCTTCATTTATGAATGATGCTACGCTATCATCTATCATCTTTAAAGTTTCTTCTTTCATTCTTGGGATATCAATCAAGGGTTTTATCTTTGGCATTTTCATTAACTCAAGGGCACTTTCAGCGATATTTACAGCTTTATCTCCCATTCTTTCAATATCAGATACCATCTTTGAAATCATCATAACTATTCTTAGCATTTTTGCTTCTGGTTGATAAAGAGCTATAATTTTTATACATTCTTCTTCTATGGCAACTTCTTCCTCATTTGCTTTTGGTTCGAGAACATTTATAACCTCTTTAGCAAGGTTTTTATCCTCATTTACAATACTATCCACTGCTTTTCTTATCATATCCTTTACTAAAGATACATAAGAAAGTATTCTCTTTTTTAATTCAGAAATTTTTTCTTCTAAAAGCATTTTTACTCCTCCATCATTAATTCGATTATTATAAAATAAAAATAAATTTTATCCAAATTTTCCACCAAGATATTCTTCTGTCCTTTTATCGGAAGGAACTGTGAATACCTTTTCGGTTGGTCCATATTCTATAAGTTCACCAAGATACATAAAAGCTGTAAAGTCTGAAACTCTACCAGCCTGTCCTATATTGTGTGTTACAATTATAATGGTAACATTATTCTTTAACTGAACAATAAGCTCTTCAATATGAGCAGTTGACTTTGGATCGAGTGAAGATGTCGGTTCATCAAGAAGCAAAACTTCTGGATGCAATGCCAAAGCCCTTGCTATACAAAGTCTCTGCTGTTGTCCACCAGAGAGAAAGGTCCCTCTCTTAAACAGTTTGTCCTTAACTTCATTCCATAAGCCAGCTTTTTTTAAAGAATCTTCTACAATATCATCTGCCTCACTTCTCTTAAGATGTACCCCGTTGAGTTTGTATCCTGCTATTACATTGTCGTATATACTCATATTAGGGAATGGATTTGGTTTCTGGAAAACCATTCCAGTTCTCCTTCTTACTATCATGGGATTTAAAGTAAGAAGGTCTTCTCCATGAAGTAAAATTCTACCTTCCACTCTTACACCGGGAGTAAGTTCATGCATTCTATTGAAACATCTTATCATTGTTGATTTACCACAACCCGAAGGTCCCATAATCGCATGAACTTTATTTTCATAGAATTTTACAGAAACGTGACTTAATGCTTTAAAATCTCCATAGAAAACATTTAAATTTTCTACATCAAGTATTGGATTTAAAACTTGACTTTCCATTTTTTTAATACCACCTTTGATAAAAAGTTTAAAGAGAGCACAAAAATTACAAGCAACAAAGAAGCTCCCCATGCGATATTTTGCCAGTCTTCATAGGGGCTTGTAGCATATTTAAAAATTATATGAGGTATTGCCTCTATAGGTTTAAGCAAACTTGTTGAAAAAAAGTGATTACCAAATGCTGTGAATAGAAGTGGTGCAGTTTCACCGATTATTCTTGCAAGAGCAACTATTATACCGGTTACTATTCCACTTATACCACAGGGTAAAACTACTTTGAAAATTATCTTATAATACGGAACCCCAAGAGCATACGCTGCTTCTTTTATTGAGTAAGGTATGAGTTTTAAAGTTTCTTCTGTGTTTTTGATAATTACCGGCAGCATCATTATGGCAAGTGCCACACTACCAGAAATTGCAGAGAAACTTCTCATAGGCACCACAAGCCAACCGTAAACCACTATACCTATAACAATAGAAGGAACACTCTGTAAAACATCTACAAAGAGCCTTATTGTGTCTATAAATTTTGATTTTTTTGCATCAGCAAGATATATCCCGGCCATAACTCCAATGGGAATAGCAAACAAACTTGCAAAAAAGACAAGTATTAAACTACCAACAATTGCATTTAAAACACCGCCACCGGGTTCTCCAGTTGGCTTTGGATTATGAATAAATAAATCAATATTTATATTTGCAATTCCCTTTTTGAATATATAAAAAAGAATTATAAGAACTAAGAAAATAACAGTAATCGAGAAAATAAAAATAATAAGAAAGAAAATCTTTTCTTTTATTATATTTATGAAAATTTTTCTTTCGAGTTTACTTTTGGGGAAATTCATATTATTCCTCACCCACAGTGAATTTTTTCACAATAATTCTTCCTATAAGGGAGAATATAAAAGTGATAACAAAAAGAATCATTCCAAGTTCTATTAATGCAGATGTATAAACAGGGTCTGTTGCTTCAGTGAATTCATTTGCTATAATACTTGCAATTGTGTGAGCCGGGCTGAAAATATTCTTTGGTAAAAAGTAAGAGTTTCCTATAACCATAGTTACAGCCATAGTTTCTCCAAGTGCCCTTCCCAAGGACAAAAGTAAACCTGCAAATATTCCAGAACTTGAATACGGGAATATAACCTTTTTAATTACTTCGTATTTTGTTGCACCTAAAGAATAAGCAGCTTCTTTTAGATCATTTGGCACGAGGGATATAACTTCTCTTGAAATTGAAGAAGAATAGGGTATTATCATAAGCGTCAAAACTATTGAAGCAGTAAATATTCCAACACCGTATGGTGGAAGACCAAGTTTTATTTGCAATTCTCTTATTACAGGAGCCAAAATAAAGAGACCCCACATTCCATAAATTATTGATGGAATACCAGCAAGTAATTCAAGAGCAGAAGTTAATAGATTTGAGAGCCAGCCTGAAGGAAAATATTCTGTTAGAAAAATAGAGACTGAAAATGAAAAGGGAATTGATAAAAAAAGGGCAATAAAAGATGTTAAAACCGTTCCAACTATAAATGGAAGTGCCCCAAATTCTCCTATTACTGGATCCCACGTGGTATTAACCAAAAAAGACAATCCAAACTTTTTAATAGCAGGAATAGAAAACACAAACAGTGTTATAAAGATCGCTCCCAGCAAAACCAATAATAGAACATTGAAGGAAAATAGAATTCTCTTAAAAATAAAAGAATCCTCTTTTAAAATTGCATTTTCTTTTGCCATACTTTTTCCTTTTTTTCTCTTGATCTCTCATATTTTAATACAATAATATTAATTTAACAGAAATAAAATGTTAAGATTTTGTTAATTTTTTTCTATTAAAGTAGTGCCTTTATAGTTAAGAGAATAAATTTTATCTTCAACTACTGGCAATAAATTTTCAGGCAACGAAGCAAAATCATAATCTTTATTAAACTTCTGTCCATCATGAACAACCCACCACAGGAATTTTGCAAGCTCTTTTGCTTCTTCCAGATTTTTTGTTGTCATAGAAAGATCTTTATAAATTATAATCCAGCTAAGAGTGGAAATAGGATAAGCATTTTTT
>FMJZ01026046.1_pt1 | contig 17679 bp, 17 predicted proteins | sample 1987881 | NCBI WGS metagenome assembly FMJZ01 (sample SAMEA4378227, study PRJEB15110) | soil metagenome | biome: soil; feature: Field; material: Soil | place: India | collected 2015-03-11 | depth 0 m
TCCCGCCACCCAAGCTGAGCTCGACCAACTGGCCGCTATGTTCGACCAGCTTATCACCGCCACCGCCTTCGTCAAGAGCGGTGAAGGCCGCTCGCTCCGCCAGCGTCTGCGCGCCATCATCACCCGCGCCTCCCTTAGCTGCCGCGACGCCGCCATCGTCACGGCCCTGCTGCGTGAAGCGGTGCGACGGATCACGCGCGAGCGGTAGGGAGGTGAAACTCTGTGCTATCCTATCTCATCATTTTGGAGGGGCTATGACCATTGTTGACTCGCCATCGCCTATTGATGCGCTAACTGACTACCTCGGCGATGAACGCACTGCGCCGTTATTTATGCGATGCCCAGACGATCCTGCGTTCATTGCCAGATCAATCGATTGATTGCTGTATCACCAGCCCGCCTTACTGGGGCAAACGCTATTACGATACACCGGGGATCGGGAATGAAGCTACGTGGCAGGCATACATCGATCATTTTCTCGCCGTATGCGCTGAGATCCGGCGTGTGCTGAAACCTACCGGATCGTTTTGGCTCAATCTCAGCAATACCTAGTACCAGAAATCCCTTGCCGGCATCCCGTGGCGAGTAGCTTTGCGCCTGATCGACGAGCAAGGTTGGTTGTTGCGGAATGATGTCATTTGGCACAAGATCAAAGGTGGTCTCGCTACCACCCGCGACCGCTTGCGCAATGTGCATGAATACCTCTTTCACTTCGTGAAGATCACCAACGGCTACTATTATGACATAGATGCGATTCGTCACCGGCCGCGCTCAGCACGGATTGTTGATCGCGTAGTTGTTTCGGCGACCGGGGTGCGCGGTGTACGCTATCGCCGCCAAATTGAATTATCGACAGCGCTTAATGAACAGGAAAAAGCCCATGCTCTGCGCGAACTTGATCGTATGCTTGAACAACTCCAGACCGGTGCGATTGCCGATTTCCACATGATTATTCGCGGCCAGCAGCGACCAACCCATTCTGACTCAACGAAAGTCTCCGGGAGAGCGCGCGAACTGCAGGAGCGTGGTTTCTATGTTTTGGTCTATCACCCCAACGGCAGCAAACCCGGTGACGTATGGGACATCTTGCCTGAAGATACGCAAGCGCGCCAAACTCATTTTGTGCCGTATCCCGCCGATCTGTGCAAAATTCCCATTCTCGCAACGTGCCCGCTTGGCGGTATCGTGCTCGATCCGTTCTGCGGCACCAGCACTACCGCTAGGCGCACAAGAATTAGGCCGAAAATCGATTGGAATTGACATTTCGCCAGCGTATATTCGACTAGCCGAAGATCGTTGCCGGAGATTGTTGTGAACGATAACCCTATTCTCGAGTTGTACGGAATACCGGTTCATTCATCGCAAGAGCGCGATTGGGATCCTATTAGTGCCGAGGCAAGGTGCCCATTCTTAAACGATCGTTGTCGCAAAACTCGAAAAAGTAATCCCAATGAGACCATTGGCACCTGTAGTATCAGTCATAGTCAAAAGAACCTCGTCATGTGTCCATATCGGATGCTTGAACAAAATCAAATTTTTCACCATTGCATTCCCTTATTGCAATCAGCAGCCGGAGACGCTATCCACATCGTGCCAGAGGTACAGGTGCCGGGAGGGAATATTTGCTTAGTTGCTGTGCGTCATAACGAGATTGCCGATTTTGTCGGTATTGAACTGCAATCGGTTGATACAACCGGCACCCTTTGGCCACATCGTCAGAATCTTCTGCCTCAAGCAGACCAGATGAGCAATTCAGTTGGTTCATTTGGGATTAACTGGAAAATGACCGCCAAAACTATTCTCATCCAACTCCTGCATAAAACGAGAACGTATGAGGAACTGAACAAGAAACTAGTTATCGTCTTTCAAGATCATATCTTCGACTACATCAGGCGCGAGTTTCAGTTCGATGAGCTGCCAGAGGCTGGCAACGAACACTCTTTGCCCATTCATGTCTATACGTTTCAGCAGATTGGTGCATCATACACTCTCCAAATAACCAAACGATATGGTTTAACCTCGGAATATGTAGCTAACAGTCTAGGTTTACGGCGCAATAGCAACACGGAATTAGACGCGATCATCCGTCGCTTGGCAAGCAAGGTATCGCCAAATAATCGATTACGATGAAGTTCTAGTTCCTTCTTTCCATACAGGAGCATCTGGCAAGAGGGATGACGGTCGCCAAATGCCCACCCTCATCCTCCTGCGTCCTCCGCGGTATACGACAACTAAAGGCTCGATACCACGAACCTACCTGCTTACCACCGGCACATAGACCGGCCACCTCCCGCCTTCCGTCCAAAAACCGGCGTGCAAGCTATAGCTGCCACCGCTTGAGATACCAGTCACTGCTTGGCCGACCGTGCCGTGTAGCGCAAACCCGCCGCCACTGCTATACCCGCCGCCGATTGCCGCAACGGTCACAGCAAGGCGCTGCTCGCGCACCGGCGCCGCTTGCAGCGTGCCCAACGCGACCAAGACGAGACTTATCACAACAAAGCCGTGTATCGCTCTGTTCACTATCATCGGTTTCCCTCATCGCACTAGTAAATTAAGACCGAGATACTCCCGTTTTCCCGCGTTCCATCAAGCTGAAACCGCTTGCAGTACAAGCTGGTGGATGAGGCATACGCGCAGACAACGACCCGCGGGTTCGCAGTGTTCGCCGTTGCCACATAGTAACGGCTGGTGATATTGAAACCAAAATCGATCACGCATGCATCCAATGCGCTATTCCACGTTACAGTCACCGCTGGTGGCGTAGCCGGCGAAGGGGTGACGATGTTCACAAAGCTACGCGCAATTGATGGGGCGGAAGAGCTGCAATTCATAAATGCGCCGGCTTTAACCAATCCATTGGCGCTTAATGGCTGGGCAACACTGCTAGGGCGCACTTGTAGCAGCGGACGACTAGTTGCGGCACTGGCAGTGTACAACTCCCACGCGCCATTATTGAGGTCGGGATTCACTTCGTTATTGGGATTCGAATTGTACGTTGTCCATGCCCGGAATCCTCCACCGGTTGCATAACCATAAAACGGGAGCCCTCTTGCCGCCACGGTGTTCACATACATCCCGCCATAGTTTACGTCGTCAGCGCCAAAATCGGCATTGATCCCAAAGACCTCTCTCCCGACGATCCGCGTGGAGCGGCCAATACCGACAAACTGGCCCACTTGATCAACGTAGACGCCGGGCAACGAACTGGCTACCGGCGCTGCGGTCAAGAGCTGGCGCGGAGTGAGCGTGGTAAAACTGCCACCGCCGCTCTGCCGTACCCGCACCTCAAGGTAGGTCTGCTGTTGCCAAAACGGATTGCCAAAGTCGAGTTGCACCGTGAAGACGCCATTCACGACGTTGACGCCATTCAACGCGACCGTGGCGCCGAGTTGGTTCCCCGCCGTTCCACTGTCAAACAAAGCAAACTCAAAATCATACACGCCGTTAGCCGGCGCCCCGTTGTTGTCGAGCCGGCCTTGATAGGTAAAGGCTCTACCGACGGTCTGCGGGCCGCCTTGGGCATAGCCGGTCTGGTTGAAGGCATTCGCCAAGCTGATCACCAACGCGAGCAGGGCGGCAAACGATGTAAACGACGGGCGTTGCATCTTGCACTCTCCTTCCTTGTTGCTTGGGCAACAAAATGTGTGATTCATGGAACGAAGAATGAGGGTGAGAGTTGCACACGTTCTCACCGTGATTCCAAATCTCTGGTATACTTCTCTGTATTGTCAAATATCCGCTCAACCGGTAAACAGCCTACTTGCCCAAGCCGTCTGCGTTTATTAGCAACTATGAGCACCCACATCCCGTTGGCCGCCTTTCGTTCACGCGATTTTCGTCTGCTCTGGTTCGGCAATTTCGTCTCGCTCACCGGCACCGAAATGACACGAGCGGCGGTGAGTTGGCACATTCTCGAATTATCCGGCGGCGACCCCTTGGCATTGGGCGCGATCGGCGCGGCCCGGCTCGTGCCGCTGGTGTTGCTGGCCCTTGGCAGCGGTGTGCTGGCCGATGCGGTTGACCGCCGTCGCTTAATGCTCGGCGCGCAGATCGCGATGATGCTCTGCTCGTTGGCGTTGGCGCTCACCACAAATCTGGGGCTAGCGGCGCTCTGGGTCATCTACGCCGTCACCGCCCTCGCCGCCGCCGCCAATACGCTCGGTTTGCCCGCCCGGCAGGCGCTGATCCCGTCACTGGTCCCGCGCGAACACCTCGCTGGTGCGTTGAGCCTGAACATCGTGGCGTGGCAACTGGCCACCATTGTTGGGCCAACCATCGGGGGTTTGCTGATCGAACGCGGCGGAGTGGGGTTGGTCTATTGGGTGGATGTGGTGAGCTTTACGGCCATTCTTGTGGCGCTGCTGCTGATACGCCCGCGCCCGCTCGCCGCCGAGAAACGCGACATCAGTTTGCGCGCCGCTATTGAAGGGTTGCGGTTCGTTTGGCGCACCCCGTTGATCTGGAGCACAATGCTGCTCGATTTTCTCGCCACCTTTTTCAGCGCCGCCACTACGTTGTTGCCAATTTACGCCCAATTCATTTTGCAAGTCGGCCCGCAAGGGTTGGGTTTGCTCTACGCCGCGCCATCAGTCGGCGCAGTAATTGCCAGCGTGATTTGCTCAATCTGGGGCGCTGGCAACCGGCAAGGGCCGTTGTTGTTGTGGGCGGTCGCGATTTATGGCCTCAGCACGGCCATCTTTGGTCTCAGCACCCATTTCGGTCTCTCGCTGCTGATGCTGGCGATCAACGGCGCGGCTGATACAGTGAGCATGGTTGTGCGCGGCAATATCCGCAACCTTGAAACGCCAGACGAACTGCGCGGGCGGATGGTGGCAGTCAATATGCTCTTCTTTGCCGGCGGGCCGCAACTGGGCGAGATCGAGGCTGGCATCGCCGCCCGCCTGTTTGGCACCCAATTCTCGGTGGCGCTCGGCGGGTTAGCCTGTGTGTTGATGACTGGCGTGGTCGCTGCGAAGGTGCCAATCCTGCGTAACTACACCGACGGGCGCCGGCCCGCGCCAGCTACTGCCCCCGCCGCGGCTGATTAACGACGCCTGCGCTGCTGCTCTTGCGCTAACCCAGTCGTTCCCCTGCTCCTACAAAGTGAGAGTTGAAGGGCGGACAAAACATGTGCTTAAGTACAACTGTTGATCGCTGTGCAATGCTGTAAAGCCCTAGGCTGCGCTCCCCATCACCCCGCCCCCAGCGGGGGAGGGGCAAGGGGTGGGGCATCAGTCCGCGCAGCGGGCTTCGTACCCCTAGCCCGGCCTTGAAGGGCCGGGTACTGAACAGGTGTTCTGTTCGTTCTTGAACCCGCGCCAGTGGGAACGGGGCTGGGGGTGGGGGTACACTGGCGCATCGCAAAGCTATAAACCGCATCGTCCATACGCTATGTCTGCCCTCAATAAAGTGGGAGCAGGGGCGAGGGGATGAGGGCAACCGAATATTGACAGTTCTTGCTTCCATATCCTACACTACACTATGCAGGAACCACCCTTTGATGGAAAGGAAACCCCACTATGACCATCGAGCGCCCGGAAGCGTTCGTCTTCTTTGGCCCCCAGACGGTTGTTGGCCCGGAATTGAAACCCGGTGATAAAGCGCCTGATTTCAAACTGGTCAACAGCAAACTGAAAGAGATCACGTTGGCCGACTTTGCCGGCAAACCACTGCTGATCAGCGTGGTGCCCTCGCTCGATACCAGCGTGTGCAGCAAGCAAACCACCCGCTTCAACGAAGAGGCGGCCCGGCTAGCCGAACAAGCCAATTTCATCACCGTTAGCGCCGACCTGCCCTTTGCGCAGGCGCGCTGGTGCGGCGCCAACAACGCCGATGCCATCCAGACTCTCTCGGATCACCGCGACATGAGCTTCGGTGCGGCATATGGCACCTACGTGCCGGCCTACCGGATCGAACAGCGGGCCGTGTTTGTGGTGGATGGCGAGGGCGTGATCCGCTACAGCGAATACGTGCCGGTCGCCGGCCAAGAACCCAACTACGACGCCGCACTTGAGGCGCTCAAGGCGCTGCTCTAACCAGTGCGATAATATGCACGGCCAACCGGCGCTGATTGTTCCCTAGCGCCGGTTGGCCGCAAGCCTATCATTCCCATTTGCGCTGTTTGTGTCTCTTTGTGGCTATTTCATCAATCGTAAGCAGGGAGCGCTTGCCGCCAGCGCTCCCTTATGCTATACTGCTCGCCGGCATTGCAAAATGCCAAATACGCACACCCTGAGGCGCAGCCGCTCCTGCCGGCCAAACCCGGTACAGGCTGCGAGATACGACGGGTGGAGGTGGTTTCGACCAGAGAAGGAGCAAGCAAGGTATGACTCAAGCATTGCCGCGCGTCGTCTCGATTCGAGAATTGCTGGAAGCTGGCGCCCACTTCGGGCACCCCACCAATCGCTGGTGTCCGAAGATGAAGCCGTATATCTTTACGGCTCGCAACGGGATCCACATCATTGACTTGCAGAAGACGGTCACTGGCCTGAGCCAAGCGTATCAGTTCATTTCTGACCTGACCGCGCGCGGCGAGAAGATCCTCTTCGTTGGCACGAAGAAGCAGGCCCAAGAGGCGATTATGGAAGAGGCGGTGCGGGCCGACCAATTCTACATCAATCGCCGCTGGCTGGGTGGAACGCTCACCAACTTCACCACCATCAAGCGCCGGTTGAGGCTGCTGAGCGATCTCGAAGAGCGGCGCGATCGCGGCGAGTTTAGCCGCTTGACCAAGGCCGAGGCGGCCAAGCTCGAAGAGAAGATCGTCCGGCTTAATCGCGTCTTCGCCGGCCTGAAGGGGATGGAGCGACTGCCCGGCGCAGTGTTCATCGTCGATCCGCGCAAGGAAGAACTGGCCGTGCGCGAAGCGGCGAAAGAGGGCATTCCAATCGTGGCGATGGTTGACACCAACTGCGATCCTGACCCAATCGATTATGTCATCCCCTGCAACGATGACGCGATTCGGGGCATCCGGCTGCTGACCGGCAAGATCGCTGATGCGGCCATCGAGGGGATGCGGCGGCGCGAAGCGGCGCAGGAATAACCGGCAACCGGATCGCTGTGGCAAGCCAACGCTGCGTCGTAGGATGCACCAGCGCAACGTTAGCAACCCGGCGCACCAAGTGGTTCCCTTCGCTCTGCGCGCAGGGAGAGGGAAAAGAGCAAGGGCATCACCGCTGCACCGGTAATGCCGCTTGCCCGATGCGATCAAATCGGTTTACACTGGCAACATGCGCATCCCAAACCTGACCGGTTGCTCAGGGGCAGAGCTGCGCAGGCGGCCTCACATAAGGTTGCCGCACCCCGGTCACAAGAGCGCAAACCGACGTTGCACGGGGGGGCGCATGCCCCTCCGTCGCACGATCCGCACTACCTTACCTACCGGCAACGGCATTGGATAGCGGTTCTTAGGCAAAGGGAGCAAGACTGTGGCGGTATCAATCGAACTGGTGAAGGAATTGCGTGAACGCACCGGCGCCGGCATCAAAGAGTGCCGGGATATTCTTGAGCAGACCGGCGGCAATATCAATAAGGCGATCGAGATTCTGCGCGAGCGCGGGATCGAGGCGGCAGCCAAGAAGGCGTCGCGCGAGGCGAACGAGGGCCTGATTGGCGTGTATGTCCACTATGGATCGCGCATCGCCGCGATGGTTGAGCTGAGCTGCGAAACCGACTTTGTGGCCCGCACGGCTGAGTTCGGCCAACTGGCCAACGATCTGGCCCAGCATATCGTTGCGCTCAACCCGCGCTTTATCAGCGCGAGTGAAGTGACCGATGAGATGGTAGCCGAGAGTGGTCAGTCACGCCAAGCGTTCATCGAAGAGACGGTGCTGCTCGAACAGAAGTTTATCAAAGATCCGGCCCGCACCATCGAAGAGAAGATCAAAGAAGCGATCGCCAAACTCGGCGAGAATATCGTCGTCCGGCGGTTTGTGCGCTACGAAGTCGGCGCTTAACGCACACTGATTGGGCGGTTTGTCAGTCGGGCAAACCGCCTAGTTCTCTGCTTTGCTGCGAGTAGTTCCATGCAACAACCAAAATATCGCCGGATTTTGATCAAACTGAGTGGTGAACAGATCAAGGGTAGCGATGGCGAGGTGATTAGCTACGATATGCTCGACTTCCTCGCCCAAGAGATCGGTCGCGTTCACCGCCATGGGGTTGAAGTAGCTGTCGTGGTCGGCGGCGGCAACATTTGGCGCGGCCATCGCGCGATCGAACGCGGCATGGATGCTGCTCAGTCGCACTACATGGGCATGCTGGCGACGATCATCAATGCGTTGGCAATGCAAGATGCACTCGAGCGCCATGGCCTCGATACCCGCGCCATGACCGCGATTAAGATGGATGAAGTGGCCGAACCGTACATCCGCCGGCGTGCTACCCATCATCTGGAAAAGGGGCGGGTGATCATTCTCGCGGCTGGCACCGGCAACCCCTACTTCACCACCGACTCGGCAGCGGCCCTGCGCGCCGCCGAGATCCATGCCGAAGTGATCTTGATGGCCAAGAATGGCGTCGATGGCGTTTACGATGACGATCCGCGCCGTAATCCAGCTGCTACCCGCTTCGATCACATACATTATCTTGATGCGCTGAACCGTGGTCTGACCGTGATGGATAGTACGGCGCTGACCTTCTGCATGGACAACAATCTGCCGATTATTGTCTTTAATGCGCTAGAACCCGGCACCATCGAACGAATTGTAATGGGTGAGCACGTTGGCACCCTAGTAAGTAATCAGCGAGGAGGCGCGTAATGCTGAACGATGTAATAACCGAGTATGAGGCGCATTTAAAGAAAGCGACCGAAGCGTTGCGCCATCATCTGGCGTCGATCCGCACCGGACGCGCCTCGGCAGGCTTGGTTGAGCATCTCCACGTCGAAGCCTACGGCACGACGATGCCGCTCAATCAATTGGCGAATATTAGTGTTCCCGAAGCGCGGATGATCGTGATCCAGCCCTACGATGCCAGCATGATCAAAGCGATCGAGAAGGCGATCCAGCAGTCTGATCTTGGCCTCAACCCGAGCAACGATGGCCGGATCATTCGCCTGCCGGTACCGCCGCTCACCGAAGAGCGCCGGCGCGAATTGGTGAAGATGGTGCGCCATCGCGTCGAGGAAGTCAAGATTTCGGTGCGCAATCAACGCCGCGACGCGATCGATGATCTCAAGAAGTTGGAAGCTGAGAAATTGATCAGCGAAGACGACTTACATCGCGGCCAAGAACGGATCCAGCAGTTGACCGACCGTTGCATCCGCGATCTCGAACAGATCGGCGCGGAAAAAGAAGCGGAAGTGATGGCGGTCTAACGCTGTCGCTGAGAGGCGCTATTGTATGAGTCAGGATGGTGTACCGTCCGGCACAAAAATTCCGCATCATATCGCGGTGATTATGGATGGCAACGGGCGCTGGGCACAACAGCGCGGTCTGCCACGCCTTGCCGGCCATCGCGCCGGCACCGAAAATATCCGCCCGATTGTGTCCGAATGCGCCCAGCTCGGCGTGCGCGTGCTTACATTGTACGCCTTTTCGACCGAGAATTGGAACCGGCCATCGCTGGAAGTGCAGGGCTTGATGCAGATTTTGGGCGAGTTTATCGATCGCGAGATCCGGAATCTGCATGCCCAAAATGTCCATTTGCGCCATCTGGGCCGGCTCGATGGCCTTAGCCCCCATCTGCGCGAAAAGGTTAATTACGCGATTGAATTGACCCGCCATAACACCGGGCTGACATTGGCGATCGCGTTTAACTACGGCGGTCGCGCCGATATTGTCGATGCAGTGCGTTCGATCGTCGCCAGCGGCATCCCCGCCGACCAGATTACTGATGAGGTGATTAGCGCCCATCTATCAACCCGCGGTTTGCCTGATCCAGATATGATCATTCGTACCAGCGGCGAACGGCGGCTTTCGAATTTTCTGATCTGGCAGTCAGCCTACAGCGAGTACTGGTTTACGCCGGTGTTCTGGCCCGATTTCCGGCCCGAACATCTGCATCAGGCGATTCTTGACTATGGACGGCGCGAACGCCGCTTCGGCGGGCTCCCCGAGTCGAGCTAACACCTTGGCGACGCGCATTGCCAGTGTGGTGGTGCTGTTGCCGCTGATCATTGCCGGCGTGTGGTGGCCGCCAACCACCGCGCTGTTAGCCGGTCTGGTGATCGCGCTGGCGATCAGCGAGCTGTTCGCGATCTTTCGTCACGGCGGGTATGCGCCGCGGTTGATCGAGGGAATTGCGATCGGTTGGTTGATCTGTGCGGCTACCTTTTTTCAACCATTGACGACGATCGATCTTGCGCTAGTAGTTGTATTCGTTTCCATCCTTGGCGCATTGTTGGCCGAAATTGTCCGCCGCGACCGCCAGACCAGCCTGCTCAGTTGGGCATTGACCTTCGCAGGCGCGTATTACGTCGGCGGCCTCTTAAGTAGTTATCTTTTATTACGTCAACTTGAATCGCCGTTGCAGGGCGGATGGCTGGCCTTCGCGCATATCCCGCCTGGTGCAGCATGGGTCTTTTTTACGCTGGCGATCACGTGGTTGCAAGATACTGGCGCATTCTTTGTCGGGCGCGCCTTCGGGCGCACCAAGATGGCACCGGTGCTCAGCCCCAAAAAGAGTTGGGAAGGCTTCTTTGGCGGGATGGCTGCCGCAATTGCAACCGCGCTGTTCTGCGTGCCGCTGTTGGGCTTGCCAATTACACTGGTCGAGGCGGCGATTCTCGGTGTGGCCGCTGGTATCTTTGGCCCGCTCGGCGATTTGGCTGAGTCGCTGATTAAACGGCAAGTCGGGGTGAAGGATTCGGGGTTTATTATCCCCGGCCACGGCGGGATTCTTGATCGGATCGACAGTATTCTCTTCACCGGGCCAGTGATCTACTACCTTGTAGTGCTTTTTTCCCATTGAGCCGGCGTTGTTCTTTTGCTTGCTATAGTGCTATCATACCGATCAAGCGGTGTTGCTGACGCTATGATTTCACCAACCTTCACCCAACAACAATGGATTCCTGATCCGGCATTGGCCGGTTTTGAGATACTGCCGCTTGATCTGGCTGGTAGCCGCGCGGTCTTGGTGCGCCAGTGCGATCCGCCGGCGACGGGACGAGCCGTGCTGTACGTCCATGGCTATTCCGACTACTTTTTCCAGACGCACGTGGCTGATGTCTTCCGCGCGCACGGCTATGCATTCTACGCGATCGATCTGCCTGGCCACGGGCGCGCTATCCAACCCGGCCAGATTCCCTGTTTTTATCGCGACATTGCCGAGTTTTACCCGTTCATCGACGCCGCGATTGCGGTGATCGACACGGCCCACAACCGGCCATGGCTCGTTTTGCACGGCCATTCCGCGGGCGGGTTGGTGACGGCGCTCTACGCAGCAGAAGGCAGCCGGCGTGACCGGCTCGGTGCGCTGGCGTTGAATAGCCCGTTTTTCGATTTTATGATCGACCGCGTCACGCGGGCCTCGATCCCGCTGGTAATGCTCTTAGGCCGGCTGAAACCCACCCGCATCGTGGGCAAACTGTCATCGGTCTATGGCGAAACGATCTATCGCGGCACCGGCGGCGAATGGGAGTTTGACCAACGTTGGAAGCCGATCAACGGCATTCCGATGCGAGCCGGCACGGCGCGGGCCATCTTGCTGGCCCAACGCCGGCTGCGGCGTGGCCTTGGCATCCGCTGCCCGATCTTGATCTTGCACTCGGCGCGGTCGGCATGGGCCATTCCCGGCAGCCCTGAGATCACACGAGCTGATATTGTGCTCGATGTGGCCCATATGCGGCGCGATGGCCCACTGCTAGGTGATGATGTGACGATGATTGCGATTGAGGGCGGTTTGCACGATCTGGCCTTATCGCCAAAGCCTGTCCGCGAGCAGTATGTGGCTGAATTGATGGGATGGCTAGAGGAAGTTGCAGCCACATCTATGCGATCAGTTTGAAGCACCAAGTTGCCATCCTCCTTTTCATCTTGTTCGTCACCCTCTGGCCTTTGCCGGCGCAATCAGTTAACATCTGCTTCTGCGACGCAACCCCGATTTGGGTTCACGCCAATCCTCCCGCAGCTCACGAAGTCGCTCTGTTTCGGCTTGAAGTCAACTTGTTTGCTCCAGCGCCAGCCACGACGCTGGCTATCTTCGCCGACACGCGCTATGAGGCCTATCTGAACGGCCAACTGCTTGGCCGCGGCCCGGCCCGCTTCTCGCGCGCCCTCCGCGAGTATGACCAGCTCGCGATCGGCGATCTGCCCGCCGGCAGGCAGGTTATCACCGTACGCGTCCAATGGGCGCCCAACACCCGGCGGAGTGATTCGGAACGGCCATTCTTGTGGGCATTGCTCCGCAGCAATGGGCAAACATTAGCCCGCACCGGCCCGCATTGGCAAGCCCAACTGCTGTATGCCTATCGTAGCGATGCGGCTCCGGTTCATCACTGGGGCTTGATTGGACCGACCGAAATCGTTGATCTGGCAGCACTGGCGCCAGATTGGGTGATGAATGGCAGTGCAAGCGCATGGCAACCAGCCGTGGCAGTCACAGGCCAGCCGGCAATGTTTACCCCTCGCTCGATTCCGCAACTGGTTGAAGTAGACATTCCGATCCGGGCGCTGCAAGCTGGTTGGCTTGCAGCCGGATTCACGCCCATTGAATTTCCCGGCGGTGCTGATCAAGCAAGCGTACAGATCCAGACTCAACGTTCTGCAATCCTCACCCTGATCAGCTTGCAGGGTGAGCTCACCAACCGATTGACGATCAACGGCCAATCGCTGAACTGGCAAGCTATGCCCAACCGTCCACCGGGGATCGTGACTGCTGCCTATCAAGTTGCTGCTGGAACGCATACACTACGCCTCAGCGGGTTGCGTGACCAACCTGAAGGGTGGACGGTCTTGCTCTCTCGCAACGATTTGGTTACGGTTCCGGCATTAACACCCGCCAGCCATGCCGGACGGCGGGTTTTGTTAGCGCCACCGCAACCTAATGCGCAAGCCGTGATCAGGCAGAGCGAACAGCCGCTTACGTTACATTTTCAGCCACCAGCTAGCTATGCCATCCTTGATCTCGGCCGGACAGTGCATGGCCGGTTGTATGCCGACGTTGCAGGACCTGCCGGCGCCATCGTTGATATTGGCTGGGATGAACGCTTGTGGCAAAATACGATCCCATTGCCCTTCTCCGGCACGCTTCATCCCGAATGGAATCAAGTTGACTCATGGAGGCTCGATGGGCGAACCCATCCGATCAGTACCATTGATGCCCGAGCCGGTAGATATGTGCTGATTGCTGTCTGGAGCAACGAACCGGTAGTTATACGCAACCTGCGCGTCAGCGAAGAGCGCTATCCGGTTACACAACTTGGTTCGTTCACCAGCAATGATCCGCTACTGAATCAGATTTGGCAGGTAGGCGTTGACAGCCTCTACCCAAACATGACCGACGCCTACACCGACACGCCATGGCGCGAACGCGGGCAGTGGTGGGGCGACGCCTATGTATCTGATCGCATCAATCAGGTCGCCTTCGGTGATCGACAGTTGCTCCAACGTGGCTTGCGGCAACTAGCCGGTGAGTTTACGCCTGAGGGCGCGCCAGCAGCAATGGCGCCACACATTGGCGGGCGGATGCTCGATTATGGGATGCTACAGGTGCAAGCCATCGCTGATGATCTGCAACGCACTAACGATCCGGCATTAGCCAGCGAGTTGTGGCCAACGATGACTCGTTTTCTCAACCACCTCGCAACGTATCGCCGTAACGATACTGGTCTGCTCGACCTGCCGGCAGGGCATTGGTCACAAACGACTTATCTCGACAGCAGTGTGACCGTTGCGCGCTATGGCCAATCCACACCGGTGAATGCAATGTATTACGGCACCCTACGCGCCGCAGCCGCGATCGCTACCGCGCTTGGCGAGACGGAAGCGGCAAACCGTTGGGAAAGCGAAGCAGCATTGCTGCGAGATCGTATCAACCAGCATCTCTACGACCAGCAACGTCGTCGCTATATCACTACGATCATTAATGGTCAGCCAGTAGCAGCCGGCCCGCACGCGTAGGCCTTCGCACTCACGTATGATCTCGTTCCAACCGCGGAAATTTCGGCGGTGGCCGCGTTGCTAAGCCTGATCTCGCGCGATCTCACCCGTCCCAATCTCCAGCTCTATGGGATGTTTTGGGCGCTGGAGGGATTACAACGCGCTGGCCGAATTCATGAAGCCATCCAACTGATCAAAGAGTTCTACGGCTGGCAATTGGCACAGGGAGCCACTACATGGTGGGAAAACGTAAACGCGAACCGTCAATGGAGCGGCAGCCTCTCGCATAGCTGGAGCGGCTCGCCAAAGTGGTTTCTCACGACGACAATCCTCGGCGCACGCCAAACTGGACCAACGACATGGGAAGTTGATCCCGCTTGGCAGGGAGTAAGCAGCGCAGCGGGAATATTCCCCTTGCCAACCGGTTCACTCCGCGTAGAATGGGAACTGCCGGGTTGTGAACTGAGCCGGGTCACTATTAGTGCGCCACAAGGAACGCACGGCAGTTTGTGGATGCCGCCACCTACGGCATCGACCGTTCTAACCCTGAATGGCACTGAGATTTGGACGCCAGCCAGCCGCGACTCTACCATCGATCAGACGAGTGATGGACGCTTACGGATTTCGCTCATAGGAGGACAGGTATATACAATAGAACAACACCGCGTTTGCACGACCGTTTGGCTACCCATCATTACCTACCGGCCATAAAACTTGCTATGAGGTGTCACCTTGAACCAGCATCGCTTGATCATCGCACTCTTCATTCTTGGTTTGTTCGCCATTGCCCTACCGGTCACGGCACAACAACCTACAAGCGTCACAACTGTTTATGTGCCGATTATCGCCGCAAGCACAATTCGTCCACTCGGATTTGAAACCAATACCGGTTGGCTCTATAACCCACAAGTTTATGCCCAAGCGCAAAACTTACGCGCGCACTGGGTGCGACTTAACACGCTAAGCTGGCGCGAAGCGCAACCCACAGCAACGAGCCCAATCAACTGGAGCGCCCCCAGCTTTCAACGGTTTGAACAAGAAGTGCAAGCAGCCAATGCGCTCGGCTTGCAGGTAATAGCGGTTATTGATGATCATCCTTCGTGGGCAACGGGTAGCACGAAGATCTGCGCCGCAATTCTCGACGACTACCACGATGAATTCGCTGCATTTGTGCGGGCGGTGGTCGCTAAATACAGCCAACATCCATACCTCGTCCGTTACTGGGAGTTGGGGAATGAGCCAGATATAGATCCGAGTCTCGTTAGAGAAGATGCGGTCTTTGGTTGTTGGGGTGATATGAACGATGAATATTACGGCGGTGAACGCTATGGCCGGATGTTGCAGGTGGTGACGCCAGCTATCCGAGCCGCCGATCCGGGGGCAAAAGTCGTATTTGGTGGCCTGCTCCTTGATCGACCAGATAATCAATCTTACAACACTGACGGGAAACCTTTCAACTTCCTCGCTGGCGCGTTACGGGCCGGAGCAGGTCCTTATTTCGATATCTTAGCCTACCATGCCTACGCGGTCTTTTCCGCTACTAGCAGCAACGCAGATCTTGATCGATCTAGCTCAAACCATTGGGTGAGCCGTGAAGGCCTGACGGTTGGCAAAGCGCGATTTTTGCGTGGTGTGATGCAGCGGTATGGCATTAGCAAACCGCTTATGCTCAACGAGACTGGTTTGCACTGTTTCAGCCCATGTAGCTCGGTTACCCAGTTTGAGCAAGCCAAAGCGAATTATCTCATCCGTTCATCGATGCGAGCGATGACCGAAGGGGTTGAGGCTTACATCTGGTATACATTGCAAGGTCCGGGGTGGAATCGATCAGGTTTGTTGGGAGACAATCAACAGCCTACTCCTGCCTACACGACCATGAAAACTGCCATCGAGCGCCTCAGTGAAGTGCGCATACCACCGCAACCATTCACCGGTTACGGTTCCGGCATCGAAGCCTACCGCTTCAGCGGCAATGGCTTTGTGCTCGATGTCGTGTGGTCAGTTGACAGTACCCTGCGCCAGATCACGTTGCCTGCTACATCGTTCATTGCAGCCTATACTCGTGACGGCGCTCCGATCACACCGGTGAGCACTGGCGGGAATGTGACGATTTCGGTTGGGTTTGAGAATATTTATCTCAAGCGAGCGCCATAAACCCAAGTTCCCGGCTCGACTCTCTTGACGTGACTAGGTCAATCCGGTACACTACCCATGCACACGAGCGGCGGCGGGCAATCAGCTCGTCGCCGTTATTCCTCTTAGCTGCTGGAGCGGATTATGCTCGCGTCAACACTCAACAACATCTGGCAACAAGTTGCAACCGGGATTTTTGACCCGTTATTGACAGCGCTCGTCTTTCTGCTCATGCTCAGCCTGCTGGTGTTCGTCCACGAATTGGGACACCTCTGGGTGGGCTTGCGCATGGGGATCAAAGTCGAGGAGTTTGGGATTGGCTTCCCGCCGCGTGCGCTGGTGTTATTCGAGCATAACGGGATCAAGTATACGCTCAACTGGCTGCCGTTAGGCGGTTTTGTCCGCTTCGCCGGGATGGATGGCGAAAAGGACGCCATGTATGGTACCGGCAGCCTCGCCGCAGCCCCGCCGTGGCGCAAGATTCCCGTCATGCTGGCCGGGCCGTTGATGAATTTTGCGCTGGCCGTGGTGATCTTTACCATCCTGTTTGCGACGGTCGGAGTACCGATTCCAACTGGCCGGATCCAAATTAGCACCGTTTACCCCAATACCCCGGCTGCTGCTGCCGGATTTCAGGCAGGTGACGAGTTGATCCAGCTCGATGGCCAAACGATGCTTGATGAGAATACGGTGCGCGAGGTCGGCCAGCAGCGATTGGGCATCCCAATCACAGCCGTCGTGCTCCGCGAGGGCGCTGAAGTGACGTTAACTGTCGTGCCCGGCCCATGGACAGCGCCTGACGGGCGTGAGTTTAGCGCCGGGTTTGGCTTTAGCTACGGTGTGATGACGAGCCGGCAGGCCCTTGACCTGATCGCGGCTATTGGGGCGGGATTTACCCACAGCGTCGAGTTAACCGGACGGATGATCATGATGCTGGCCGATCTGCCGGCAGCGATTGCCGGCCTGTTTAGCCCCACGCCGCCTCCGGCTGGCGAGCCGCTAGGGCCGGTTGGGATCGCCCGTGCTACCGGCGAGGTGATCCGCCAATCCGATGGCTTTATTTCGTTCTGGTCGCTCACGGCAGTGCTGAGCCTCAATCTGTTCATTCTTAACCTGCTGCCCATTCCGGCGCTTGACGGCAGTCACATTCTGTTTGCGCTGATCGAGTGGGTACGCGGCAAGAAGCTGCCGCCAGAGAAAGAAGCGCTAGTGCATACCTTCGGTTTTGTGGCCTTGATGGGGCTGATGGCATTGCTGACGGTGAATGATGTGATTAACGCGGTGCAAGGTACGCCAATCTTTGGGCGCTGATGGATATCATTCGGGCAAGTGAACTAGGGGAATATTACTACTGTGCGCGGGCATGGTGGCTGCGCCGTGTCGCCGGGCAAGAGCCGGACGGAGCTGAGCGGCGCGCCGCCGGAACGGCCAGCCATGCCCGCCATGGCCGGCTGGTGGCTGCCAGCCAGCGCCTCCTCTGGATCGGGTTGGGACTGTTCGTAGG
>FMJZ01039415.1_pt1 | contig 17669 bp, 12 predicted proteins | sample 1987881 | NCBI WGS metagenome assembly FMJZ01 (sample SAMEA4378227, study PRJEB15110) | soil metagenome | biome: soil; feature: Field; material: Soil | place: India | collected 2015-03-11 | depth 0 m
CGGGGAGGAATCTGGCTCCCCTTCCCTCGCAGGGAAGGGGGCGGGGGTTAGGTTGTCACCAGCTCGGCAAACGGTTGACCTCTGCATCTTTAGCTGGTAACATTAATACGCACCGCCTGCAAACGGAAGGTACGGCAGATATGAACCACTCGAAAAGCGACCAGGTCTGGCAGACGTTCTCTCCGCTGAACCTCGCTTACCTCGCGGAGATGTACGAACTCTATCAGCGCAATCCCCATGCAGTTCCTCCTGAAATACGCCAGCTTTTCCTGCAGTTTGGTGCGCCTCCGCTCGAGATGCCCGTGCTGCCCAGCAGGACGCTTGACTTTCGCAAAGTGGTGGGGGCGGTGTCGCTGGCGCACGCTATCCGCGCCTACGGGCATCGCGCGGCGCACCTGGACCCGCTAGGAACCCCTCCGCCCGGCGACCCATCCCTGCTGCCAGAGACGTACGGCATCACGGAGGACGACTTGCGTGCTCTGCCTGCGGATGTGATACACAGCGTGCTGGGCATGGATGCGCCTGATGCGTGGACGGTCGTCCAGCGGATGCGCGAGCTGTACCAGGGGACTCTCGGTTTCGAGTTCGAACATCTGGCGGAGGCAGAGGAGCGAATCTGGTGGGAGCAGGCGGTGGAATCGCAGCGCTACGCTCCGCCCAACGACCCGATAGACGAGATGGCTCTGCTGAACCGCCTAACCGAGGTGGGCGCGCTGGAGCGTTTCCTGCATCGGGCGTTTCCGGGACATATCCGCTTCTCGCTGGAAGGGCTGGGCATCATGATACCGATGCTGGACGAGCTGATTGGCGCCGCAGCGGAGACGGGCACGCGCTACATCATGCTGGGCATGGCGCACCGCGGCAGGCTGAACGTGCTGGCGCACATCCTCGGCAAGCCCTACGAGCAGATTATCGCCGAGTTTCTGGGGGTATATCAGTCGCCCGGCGTCTCCTACAGTGGAAGCAGTGACGAGGGCTGGACTGGTGACGTAAAGTATCATCTTGGCGCGAGGCGAGCCTTCAAAGGCGGCGAAGAGGTGAGCGTGGAGGTGGTGCTCGCTCCCAACCCCAGCCATCTGGAATGGGTGAACCCGGTGGTGGAGGGGATGACCCGCGCCTGTTTTGAGAGGCGTGACCGTGCTGGAGCACCCGAGCAGGATGAGCGCATTTCGCTGGCGGTGCTGATCCACGGCGACGCTGCTTTCCCCGCTCAGGGCATTGTGGCGGAGACGCTCAATCTGTACCGGTTGCCGGGCTACCGAACAGGCGGAACAATCCACCTGATTGCGAACAACCAGATTGGCTTTACCACCCTGCCTGAATATGGACGTTCTACCTACTATGCCAGCGACCTCGCCCGGGGCTTTGACCTGCCGGTCATCCATGTGAACGCCGATGACCCTGAAGCCTGTTTGACCGCCGTGCGGCTGGCACACGCCTATCGCGAGCGGTTTCTGAAGGATGTGGTGATAGACCTCATTGGCTACCGGCGATGGGGACACAACGAGAACGACGAACCCACCTTCACCCAGCCCGAGATGTACGAGCGTATCAGCAAACATCCCACCGTGCGCGAACTGTGGGTGCGTCGACTGGAACAGAAAGGTCTCATCAGTCAGGAAGAGGCGGACCGGATGCTTCAGGAGGCGATAGAACGCCTGCACGCCCTGCGGCGCAAGGTGGCGGAACAGATTGACCTGCACATCCGCAAGACACTGGCGGGGCTGGATGCAGGCGGTGAGCGCGGGGGACTGGGAAGCCTCGAAGCGGAGGAGACGGTGCAGACAGCGGTGGAGCCATCTTTGCTGGCGCGTCTGAACGAGGAGGTCACGCGCATTCCAGATGGCTTCAGTTTGCATCCAAAGTTGGAGCGACCCTTTGCCCGGCGGCGGGAAGCTTTGTCGGCAGAGGGCAAAATTGACTGGGCGCACGCGGAGATACTGGCTTTCGCGTCCATCCTTGCCGACGGAACCCCCATCCGCCTGACGGGGCAGGATGTCACGCGCGGAACGTTCAGCCAAAGGCATCTGGTTCTGCATGATGTGCGCACGGGCGACCATTACAATATCCTGCAGAACCTGCCCTCGGCGAGGGCGTCGTTCGAGGTGTGGGACAGTCCGCTATCGGAGGCGGCGGTGCTGGGCTTTGAGTACGGCTACAGCGTGCAGGCTCCTGACACTCTGGTACTGTGGGAGGCGCAGTACGGCGACTTCGCCAACTCCGCGCAGGTGATTATTGACCAGTTTATCGTCTCCGGGCGTTCGAAGTGGGGTCAGCGCAGTGGGCTGGTCCTGCTGTTACCGCATGGCTACGAGGGACAGGGACCGGAGCACTCCAGCGCGAGGTTAGAGCGGTTCCTGCAGATGGCGAGCGAGAACAACATCATCGTAGCGAACTGCTCCACGCCGGCGCAATATTTCCATATCCTGCGTCGCCAGGCGAAGCTGTTGAAGGTTGACCCGCGCCCGCTGATACTGATGACGCCCAAGAGCCTGTTGCGCCATCCGATGGCGGTTTCCACGCCGCAGGATCTGTCGCTCGGGCGGTTCCATCATCTCCTGCATGACAGGCTGGACGGCAGGCGAGCGCGGCGGGTACGACGGCTTATCCTATGCAGTGGAAAGGTATACTACGACCTGCTGGGCACGGGAAGGCTGAACCCCGAATCGCCGCAATATGAAGAGAGCGTGGCGGTGGCGCGTGTGGAGCAGTTCTATCCCTTCCCGGCGGACGAGATTGGCGCGGTGGTGGAGTCCTATCCGAACCTGCAAGAGGTGGTATGGTTGCAGGAGGAGCCGCGCAACATGGGCGCATGGCCCTTCGTTGCTCCGCGCATTCGGGATATTCTGGGCAACCGTTTACCTCTGCGCTATATCGGGCGCACGCGCATGGCAAGCCCTGCCGAGGGCAATCAGGAATGGCATCAGCAGGCGCAGGCGCAGATTATCAGCGCGGCGTTTGAACTGGCGGGTGAAGCCGAAACCGCCGAAGTCGTATCCAAGTGGTAAGGAGGACAGAGATGCCGATAGAGATTCGTGTGCCGGTGCTGGCAGAGTCAGTGCTGGAAGCCACGGTGGGCAGGTGGCTGAAAAAGGAGGGAGAGCCTGTCGCTACCGGCGAGCCGGTCGTGGAGCTGGAAACGGATAAGGTGAACGCAGAAGTGCCAGCGGATCAGGCGGGCGTTCTGCAAAGGATCCTGAAGCAGGAGGGCGAGACGGTTCGCCCCGGCGACGTGCTGGGCATTCTGGCGGAGGCTCCCTCTGCCGAGATGGTGGCTCCTGTGCCTTCAGAGGCAGAAGGGGAGAGCCGCGCAACGCCCATGGCGCGCAAAATCGCCGAAGAGCTGGGGGTAGACCTGCGCGAGGTTCCCGGAACAGGCGCGGGCGGCAGGGTGACGAAGGAGGACGTGCAGGCTTACGCCCGAATGCGCGAGCAGGTGGAAGAGAGCATCCAACCGCCACCAATCGTGGAGGAGCCAGCACCGCCGGTGGAGGAGGTAAAGCCGCCGGTTACGCCGGTCATGACACAGCCGACCCCCTCTGTCCGGGCGGAGACACGCCAGCGTTTATCGCGCCGCCGCCTGACCATCGCCCGCCGACTGGTGGAGGCACAGCGCACCGCCGCGATGCTGACCACCTGCAACGAGGTGGATATGAGTGCGGTGATGGCTCTGCGGGCAAAGTGGAAGGAGCGTTTTCAACAGCAGTATGGGGTCAGCCTCGGGTTCATGCCCTTCTTTGTGAAGGCGGTGATTGGGGCATTGCGCGAGTTTCCGCAGCTCAACGCGGAACTGCAAGGCGAAGAGCTGGTGCTCAAACACTATTACGACATCGGCATCGCGATTGGCGACCCGGAAGGGCTGGTGGTGCCAGTCCTGCGCGATGCGGATAAGATGAGCTTCGTGCAGATCGAGAAGGCGATTGCGCAGTTTGTGGAGAAGGCACGCACCCACACCCTTACCCTGGACGACCTGCAGGGAGGCACCTTCACCATTACCAACGGAGGGGTGTTCGGCTCCCTGCTCTCCACGCCTATCCTGAACCCGCCGCAGGTAGGCATTCTGGGGATGCATCGCATTCAGGAACGTCCGGTGGTGGTAGATGGGCAGATTGTGATACGCCCGATGATGTACCTTGCGCTGAGCTATGACCATCGCGTGGTGGACGGGCGCGAGGCGGTGCTGTTCCTGGTGAAGGTGAAGCAGCTGGTGGAAGACCCGGAGAGGTTGCTGCTGGAAGGATAGGCGTTACGGGATAACCGCGCTGATGGCGTTCAGTATCCTTCGACGGTAGGGAAGCCACCGCTCGCCTTCGTAGGCGCAGTACACGCGATTACTTAACAGCACGATGAAGAACTCGGGCTGGCGGTTAAGCAGGAGGGCGGTGCCGGTGAACCCCGAGTGTCCAATGCACGTTTCAGGAAGCAGATTGGCGCGGGGAAGCATCTCGTTTGGGTAGGTGAACCAGCCGAAGCTTTGCCCGCCGATGCCGGCAATCTGATTGCGGAACATCTGATCCACGCTCATCTTCCCCAGCACGCCGTCCCCGCCGCGCAGTAGCATCTGGCAGTAGCGCGCAAGGTTATTGGCGGTAGAAAACAGCCCGGCGTGCCCGCTGACCCCACCCATCGCCCAGGCGTTTGCGTCGTGCACCTGTCCGCGCAGAGTTTGTCCTTTGCGCCATGGGCAGTTTGCGGTGAGCGCCACTCTGGAGAGCAGTGGCTCGCCCGGGTTGTAGAGTGTATCGTTCATGCCGGCAGGCAGGAATATGCGCTCGCGGGCAAACTCGCTCAGCAGCTGACCGGTTACCTGGTGAACCACCTCGCCCAGCAGGATGTAGTTCAGGTCGCTGTACTCATAGTCCACGTCGGGCAGGCGGCGCGGGGGAGTCTTCAGGACAGCTTCCACCACGGCTTCAGGCGACTGTGCTTGCTCGTAAAAGGGCTTCCAGGCGGGTAATCCCGACGTGTGGGTGAGAAGGTGGCGCAGGCGAATGCGCTCGCACCACCTGGGGGCGTTGCTGATTAACGAGGAAAGCGGAGCCTCCAGCTGAAGGCATCCCGCTTCCACCAGAGCCATCACGCTGGACGCGCAGGCAACCGGCTTGGTAAGAGAGGCAAGGTCAAACAGGGTGTCGGTGCTGGCTGGTATCTGTCTCTCGGGGTCTGCCATCCCTGCGCTGGCGGTGTGCCACACCGACCGCGCGTCGCCCACCACAGCCACACAGCACGAGTAGATGCCCTGTTCCATTCCCTGTTCCAGCAGTTTCTGCACCTTCTGCCAGCGTTTCACCTGCTTGCCCTCCGTTAAGGCTTGCATGCGGTAATGTCTGCACTGCAGATTCGCGAAAGCAGCGCTCTCTGCTGTTCCTCCGGCAGAACGCGCAGGCTTTCGGGCAGGGCAGACGGATTGTCACTCAGGTAGCGGTAGCGGACGGTGACGCGGGCGTCCACGAACCCGGCATCTTGCAGCATCCGCAGGTACGTATCGATGGTCAGTGCTCCTGCCACACAGCCTGTCCAGCTGAGCGCGGCGCGTATCTGCTCTTCGCTCAGAAGCAGGTCATCAAAGCCGCCGTCAACGACGATATCCGATACCGCCAGGCGACCGCCCGGTTTGAGCACGCGCCAGATTTCGCGAAAAGCCCGCTCCTTGTCGGGCACGAGGTTCAGCACGCAGTTGGAGATAATGACGTCCACGCTGGCATCGGGCAGGGGAATGGCTTCAATTTCGCCCTTGATGAACCGCACGTTGGATACACCAGCCTTTTGGGCGTTGCGCGTGGCGAGCGCAATCATCTCATCGGTCATGTCCAGCCCGTACACGAATCCTGACGGACCGACAAGTCTGGCTGCGAGAAACACATCGATTCCGCCGCCAGAGCCCAGGTCCAGCACCGTTTCCCCTTCCCGCAGGTTCGCGAGTTTGACCGGCGCACCACAACCGAGAGAGATGCTGGCAGCCTCCTCGGGTATCTGCGCCAGGTCCTCGGCGGTGTAGCCCAGCTGAGTGGGGTCTTCCACGCAGGTGTCGTCACAGCAGGCGCTTGACGTACAGCATCCCCCTCCTTGCTGGGCAATACGTCCGTAACGGTCGCGCACCGCCTCGCGGATGGATGCAGGGTCTATACGGTTGCCTGTCATCTTTTACTCTCCGTGTGAGAGGTAAGCTTCTACCATAATCAAGTAATGCTCGCCCACCTGCTCCACAATCTGCACCAGGTCCTGCATGGTGGAGACCTCCTCGATCTGCTCCTTCACGAACCAGTCCAGAAACTCACGCGCGGCGTAGTCCTTCTGCTCAATCGCCATCGCCATCAGGTTGTTGATGTGATGGGTGACGTCCATCTCCCATTGCAGGGCGAGCTTCACCGCTTCCAGTGCGCTCTCGAAATCTGCCTTTGGCGCGGCTATAGCGGGAATCTCCACCTTGCCGCTAACGTCGTTCAGGTACTCGACAAACTTCATGGCGTGCTCGCGTTCCTCTTCGGACTGCTTGAAGAACATCTGCGCCAGCTTCTTCAGGGCGCGCCCCTCGAAGTAAGAAGCGATGGCGATGTATTGATGCGAAGCCAGCAGCTCACGTCCAATCTGCTCGTTGAAGGCTTTGTTCAGTTCGGGGCTGATAAGCATGGTCTCTCCTCCTCTTGACATTTCTCTTCCGTCACAGTCTACTCGATTTGCATCTGTCTTTTCAAGCGCTGGGCGAAGCGGCGTGCTTTGCGCCGGTTACTGGAAACGTCCGGCGACGTCTGCAGGCTGTGCACCAGCTGGCGACACGCTTCATGAGTGAGGTAAGGAATCATCTCCTTGATGCGTGCCACGCAGTGGGGAGGCAGAAGCAGTTCGTTAAATCCCGCCCCAATGGCAAGCGGGAGGATCCATTCGCTCTCTTCGCCCATCACGATACCGCTTGCCAGCAGGTGAGTCTGCGCAAACAGGGTGAGGTTTTCTACCTGCTGGAGCCACTGCGCCTCGAACCACGAACGCACCTGCACCTCGCGCAGGTAGAGGGCGCGGATGCTGGCGATATCTGGCACTTCGGGGAGCGATGAGGGTGGTGTCCAGCCTGCCAGCAGGGTATCCTGAAAGAGCTGCGCTCCCTGTTCCTCCTCCAGGGACGCCTGTGCCTGCTGGAGGTTATCCCAAAAGGCCTTGACCTCGCGCTCGTGCAGGGAAGGGAGCACAAAGGTAATCACCGATTGCAGGGTCGATTCGGCAATCGCCCGCCATATCGCCTCGTCGGGCAGGACGGGCAGCTCCAGCAGCAACGACTTGCCTGATGCGCCCTGTAGCAGTGCATGTAGCGCCGCCGGATTCAACAGACACTGCTCGCTGGCATAGGCGTCCAGAAACGCGCCGTCCGCCCCCGCTTCCAGCGATTGCACCGCGCTTTGCCAGTGCTCGCTGACGGCAATGGTGCGAATAGGGTGGTCGTCCAGCGTGCGGGCAGTCTCGTGGGTTAAGCCGAGCACATAGCGTTTGCCACTGGGGTGCATCTCCTGTCGCTGGTACTGCGTCATCAGGCGCATATCGGGGTCTACTATCAGCACGCCCCGATTCGCATCCACAATCACAATGTCGCCGTCGCGCACGTTCAGCAACAGCTGAGGCACTCCGACCAGCGCAGGCACGCCGATGGCGCCGCCTTCGGGCAGGGCAGGGCTTTCCGCTACCATTGCGCTGACGCCCGCACCCGCCCGCCAGAGCGCCTCGCCTAACGCAATATCGCGGCATACCGCTACAAAGCCCAGATGCTCCCGGTGGCGCGCCTCGTAAGCGGTAAACAGGTCCAGGGTGGCTCGCAAATCGCTGGCTCGCAGCACCATCGCCGTGCCGACGGCGATACCACGCGAAACGGGTTGTCCGGTGAGCTTCAACATCTTCTGCTCACCTCATCGCTGACCTTGCTGGGGTGGGGAAGGGGGCGAAACCGGCTGGGAACCGGCGGGCTTCTCTTCTGCCGTCTCTTCTTCCTCTTCTTCCACGAGTATCACCATTTTGCCCGGCTGGGTAATCTTCAGCCACTCGTCGCCTTCCTTCACCGAGACGAGAATTTCGGGGGCGATAAGCTCCTGTCCTTTTTCGTCCACGCCGTGCACCTCACCGACCAGCTGCACTTGTTCGGTGCGTGAGTTATACACCGCCTTTTGTGCGGTGAGAGTGCGCGTCTTGCCGTTCTCCTTGAGCAACTGCACCATCTTCAGGTTACCGGTCAGGGTGATGATTTTCTTCTGGTACAGGTTCTCGGCGCGGTCGCAGGTAATTTGCACCGGCTCACGCATCTCGGTCTTCAGGGAGCGGGTTTCCTCGCTCGCTGGCTGTGCGCCGGCTTCCTCCGACTGTTTGGGCTTGACGAGGATTTTAACGTTGCCTTCCAGCACCGCCCGTTTCTCTTTCAACTCGATGGTGAGCTTATCGGCAGATAGCTCCACACGCGGGTCGGTCACATGCAGGTTGCCGGTGGCGTGGATAATCTGAGCCTCGATGTCCTGCTCGGCGCGGTCGGCGGTCATCACGGTATCGCCGTCGCGGATAACCAGCCCCTCGCCGATGCGCGTTTTGCCCTGTTGCTCCTCCAGTCGCTTGAAGGTCACCTCCACCCGCCGCGTTTTGGTCTGCTTCTCGTTTGCTTCCTGCTTTGCGGGCTCTGTCTGAAGGAAGGCGACGGGTTCCAGCGAGGTGCGCATCACCAGACGCACTCCTTCCGCAACGAGGCGCTTCTCGCCGCCCAGATAGCGCAATGCCTGTGCGGTGAACTCACCGTCGCGCAGGGAGCCGCGAATGATGCCCAGACACTGCAGCTCGCGCTTCTGGTCGCGCCATGTCGCCTGCGAGCAGGTCAGCTGCACGGGGTTGCCATACAGACGGGCATCCGCCACTTGCAGAAAGCGAGATGCGCCTTCGTATACCGCCTGTGCAGCGGTCAGCCGCCATGCCGGTTTGCCGTCGTCGTAGAGCACCGCTTCCTGCACGCCGTCCAGAAGCCATCGCTGGCGGTCGCGCGAGAGGTCCGCGCGCTTTACCTTCATCCGCCACAACGGCTGATTCAGCTGGCGGGCACGCACCTCTGTTTGCGTGAAGCGTATCAACACGTTGCCCATGCCTGCATCGGCATAGAGGGGGTTCAGGCGTGCAAAGGGGTCTATCTGCTGAAGCCGGTTGACCGACCACGCCAGCCCGGCAATGCACACAAGCGCAAGAATCGAAGGTATCGCCGCACGCCAGTTTCTCATTTCCGTTTGTTAGACGAGCGGAACAGGAACAGGTTATCGTCTAGAACGCACCAGCCACTTCTGCCAGATTGTGGCATCGGTAAGCATCTTGATAAATACACCACCCACCACCGACCGCGCCTGAAAGCCCGCCTGCTTGCCGTCGTGCGTCCAGTACCAGTCGGTCAGCGGAACCCGGCTGGGTGTCTCGTTCATCCACCGCCACACCGCGTCGACGAACAGGTTGAAGTCTTCGCGCGACTCCGCGAGCGTAGCGGTCCATACCGTCCAGTCCAGCTTGGTGTACTGGCGGCGGTTGTCCAGCGGTAACCCGTATGGGTTCATCTTCGTTTTATAATACGCAATCTCTTTGCGGGCGATTTCCTTCGGGAAGAGGTGCAATTCCAGCAGTTCATCCCAGACGAGGTTGTACTTCTGGCTCCATGTGCCCGGTTTGTCGAAAGCGAGACGATAGTGGTCGCCGTCGTCCGCCATGTGCATCCACTGCTGCGCCATCTGCTGGGCTATTCGGCGGTACTCTTCGGCGCGGGCGGTGTCGCCGAGCATCTGGCATAGCATGGCGTATCCGCCCAGAGCCAGAATGGCTTTCAGCGAAAGGTTGGTGTTGTGCGCCAGGTGTCCGGCGAAGTCGTCGGTACAGAGCTGGTTTTCAGGGTCCAGCCCCTTCTCGCGCAGGTACTCCGCCCACTGCGTGAGCAGGTTCCAGTACTTTTTCGCGTAGTCAGCGTTACCCTCCGCCTTCGCCAGCGCGGCGACCATCAACAGCATGTTCCCACATTCTTCCACAGGCATCTGGTTCTCTTCGGAGCGTTCCCCGCCGCCGTATACCTGCCCATTCGCCTTCGGATAGGTTCCCAAATCGTGCGGGGCGAAGGGGAACTTCCAGCGCGGCGAGCGGGCGTAGTCCAGCACCGGCGTGAGCATTCCCTTCAGCAGCTCCGTGTTGAACAACAGGAAAAACGGCGAAGAAGGGTAGGTTACATCCACGGTGGCGATGCACCCGTTGCTGAAGTTTTCTTTCGAGAAGAAGAGCGGTGTGCCGTCGAAATCCGCTACCAGCTTGTGCGCCGCCAGGCATTGCCGGTACGCGAGCACGCACAGGTCGGCGTATTTTGCGCCTCCAACGCGCTTCAGGTCTGCTGTCAGCTCGGCGTCGAAACGAGCACACTCTTCTTGCAGTTTGGGCAGGTCGTGCTCCGCCTGCCTGAGCAGTTCGTCTATCTCCATACCCGCCCTGCGCCAGTAGGGACGCAGCCTGCGATGGAAGTACTCGATGGAGTACAGGTCATCGTAGGCGATAAGGATATGACGCGAGGTGGGTTGTTGTTCCACCTTGCCCACGTGCAGTGCACACGCCAGCACAATCCAGTTGTCATGCGCGGCGCGGGGCATACGCAGGTCGTCCGAATCGGGCAGGGTGCCGTTTTGTGCGAAGGTGTTACGCGTTTGATGCTCCGCGGCGATAACGGTCTGGTCGTTGGCTGTTTTGCGCGGTATCGCCAGATAGAGGTATCCCCAATCGATTCGCAGGTTATCGCCTGACTTCTCCAGTATCGGTTGCTGCGCCGTGCCCACGCGCAGCACGTCCATCTCGCCCAGCTTATAGCGCGACCACACCACCTGTTGATCGGTGGTATTCACCGCCCACTCCGCCGAGGCGTCCAGATACAGGGAGACGTCATGTGTTTTGCCGTCGGTGGAGCGCACCTGCCAGAGAATGTACGTGACCGGGCGCGACAGCACATCGAGGTCATAGGGCAGGGCAGGGGTCAGAAAGGTCATCTGCAGTTCCACGCCGTCCGCTTCGAAGGTGTACACCGTTCGTGTGGGCGTTACCTGCAGGCGCGTTTGATTCATCGCGGGGGTATCCTCTGGACGGATGCCCATGAACCGATAGGGTTTGCCGTCTATGCGTGCGATACCACACAGGGCATGGTTCGCCCCCGTCCAGTGCTTGCTCCAGCCTTCGGTGAGCCGGTCTGTCGTGCTCCACACACTGAAGTAAGGATCGTGCGTGACCAGAGGAACAGCCGGAGGGCGTAGAGCTGTGTTCGTCCAACAACTGTTGTCAGAACTACTAGCTATAGCTGCCGTAAGGGCGCAAAACAACATCCCCACCATTATTACCTCAGCGATGTACACGGTCTTCTTCTACTGCGAGCACACTTCCCCTGGTGGGGGGGGTATCGCATCCTGCGAATACAACTTTATGTTTCCGATGTCTATAACGTTGTCCTGAGCCGCTGGCAGGTTTGGCCCCAAGTCACACCCGATCTCGAAGGTTTGCATCCCGTAGGTGAAATAGCGTAAAAACTGGGTTTCGCGTCCAGCTAGTTCCACAGTGAAACGTGCTGGAGTGGAACCACTGACAGGAATGGCGAACCTGCCGTCGGCTTGAGTTAACGCCGACGCATCGCCGGGCAGCAGCTTGACTCGTATACCGGAGACCGCTCGTCCGTTTTCGTCCTGCACGACGCCCTGCACGAGCAATCCGGTCGGCAACCCTCCGCCGGTTACTTTGCCTCCGCCGCATCCGCCAAGTGTGGTCAATGCCGCCAGCGCCAGCGCAGCCATCGCCGCCAGCGCGGCTATCATGCGAAACGAGTTCCCAGTTGCCTGTCGCAAAGCCTGTTCCTCCCTTTGTGTCTCTCACAAGTTATCGCGCAAACGCCGATTCCTTTTGCGACGTTGCCTGCGCGGATTCCTGCTATCGCCGTCTCTTTTAACGTGTAAGATTCACGTTCACCGTTACCGGTTGATTCTGCGCGGTGATGGTTACCTCCTGCTGGAACGTGATGTAGCCGGAGCGGGTCACTTTGAGAATATACCTCCCCAGCGGAACCCAGAAGCGAAACTCACCGCTGGGCTGGGTGATAACCATGCTGTCTACCTGCGCCTGAGTGTCCGCGTCCAGCAGTTGCACGCTGGTGCCCACCGGGCTATCTCCCCCCTGAAGGGTGACCGTACCGCGCAGGTTGTACGGACCGCCCGGCGGTTCGTTGCTCACCGGCGGGGCAATGCGTATCTCGCCCAGGTCGTTGTCGCCCGGGGCAAGCGGTGGGTCTATCGCGAACACCTTCTTCTCAAAGCCGGTGGCTTCTACGGTTCCACTGCTGGTGCCCGCCACCAGTCGCTCAAAGAGGAAGTTGCCTGCGCTGTTGGTCAGCGTGCTGAACGCGCCGATGGTCACCTTCGCATTGGCGACGGGTTGCCCGGTTTCCGCCGAGACGATTTTGCCGGTGGCTCTGGCGATGCCGGTGTTGGGACCGATGAACACCTCGCCGATATACACCGTGCCTCTGTCAGGCAGGGGAGGCAGCGGGAAGGTAACCGGGCTATCCGAGGAACCCTGCGGCGGGTTAATCGTGCCTTCGGTGGTGCTGGAAGGAACTCCAACCACCTCAAAGTTATAGTCCTTGCCGTCGGCGTTCTGTCGGACGGCGGTCACCTGCACGGTTTTGCCGGCGATGGTTACCGTTGTGCCGCTATCCGGCAGTCCCCCCGTGTCCGAGCGTTTCACCAGCCCCTGGATGGTGACCACGCCGCCACCTCCGCCGCCTCCACCGCACGAGGCGAGCGTTATTAGTGCGACTACCGCCGCGAAGAATGAAAGAAACCGCCATGTCCTCATTTTCATCGTGTAACCACCATTGGTAAGATTGCCTGCGCAGAGGTTCCATCTTCGGCAAGCGCACGCACGCGCAGGAGATATGCACCTGCCGGAACAGCGACGCCGCCCATGTCGCGCCCATCCCACGATACGGACTGAATCCCCGCCCGGGATGGCGTACCGTTTTGCAGTATCCTGACCGGCTCGCCAGACGCGCTCAGCACCTCCACCTGCACCTGAGCATCAGCGGAGAGGGCGAATTGGATAGAGTAGCCTCCGCCTCGTGTGCGCTGGGCGCGCAGCTGTGTGATGCGCAGGGCGTTTCCTGATTGTGGCTCGGCTATCACGCGCAGACTGCGCGTGCCAGTGGAATCGGTGCGCAAGGTCACCGAGGATACAGTACGCAGGTTGTATCGCCTGCCCGACGCCTCATCCACCAGCACGAGGCGCGTCTCCTTTGGCACCGCACGAAGGTCGTTCCAGGTGAGGGTAAACTCTGTGTCGGGCACGGGCGAGCGCACCTGCAGAAGCCATGCCGTCCTGGCGCCCTCGCGTCGTACGTCCACCGCGTAATGACCGGCGTGCTTGCCCCATTCGGGATTGTTCACCGCCATCTGCATCATCTGCCCAAACGCGGGCGGCGCTTCGCTGTCCCAGTGCGGGTCAAACCCCTCGCTTGCCGAGGGCGATTGCCCCAGGCGAACCTGCGCCAGCGAGTCTCCTGCGCGAGCGGTCACGGTGACAAGCCAGCCGGGCTGTGCCATGGTGCTTCGCGTGCTTGCCCGGCGCGTGGACGCTGGTGCAGGGAAGGTGAGCGTTACCCCTTCGGTGACAAGCACCCGCAACCAGTAACCCTCCCACGGCTGAAGTGTGGTGGCAGGCTCATAGCTGTTGGTGGTGGGGTTGTATCGCCATATCGTGCCGCCAACCCAGCCCTTATCCACCGCCGTAGCGAAGGGCACCGGGTCGTTCAGCAGATACTGCACCTGAATATCCGCCACGTCTACCGGCGTGGTGAACGGATTGCCAATCTGGTTCCAGCCGTAGGTGGTGGCGATGGTAAAGTTCTGGTCGGTGCGAGGCACGATGCCGCGAATGTCTGCGATATGGTTGTTACGCAGTTTTATCCAGTAGCCCACGCCCGGTCGGAAGGGCGGCGCGGTAGGATAGAGCTCATACTTGTTGTCGCCGGGCATATCCTGTCGCCAGTGCGCCAGCAGGAACTGATTGCGTGCCACCCCCAGCGCGTCGGCGTTATCGGTGGCGAAGGGCAGGATGGGCAGGGAAATCATCCTCAAACCGGCGGAAAAGGAGTGGGTGAGCGTCTGTGCGCTGTCGGTCGCCTCCAGCGTTATCACGCCCTCCTGATAGCCCAGATTCACCTGTCGCACCGCCACCGTGTTACCGATGGAGTCTTTGATGGTAAAGGTGTACCGGGCGGGCTGTTCAAACGCGGGAGACGGCAGGTTGACGCCGAAACCTCCCTGCGCGATGGTGGCGCTGGCGGACACTCCGATACTGCTGGTAATCTCTATCGTTCCCGCATCTAACCCGATTATCGTGCCGTACAGGTTGTTCGGGTTGTTTGTGTCGCCGCCGTAGCCCGCCGCGAAAGGAATGCGCAGATGCAAACCGCCCAGCGGAAGGTCTATCAACACGCGCTGTGCCCCTCCGATATTGATAAACTGCGGCGCAACCGTGCCTTCACCATCCAGAATATCTATCCGCTCGTACTGTGCGCCCAGGAAGAGGCGGTTCTGCTGATTGTAATCCCAGTAGGTGGGGTAGCACACATCGTTCAGAGGCAGTTCGTCGCCGTCCGCCGTGGTCTGGTAGTGCATGAGTACGATGGCTATTCCCGGGTTTTCCTGTCCCGGGTCGGCGCGGTTGGGTATCGCCCAGGCGTACAGCTTCTTGCCGTAGGAGATGCTGGTATCCAGCACGTACTGCCGCTCGTACCAGCGATCAAAAGGCACTCCTTCCACCGTGCCTCCCGCCAGCACGGAGGCGGCTATTGCCTTCAGGCGCGGCACGTCGCCGCTGAGTTTCACCGTTTCGTTCGGGTTGTACTGGGCGTAGTATTGCGCGTTGAACTTTTTGAAAAACTCGTTATCCTCCAGATACACCTTCAGCCATGCGGAACCTGCCATCTGGTAGCGGGGCAGGTACATGCCTCCCAGTTGTCCGGGGGGAATAGGCAACTGCTTTAGCGAAGGCGCGATGAAGGCGTTGTTGCCCAGCGCAGGCTGGTTCAGCAGGTCGTAAAAAGGCAGGGCGTGGTAATTGGGGTCGGTTTTGAAAAAACCTTCCGGGTCGCTGATACCCAGCGACTGCGCGACGCGATACGCGACCACCATGGTCACCGCCCGGGCGAAGCCCTCCTCCCAAGCGTCATAGTCGAAGACCAAGGGACCATGGAAGGCGTGCACCAGCAGGTGCACCATGTTGATGACTACCGACTTTTCGCTGTTGTATACCGGGAACAGAATCTCGTTGGTAGAAGCGTTGAAAATACCTCCCGCTACGGCGTCGCGGTCGCCAATCTGCGCGTCATAATTGACCACTTTCACCGTGCCGCTCTGCGCTGGCTTGCCGTAAACGTTCTCAATCAGCGGCAGGGCAGTGTTGATAACCTGGCGCAGGAAAGCTTCCTGGGTAGCAGACCAGCCTTCAAAGGTGAAGGAGAGCGTCCCGTCGCCATATCGAGTGCGAGCAGGCTGGATTATCCTGCCTCCATCACGCAGGAAGACGATGGTATCCACGCTTATCTGCGCTCCCGACGGCAGAACGCCGCGCTCTTTCCAGCGTTTGACCTGCTGTGCCACCGCCTGCACCTGGGCGCGCTGGATGGGCACAGCCTGCTGGAGAACCAGTCTGCGCAGGTCGCCAGCGGAACGAGTGCCTACAGGCACGTCAATAACCAGCGCACCCTGCGGACCGTTCGAGCGCGTGTTAAACGGCACGTTGACCACATTGCGATAGGGCGAGCTCCACGCGCACGCCGTCGCGAGGAGACACAGCACTGTCGGTAGCCACTTCATAGACAAAGCATCTCCCTTAAGGTCTGTAGGTAAACTTCCAGAGTGGACTGATACTGCGGGCGCTACCATCTGCCGAGAACGCCACCACCACCCAGTAATAGGTCTGTCCGGGCTGGAGGCTGGGACCCGTGTACACCACGTTGTTCGTGGGGTGGGCGACGGCGCCGCTTGTCCACAGCGGGTCGCGGTTGATTTCGGGGAAGCCTTCAAACAGGATGACCCGATAGGTGAATGCCCCGTTCAGCCTGTCCCAGCGCAGGGTGGGGGAGGGCGTGCTGATGGTCGCACCGTGTGCGGGCGAGGAAAACGTGCCCATCGGCGCCAGGGGCGTGGCGCTGGCGTTGTTGGATGGCGAGCTGGTGCCTGTTCCGGTGTCGGGGTCAAAGTTCGCCCCGACGGCAACTACCTGGTAGTAGTAGGTGACCTCCGGGGTCAGCGTGAGGTCCAGGTCGGCAAACAGGTCAGCCAGCGGGTCGCGCAGGAAGGCGATAGCGTTGTCGGGCACGGATGCGGGATTGGCGCTGCGCCCGCGGTAGATGCCGTAGCCGAGTCGCGTGCTGTCCTCCACGTAGTCCCAGGTGAGGTCTACCTCGATCAACGAGCCCGCAGGCGTCACCCGGCTGATGGCGCGGTATGTGGCACGTTTGGGGTCAACCACACGCTTGATTGCCTCTAAGGCGTTCGCCATCTCGGGAGAGGCGGAGCGAGTAACGCCTTGCGGCTGTGTCCACACCACCGCTTCCAGATTTTGGGGCGTAGCCGGTCTTGCGCCCGACGCGACGGACAGCGCAAAGGTGACAGCGGTTACCTGTCCGGCTACCACGGTCGCCGTCTTGTTATCGTTCAGGAAGCCCGGTGCAGAGGCAACCATGGGATAACCGTAACCGCCGCGCAAGCCGTCAATGCGGTAGTAGCCGTTTCGGTCGGTGACCGCCATCGCGGAGGTCAGGGGGCCCCCAGCGAAGACGCGCGCACCTTCCAGCCGATTGCCGTAAGGGTCAAGCACAAAGCCTTCAACCGAACCCTGCAGGTTTTCGGGGCAGAGCAGGATGTTGGCGTTGCGGGTGGTGTCATCGGCGAAGACCTGTACCAGCGCGACACCGCTCCACTGCTGGTTGCCGATACGCGCGCTTGCCCGAACGTTCTTGAAGCCTTCGGAAACGCCTGTCAGCAGAAAAGTGCCGTTGGTGTTGGTCAGCGTTTCGTCCTCACCAGTAATCCACACGCGCGCCCCGACCACCGGGTCGCCGTTAATATCGGTAACGGTGCCGGCGACGTTGCCTTTGCCCGTTTCTTTGCCCCCGCACGCGCTCAACCAGAACGCAAACAGGGCGACGGCAATCAGCTTCCACCACGCAGTTGCTCGCACGGTTCCTCCCTGTCTTTCCCCATGATTTTTGCGCTGTTCATCATAACATCAGACGTGTTCTACGTCAACGGCGTTATCTCTTATTGTATCACCGAAAGGCGTGACAGCATGACCTGACGCTCGCCGTCGGTAAGACCGAAGGTTATCTGCAGATATTGCCTTGTGGAAACCACTCTGGCGCGCTCTTCGGGCGAACTGGTAAGCGGCACTGGCGGCTGGAAGACGCTTATCTCTTTTTGCAGACGGGGGTCATTTTTGGCGTCCAGCGCATCCTCGCTTGCCGCGGGAAGGGCTGTCAGGGCAAGAAGGAGTATGATGAACATATACAGGCGAAGCACGGGTATCACCTCCGCCAGACATTTCGCAAGGATACCAATAAACTTCTTGCGTCGTAGTCTCTCAGCACTACGGCTACT
>FMJZ01013373.1_pt1 | contig 17634 bp, 30 predicted proteins | sample 1987881 | NCBI WGS metagenome assembly FMJZ01 (sample SAMEA4378227, study PRJEB15110) | soil metagenome | biome: soil; feature: Field; material: Soil | place: India | collected 2015-03-11 | depth 0 m
AGTAGGTGCAGGTGTTGTTACAGAGGTGTTGGAGTAAAATGGACCAAAAGATTAGAATAAAATTAAGAGCATATGATAACAGAGTTCTGGATCAGTCTGTTAAGGAAATAGTAGATACTGTTAAAAAGACAGGTGCTAGGATTTCAGGTCCTGTGCCTTTGCCAACAAAAATAAGTAAGTATACAGTTTTAAGATCAACTAATCAGGACAAAAAATCAAGAGAACAATTTGAAATAAGAGTGCATAAAAGATTGATAGATATACATGATCCCACCCCCGAAACAGTGGAGGCTCTTATGAAGTTAGAGCTTTCTGCAGGGGTAGACGTGGAGATAAAACTATGAAGGCGATTTTAGGTAAAAAAATAGGAATGACTCAAATATTTGATGAAGAGGGTAGAATTATTCCAGTGACAGTAATAGAAGCCGGTCCTTGCTGGATTGTACAGGTAAGAAGTAAGGAAAAGGATGGTTACGAGGCAGTTCAAGTCGGTTTCCAAGAAATAAAGAAAGAAAAGAATGTACCCAAGCCCTTGCTTGGAATTTTTAAAAAAGCAGGAATTCCTCCCTGTAGAGTTTTGAGGGAATTTAAGATGACAGGATTTAATGTGGGTGATAAAGTTACTGTGGAGATGTTTGCAAAGGGAGATGTGGTAAGTATAGCAGGTATATCAAAAGGGAAGGGATACCAAGGTGTAATGAAAAGGCATAACTTTAGAGGTGGTCCTGACTCACATGGCTCTATGTTTAATAGAGCACCTGGTTCTATTGGTGCAAGTTCTTTTCCGTCAAGAGTATGGAAGGGTAAGGGCATGGCTGGTCATATGGGTAATGAAAGAGTTACAGTGAAAAATTTAACAATTGTTGATGTTGTTCCGGAACAGAATTTACTTCTTGTAAAAGGCGCTGTTCCGGGTGGTGAAAATGGAATTCTGCAAATATGGAAGGTAGAAGCATGATAGAGATTGAGATAAGAGATATTAATAATAACATAGTTGGTAAAAAGGAAGTTCCAGATATTGTTTTTAATAATTCTGCTTCTGAATCAGTTGTTCATACGGCTGTAGTTGCTTATATGGCAAATCAAAGACAGGGGACGCACTCTACAAAAACAAGGGCTGAAGTTTCAGGTGGAGGAAGAAAGCCATGGAGACAGAAACATACAGGAAGAGCAAGACATGGAAGTATAAGGTCACCTTTATGGAGAAAGGGCGGCATAGTGTTTGGGCCTAAGCCAAGAGATTACTATATCCGTCTTCCAAAGCAGATGAAAGACACAGCATTATTTAAAGCTCTTACAATGAAATATAAAGACAATGAGATTTTGTTGCTTGATAATTTAACTCTTGATAGAATAAAAACAAAGAATATGGTAGAAATTTTAAAGAATTTACAGCTTAATGGAAAGTCTGTACTAATAGCTCTTCCAGAGAAGGATGAAAATGTGCTTCTTTCAGCAAGAAATATTCCATATGTAGGTGTTATAAGGGCAGAAGATCTGCATGCTTATCATGTAGCAATGTTTGATAAAGTAATATTTACTATTGCAGGACTTGATAAATTGCTCAGTATTAAGGGGGTTTCTTGATGGATATCTATAGTATAATAAAAAAGCCTGTTTTTACAGAAAAAGCTTTGAATCTCAAAGAAAGTCAAAACAAGGTTGTTGTAGAAGTTTATCCTGATGTAAATAAGGTTCAGGTTAAGAAAGCCTTTGAAGAGATATTTAAAGTGAAAGTTGACAGTGTAGCTATTATTAATGTAAAGCCGAAAATCAAAAGAGTCGGACTCTATTTCACAAAGACAAAAAAAATAAAGAAAGCAATAGTTACCCTGAAAGCAGGGGAAAAATTAGATTTGATAGAGGGTGTATAAATGGGTATAAGAAGATGTAAACCAACATCAGCAGGAAGAAGATTTGTAACTTATTCTGATTTTAGTGAAATAACAAAGGAAGAACCATATAAGCCATTAACTATATGTATCAAAAAGCCAAAGGGGAGAAATAATCAGGGCAGAATAACCTCTTGGTTAAAAGGTGGAGGTAACAGAAAGCTTTACAGAATGATAGACTTTAAAAGAAATAAACACGGTATTCCTGCAAAAATAGAAAGCATACAATATGATCCCAACAGATCAGCAAGGATAGCTCTTTTGAAGTATATTGATGGAGAATATAGATATATTCTTGCACCAGATGGATTAAAGGTAGGAGATACAATAATGAGCGGTTCTGGTATAGAGATAAAGGTTGGAAATGCTTTGCCTCTTAAGGAAATACCTCTGGGGACTATGATACATAATATAGAGCTTTTTCCAAGTGGAGGAGGTAAGCTTGTAAGAAGCGCTGGAACAGCAGCTCAGCTAATGGCTAAAGAGGGTCAATATGCTCATGTTAAGCTGCCTTCAGGAGAGGTAAGATTGATAAACGTGAATTGTTTTGCCACTGTAGGACAGGTAAGCAATCTTGAACATGAGAATGTAATAATAGGAAAAGCTGGAAGGACAAGGCATATGGGCAGACGTCCTTCAGTCAGAGGCGTTGCGATGAATCCAGTTGACCATCCTCTTGGAGGTGGAGAAGGGAAATCTTCTGGAGGGAGAGCTGCATGTACACCATGGGGTAAGCCTGAAGGAGTTAAAACAAGAAAAAATAAGAAAACTGATAAGTTTATAATAAAGAGGCGGAAGTAAGGGGAGGTAAAGGTGCCAAGATCGCTTAAAAAAGGTCCTTTTGTAGATATTAAGCTTATGGAAAAGGTAAAAAAAGCACTGGAATCAGGAGATAAAAAGCCTATAAAGACTTGGTCAAGAAGATCTACAATTATTCCAGAATTTATAGGACTTACATTTGCGGTTCACAATGGAAGAAAGTTTATCCCTGTATATGTAACTGAAAACATGATTGGACATAAGCTCGGAGAATTTGCGCCTACAAGAACTTTTAAAGGTCATGCAGGCTCCGAAGAAAAGAAAAAGGCTAAGGGGAAATAAAAAATGGAAGCAAGGGCTATATTAAGATATGCTCGTATAACTCCAACCAAGGCAAGAAGAGTTATGAATTTGATTCGTGGGAAAAAAGCAGGTGAGGCTTTATTGATGTTAAAGTATATGCCTCATAGAGGTGCGCGTATAATTGAAAAAGTTTTAAGGTCTGCTCTGTCAAATGCTGAACAAAAAAATCCGAGATTGGATATTGATAATTTGAAAATAGTTAAAGCTTTTGTTGATCATGGTCCGATGATGAAAAGAATTGAACATAGAGCCATGGGAAGAGCGAATATTATTAAAAAGAAAACTTCACATATTACAATATATGTTGGTATTGAAGAAAATTAAAGTGGGGGTGTTGAGTTGGGTCAAAAAACAAATCCAATAGGCAACAGGTTGGGAATAATTAGAACATGGGAAAGCAGATGGTTTTCTAAAAAAGGATATGCAAGCCACTTAATAGAAGATCTTAAACTTAGAAAAATGTTAAAAGACAAACTTTATCATGCTGGAATATCCAGGATTGAAATAGAAAGAGTTGGAGAAAAAGTTAGAGTTTTAATATTTGCAGCAAGACCAGGAATAATTATTGGTAAAAAGGGCGCAGAAGTTGAAAAATTGAAAAAGGAAGTAGAAGAAAAAACAGGCAAACAGGCAAACATTGAAATAAAGGAAGTAAGAAGACCTGAACTTGATGCTCAATTAGTTGCAGAAAATGTAGCACTTCAGATAGAAAAAAGAGTTGCTTATCGTAGAGCCATGAAAAGAGCTGTAGCATCTTCAATTAGATTTGGTGCTAAAGGTATTAAAGTGTCATGTGCTGGAAGACTGGCAGGAGCTGAAATAGCAAGAACTGAATGGTACAGAGAAGGACGAGTTCCTTTAAGCACATTCAGGGCAGATATTGATTATGGCTTTGCAGAGGCAAAGACTACATATGGAATGATCGGTGTTAAGGTTTGGATATTTAAGGGTGAAGTTCAGCCAGGGCAATATACAAATTATAACTATTAATTTACGGAGAGGAATAAAAATATGTTAGCTCCTAAAAAAGTTAAGTTTCGTAAAATGCAAAAAGGCAGGATGAATGGTATTGCTTACAGAGGTAGTAGTGTGTCATTTGGAGAATACGGGCTTAAGGTTCTTGAGCCTGCTTGGATTACAGCAAGACAGATTGAGGCAGCAAGAGTAGCAATAATGAGGCATGCTAAAAAGGGATGTAAGCTATGGATAAGAATTTTTCCTGATAAACCCATTACTCGTAAGCCAGCTGAAACAAGAATGGGTAAAGGAAAGGGAAATCCTGAGTTTTGGGTTGCTGTCGTTAAGCCTGGTAGAATTCTTTTTGAGTTATCAGGAGTTTCAGAAGAAGTTGCAAAAGAAGCATTTGAGCTTGCATCTCATAAGCTTCCAGTAAAGACAAAATTTATTAAGAGGCAGGAGAGTTTTGTATGAAGGCTGCAGAATTAAGAAATTTTTCAATAGAAGAATTAAGAAAAAAAGAGAAAGAATTACGCAAAGAGTTGTTTAATTTAAGATTTCAACTTACTAAAGGTGAGTTGCAGAATGTAAAAAGAATAAAAGCTGTTAAGAAAGATATTGCAAGAATATTAACTATAATTACAGAAAAAGCTATAAGTTCTTCTCAGGGCGAAGCCCGAAAGAATTAAAAGAAAGAGGTATAAGGAGTTAAAGATATGCCGAAAAAGATATTAAAGGGCACAGTTGTAAGTGATAAAATGGACAAAACAGTGGTTGTTTCCGTTGAGAGAGTTTTTCAGCATCCTTTTTACAAGAAAACTATCAAAACAAGAAAAAAGTATAAAGCACATGATGAGGGAAATATTTGTCAGATTGGTGATACGGTAGAAATAATTGAAAGCCGTCCGATAAGTAAAACTAAAAGGTGGAAGGTTTTAAGAATTGTTAAGGAGGGTGATGCTCAATGATTCAGCCAAGAAGCATTCTTGAGGTTGCTGATAATTCAGGCGCAAAAAAAGTACAGTGTATAAGGGTGCTTGGTGGGTCTAATAGAAAATATGCAAGTTTAGGAGATGTTATTATAGTAAGTGTCAAGGAGGCTTTGCCTGACAGCAACATAAAAAAAGGCTCTGTAGCTAAAGCTGTTATTGTTAGATTACGCAGAAGCGTAAGAAGAAATGATGGTTCTTATATAAGATTTGATCAGAATGCTGTTGTGCTTGTTAATAATCAACTTGAACCAATTGGTACAAGAATATTCGGTCCTGTTGCAAGGGAACTAAGATGGAAAGAGTTTACAAAGATAGTTTCCCTTGCGCCAGAAGTTATTTAGGTGGAGGAATAAAGTGAGTTTAAGGATTAGAAAAGGTGATACAGTTATGGTTTTATCAGGTAAAGACAGGGATAAAAAAGGAAGAGTTCTTGTGATTATGCCCAAAAAAGAAAAACTTGTTGTAGAGGGAGTTAATATTGTAAAGAAGCACCAGAAACCCTCTCGTAAATATCCACAAGGTGGAATTATTGAAAAGGAATTTCCAATTTATATCTCAAAGGTAATGCTTGTATGTCCCAAATGTGATAAACCTACAAGAATAGGTGCAAGAATTTTAGAGAATGGTAAAAAGGTTAGGGTTTGCAAGAAGTGTAAGGAGGTTATTGATTGATGACTGCAAAGGTTAACAGTAAATATGTGCCTCGACTTAAAGATAAATATGAAAGGGAGATAATTCCTGCATTAATGAAGAAGTTTAATTATAAAAATATAATGGAAGTTCCAAAGCTTGAAAAAATAGTTGTACATGTTACATTAGGAGAGGCTATTCAAAATATAAAACTTCTTGATGCTGCAGAAAAGCAGTTAGCTTTAATAACAGGACAGAAGCCTCTGGTTACGAAGGCAAAAAGAGCTGTGGCAGCTTTTAAATTAAAAAAAGGTATGCCTTTGGGTTGTAAGGTTACTTTAAGAAAAGAAAGAATGTATGAATTTTTAGATAAATTAATTTCTCTGGCTTTGCCAAGAATAAGGGATTTCAGGGGAATCTCCTCGAAATCTTTTGATGGAAGAGGAAATTATTCTTTTGGGATAAAAGAACAGTTTATATTCCCTGAGATAGATTATGATAAAGTTGAAATGATACACGGGCTTGATATAACTATTTGTACAACAGCAAAAACAGATGAAGAAGCTTTAGCTTTACTAAAAGAATTTGGGATGCCATACAGAAAATAAGGAGGGGTTGTGGCAAGAAAAAGTAAAATAGAAAGAGCAACAAAGTATCCACCAAAATTTAAAGTTCGGGCAAGAAATCGTTGTAAAATGTGTGGGCGTTCAAGAGGATACTTGAGAGATTTTGGTCTTTGTAGAATTTGTTTTAGATTTTTAGCCAACTCAGGGAAAATTCCCGGAGTTGTAAAAGCAAGCTGGTAAAGAGGTGAGTTTATGATAACTGATCCAATTTCAGATATGCTAACTCGAATTAGAAATGCAATAAAAGTAAAAGCAGATAAGGTTGACATTCCTGCTTCAAGGATGAAGATTGAGCTTTCCAAAATACTTAAAGAAGAAGGCTTTATTAAGTCTTATAAAATTATCAAGGACAAAAAACAGGGCATTATAAGAATAAATCTTAAATATACATCAGAAGGAGATTCTGTAATTTCAAACTTACAGAGAATTAGTAAGCCTGGCAGAAGAGTATATGTTAGTAAAGATGAAATCCCGCATGTAATGGGAGGGCTTGGAATAGCTATATTGAGCACATCCCAAGGTGTTATGACTGATAAAGAATGCCGACATAAAGGAGTCGGTGGAGAAGTACTATGTTATATATGGTAAGAGGTGATAGGATGTCAAGAATAGGAAGAAAACCAATTCAAATCCCCGATAATGTAAATGTGACAGTAGAAAGCAGACAGGTAATTTTGAAAGGTCCAAAAGGTCAATTAAGTTATAATCTACCTGAGGGAATAGGAATAACAGTTGATAATAAAACCTTGCTTATAACAAGAGAGTCTGATGTTTCCAAACAGAGAGCCTTGCATGGACTTGTAAGAAGCCTAATATCAAATATGGTTACAGGCGTGTCTGAGGGATTTACGAAAACTCTTCAAATTTATGGAGTTGGCTATAGAGCTCAGGTAAGTGGCAACAAAATTATACTTAATATTGGATATTCACATCCAGTAGAATTTATCCTTCCAGAAGGAATTAAAGCCACCGTTGATGAAAAACAGACAACTATTACGCTGCATGGCATAGATAAACAACTTGTTGGGCAGGTAGCTGCTAATTTGAGAGCTATTAGACCTCCAGATGCCTATAAAGGTAAAGGAATTAGATATATTGATGAAGTTTTAAAATTAAAACCTGGAAAGACTGGAAAGAAATAAGGAGGTTAAACTTTGCGAGCCAAAATAGAATTAAGAGAGAGAAGACGCCAAAGAATTAGAAAGAAAGTTTTTGGAACTCCTGAAAGACCAAGGCTTTGTATATTCAGGAGTCTTAATCATATATATGCACAGATTATTGATGATACAAAAGGACATACACTTGTAGCTGCTTCTACTTTGGATAAAGAGTTAAAGAATTTAAAAGGGCATAAGGGTAATAAAGAGTTTGCTAAAAAAGTTGGAGAATTGATTGCAGAAAGGGCTATTAAACTTGGTATAACAAGGGTTGTTTTTGACAGGGCAGGCTATAAATATCATGGATGTGTCAAGGCTCTTGCAGATGCTGCAAGAGAAAGGGGACTACAATTTTAGGGAGGAGTAATGAAGCAGGAAAGAATAAATGCTAATGAATTGAATTTAAAAGACAAAGTAGTCTATATAAATAGAGTTGCCAAGGTTGTAAAGGGTGGCAGAAGATTTTCCTTTAGTGCATTGGTGGTCGTAGGAAATGAGGCTGGTATTGTTGGAGTAGGTAAGGGAAAGGCGGCAGAAGTGCCTGATGCAATAAGAAAAGCAATAGATAAAGCTAAAAAAAATCTTATAACTTTTCCTTTGAAAGATACCACAATTCCTCATCGTGTTGAGTATAAATACGGAGCTACAAAGATAATAATAAATCCTGCACCAAAAGGAACAGGAATAATAGCTGGCGGACCTGCAAGAGCAGTTTTTGAAGTTGCAGGACTTCAGGATATTGTTGCAAAAGTTCTTGGAAGTCATAATCCTTTCAATTCAGTAAAAGCAACCATAGGAGCATTAAATAGGTTAAAAGAACCTTCTTGTGTTGCTAAACTCAGAACAAAACCTTCGGAGATAGAATCATCTGAAGAAAATCAGACAGTGAGTGAGGAGGAAAAGGTTTTATGAAAATAAATGAATTAAAACCAGCTGCAGGAAGTAAAAAAAGAGCAAAGAGAATCGGAAGAGGGTTAGGTTCTGGACACGGAAGATATGCAACAAAAGGACTTAAAGGACAGAAATCACGTTCAGGGGGTAGTAAAGGGGCAGGATTTGAAGGTGGACAGATGCCTCTTCAGAGAAGAATACCTAAACGTGGTTTTTCAAATGCACCTTTTAAAAAAGAATATGCAATAGTGAACCTCGAAGATATAAATAAAATTATTAATGAATTTGATATCATTACTCCTGAAATTCTTTTACAGAAAGGTATTGTAAAAGATTTGAAAGATGGATTAAAAATTCTTGGAGATGGAGAAATAAAAAAATCCATTACAGTCAAAACCCATGCTATAAGCAAATCTGCACTGCAAAAAATTCAATCTGCTGGTGGTAAAGTAGAGGTTATATAGTGGGACTTGTAACGGCCTTCAGAAATATCCTTAAAATACCCGAGTTGAAAGTAAGAGTTTTATTTACTCTTGCGATGCTTGCTGTATTCAGAATTGGATCGCATATACCTACACCAGGCATAGATGGTGAAGCATTGAGTAAGTTTTTGCTTGAGCGGGGTGGTGCTGTTATGGGCTTTTTTGATATTTTTACTGGAGGAGCGCTTTCTAAGGTTACAATCTTTGCTCTTGGTGTAATGCCATACATAAGTGCATCTATTATTTTTCAGCTTTTGACTGTTGTTATCCCTTCTTTACAAAAACTTGCAAAAGAAGGCGAAGAAGGCAGAAAAAAAATTACAAGATATACCAGATACGCAACTATACTTATAGCTGCAATCCAAGGATTTGGAATAGCTGTTGGACTTGAAAGTATGGGAGAAGGTCAGTTTATCCAAGAGCCAGGATGGTCATTCAGAATAATAACAATGATAACTCTTACAGCTGGAACAGCGTTTTTAATGTGGCTTGGAGAGCAGATAACTGAAAAAGGAATAGGTAATGGCATATCTTTAATAATATTTGCAGGAATTGTTGCAAGATTCCCAAATGCGATCTTTTATACATATAATCTTGTTAGAACCGGTGAGTTATCAGTATTCTTTGTTTTGATTCTAATTGTTGTTATGGTTAGTGTAGTGGCAGGTATTATATTTATTGAGAGGGGACAGAGAAGACTTCCTATTCAATATGCAAAAAGAGTTGTTGGTAAAAAAATGTACGGTGGATATACAACATATCTTCCTTTGAAAATTAATTCAGCGGGTGTTATTCCTCCAATTTTTGCTTCTTCAGTATTGATGTTTCCTGCGACAGTTGCTGGATTTATAGCTGTCCCATGGGTTCAAGCACTGGCTAAGCAGATATCTCCAGGGAGTTTTCTTCATGTTATACTTTATGTTGGTTTAATAATCTTTTTTACATATTTTTATACTGCTGTGATTTACAATCCTGTGGAAATTTCTGAAAATCTTCAGAAAAATGGAGGATATATTACAGGAATAAGACCCGGGCAGAAGACATCTGAATATATTTACAGGGTTCTTTCCCGTCTTACATTTATTGGCGCTCTTTATCTAAGTGCAGTCTGTGTTTTACCAGAAATTCTTATTGCTAAATTTAAAGTTCCTTTTTATTTTGGTGGTACATCCCTCCTTATTGCTGTTGGTGTAGCTCTTGATACAGTTTCTCAGATTGAAACTCACATGATAAGCAGGTCTTACGAAGGATTCTTCAAAAAGTTCAGGATAAAGGGTAGGAAGGACTAATTAAGTAGTGATTATATTAAAGAGTCCTGAAGAGTTAAAAAAAATGAGAAAATCCTGCCAGATAGTGGCAAAGGTTCTTGAAGAACTTAAAATATATATAAAAGAAGGATTGACAACAAAACAGATAGAGCAATTTATTGAAAATCTGATAATTAAAATGGGAGGAATTCCAGCGTTCAAAGGATATCGGGGTTACCCTGCAAGTGCATGTATATCTATCAATGACCAGGTTGTTCATGGAATACCATCAGAAAAGGTTTTTATTAAAGAGGGAGACTTAGTCAGTGTTGATATTGGTGTCCTTTGTGAAAACTTTTATGGTGACGCTGCATATACTTATCCAGTTGGTAGAATTAGTAAGGAAGCTGAAAGATTACTCAAAATTACAGAAGAAGCATTATATAAAGGAATTAGTGAGGCAATTCATGGTAAAAGAATTGGTGATGTTTCTCATGCTATACAGATGTATGTTGAAAACAATGGATTTTCAGTTGTACGAGCCTTTGTAGGACACGGGATAGGAAGATCCCTCCATGAAGAACCTCAAATTCCGAATTTTGGAATGAAAGGAATTGGTCCTAAATTAAAAAAAGGTATGACACTTGCAATTGAACCTATGGTTAATGCAGGTACACATGAAATAAAAATTCTTTCTGATGGATGGACAGCAGTTACTAAGGATGGTTCTCTTTCCGCTCATTTTGAGCATACTATTGCAATTACTGAAGGTGAACCTGAAATCTTGACTAAATTATAAAGTTATAGATATATTAACAAGTTATATGCCAAAAGAAGAACACATAGAAATGCAGGGTACCATTGAGGAAGCTCTACCTAATGCTATGTTTAGAGTAAGGTTAGAAAATGGTCATGTTATACTTGCTTATGTTTCGGGGAAAATGAGGATGCACTTTATAAAAATTTTACCAGGTGATAAAGTTCTGGTTGAAATATCTCCATATGACCTTACTAAGGGTAGAATAATTTACAGATTTAAATAGGAGGTGTCAATTGAAAGTAAAAGCCTCAGTAAAGAAAATTTGTTCAAAGTGTAAGATAATTAAAAGAAAGGGAGTTATTAGAGTTATCTGCGAAAATCCAAAGCATAAACAAAGACAAGGCTAAGAAAGGAGTATAATATGGCAAGAATAGCAGGTGTTGATATACCTAAAAATGAAAGAGTTGAAATAGGATTGACAAGAATTTTTGGTATAGGCAGAAGTTTATCAAATAAAATATTGAGAGAAACAGGTGTAGAACCAAATAAAAGAGTAAAAGACCTTACGGATGAGGAGATATTAAAAATAAGGAGTGAAATAGAAAAAAATTATAAGATTGAAGGTGAACTGAGAAAAGAAATTTCCATGAATATAAAAAGATTGATGGATATAGGTTGTTATAGAGGATTAAGACATATGGCTAATTTACCTGTAAGAGGACAGAGGACAAGGACTAATTCAAGAACTCGCAAGGGTCCAAGAAGAAAAATTATGAAGAAAAAATAAAAATATTGAAGGAGGTTATATAGATTAATGGCACAGAAAAGAAAAGGCATAAAAAAGGTTAAAAAAAATATTCCTTATGGAGTAGCTCATGTTCAGACGAGTTTTAATAATACAATAATAACCATAACAGATCCAAATGGTAATGTTGTAGCATGGGCATCTTCAGGAAGTTGTGGATTCAAGGGTTCAAGGAAAGGAACTCCTTATGCAGCCCAGATAGCAGCAGAGATGGTTGCAAAGAGGGTTATAGATATGGGAATGAAGCAAATAGATGTTTTAGTTAAAGGACCAGGTGCTGGGAGAGAAACAGCAATAAGAGCATTGCAGGCAGCAGGACTTGAGATTAATTTAATCAAAGATGTAACGCCTGTGCCTCACAATGGGTGTAGACCTCCAAAGAGAAGGAGGGTTTAAATGGCAAGATACAGGGGATCACTTTGCAGGCTATGTAGAAGAGATAGTATGAAAATGTTTCTCAAAGGCACAAGATGTTATACGGAGAAATGTGCTTTTGAGAGAAGAAAGTATCCTCCGGGGCAGCATGGACATAACAGGGGTAAATTATCAGATTACGGATTACAGCTAAGAGAAAAACAAAAAGTTAAGAGAATTTATGGTGTTATGGAAAGACAGTTTAAAAATTATTTTGAAAAAGCTACAAAAATGAAGGGTGTAACAGGTGAAAATCTATTGAAGTTACTTGAAAGAAGACTTGATAATGTTGTCTACAGAATGGGATTTGCTATAAATAGAAGGCAAGCAAGACAATTAGTAAAGCATGGATATTTTATGGTTAATGGTAAAAAAGTTGATATTCCGTCTTATTTAGTAAGACCTGGAGACATAATTGAGATTATTCAACCAGGCAAAGAGTTAGAGATAGTTAAAGAAAGCCTTGCTTTAACTGAACAGAGAGGAATTCCAGAATGGTTAGAGGTTAACACTGAAGAGATGAAGGGAAAATTTGTTAGGCTTCCAGAAAGACAGGAGATACAGCTTCCTGTTCAGGAGCAGTTGATTGTAGAGTTTTATTCAAAGTAATTTATAAAGTGATAAAATTGGGAGGCAGTAAATGAATTTATATAAAGAGTTTCAGATGCCAAAAAAAGTTGAATTTGACCAAGAAAGTTTAAGTGATACATATGGAAAACTTGTAATAGAACCACTTGAAAGAGGATACGGAATAACCATTGGCAATTCATTAAGGAGAGTACTACTTTCCTCTCTTGAGGGAGCAGCAGTTTATGCAATAAGAATAAATAATGTTTTACATGAGTTTAGTTCAATAAAGGGATTAAAGGAAGACATTTTAGATATTATTTTAAATGTTAAAAAGTTAAGATTTAAATATTATGCTCAGGACTCTGATAAAAAAATAGCTACAATTAAAATAAATGGACCAACTGATGTTACAGCAGAATCTATTCAGACAGATGGAACCTATGAAGTTTTAAATAAATCACAGTATATCTGTTCACTTGATCAGAATGCTCAAATAGAAATGATACTTTACATAAGAAAAGGAAGAGGATATGTTCCTTCAGAGGCAATTAAAGATGATGATTTGCCTGTGGATGCGATTACTATTGATGCTATATTCAGTCCAGTTAAAAAAGTAAACTTTAGAGTTGAAAAGACAAGGGTTGGAGAACTTACTGATTATGACAGATTAATCTTAGAAATATGGACAGATGGCAGTATAACACCTGAAAGAGCAATTAGCAATGCTTCTGATATATTGATCAAACATTTTGAATATTTATTATTTTTTAAAAAATCTGAAATTCAGAATAGAGAAATTCAGGAAAATGTTGCTATTGGTGAAGAAGACTTAAATTTTGATGTGTTGAATGAAAAAGTTTTAAAACCTATTGAGGACCTCGAATTGTCTGTTAGAGCATATAATTGTTTGAAAAGTGCTGGAATAAATACAATTGCAGATCTTGTTCAGAGAAGTGAAGGCGAGCTTATGAAAACGAAAAACTTTGGCAGACGCTCATTGGAAGAAATAAAGGAAGTGCTAACAAACATGGGCTTAAAATTAGGAATGAGAATAAATCCTGAGTTGCTTGAAAAATTCAAAGGGAAAGCTCACAGGGAGGTAATAAATGAAACATAGAGTTTCTGGAAGACATTTTGGAAGAACAGCTAATCAAAGAAAAGCGCTTTTAAGAGGGCTTTTAGCTTCTCTTATCAAATATGAAAGAATTGAAACAACTATTGCAAAGGCAAAAGCTGTTAGAGAGCTTGCTGACAAACTTGTTACTTTTGGCAAGAAAGGCGATCTTCATTCAAGAAGAATCGCGCTTTCGTATTTGCCAGATAGAAATCTTATAAAAAAACTTTTTGATGAAATTGCTCCTCGTTTTGGTGACAGAAATGGAGGATATGTAAGAATTATTAAAACTGGATTCAGAATAAAAGACAGTGCTCCTACAGCAATTCTTGAGTTTATTGATTACTCAAAGCCTGAAAAAGAAATTGCCAAAGAAAAGAAAAAATCAGGATAATTAATTTTTTAGGGCTAATACTTTTTGAAGAATCGCTTTGCAATTTGACATAAATTTTTTAAATTTGATAATTTTAATTAGTTCCTGGGTAGCTCAGCCGGCAGAGCGGGTGGCTGTTAACCACTTGGTCGGGGGTTCGAATCCCTCCCCAGGAGTTTAAGTTTTTTATAACAATGGTTCCTTTGGATGCTTTGCATTTAAAGGATGATAAAAGAAGGAGGAATAAATGCCAAGAGTAAAAGGTGGATTTAAAACAAGAAGGTATCATAAAAAGATTCTTTCAATGGCAAAAGGTTACTACAGTGGAAGGCGTCGTTGCTACAAGGTTGCAGCTAAGGCAGTAGAAAAAGCACTTGAACATTCTTATAGGGATAGAAGACTTAAAAAAAGAGATTTTAGATCACTCTGGATTACAAGAATAAATGCTGCTGTAAGAATGTTTGGACTTACATATAATCAATTTATTGATGGACTGAAAAAGGCGAATATCTCTCTTAACAGAAAGGCTCTTGCTGATATTGCATACAATGATATAAATGTATTCGGAGAGTTAGTTGAAAAAGTAAAACCCTTTATAAAAACAGCATAAATGGAAGACCCTTTAAAGCAGTCTTTTCTCAAAGATATAAATGGTATCAGTTCTATTCAGGAACTTATTAATCTTAAAGCTAAGTATATTGGTAAAAAGGGAATCATAACAGAAAAAATTAAGAATTTAAGAACTTTAATATCTGAAGAGAGAAAATCTCAAGGGAAAATTCTTAATGAACTGAAAAGTTTTATTGAAGAAACTATTAAAAGTAAAGAGGAAGAACTAAAACACAAAGAAATATCAGAGAGTTTAGAAAAAGAGTTTATTGATATAACCTTACCAGGGAAAGATTTCTATTTTGGTGGTAGCCATCCTGTCAACAGGACTCTTTTAGAAATCATAGATATTTTTAGAGAGCTTGGTTTTACAATTGAAGAAGGACCTGAAGTAGAACTTGATTACTATAATTTTGAAGCACTAAATATACCTAAGGACCATCCTGCAAGAGATATGCAGGATACTTTTTATGTTAGTGAAGATGTTGTTTTGAGAACACATACTTCACCAGTTCAGGTAAGAGTTATGGAAAAGAAAAAGCCTCCTTTAAGATTTATCTCCCCAGGTAAAGTTTATCGCTGTGACTCAGATATCTCTCACACGCCCATGTTTCATCAGGTTGAAGGATTGATGGTTGATGAAGATATTTCATTTTCTCATTTAAAGGGTGTGATTGTTTATTTTTTAAGGAGACTTTTTGGAGATATTCCTGTAAGATTCAGACCAAGTTTTTTTCCATTCACAGAACCATCAACTGAGATAGATATAGGATGTATTATCTGTAGCGGAAAGGGATGTAGAGTCTGTAAAGGTACTGGATGGCTTGAAGTTCTCGGTGCTGGAATGGTGCACCCGAATGTATTCAAGTTTGCTGGTTATCCAGAGGGTAAGTATACAGGATTTGCTTTTGGAATGGGAGTTGAAAGGCTTACTATGCTTAAATACGGAATAGACGATATCAGGCTATTCTTTGAAAATGATATAAGATTTTTGAGGCAATTCTAATGAAAATTCCTTTCAGCTGGTTAACAGAATATATTGAAGGTGAAATTGAACTAAAAAGAACCTCTGAAGTTCTTACAATGGCAGGTCTTGAAGTAGGAGCAATTGAGCAAGTTGATGGTGATATAGTTTTTGATCTTGAAATAACTCCAAATAGAGCAGATTGTTTAAGTATTATCGGCATAGCAAGAGAAATTAAAGCAATATTTGGATTAAAACTTAAAAAACCCTCTTTTAAAATTAAGAAAGAATTAAAAGACAATAAGTTTACCATTTCTATTGCAAGTCCTGAGCTTTGCTATCGCTACGCAGGAAGAATTGTAAGAGATGTAAAAGTTTCTTCATCTCCTCAGTGGCTAAAAAAAAGACTTGAAGCATCAGGCATTCGTTCAATAAATAATGTAGTTGATATAACTAACTATGTTTTACTTGAATATGGACATCCTCTTCATGCATTTGATCTTGACTGTCTTGAAGGATATCAGATTAGAGTAGGAACTCCAGAAGCTTTTGGAGAAAAAATAGAAGAAATTGTAACGCTTGATGGAGCAAAAAGAAAAGTAAACTATGATGACCTTTTAATATGGGATGGAGCAAAACCTATTGCAATTGCTGGAATTATGGGAGGTGCAAATACAGAAGTTACTGATAAAACTGTAAATATTTTAATTGAGAGTGCTTATTTTAAACCAGAACGAATAAGAAAAACTTCAAAAAGAATTGGACTATCAACAGAAGCTTCTTATAGATTTGAAAGAGGCACAGACATAGAAGCCCTTAAGGAAGCTCTTGATAGAGCAGCATTTCTTATTCAGGAGCTTACAGGTGGTACTATTTATGAAATTATAGATGTGTATCCTGTGAAAATTCCGGAGAAGAAAATTTTATTCAGCACTGAAAAAATATGCAAGTTTATTGGAGTTAATCTGAAAGATGAAGAAATTTTAAAAATTCTTGAACTTCTTGAAATAAAGGTTACAAAGAAAGACGAAAAGTTTTATCTCGCAAGCATACCCACACACAGACAGGACTTGGAAATAGAGGAAGATATTGCTGAAGAGATTGCAAGAATTTGTGGATATGATATGATCCCTGCTCAGATGCCTTTAGCATTTAAATATGTTGAAGAAAACTATGAACTTACCCAAAAAAGAAAATTTTTAAATCTTATAAGAGACTACTTGATTTCACTTGGTTATAGTGAAGCAATTAATTTCAGTTTCATGTCCCCAGATGAACTTGATATACTCGGTATATCTGAAAATGATACAAGGATGCGTTATATTTCTCTTATTAATCCTTTAAGACAGGAAGAATCAATAATGCGAACAATGCTATTGCCAAATTTGTTAAAAAATACCGAAAAAAATACTGCACGTGGCATAGAAAATTTTAGACTTTTTGAAATAGGGAAAGTGTTTATAGCTCAGGAAGGAGCTTCTCTTCCACAGGAAATTATTCATCTTGGCATAATTACAAAAAAGGAGGAGCTCAAATCCTCATTTAAAGATGACCCATATGATTTTTATGCATTAAAAGGATTGATTGATGGCGTTTTTAGACACTTTAAAATAACTGATGTCAATTATATAAGGTCTAATGAAGGATTTTTGCATCCTGGGCAGTCAGCAGATATTTTGATAAAAGGAGAAAAAATTGGTTTTATTGGTGTTATATCACCTGAAGTTCTATTAAAACTTGATTTTAAAATAAAGCCATTTATATGCATGGCAGAACTTGACCTTGATAGATTGTTTAGCCTTATTGAGGCAGAAATAAAATATAAACCCTTTTCAACATATCCTGCTATTAAAAGAGATACAGCACTTATCGTGCCTATTGATTTTGAATCTCAGAGAATATTTGATATTGTAAATTCCTTTGATAATGAACTTATTGAGGATATTTTTATCTTTGATGTATATCAGGGGAAAGGAATTCCAGAGGGCAAAAAAAGTATAGCATTCAGAATAACCTATAGAGCATCTGA
>FMJZ01010945.1_pt1 | contig 17611 bp, 18 predicted proteins | sample 1987881 | NCBI WGS metagenome assembly FMJZ01 (sample SAMEA4378227, study PRJEB15110) | soil metagenome | biome: soil; feature: Field; material: Soil | place: India | collected 2015-03-11 | depth 0 m
CCTATGAAGATAAGTGAAATAGAGGTTACTCGAGCAATAGTGGAGCGGTATTTGGAGCGGTTACTGGAAAACCTTGAGACCGATGTGGCGGTTGTTGGTGCCGGTCCTTCGGGATTGACCGCGGCGTGGAAGGCGGCGGAGCGGGGTTTGAAGACGGTGGTTTTTGAGCGGGCGCTGAAGCCCGGTGGTGGAATGCCTGGCGGCGGAATGATGTTTTCTGAGATTGTTGTTCAGAAAGACGCGGTGCCGGTTATGGAGGAACTGGAGGTGCGGTTGGTGGAGAAAAGGCCGGGGTATTATGTGGCGGATGCGATTGAGACGCTCGGGGCTCTGCTGGTCCGGGTGAGCCGGGCCGGGGTGAAAATTTTTAACCTTATTTCGGTTGAAGATGTGATGCTGATTGAAGACCGGGTGTGCGGCCTGGTTTTGAACTGGAGTGCGGTGGAGATGGCGAAGTTACACGTTGATCCGCTGACTGTTGCCAGCCGGGCGGTGATTGACGCCTCCGGTCATTCTGCGGAGGTTGTCAACCGGCTGGTGAGCAAGGGCAAGGTTGTGTTGCTCACACCTTCGGGCGGTTTTGAAAGCGAAAGACCGATGTGGGCGGACAAGGCGGAGCGATTTGTGGTGGAGAATACGAAAGAGGTTTATTCTGGACTTTGGGTTGCCGGTATGGCAGTAAATGCGGTTTTTGGTGGACCCCGAATGGGTCCGATATTTGGCGGTATGTTTCTTTCCGGTGTTAAGGTGGCAGAGATGGTTGCCGATTCCCTGCGGTAGATAGGGGGCGATTTGATGCTATTAAATGTAAAAGAGTCGGGCCGGTTTCACGGTCATATCGGTCCCTGGCTGATTTTGGGTTGGCGCTGTGGCCGATATGGGGCACGAAAACTGAAGGGTTCACCGTTTGAACTTTTGGTTCTGGTGGAGTGTCCGGCAAAACCGCCGGCAAGCTGCTTTATTGACGGCATTCAGACCGGCTCGGGGTGTACGATGGGTAAGGGAAACATCAGCCATCGCCGGCGCAATGGCGTCTGCCGGGCTTTCTTTCAGCACCGGGGAAATGGCCGGAGATTGTTAATTCAGGTCCGGCCGGAGTTGATTCCCGGATTGCATTTAATCCCTCCGGAAAAGGTAAAAAGGACCCCCCTGCAAAGTTTTGTTGGGATTCAGAAAATTGGCGCGGGATGGTGAATCCTGAAAATACGGTGGTAGTCTAAATAGGTGAGGAAAGTTAAAAGGAGGTAAGGCATATGGCAAAGCACATAACAACATGGGATCCATTCCGGGAGGTATCTTCGATTCGGGATGAACTGGACCGGTTTTTTGACTCGCTGTTTGGCCGATTCCCGCGCGAGCGAGGCGAGACTTTCTGGGCACCGCCGATAGACATTGAAGAGACCGATGAAGCGATTGTTATCCGGGCCGAACTACCGGGGATGAACAAAGAGGATATTAAGGTGAATCTTTCGGGAGATACGCTGACCATTTCTGGTGAGAGGAAACAGGAGGCCGAAAAGAAGGGCAGGACCTACTACCGGATTGAGCGCGCCTACGGCAAGTTCCAGCGGACAATTACCCTGCCGGCTGAGGTAGAAGGAGAAAAGGCGAAGGCGTCCTACAAGGCGGGGGTTCTGGAACTGGTCCTCCCGAAATCGGAGAAAGCCAAGGCGAAAGAGATTACCATCGTCGCCGAGGACTAACCTACTGGAACTACAAAGAGACGCCCCGTATGGGCGTCTCTTTTTTAATTTTAGCCGGTATCAATTATGACTTCTTTGATCGAATTACCGTGAGGCAATGCGTTTCCTTGACTAAAATTGCCGGTTATTTATGATTAATAGAATGTGGAGAGATTTTTTCTTCTTACGGACTGGTGGTCATCGGTTGGCATTGAGTAAAGTCGGTCTGACGATTTTTGCCGGGCTGGGGTTGCTTTCCTGTTCGGATGCGCCGCAGATTGTCCGGGAGGCAAACCGGATAGTCCTGGTGGAAATTTTTTCCACGTTGCCCGATGAATGAGCCTACTGTGCGTCTGCGGTGCAGGCGCTGGATAGTTTGATTGTGGATTACCAGGATTCCCTTGCCGGTGTCGTTTACTATTCTGCCGAGATGCACCCGGAGATGGAGGGGCGGGGCGGTCGGGGAAGGGCAAGATGGTATGGCGTGGGAATGGAGTTGCCACTCGCATTTTTTGATGGCACCCGGCGGGCACCCCAGATTACGATCAGAGACTCTTTTTACCCGATTTACCAGTCTCTGGTTGATGCCAGCCGGGCCCAGAAGACGGTGCTGGAGATGGAGCTGGACAGTGTTCAGACACGAATTGAATCGGGTTATTTGCATGTGGGGGTACACATTACTTCCACCGATTCGGTGGTTGACACGATGAGCACCCTGCGGCTGGTGGCGGTGGTTTTTGAGGACAGTGTGCCTTATTACTCTTTTCTGAGGGGGGAGACAACCTATGCCCGGATGGTAGTGCGGGAGGTTATTGGGGATAGTCTGGGGGTCCCTCTGCAGTTGAGGTTTGGGCAGGATTTTGACACGGTCCTTACCGCCCCGGTTACCGGCTATAGTTTCGGTCGGGTCGGTGTGGCGGTTTCGGTTCAGGAGGTTGCGAACCGGGCGGTGTTGCAGTCGGTAATCAGGAGAAGAGTTGGCAATTAAGGAGGTTTTTATGAAGGTGAACCGGAATGGTTTTTGCCGTCTCCTTGCGGGGGGATGGGCAGTGGCGGTATCCCTGATCGTCTTTGTCTCAGGGAGGGCGCTGGCGGCAGAGGAGAAACCGAAGGGGAAAACCAGGTATGAAATGGCGCCCGATTTTACCCTCCGCGATGTCAACGGTGAGGAGGTAACACTTTCCGAACTGTTGAAAAACGGTCCGGTTTATCTGGAGACGTGGGATTTACCCTGCGTTAACTGTGTTGCGGAACTGGATGCGCTCTTACCGGTTTATGACTCGCTGAAGTCGCGGGGCTTGCAGATCGTTGCCCTTTCCGTTGACAAACCTTCCGATGAGGCACGGGTAAAGGCGTTTGTGAAAGCCAAGAAGTGGCCCTACATCGTGCTCCTTGACCAGCAGCAAAAGGTGAAAAAGGCTTACAACGTCATCATCAAGCCAACCGCGGTTTTAATCAATATGAAGGGCGAGATTGTCTATACCCATATCGGATATAAAAAGGGTGACGAAAAGCGGATTGCCGAGGAGATGAAAAAGTGGTTGCCCGAGAAACCGGTTGACGATACGCCGGTAGAGAATGACAGGGGAGAAGAACCGGAAGGGGAACAGGAGAAAGGTAAAGGGCAGCAGTGAAGGGGACCGGAGAGAGGCGGCCGGGGTTATTTGTTCTGGGCGTTGTTTTTCCCCTGTTTTTGACTGCGGCAGAATTCACAATCCAGGGCTCCAACCGGGCGGAGTTCTGGGGATATCAGAAGGACTGGGCAACCCATTTTGAAGACAAACTGGAGATAATTGCCCGCTACGGTGATTTTGAGGGGGAGTTCGGGGCGCTCGTTTTTGAACCGTCAAAGCATGGACCGAGTGAGCGGAAGCCGGTGCGGTTGCTGGATTACACCATTGGTTATAACCCCCGGGAGGTGGAGCTGCGGCTGGGAAGGTTTTTCGCCACCTTCGGGCAGGGGCTGGCGCTGCGGACCTATTCTGATGACGATTTTCGGCATTACAAAAGCCTGCACGGGCTGCTGGGCAGGTTTAATTTACCGTTGCGAACACAGGTGACCCTTTTGGGGGGCAGGTTGCGGGATGTTTTCTTTCAGGAGAACACCTACAAGACGATGAACGAACTGGATACCACCGACCAGGTGCTGGGAGCAGACTTGACCGCGCAACCGGTGCGATTTCTTTCGTTGGGGGGGAGGTATGTGCGGATTAACCGGGAGGTGGATCCGACCGCAAAGGCGTTTACTGAGATTTTTGGCGGTGATATCGGGCTGGATTTCGGACCGGTGGCGGTCTCCGGTGAGTTGTGCTGGCGGCTCGGTACAAAGCCCGGGATTGGCGGCAGGGAGAAAGGTTTTGGTGGAGTGGCGAATGTCATTTTGACCCTTGCCGGGTTTTCTGTTCTTGGGCAATACGTTGACTACACCCGTTTGGGTTTTCCGCCCGGCGTTTATCATTATAACGACCCGCCGACACCGATTAAGTCCGGGGTGGCGATAAACCGGGGTGTTGATGAGCGCGGTTTCGGAGTCCAGGTTTCTGGAATGCCGACGGCCGCGGTTTATCTTGAGGGGGATCTGGGTCGGTTGTTTGTTCATGACGATACAAGTGCCGGGGTTCTGGAAGGCGAAGTTAAGGGGAGATATACTCCTGGCGGCAACTGGACATTAGAGACAAAGTTTAACCATATGGAGCAGAAGAACATTGAACTGGGCACCTATCGCCGGATCAACGACCGTCCGGGTCTACTTTTTAATTATCTGGCAGGTGGACATACCTTTGCCCTGGAGGCAGAAATGGGCTGGGTCGAGGAATGGCCTTCAGATACCACCCACGGGGCGGTGTGGCGGTATCACGAGCCGGTGATTGCCTTCAGTTACGGTTACGGTGAAAGGTGGCTTTTTACTATCGGCTGGCAGGGTGTGGACCGGGATTCGCTAAAGCGTTATGACAATCAACGGTCCTGGCCGATGTTTGAGACGGTCTGGAACATAAGCGAGAGGAACGTTTTGCGGGTGCGGGTTGGTGCGGAGAAGGGGGGGTATACCTGCTCGGGTGGTGTATGCCGTTATGAGGCGCCATTTCAGGGTGTGAAGTTACAGTTGATCAGTCGGATATAGAGGATGCGGCGGGTAGTGATTGCGGTTATGATTTTAATCGGGGTGGCAGCGCTGATTCTCGGGGTCAAAGTTGGCCTGCTGGCGGTAATTCACGGTTTTGCCTCTCAGATATGACTGTCCTGTATGGGCCTCGTGTAGGCCATTAAAAGAATGAAGAAACGGAAAATCGCCCCTTATCGCATCGGTCAGATAATCGGAACGGTGGTACTCAATGCCTATATCCTTGCCTATATTCAGGGAAAGATTCTTTATTCTGGTTTTCTGAAGAGCATCCCGGAGCCGGTGCTCAACTGTTATGGCGGTCCGCTTTCGGTTTTCGCCTGTCCGCTTGGCTCATTCCAGCAGATTCTCGCCCAGCAGGGGTTGGCGTTCTATTTAAGGGTGCCCTGGGTTATTCTGGGGTTATTTATTGTGATTGGCGCTTTTGTCGGTAGGAGCCCCTGTGCTTGGGTGTGTCCATTCGGACTGGGGCAGGATTTACTTTATAAGATTAAACTCGGTCCGCGAGCAAAGGATAAACGGTGGATTTCCTTTGTGGTCATCGGCGTCATCGGATTGCTCGCGGTGGCGCTGCTCGCGGTTTTTGTCAAGGTTAATATTGCGAAGGCGCTCCTTTTCGGCTGGCTGCCGTTTATGGCGCTTTACCTGTTCGGGGTATTCAAGGGGAAGATGGGACTGCCCAAGCGTTGGTTTCCGGGTGGAACGCTGGTGGGAATCGGTCTGGGGTTATTGATCGGCTGGCGTTATGATGTGAATCTGGGGATAGCCAGTGGGGTGGTGGCGACCACGGGGTTGGGGTTGGTAGGACCGGTGCCAACGCTGCTGCTGGCGGTGCCGGCTGGTTTTATCCTGGCGCTTTTTGGTAAAGGTGCTCATCTCGGACCTTTTGCCGGTGCTGAACTGGGGCTGCTGTTTGTCGTTTTTGCCGTTGTGGTGGTACTTTTGGTTGACCACTGGCTGAAACTCGCGCTGCCGGCGACGGGTTTGAAGTATCTATTTTTTGTCCTGGTGGCGGGGGTGCTGGCGTTCTTCACCGCCGAGCCCTGGTTTTGCAAACTGTGTCCGCAGGGAACCCTGGAGGCGGGTATTCCGCTCGTTCTCTGGGATCCGGTTCAGGGTTTGCGCAGTCTGGTGGGCTGGCTGTTTTACCTGAAGGTGGCGATACTTTTATTTGTTCTCTGGGCGGCAATGGTTATCAAACGGCCTTTCTGTCGGGTGGTTTGTCCAATTGGCGCAATTTATGCCCTTTTCAACAGGGTCAGCCTTTTGCGGCTTAAACTGGACCGGGAGAGTTGCAACGAATGCCAGTTGTGTCGCCGGGTCTGTCCAATGGACATTGAGCCTTACCAGGAGCCGAATCAAATAGACTGTATTCGTTGTTTTGAGTGTGTCTGGCATTGTCCGAAATCCAGTCTCAAAATTTCTGTCTGAAAAGCGGTGCGGAAACCGGAATGGCTGAAGGTGCAGTTACCCGGAGGCAAGGGGTTTGATCGGGTCAACGCAATTTTACTCCGGCACCGGCTGAATACGGTATGCAGCAGCGCCCGCTGTCCCAATATCGCCGAGTGTTGGAGTTCCGGGACCACAACGATAATGATTCTCGGCAATGTCTGTACCCGTGCCTGTCGCTTTTGTGCGGTGCGGACCGGCAATCCGCAGGGCAAAACGGAGGTGGATGAGCCAGAAAGGGTGGCGCTGGCGGTTAAGGAACTGGGGGTTAGCTATCTGGTTCTTACATCGGTTGACCGGGATGATCTGGCAGATTTCGGTGCCGGGCATTTTGCCCGAACAGTTCAGGTGGTGAAGGAGAGAAACCCCGGGGTGAAGGTTGAGGTTTTGGTGCCCGATTTTGGTGGACAGGAGGATTTGATAGCCGCGGTGCTGGCAGCTGGACCGGATGTATTCGGACATAATCTGGAGACGGTTGAACGTTTGACCCCCCTGGTGCGGGACCGGCGGGCAGGTTACCGGCTTTCCTTAACGGTTCTGGAGAAGGCAAAGAAAATTGCCCCTGCGGTGATAACCAAGAGCGGGTTGATGCTGGGGTTGGGGGAGACGCTGACAGAGGTCTTTGCCACCCTGGGAGATTTGCGCGCGGTGGGATGCGATGTGGTTACAGTTGGGCAGTACCTGCAGCCGAGCCGAGGGTGTCTGGATGTGGTGCGTTTCTGGACCCCCGCGGAGTTTGCCGAGATTAAAGCCCGGGCCGAGGTGATGGGGTTCCGGCAGGTTCAGGCAGGACCGCTGGTGCGCAGTTCTTATCGGGCGGCAGGAGATTAGGGGTGGCCCCGACCGGTCAGGAGCGACCGCTCGCTCCCAAGGAGATTAAGTACGGGCTGAAGATATCAATAATTGAGGGTGCCTTTGCTACGCTTCATACCACCTTTGCCGGCGGGATGTTTCTTGCCGGTCTGGCGTTATATCTGGGGGCCAATTCGTTTCAGATCGCCTTGATTTCTGGTATTCCGGCACTGGTGACCGGGTTCAGTTTTCTTGCCGGCTACCTTGTGCGCCAGATTCAGTCCCGGAAAATTCTGGTACTTTGGAGTGCGGGTTTAGGCAGGGCGATTTATATCGTTCTGGTGCCATTTCTTTTTCTTGAGATAAGGGTAAAAATCGCCTTTTTTCTTGCCTTGATTACCATTGCCAGCGTTCTGATGACGATTGCCGGAACCACCTGGACATCCTGGATCAGCGATCTGGTGCCGGAGGACCAGCGGGGAAGGTTTTTCGGAGTGCGGAATGCCGTTCTCGGTGTTACCGGTGTTTTTGCCGGCTATGCCGCGGGCAGAGGAATGGATTTTCTGAAGGCGAGCGGTAGGGAGTCGCTGGGTTATGCTCTTGCCTTCAGTCTGGCGATAGTAATGGGGTTAATTTCTACTCTTTTACTTGTCCGTCAACCCGAGCCAAAGCTGTCACCCAGGCCCGCAGCGAGGATAAAGGAGGTTGTCTTTGGTCCTTTGCAGGAGCCGCAGTTCCGACGGCTGACCGTTTTTCTTGCGATCTGGTTTCTCACCGGGACCCTGGCGTCGCCGTTCTATCTGGTGCATCTGATTAAAAACCTTCGTTTCGGTTTTGCCGCAATTGCCATCTACTCAATGATTGGCGGTGTAATCGGTGTTTTATTCCAGATTTTCTGGGGCAAGGCGATTGACCGGTTTGGTTCCCGGCCGGTAACAGTGCTCAATTTTGCCCTGGTTGGGGTTATGCCGTTTCTCTGGCTTTTTGCCACACCTGGTTTTCGTCTGCCGATCTGGATTGACGGGGTGCTGAACGGAGTGGTCTGGACCGGTGCCAGCCTCGGACTCTGGAATTTGCTTTTGGACCTGGCGGACAATCCGGCACGGAAGGAAAGTTATTTTGCCATTTACAGCGTAGTAACCGGCCTGGGCGCCTTTGTTGCTTCACTGGTTGCGGGAACTCTTGCCCAGTTGCTGGGCCGGTTTCACCTGGTTATCGCGGGCGCGGATTTTTATAACTACGACGTGATGTTTCTCCTTGCCGGCTTTGCCCGTTTTGCCTGTTTGCCGCTGCTGTTAAAGGTTCAGGAGTCGGGCAGTAAACCGGTTCGTCATACGATCAGGGAGTTGTCCAATATGGCGCTCTGGCGGTTGAATGCGGGGAAGGATGTGCTCTTGCAGGCGCTGGGTATAAGAAACAAAGATTGACGGGATTTGGATTGACGGTAAAATAAAGCAAAAGGAGGTAATTATGAAAAGAACCTTAACCCCGCTGGCGCTACTACTTGCCGCCGGAGTTGCCTTCGGCTATCAGCGAGTGGTAGTACTGGAGGAAGCCTATTCTGAAGGTTGAGCGTCCTGTGCAACTGCCAGCAGTGTGCTGGACCAGATATGTTACGATTATGCCGGTTATGTGACGGCGGTGTCGTGGCACATCAGTTCGTCCTATCCACTTTATTCTGCCGAGGGCAGGGCAAAGTGGCGGATGTATCCGCCTCCCTATAACGGCGCTTATGCCACACCCTGGCTTTGGGTTGATGGCCGACAGCGCGGCTATAACTATAACCTCTGGCGCAGTTACGTTGTTGCCCAGATTGGAGTGCCTACGCCGGTTCAGATTACCCTTTCCGGTGAGTATGACCCTGCCACCCGGAGCGGAACCATCAAGGCGGTGCTGCAGAACGACTCTACGGAGGATATTACCGCCCGGGTTTCGGTTGTTATTACCGAGGATTCCTGTTATTATCTCGGGCCGAACGGAGACCCCTGGCACAACCATGTCTGCCGGGATTACATTCCGGACCAGAGCGGTACGGTTTTGACCGTTTCTGCTGGCGGCACCGATTCGGTTATCCAGCCGTTTACCATTGCCAGTACCTGGGTGGAGGAGAGGTGTAATATAGTGGTTTACGCGCAGAGCACGACAATGGTTCCGGCTGACTCTTCTTATCCGGCGTTTCAGGGTGCCCAGATAAGGGTGCTGGAGATGGTGGGGGTGAAGGAAGGCAAGACCACCAATCGGCCCAGAACGGTCCTTTCGGTTATACCCAACCCTTGCCGGGGACGGGCAGATTTCCGGTTTAGCGCATCCTCCGGAATACCCTATCGACTGAGCATCTATTCGCCGGCAGGTAGTTTAATTGAGGAGTTCAGCGGGTTAGCCAGTGGCGATAATAACATCCGGCTCAACCGTGTGCTGCGCAGCGGTGTCTATCTTTACTGTCTGCAATGTGGCGAGAGTCGGGTTAGCGGTAAACTGGTGGTGAAGGAGTAGTCCAGATTGTTTTGCTTTAAGTGCGGGGCAGGTTCTGCCCCGCATATTTTTTAATGATAGAAAAGTCTGAGATTGGTGAAGATCATTACGATACCGTACTCGTCTGCGGCACGGATTATCCCATCATCACGGGTGGAACCACCGGGCTGGGCGATGTAACGGACATTGGAGCGAGCTGCCCGGTCAATGTTGTCGCGGAACGGGATGAAGCCGTCTGAGGCGAGGGAAACCCCTTCAAATCTGGCAAGCCACTCCCAGCGTTCCTCCCGGGTGAATGGCTCGGGTAGTTTGGCAAAGAGCCGTTGCCAGGTGTGGATCTCCTCGGGAGTGGCGTTTTCCTCCAGGTAGATGTCAATGGCGGTTGCCTTTTCGCCCCGGCTGGTGCCCTTTTTGAATTCCAGGTTCAGTACCCGGGGATGGAGGCGGAGGAACCATTTATCTGCTTTAGCGCAGGCAAGCCGGGTGCAGTGAATCCGGGACTGCTGACCGGCACCGACACCAATTACCTGACCGTCATAAGCGAGACAGACCGAGTTGGACTGGGTGTATTTGAGAGTGATGAGGGCGATGAGCAGGTCAAGCCGGGTTGATGCCGGAATGGTTTTTTTTACCGTCACCACATTTTCCAAAAGTCTTTCGTCAATCGGGGCGTTGTTGCGTTCCTGTTCCAGATAGATGCCGAACAACTGGCGAACTTCAACCGGGGGTGGCTCCCAGGTGGGGTCAATTTCCAGAATTGGATAATTACCGCCCTTTTTTTCTTTGAGTACCGGCAGCGCCTCTGGCGCATAGCCCGGTGCGATACAACCGTCAGAGATTTCCTGGGCGAGGAGCCGGGCGGTGGGTTCGTCAACAGGGTCGGAGAATGCCGCCCAGTCGCCAAAGGTTGCCATCCGGTCGGCACCGCGGGCACGGGCATAGGCACAGGCAAGCGGGGAAAGTTCCAGTTTGGGGACGAAGAGGGAGCGGGCAAGGTCTTCTGGAATCGGTTTGCCGATGGCGGCACCGGCCGGACTGGTGTGTTTGAAACTGGCCGCGGCGGGTAGATCGGTAAGCCGTCTTAACTCCCGGACGAGTTGCCAGGAGTTGAGGGCGTCAAGAATGTTGATATAACTGGGGGTTCCATTAAGAACCTTTAACGGCAGTTTCCCTTCCGGAAGATAGACCCGGGCGTTATTTTGATGTGGGTTTATTCCGTAGCGCAGTTTTAACTCGTCCAACAGAATAGAATTTATTTAAAAAGCCTCCTGTTGTCAAGCCAGCAGTTTTACAGCGGTGATATTGAGGCGGGGGTGCGGATTATCAGTTGGTTGGCGGTCAGATCTCCGAAAAGAGAAAAGTTAAGGATTGATTTTGGGAGATATCTGGTATCATTTAGAAAATTAATGAGATAGGAGATTTTTCTCCCGACAGGTGGGCTACCCCGGGGGTGACCCCCGGGGTGGTTCCGGCGAGGCTTTTTGGCGGTCGCGGGCCGGTTCGGTATGGGTTTTAACCGGTCAGGTAAATGGAGGGCACGGGGAGTTGAACCTGGTTATCAGAATGCCGGGAAGATGCCGGGTTATCTATGTTGACCGGCAGGGGTTAAGGGAATATACTTTAACTTCCAGATGAACGGTGATGTGATTTCAATTCGCGGGGCAAGGGAGCATAATCTTAAGAATATCAATCTTGATATCCCCCGAAACAAACTGGTGGTGATTACCGGTATCTCCGGTTCGGGTAAGTCTTCTCTTGCGTTTGACACCATCTATGCCGAGGGGCAGCGCCGTTATATTGAGTCGCTGTCTGCCTATGCCCGGCAGTTTCTGGGTATGTTGGAGAAGCCGGATTGCGACCAGATTTCCGGTCTTTCCCCGGCAATTGCAATTGAGCAGCGGAGCAGTGCGCGGAATCCCCGTTCCACGGTTGGCACGACGACCGAGATTTACGATTATCTGCGGTTGCTTTTTGCCCGGGTGGGTAAGCCGTTCTGCCCGAAGTGTGATAAGCCGATAAGTTCGCAGACCTCGGACCAGATTGTGGATAGTCTTTTAGCCGAGCCGGCGGGAACGGCGCTGGTGATTCTGGCGCCGCTGGTGCGGGGGAGAAAGGGAGAGTATCGGGAGTTGCTCAATCAGGCGAAGCGCCGGGGTTATGTGCGGGTACGGGTTGACGGTGAAATCTCCGAAATTGAGGAGGTGCCGGCGCTGGAGCGGTACAAAAAGCATAGTATTGAACTGGTGGTTGACCGGTTGACGGTGAAGGAGGGGGTGCGAAAGCGGCTGGCGGATTCGGTGGAACTGGCGTTGCGGGAGGGGCAGGGGTTATGTGTGGTGGCGGTGGGTGATGGGAAGAAGGGCGGGGACCGGTTGTTTTCCACCGCCTTTGCCTGTCCGGATTGCGGGTTTTCTTTTGAGGAGATTTCCCCCCGGCTGTTTTCGTTTAATTCGCCTTATGGTGCCTGTCCGGAGTGTCACGGTCTGGGCACGAAACGGGAGATTGATCCGGACCGGCTGGTGGTTGACCCGCACCTTTCCATTTTGGATGGGGCAATCGCACCCTGGGGGGAGGTGCGCGATAAGAGCGCCTGGTTTTTGGGCAAACTGGAGGCGCTGGGGCGAAAGTTCCATTTTAAGTTGAGCACACCGTGGAAGGAGTTGCCGGCAGCGGCCCGGCGGGCGATTTTCTACGGAACCGAGGAGGAGTTAAAGTTTAAGTATGAGGATGAGCGGTGGGAGTACTCTTATGAGGAGCGCTATGAGGGGTTGGTGCCATATCTGATGCGGATTTATCAGGAGACCGAGTCGGAGAGCCGGCGGGAATGGGTGGAGCGATTTATGTCAGTTTTGCCCTGTCCGAAGTGCCAGGGGACAAGGCTGAAGCCCGAGGCTTTAGCGGTGCGGATTGGCGGATTGAACATCGCCGAGATTTCCCGATTTTCGGTGCAAGAGGCGGTGCGGTTTTTTAATGAGTTGCGTTTGGGAAAGAAGGAGGAGGCGATTGGCCGGGAGGTGATTAAGGAGTTGCGTCGCCGGTTGGGGTTTCTCCTCGCGGTGGGACTGGACTATCTGACACTGGACCGGACCACCGAGAGTCTGGGCGGTGGCGAAGCACAGCGGGTGCGGCTGGCAACGCAGATTGGTTCAGGGCTGGTCGGGGTGGTTTATATTCTTGATGAGCCGTCAATCGGTTTGCATCAGCGGGATAACCGGAAACTTCTGGCAACCCTGCAGGGATTAAGGGATCTGGGGAATACGGTGATTGTGGTGGAGCATGACGAGGAGACAGTTCGGGAGGCGGATTGGGTGATTGACCTTGGTCCGGGTGCGGGTGCGGCTGGTGGCTGGGTGGTGGCACAGGGAACGCCGGCAGATATTATCAATAACCCGGGTTCGTTGACCGGTGCCTATCTTGCCGGTCGGAAAAGAATTGCGGTGCCGGAAAAGCGCCGGCAGCCGGTTTCGGGTTATCTGGTGGTGGAGGGGTGTCGGGAGAACAACCTGAAGAACATTGATGTGGCGATTCCCCTCGGGCTTTTTGTTTGTGTTACCGGGGTGTCTGGTTCGGGTAAGAGCACGCTGATTTCGGATATTCTTTATCGGGCGCTGGCGCGCCATTTTTACGGCGCCCTGGAGAAGCCGGGTGTCCACCGTCGGATTGTCGGGCTGGATAAGATTGACAAGGTGGTGAACGTTGACCAGTCGCCAATTGGTCGGACCCCGCGGTCAAACCCGGCAACCTATACTAATGTGTTCACACCGATTCGGGAGCTTTTTGCCCGAACCAGAGAGGCGCAGATGCGGGGGTACAAGCCCGGGCGTTTTTCCTTTAATGTTCGGGGCGGCAGGTGCGAGGCGTGTGCCGGCGACGGGATTATTCGGGTGGAGATGCATTTTCTGCCCGATGTTTATGTCACCTGTGACGTGTGTAAGGGAAAACGGTATAACCGGGAGACGCTGGATGTTAAATACAAGGGGAGGAGTATCAGCGATGTCCTGGAGATGAGCGTTGACGAAGCCTATGACTTTTTTATCAATGTGCCGCCGATTGAGAGGAAGTTGAAGTTGCTGAAGGATGTCGGGCTTGGCTATATCAAACTCGGTCAGCCGGCACCTACCCTTTCCGGCGGCGAAGCACAGCGGGTGAAACTGGCCCGGGAACTTTCCAAAATCGGCACCGGAAGGACGCTTTATCTTCTTGATGAGCCGACCACCGGGTTGCACTTTGAAGACGTCCGGTTGCTTTTGGGTGTGCTCAACCGGTTGGTGGAGAGGCAGAATACGGTGGTGGTGATTGAGCACAATCTGGAGGTGATCAAGTGCGCCGACTGGATAATTGATCTGGGTCCAGAGGGGGGAGAAGGTGGGGGGCGGGTGGTGTGTGCCGGTCCACCCGAGGAAATTGCCCGCTGCGAGGAATCCTGGACCGGGAAGTTTCTTAAGCCGCTCCTTGTCCGCGGTTAAAAAGCCGGCGGCAGCGACCAGGAGAGGCGCTGGATGGCACTTGTCCGTCCGGTGTCCCGGTCAATATCAATGACGATGCCGTTAATCCGCCGGTCGCCATCAGCCGGTTCCAGGCGGACCGGTAGCAGTTCAATCAGCCGGCGGAGGGCGAGATCCTTCTTCATTCCGAGAATGGAATCAAAGGCGCCGCACATACCGACGTCGGTGATGTAGGCGGTGCCTCCGGACAGGATCTGTTCATCGGCGGTCTGGATGTGGGTATGGGTACCGATTACCGCCGACACCTTGCCGTCAAGGAAGTACGCCATTCCCTGTTTTTCCGCGGTCGCCTCGGCGTGGAAGTCAACGATAATAATCGGCGTGATGGCGCGAATTTCAGGAAGTGTCTGCCGGATGCGCTGGAATGGACAGTCGGCGGGTTTCATAAACACCCTGCCGAGCAGGCTAACAACAGCAATATAAGTTTCTGGCTGGTGCGGTAGTTGATATACCGACCAGCCCCGGCCAGGTGTGCCCGGGGGGAAGTTGAGCGGCCGAACCAGCCGGGGTTCGGTGTCCAGGTGGTTCCAGAGTTCTTTACGGTCAAAGGTGTGGTCACCCAGCGTGAGACAACCGGCACCGGCGTTAAGCAGTTCTTCGGCAAGGCGCGGGGTGAGTCCATAGCCGCCGGCGGCATTTTCGGCGTTGACGATGACAAAATCGGGTTGGAATTTCTGGCGGAGAACCGGCAGCATCTCTTGGACTCCTTGGCGCCCGGGTTCGGCGCAGACATCACCCAGAAAAAGCACCCGGTTAATGGGCATAGTTTACCGCCCGGGTTTCCCGGATGACCATTACCTTGATCTGTCCGGGATATTTCATTTCGGCTTCAATCTGGGCGGCGATGCGGGCCGCCATTTCGGCAGTCTCCTGGTCAGAGACCTTTTCCGGTTCCACGAGAACCCGGATTTCCCGTCCGGCCTGAACCGCATAGGCCTTTTCCACACCGGGGAAGGAGGCGGCGATTGCCTCCAGCCCTTCAATGCGTTTGATGTAGGTTTCAAAACTCTCGCGCCGGGCACCGGGCCGGGAGCCGGATACCGAGTCGGCAGCGGCGACCAGAAAGCCGTAGGGTGAGTCAATAGTTGTTTCTTCGTGGTGGGCGGCGATGGCGTTGACCACCACCGGTTCCTCACCGTAGCGGCGGGCGAGTTCGGCACCGATGCGGGCGTGGGGACCCTCAATTGTTTGGTCTGCTGCCTTGCCGATGTCGTGGAGCAAACCCGCCCGTTTGGCGATTGCCGGGTCAAAGTCAATTTCCTGTGCCATCAGGGAGGCAAGATAGGCAACCTCCCGGCTATGGAGGAGTACATTCTGGCCATAGCTGGTTCGGTAACGGAGTCGGCCGAGGAGTTTGACCAGTTCGGGATGGAGTCCGATGATACCCAGTTCCAGAACGATGTCTTCGCCCGTGGACCGGATGACTTCCTCCATTTCCTTCTCGGTCCGGGCGACCACCTCTTCAATTCGCGCGGGGTGGATTCTGCCATCGGCAACCAGTTGTTCCATTGCCCGGCGGGCGATTTCCCGGCGCACCGGGTCAAAGCCGGAGATGATGATTGCTCCCGGGGTGTCGTCAATCATTACTTCCACACCGGTGAGGGTTTCAAAGGTCCGGATGTTGCGTCCTTCACGGCCGATGATGCGTCCCTTCAGTTCGTCCGATGGGAGATTGACCACCGATACGGTGGTTTCGCTTACCTGGGATATGGCACAGCGCTGGATTGCCGCGGCGATGACCTCGCGGGCTTCGGCTTCGGCGCGTGCCTTTGCTTCTTCTTTGATTTCGCGCACCATCCGAGCGGCTTCCAGTCGGGCTTCGTTCTCCAGATTGCGGAGAAGTTCCCGGCGGGCTTCTTCCGAGGAGAGGCCGGCGATGCGCTCCAGCCGGGTGTTCTCCTGTTCAATTAGCTGGTCCAACCGTTCCATTTTTGCCCGGGTCAGTTTCTCCCGGGCAACAATATCGCGCTCCTTGCGAATGAGTTCCGATTCGCGCTGGTTTAAAACGTTTTCGCGACGGGCGAGAAAGGACTCCCGTTCGTTCAGTTTCTGTTCCAGACGTTCCAGTTCCCGGCGGGTGGCGGTGGTCTGGGCTTCAAATTTTACCTTTTCCCGTTCCCATTCTGCTTTGGCATCGGCCGCCGCCCTCTGGAAGGCATCCTCTGCCTTTTTTCGCGCTTCACTCAGGATGGCGGTTGCCTCCGCCTCCCGGTTGAGTAGAAATCGGCGGGCTGTCCGCCGGCTGATAATTAACCCAATTCCAAAACCGATAACCCCAAATGCCACCATAATACCGATGGCAATGAGAATTTTCCCGAGATTATGCCAGTCCATATTCTTGCCTCCTCAGACAAAAGAAAACCCTGCGCATGTCGTGTAGTGTTGTCTCTGAACCTGCAGGACAGGTGGGAGCCTCAGCGGAGATTCGCGTTACCCCGTAACGGGGCGGCACTCCACTCCACTATCGTGGCCCCCGTGATACAGGTGTTGGCTCAAGACTCACCACTATCACGGACACGGCAGGGAGCCTAATCTACACTTGCCAGTTTTTCAATGAGCGCACCGACCCGGCGACAAAGCCATTCGGTCTGGGCTTCGTTTTTTCTCAGGGATTCATCAACCAGATTCATGCATGCCAGTACCGCGGTTCGGATGGGCGTTGGCTGATGATACTGGTTGCTGATCTCCCGCATTTTCTGGTCAACGATCTCCGCGACCCTCAAAACATAATCGCCGTCGCGGTCGGCTCTGACATTGTATTCACTACCAAAAACTTTAACTACAAAGTTTGCCATAGGCTCCCGTCAATAAAACAATTTACAGTAGTTGTTCAATTTTGTCAATAATATTGTTCAACTGCTGGAGGGCATTCTGGCGCCGGGCCTCCAGTTTTGTCAGTTCCTCCTGCAGGTGCCGGTTTTCTTCTTTCAGCCGGGCGATAAGGTGGAGGGCAGCGTCAATTTTCTTCTCCAGGGTATGGAACTGCTCCACCAGTTTTTTGTCGGGTTGGAAATCGCCTTTCATATTACCTCAGTGCCGGATCAGACGGAGCTCGGGGACCAGCTGAAACCAGGATTCCAGTTCCACCGTGGCGTTGGCAGTGTTTACCTGTTTTACCTTCACCAGGGCATAGTGGCCGTCGGTGGTGCTGTAGCAGCCGATCAGAACAGGGAGTGGGGCGCTGGGAATGGTGGTGTAGATGAAGTAGATGGTTGAATCCACGGCCGGAAGCGGGGCGTTTTCATCGGCAAGCAGGTTGGTGAACCCGGTGCGGCGCCAGTTAGTATCCAATGGTACAACTCCGGACGGGTCCGAGGGGCCCATATCTGGGCTGGCAATGCGATAAGGCGAGCCGGTCCCGGTAGTAAAATCGGTGATGTAGAAGTCAACCATGCTGGCGTTACCGGCATGGCGCATTGAATAGGTGCGGGCGGTACCGGAGTCCCGGGCCCAGCCGTAGCCAGCGTCGCCGATGCCGTCCAGTTCATAAACAATCTTGGCCGGGGTGTGCACCGGAATGGTGGTGAGCACGGTGGGCGAAAGGTACTCCTTACTCCCAAAGACCGCGGCAATCCGATAACTGCCGGTGA
>FMJZ01058935.1_pt1 | contig 17580 bp, 15 predicted proteins | sample 1987881 | NCBI WGS metagenome assembly FMJZ01 (sample SAMEA4378227, study PRJEB15110) | soil metagenome | biome: soil; feature: Field; material: Soil | place: India | collected 2015-03-11 | depth 0 m
CCTATTTCGCCTTTTCTTGTTGGTTTAAATCTATCTATGTTCTTTTCGATTTGGACTACTTTTGAAATTTTATCAAAAAACTCTTCTTTGCTAAGATTGTTCAAGTCCTTTACAAGTCGGTTGTAATCCATAATTAAAAGATGACTGGCTGGGAATAGTACAGCAAGGAAGAAATTGTATTCCTCGTCACCTCGATGGTTGGGGTTTGCTAGTTGTTTTTCTCTTCCCACGATTGCGGCAGCAGCGGAACGGTGGTGTCCATCAGCTACATAGAAAAAGTCCATATGATCGAAAATTTCTTTAATTCTTTCAATAGTTGTTGTATCTTTAATAACCCAAACTCTTTGTCGAACGTTGTCTTCTGAAATGAAATCGTATTCACTTTGGGTTTCGATTATTTTTGAAATTGTTTGGTTAATTTCATCGTTATCTTTGTAAGTGAGGAATATTGGTCCGGTATGCGCATTTGTGACTCTTACATGGTTGCATCGGTCTTCCTCTTTATCTTTTCTTGTTTTTTCATGTTTTTTGATTTTATCGTTCCAATAATCATCAACAGAAGCACATCCCACAAGTCCAATTTGGGTTCTACTGCCCATTGTTTGCGCCCAAACATAAAAAAATGGTTCCACGTCTTGAACCAACACCCCATCCGAGATCAATTTCATCAAATTTTCTCGTCCTTTTTCGTAAACCCTTGGATCATATAAGTCAATCGAAGGATCAAGGTCAATTTCGGGTTTGCCAACGTGCAAGAAAGATAAAGGATTATCTTTTGCTTCTTCGCGTGCTTCTTCGGATGTTAAGACATCGTAAGGTTTGGATGCAACCTTTTGGGCAAATTCTGGTTTAGGTCTGTATGCTCTGAACGGTCTAAAAGTTGGCATTTCACCCTCAATTATTGATATTTCTTAAGTGTATCGACTACTTTCTGTGAAATTTCCAAACCAACTCGCTCTTGAGCTTCGATGGTTGAAGCGCCAATATGTGGAGTAACAGAAACTCTCGGGTGGTTAATTAATTCTTTTTGTGCATCGGTTGGTGGTTCGTTTTCAAAGACGTCAATACCAGCTGCAAGTACTGTTCCATCGTTTAGCGCCTCTAATAGATCTTTTTCAGAAACAACTCCGCCACGCGCACAGTTAATAATCACCACTCCCTTTTTCATTTTTTCAAATTCCGGCTTGGCTATTGTTGGTGGTTCTCCTTTGACTTTGGGCAGATGCAGTGAAATAATATCGGACCGTGACAATAGTTCATCTTTCGAAACTAATTCTACATCAAGGTTTGTAGAGGTTACGAACGGGTCGAAAGCAATCACTTTCATCAGCAACCCTATTGCTCTTTTAGCAACCTCTTTGCCTATATTTCCCAATCCTATGATTCCCAAGGTTTTGCCAGTCAATTCAAATCCTTTGGAATATTCTTTTTTGGGCCACTTGCCTTGTCGCATTTCAATGTTGCTAAGATTTAGAAACCTGGCTACTGCAAACATATGAGCAATCGAGAGTTCTGCTACTGAAATCGAAGACGCTCCGGGAGTGTTAAGGATTTCAATTCCTTTAGATTGAGCGTATTCAACGTCAATATTGTCGAGGCCGACACCTCCACGAGCAATTACTTTTAATTTTTTACCTGCTTCGATAACATCTTTAGTTACTTTGGTTGCTGAACGAACGATAATGGCATCGTACTCTCCAATTTGCGCAATTAACTCATCTGGTGTAAGTTTTTGGATAGTTAATTCGAAATTAGCGTTACGAAGGATCTCTTCTCCTTTTTTGTCAATACCATCAGTGATTATTATTTTCATTTCTCCTCCAAAAAATCAAAATGCAAAACTAACAACATTGGAGATAAAAAACTAATAAAAAATAGACAAAAGAAAGGGAATGTGTCATCCATTTTCTCGATTATACTTATGTAATTGATAAATTGACTACATTTAAACAATTGAAATTAATATCAGGTAGAGTTGTAAGTAGGTTGTAAGCAATAGGATATTGTTTTTAAAAAGGATATCTTTCTATTGTTTTCTATAATTTACCGATATTGTTTTTCGAAAAAAGTATAGTTTCAAAAATTTAATAAAATTTGTCACGATTTGTTGGTTAACACAACCAATAATTTATTGGTAAAACATAGTAAATTATTAATTTGGTTTTTTCTTGAAATTAGGCTTATGCTATATTTATTTGTAGGTTTAGCTTCGACTTATCTTATAGGTTCTTTCCCCACTGCTGTTGTTGTTAGTAAGCTATTTTTTGGGTTTGATATTCGTACCCGTGGAAGCGGAAATATGGGTAGTACTAATGCATTCCGCCAACTTGGTGTTTTCTGGGGTATTGTGGTGCAAGTGGTTGATATACTAAAAGGGTTTCTGCCTGTGTACTTTTTTCCCAAAATAATTTTGGGTAATCCTGGAAATAGTTTTCAATATTTTATTAATGATGAACTGGCTTTGATGATGATTTTAGGAGTTGTAGCTATTGCTGGTCATGTTTGGTCAATTTTTGTCAGTTTCAAAGGTGGAAAGGGTATTAACACTGCTTTGGGAGTACTTCTTGCAATTTCACCGCTTGAAGTAGGAGCTTGTCTTTTTGTGTTTCTTTTAGTTTTTCTTTCTTCGGGGATTGTTTCTCTTGGCTCTTTGTTTGCTACATTTTTTTATCCTATTTTTATTTTGTTAAGAAAGTTTGTTTTTAATTATGAGTATTCAAATTTTGCATTATTAGTTTCTTTTGCTGTTTTATTATTTATATTAATTGTTTTTACTCATAGGACGAACATTAAAAGAATATTGAACGGTACAGAAAATAGATTTGAAAAATTTCGGATAATTCGCTTTAAACGAAGAGGGTGAATTGAGCAAAAGGATTGGAATCCTTGGAATTGGTGCATGGGGAACTGCACTTGCCATTTTGCTTGCAGAAAATGGTCACTCGGTAATTGTTTGGTCCCATGAAATGGACCTGTTCGAGGACATAAAAAAGTATTCTTTAAATCATAAATATTTACCTAATGTCCAAATTCCAAGCAAAATCGATTTTAGTTCAAACAAAGATTCGTTATCTGACTGTGAAATTATTGTTAATGCAATTCCAACACAATTTTTGAGAAAAACTCTACAAGAATATGAATTTGAACTAAGAGGTAAGATAACTGTAAATGTATCTAAAGGTATTGAAAAGGAGACATTGAAGAGGGTCTCTGAAATATTTTTCGATTTTGGCGTAGGTGAAAACAGTTATGCAATATTAACAGGTCCAAGCCATGCCGAAGAAGTTTCGAAAAAAGTTCCTACAGCTGTAGTCGTTGCTTCAAAAAATGAAGATTTAGGTAGATTAGTGCAAAGAATCTTTTCAAATACTTTCTTTAGAGTATATACTTCCAAAGATGTTTTAGGCTGCGAACTCGGGGGCTCACTTAAAAATGTTATTGCCATTGCTGCGGGAATAGTTGATGGTTTGGATCTCGGAGATAATTCAAAAGCAGCTTTAATTACTCGCGGTTTAGCAGAAATTACACGTCTTGGTGTGGCTTTGGGTGCAAATCCCTTAACTTTTTCTGGGCTTTCTGGTTTGGGAGATTTGATAGTTACTTGTAACAGTAAATATAGTAGAAATCGTTATGTTGGGGAGCAAATAGCTATGGGGAAGCAATTAAAGCAAGTTTTAAATTGCATGAATGCAGTTGCTGAAGGCGTCGACACAACTATTTCTGCTTATCAAATGGGCTCGAAATTTAATGTCGAATTACCTATTACTCGAATAGTTTATGAGATTTTATTCCAAAACCTTAATCCTAAGGATGCATTGTTGACTTTGATGCTTAGAGAGACAAAACCTGAGTGGTGGTAGTTCTTTGGAGTTTATTTCGATTCCAGAAGTACATTATTGCAAACAATGAAGTTGACCACAAAAAGCCAAAAACCATTGGTTCGAATGAAAAAATAAAGTCATAAAAGTGAGTTTTAGTTAACCCCAGTGAAATTTTTTTAAGGAAAGTAAAAATTAATGTCACCGAGGATGAAGATATTATAATCCAGTTTACTTGTAATTTATTTAAATATTTTTTCTTTGAGAAAGAAAGTAATGTTGGGTAAAATAGTGCTGGTACTGCAATTGAAGAAGTTTTATAGATAATGTCAATTGCCGAAGGTATTAGGTAAGCAATAAGAACGGAAAAGAATGCGGTGATAATCAAACCAATTCTAATTCTATCTTTTATTGGAACTTTAAGCCAAAATTTAAAGTTTTCAAATATGTTCTTTCCAATTATCATCGAGGAAAGAAAGGTGTAACTTTCCAAAGTTGATACAATGGTTGCAAGCATTGAAACAAGAATCAGTCCTTTAAATATACCTGGGACTATGTTTTCGAGCAAAGTTGGGTAAACCAACATTGGATTAATATTTGGGTAAGATAATTTACCAACAAGACCGACAAAGATGGTCATTGAATCGAATACTAACCAAAAAAAAATGGAAATCAGCAATCCGTTGCGGGCAGTTTTCCCAGAAGCGACAGTAAAGCACCTTTGGAAAAAACTTGGGTCAATAAATGTTTGGAGCGAAATAAATACCCAGCTGATGATATATTGCCAAGAGGCATTTCCAAAAAATTCAAGATGTGATTCTGGTAGTTTTTGTAATTGACCAAAATCGTAAGATATTGCCCTCATGGAAAAAAATGCAAACAAACCAAAACCAACATACATTAGGATAAATTGGAAGGAGTTTGTGATTATATTTGATTTGAATCCGCCATATCCAATATAGATAAAGGTTACAATGGTTCCAATTGTAATTGAAATCAAAAGGTCCAACCCGAAAATTAAATTGATAAATATACCCACCATTAAGACGTAAACCGAAGGGAAAGTGACTATTAGCATAATTAATGATGCAACAAGGTTTGCAGTTTTTCCAAATTTTATCCCAATTAAATCTGGAATGGTTTGCGAAGGTATTTCACGAATTTTTTTACTCAAGAAAATTGCATAAAGAAAAGCTGAAATGTAATAAACGATTCCAAAGCAGAACCAAGAAAGCAAACCATAGCGGTGAACGAATTCGCCTATACCAAGAATATTGCCGTACCAAGTTGCGACAAGAGAAGCAACGAAAAAGGGAAGTGTGATTTTTCTACCAGCAAAAAGAAAATCTAATTCGTGTTCCAATTTAGTTTTACGACTTCTTTTTGCAACCAAAATCCCAATGAATGAGATAAGCAAATAGTATAAGATTACAAAAAATAAGTCGATTAATGAAAGATTGAGTTTCATTGTGTTTATAAATAAGCAAAATTATGAAATGTTCCCAAAAAAGTTAACATATCAATTAGGAGCAATATTTTAATTAATTTAGAGTCTTAAAAGTTGTTAAAAATACCAAAAAATGAAGAGATTACTTTTTTTGCTATTTATAATTATTTTCTCCACTTGTAAACATTACGAAAATTTTACAACCTACTTTAATACATATTACAATGCTCAAAAACTGATGAAAGAATCTGAAGATGAATTTCAATATCAAGAGTCTAAATTTAAAGTTATTCCAAAGGTTGTTGTTCCAACAAAGTTTTTGCAACCCGTTCCCGATGTCACAACAGGTCCCCCCCCTTTTATGCAAGAGTTTATCATATCCCAATTGAAACTTCAGCCTGTAAAAACCAAGTTAGATTCGATAGTCATAAAAGGTTCCAAAATTTTGTCTAGAAAAGCAAAAAGTAATTTTGTTGAAGGCTCGATTTACTTGATGGCAAAAGCATATTTTTACAAAAATGAATGGTTACCCTCCCAGATTAAATGTAGTGAGCTTATTGATAAATTTCCAGATGGAGACCTGTCCCCCGATGCTCATTTACTTTTTTCAAAAAATTTGCTAATTCAAAGGAAATTTCATAGTGGAAAATTATTGTTATCAAGAACCGTAGACATTGCTTGGCAGAAAGAAAGATATGATATTTTGTCGGAAGCGTTTCGTTTGCAAGCAGAATTAGCTTTGTATGAAAACGATATTAAGAGAGCGGTAAAACCTTATAAACAAGCAATAGCGCAAAGCGATGATAATTATTATCGTTCTCGATGGCAATTCGAACTTGCTACTATTTATTATCGACTTGGTGATTGGGAAAATGCTTTGATAAACTTCCAGAAAGTAAGGAGTTTCAATCCAGATTATCTTACTTTATATTCTTCATATTATTACGAAGCTCTGTCGCTAATTAGGCTAGGTAAATATGAAGAAGGTGAAATAATTTTGAAGAGACTAAACCAAGACCAAAAGTACCAAGAATGGAAAGAATTTACTCATTCAGGTTTTATGCTTTCTGCATTGCTAAAAAATGATTCTGCAACTTTTCGCAAACTTGAGATCCAAGCCGATTCTGCTTTCAAGACTTCACCAGCTTTAATTACAGTTTACTATGAAAAGGGTTTGAATGATTATAATGATGGTAAATATTTCGAAGCAAGAAAATACTTTGCAAGAGCCAGAAATTTAAGAACACCAGTCTATGCCTCCGCCGATAAAATGTATAACTTGTTGAACAATTGGGAACAGAAGTACAAATTTGCCCAGCCTTCGCTGAATAAATTCCTAAATGGTGAGGAATTGTCAGATACCTCGAAGATGTTTCTTGCAGTAACATTGTATGAGCTTGGAGCAAACTTCGAGCGGCTTGGTTTTACTGATTCTACTATTAAATATTATAAACTAGCTTGCGAAGTTTCACCATCGGTCGATACTAATTCTGCTCGTTATCTTTATTCCTATGCAAGAATAATGTCCGACAAGGATTTACTTTTAACCGATAGTTTAAAAGATGTTATTGTGGAAAGATATCCATTAACAGAATTTGGCAGAGAAGTTATTAAAGAACTAGGTTATACAAGTAACTATATTATTGATTCAACTTTTGAATTGATGAATTCGGGACTGCGTTTAATAAGGAATAAAGAATTTAATTTTGGTCTAAGACAACTCAAACTGCTTTATACAACTTATCCCAAACATAGTCTTACCCCACGAGCACTGTATGTCATTGGATATACTTATGAAAGAAAAGTGTTTAACTATGATAGTGCTTTTTATTATTATAAAATATTAGTGGATTCTTTTCCCGAAAGTGTTTATGCTCAGGATATTAATTTGTCCGTTACATACTATCTTGCAGTTCAAAGTGGGCAGCCAATACCAGATTCTTTAAGAGAAAGGGTAATTCCTCCCAGAACTCCAATGGGACCAATTAAAGGATTGGAAATTACCCCACAAAACCAAAATCCAACACTTCACGACAGGCAGAAAGAAAGTCAAGAAGGATTTAATCCAATAGATTACTTTAATGACCCGAGCAAAATAATGCGTGATGTTAAGAAAATAATATCACCCGATAATTTAGTCCCCGATATAGGTTTACCGAAGAACCCATTAGATGAATTTAGACCAAAAAAGGATTCAACTAACACCGGCGAGCCTATCCCTGAACCAGAATTGGAAAAACCAAAAAAATAAACCTATGAAAGAAATTACCCCCGAGCTATATCGATTGTATTTTGAAGAAGCAAATGACGCAATATTGCTTGTCGATGGTGAAAATTGGAAGCTATTGGCAGCAAATCGTTATGCACAAAAGTTATTGGGAATAAAAGAAGAAACTATTAACGAAATTTCTTTCCCCCAATTCAAAAGACTTATTAAACTTGCAAGGAAAGAGAATACCGAAAGTGTATTTTCTGAACTTACTCTTGATACCCATGAATTTGGTGAAATACTTGTGGACGTTTTTGCAAAAGTAATTGACAGGGAAGGAAGGAGAATAATTGTAGCTACATGTAGGAATATTACCGACCAGTATTTGATGAGCGAAAAACTTGTTCAAACTGATAAACTTGTTCTTTTGGGGCAAATAAGTGCTTCCTTAGTTCACGAAATACGCAATCCCTTGGCAGCTATTAATCTTAATCTACAACTTTTATGTAGAGCCTTAGTAGATAATAAAGAACTATTGTCCTACATTAATTCGGCACTTCAGGGGGTAGAAAGGATTTCAAAACTAATTGATGTGACTTTGGGTTTCTCCCGCCAAACTGAGCCCCAAATAGAATCTGTAAACTTAAACAATATTGTCGTAAATACTGTTGATTTGCTTAATCACTTGTTAAAGAAAAAAGAGATTTCAATTTCATTCAATCTTAAAAATGAATTACCATTGATAAGAGCCGATTCGAAACATATTCAGCAAATATTGATAAATTTAGTCTCTAATTCGATAGATGCTATAGAAAGTAAAGGTCGAATTATTCTTTCCACATTTATCGAAGAATATCCCGACCAAAATTCAAAATTTGTTTGTTTCAGCGTTGAGGACAATGGAATTGGAATTCCAGAAGAAGACTTAGATAAAATATTCAATCCATTTTTCACCAAAAAGCCTAACGGTACAGGTTTAGGTATGGCAATTACCCAAAAGTTATTATATAAATATCAAGGTTCAATATTAGTTAGAAGCAACGTAGGTGTAGGGACAAATATTATTGTTAAATTTCCTTGTTTGCAAAATCAGCAAATTTGAAAAAAGTTGTTATTTTTGAAATAATTTTTATTACAAAAATTTTTGGCCTATGGCATTGCAAAACTATACCGTTTTGATTGTAGAAGATGATCCCTTGGTAAACAAAGCTATAAAGGACGCTTTGACAAGTAAGTATTCGCGAGTTTTTGCATATTTAAACGCAACTGAAGCTTTGAATGATATAAATTTAATATCACCAGACATTATTTTACTCGATATTTTTCTTGGACCACTTAATGGCTTGGAAATATTAGAACAATTACGCAGCCAGGGTTACACCATACCTGTTATTATTATGACCGCCACCAACGACATTAAAATGGCTGTGCGTGCTATGAAATTGGGAGCTGAAGATTTTATTGTAAAACCTATAGACCTGGAGCAACTTGAAGTTGCAGTCGAAAAGGCATTAAAAAACTATGACTTAAGAAGACAAGTTGAAATACTTTCTGATAAACTAAAAGAAGAACAACCAAGCGAAATTATAGGTAATTGCGAACAGTTGAAAAAGATATTGGGAGTTGCAAAAACTGTTGCTGCGACAGATTCTACTGTGCTTATTGTTGGTGAGACAGGTACAGGTAAAGAACTTCTAGCAAAATATATTCACAAAAATTCCCCACGCGCAAAAGGGCCTTTCATTGCTATGAATTGTGGAGCAATACCAAAGGATCTTGCTGAATCCGAATTTTTTGGTTATGAAAAGGGGGCATATACCGGTGCAACAGAAAAATTAAAACAAGGTCGCTTTGAATTAGCAAACCACGGAACAATTTTTCTTGATGAAATTTCTGAACTTAGTTTAGAACTTCAAGTTAAATTGTTGAGAGTTTTGCAAGAAAGAAGATACTTTCGCTTGGGTGGGTCGAAAGAAATTACTGTTGACGTTAGAGTCATTGCATCGACAAATAGAGTATTAGAGGAATTGATTGAACAAGGTAAATTCAGAGAAGATTTATACTACCGCTTAAACGTAGCACGACTTGAACTTCCACCACTTAGAGAGCGGGAGGAAGATATTATGCTTCTTGCCTCTGCTTTTGTGAAAGAATTCAATAAAAAATTTGGGAAAAATGTTTCTGGCTTTACACCAGAAGCAGTAAACATTTTACGAAATTACCAATGGAAGGGTAATATTCGAGAGTTGCGAAATGTAATTGAAAGAGTAGTACTTTTAGAAGCTGAGGATGTTATTACAAAGGAAGCACTTAGCTTTTTAAGGGTTGGGGATATTCAAACTCAAGCAATAAGTTCTGAACAAACAGTTCCTGAATTAAAAGCTGGAGAACATAAATTAATCATTTCTAAATCTGGTGCTTCAATGAACGACGTAGTCCGAGATTTGATAATTCAAACATTAAGATTAGTAAACGGCAATCAGATTAAAGCAGCAAAAATTTTAGGAATTTCGCGGGCAAAGCTACGCTACAGAATCGAACAACTCGGAATTAATATCTCCGGCAAAATTGTTAATTAAATTATATAATCACATGGAATTAAAAGAGATAAAGGAAAACCTTAGAAGCACAAACAGCTTGAAAGTCAAAGAGACTTTATATTACCTTTTTGATAATCCTATCTATGATGAGGAAATTATTGGCTTGGTCGCATCTTTAGTAACCTCATTGGATCGCGGAATTCAGAGTTTGGCAATTGATATTTTGTTTAATTTTCCTGATGAGTTCAAAGCTGAAGCATCGAAGAATATTGTGCCACTTGTGGCAAGCGAAAGTATAGAACACAGAAATATTGCTTCCGATATTTTGACAAAATTTAGCGATGTTTGTTACGAATCTTTAGTACCATATCTTTCCCATCCAATTGCTGATGTAAGACAATTTGCACTTGACATTTGGGGCAACATCGGAAGTAAAAAAAATTGGGAGATAGTGCATTCTTTATTAAATGACCCAAACAAAAACGTTGTAATTTCTGCAATTATGGCTTTAGGGAATATTAAGATTGAAGAAGCTGTACCAGATTTAATTAAAAAGTATGAAGAAGATTATGAGTACAAGCCCTTTGTTTTGAATTCATTGGGGAAAATTCCAACCGAGGTTTCCAAAGAATTTGTACTAAATGTTGTTAATAACGAGCAAGACGAACTACTGCAACTCGCCGCAATTGATTCAATAGGATATTTTGAAGCAAGTGAGGAACTGTTAGATTTTCTCCTTTCCAAATTGCCAACTGTTCCTAAACAAGTTCAACCATATTTTTTAAAGGCAACTTGTAAAATTGGCAAAGAATATTGTCATAATCGGACTTTTCCCAAAGAATTAAGAGAAATTGCAAGAGAGTCTTTGAAACAAGAAGATTTAGAAATTAGAAAAGCTGCACTGAAAGCCCTTGGTAGTTCCTATGATTTTTTAGATGTAGATTTTTTAATTTTGGAATTATTGAGATTTGACCCCGAAAATGTTGAGTTAATTTTTCAAAATATAGTTCACCATTCCAGCATTGAAATCCTATCCGATTTTATTGAGAAATTGACTTATCAGAAAGATAACGGAGAAATCTTTAGTTATTTGCTTGAATTCTTTTTCAGAGAATGGGATTTAATGCAAGAATCTACTAAAATGGTTTTGATGGATTCAATCTTAAGTCTTTCTGAAGAACTACCAGAAAGTATTCTCTCCGATTTTTGTGATTGGTTTTCTTACCGTGAAGCTGGGCTTTTTAGAAGTGTATTTAATAAATTACTTCAATCAAGCACTTTTGTTAGTAAAAATAAGTTAGAAGAAATTGGTACCAGGTACGAGCTTCTTTGAAAAATATTTTTTGTTAATTATATTTGCAATTTATAAGTTTTTTTATGGAACAACCCATTGAAACGAAATATACCTTAACCGATGAAGGTTTTAAAGAGTTGCGGGATATTATTTACAAGACAAGTGGAATTTATTATAGCGAAAGCAAAAAATACCTTCTTGAAAGTAGAATATTGAAAAGAATTCAATCTCTTAGATTAAATTCTCTGTATGATTACGTTAATTATATAAAAAGCCCGGCAAACAAAAGTGAATTAAAGAATCTATTTGATGCAATTACTATTAATGAAACATATTTTTTTCGCGCCGAACAGCAATTTGAAGCATTAGAAAAAATTATTGTTCCAGAATTAATTAGAAGTAAAAGAGACCAAACAAATCAAATTGTTATAAGAATATGGAGTGCTGCTTGTTCTAGTGGGGAAGAGCCATATACTATTGCGATGATTTTGTTGGAAAAAGTAAAGCCGCTATTTCCGAACGTTCAATTTCAGATACTTGGTAGTGATATAAGTGCTCAAGTACTTGAAGTTGCTAAAAATGGTGTCTACAAAGAATACTCAGTTAGAAATATGCCGGAGATATATCTTAAAAAGTACTTTGAATCGAAAGATGGCTTGTATTATTTAAAGGAGGATGTAAAAAGACTGGTACGTTTTTCGAATGTTAATTTATTTGATGCTAATCAAATGCGACTAGTTACAAATTGTGATGTTATTTTTTGTGCAAATGTATTGATTTATTTTGATATTCCAGCCAAGCAAAAAGTGGTATCCTACCTTTACGATTCTTTAAATCCAGGTGGATACTTGTTTATTGGATATTCTGAATCGTTACATGGTATCTCGAAAGCATTTAAATTGGTTCATTTACCAAAAGCTATTGCATACAAAAAAGAATAAAAAAATAATTGTGATATAATTATGCCAAAAAGCATTTTAGTAGCGGAAGATTCTGAAACAATTAGACGGTTTATTGCAATGTCTTTAAAGCTTGCTGGTTTTGATGTAATTACAGCTGTTGATGGAATGGAAGCATTGGAAAAGTTGCCATTGCATAAAATTGATTTAATCGTTACAGATTTAAATATGCCCAATATTGATGGATTCACATTAATTAAGAGCGTCCGTGAAAATCCTGAATATAAGGAGCTTCCAATAATCATTCTTTCTTCTCTTGGGAAAGAAGAGGACATTAAGAAAGGTTTTGAAGTAGGGGCAAACTCCTATTTGATAAAACCGTTTAATGCTAAAAGAATACAATATGAAATTTCTAAATACCTTGGAACTGCAAATGATTAGTTGTTTAACAAATGGTGGAAGATATGAAATTTCTTGTTGTTGATGATTCCCCGACAATGCGAAGAATAGTAATTAATGCTTTAAAAACTTTTGGTATCGAGGATATTATTGAAGCGGAGGATGGTCAAGATGCTCTTTCCAAATTGCAACAAAATAGAATTGATTTTGTAATAACTGATTGGAATATGCCAAATATGAGTGGACTTGACTTAACAAAAACAATAAGGGCTTCGGACCAATGGAAGAATTTACCAATATTAATGGTTACGACTCGTGGTTTAAAGGAAGATATAATACAAGCTTTGCAAGCAAAAGTAAACAACTATATTGTTAAACCTTTTACACCACAAGTACTTAAAGAAAAAATTCTTGCTATTATTCAAGCAGATCAAAAATAGGAGGTTGTTAAATGAAAGACTTGGATATCAAAGGATTGTTGAGAAGAGCAGAAGAATTAAGAGCACTTTTTATTTTGGGTCAAAGAGTTATCCCTTTTTTGGAGGATTTGTTCACTTTTGTTGGCGAGGTTCAGCCTTTGCTAGACGAGATTAACAATTCAATTAAAGAAAATATCTCAAAAATGCCGAATCTCACCAAGCAACTTTCCAAAGTAACTGAGGCTACAGAACTTGCCACAAATGAAATTTTGGACATTATTGACGGAATTTTTTACAAATTGGACATACTCCAAACTTACATAAAAGACTTAGAAGGCAATTGTAGCGTAGTCGATTCTTTTATTATCAACTTTTCTAATTTGATAAAGCAAAAGAAAAGTGAAGCAATTAACCATGAAATTTTTTTCCATGAAATTTGCCAGTTGTTTGAAACCTTTAAGAAAGAATATATCCAAATTTCTTTCTTCGGAACATTTAGGGAAATGATTGAAAATATTAGAACGGATTCCACATCAATTATGCTGGCTCTTCAAGTTCAAGATATCACTTCACAGCAAATTGCTGCTGTTAATCATTTATTAGATACTGTTCAAACTAAATTAAACTCCTTATTGAATAAATTCAATGCAGACGAGGTTGAAAAAGTTGTTTCACAGGCATCAGATACTATCAATGTAACTAGATTGCATCGCCAAGTTGCTTTCGATCCTGACGCTGTCGAAACTTTAGTTGGAAATTCCACAAAACAAGATGAAATAGATAAAATATTCGAAAGAGGAGCAACTGAATCAATAGATATTAATAGTATCAATATAAGTACCACTATGGGATCAAAGGTTAATAATGAATTGAATGATTCCGATGATATTCCAATTTCACAAACCGATATCGATGCACTTTTTAACCAAAAAAAGTAATGGGAAAAAAATGAGGTAATTTTATGTTTAACGACCCAGAAATGCAAGAAATATTTGAAGCATTTGTTGTAGAATCTACAGAATTATTGGAGAATCTATCCCAAGATCTTATGTTATTGGAAGAATCCCCCGAAGATGAAGAGTTACTTAATAGGATTTTCCGAGCTTTTCACACGATCAAAGGAACATCTTCATTTATGGGTTTTGATAAAATATCAACCCTGACACATTCCGCTGAAGACATATTAAATAAACTAAGAAAATTCGATTTGCAGGTAAATCAGGAAATAATTGATGTCTTGTTGGAAGTTTACGATTTTCTTACTCTTATGGTTCAAAAAGTTAAAAATGGCGAGGATATTTCAGATATTGATTATGCAGAAACACTTTCTAAAATTGAAACTCTAAAGTTTGGTGGCAGTTTTAAAAATCATTTAGAAGAAGAAACGCAAGAAAAAGATAGCGCTTTAACTGAAGAGGAAAAGTCTCCTACTTCTAAGGTGGACCAAGTTTTAAGCTTAGCCAATGATATGGTCTCTAAACAAGGTGATTTCACCCCAGAAGAATACGACTTGATAAATGCTGCTTTTGATGAAGTTAATAAAAGTTTGATGTCGCAAGCAGGAAAAAGTTTCGATGTAGAAAATATTTTAAAGGAGAAGAAGAAGGTACTTCTGCCCGATATGGAAAATAAGGAAAAGGTTGTCGAAGAACATTCAAAATTTGAAACTTCAGAAGTAAGTGTTCCTTCAAAATCTAAAGAATCAACCAAACCTCAAACTGCATCTGTTGCATCTGCTGAGACAATTAGAATTGATGTATCTCGTGTTGAAAATTTGATGAATTTGTCTGGGGAACTAGTATTAGGGAGGAACCGATTAGAACAGATCACAAAGAATTTACTTGTTGGTGAACTTACCAAGGATAACTTAAAGGAATTGGAGGAAACAACTTCCCAAATTGACTTTATTACTTCGGAAATCCAAGCATCTATAATGCGAATGCGGATGATTCCTATTGGTAAACTTTTTCAAAAGGCACCTCGAATAGTTAGGGATTTGGCAAAGCAATTCCGCAAGAAGATACACTTGATTATGGAGGGTGAAGACACAGAGATAGATAAAGGTATAATTGATGAGTTAAGTGATCCCTTGGTACATATGCTTCGCAATGCTTGTGATCATGGAATTGAAAGTCCAGAGGAACGAGTAAGGTTAGGCAAACCTGAAATAGGAACTGTTTATTTAGGTGCTGAACAAGAAGGGAACAATATCGTTATTAAAATATCTGACGATGGGAGAGGTATCGATACAGAAAGAATAAAATCCAAGGCAATAGAAAGAGGCTTAATAACCCTTGAGGAAGCTTCACAAATGTCTGAAAGGGAGATTTACCAACTAATCTTTCATCCGGGATTTAGTACTGCACAAATTATTTCAAATGTCTCCGGTCGAGGAGTAGGGATGGATGTAGTTCGTACAAATATTTTGAAATTGAAAGGAATGGTTGACATAGAATCTGAAAAAGGCATAGGAACAACTTTTATTATTAAATTACCTTTGACATTAGCGATTATTCAAGGGTTACTTGTTCGTGTTAAGTCCGAAATTTATGCAATTCCTCTTGCCAGTGTACTCGAAGTTGTTGATTGTGATGTTTCAAAAGTCAGTACAATTAATAAAAGAGAAGTAATCAAAATTCGCTCAGATATTCTTCCATTAATTCGTCTAAATATTGTATTAGATGTTAACGGTTTAAATGAGAGTTTGAATAACAAGTACGTGGTGGTTGTTGGGATAGGTGAATTTAGGGTTGGACTTGTTGTGGATGAATTGCTTGGTCAACAAGAAATCGTTATAAAGTCCTTGGGAGATTTCCTTGGGCATATTAAAGGGATTGCTGGGGTAACAATTTTAGGGGATGGTTCTGTAGTTATCATAATCGATGTTGGGGAACTTATATATTATAGAAATTAATTTTATGGAGAAATGGTTGATAAAAAGATAAAACTGCTCGTAGTCGATGACTCAATTTTCATGAGACAAGCGCTTTCGAAGATTTTTTCGCAACCAGATATTGAAATTGTCGGGCTTGCCAGAAATGGAAGGGAAGCTATTCAGATGGCTTCTGAGCTTTCACCCGATGTAATAACTATGGATATCGAAATGCCAGTTATGAATGGGTTGGAAGCTTTGCGAGAGATAATGAAAACAAATCCGATTCCAATTTTAATGGTTAGTACTTTAACTTCTGAAGGGGCAGATGCTACCTTGGAAGCGCTTTCTTTGGGGGCTGTAGATTTTATTACAAAAAAAAGCAATTTTACTGAGATGGGTGCCCTTAAAGATGACTTGTTAGCCAAGGTAAGAGACATTGCTCGAAATTCGGAAGTTAAAAATAGATTGATTCGAAGGCGATTACTCCAAAAGTTTCAGGACATTCAGAAAACTCAAACTAATAAAGAATCAACATCTTCCACAGAGCATTTAGTTCAATATGAAATTGTGAGTCGCCCGAGGCCGAATGCAAATGAAGTTAACGTTGTGGGTATTGGTATTTCAACTGGTGGACCCGCTGCACTTCAAGAGGTTTTTAGTAAACTCCCAGAAGATTTACCTTTTCCAATACTTGTTGTTCAACATATGCCCCCTCTTTTTACTAAATCTCTTGCAAATCGCTTGAACTCACTTTCCCAAGTTAATGTAAAAGAAGCTGAAAATATGGACATCTTGCAAAACGGATGGGCTTACGTTGCTCCCGGTGGAATGCAGATGACTGTTAATAAACAAGGTAGATTAGTTATTTCAAAGGAACCTAATACACTTTTTAAACCATCTGCGGACGTTATGTTTAAATCCGTTGCTGAAATGTTTGGCTCGCGTTCCGTTGGAATTATTATGACTGGAATGGGCAACGATGGAACTGATGGTTTAAGATATATTCAGCAAAAATCTGGATATGTTATTGCCCAAAGCCCAGAAAGTTGTGTTGTTTCTGGCATGCCTAGCTCTGTAATTAACGCCAAAATTGCAAATGAAGTTGTTCCCTTAAAAGATATACCACAAGTAATAATGGAATTATCAAAAAAATAGCTATGAAATCAAGTATAATAACAAAAGAAGAATCTAAAAAATATAAAATTGATGAATTTTACAAAGAAAGTACAGAAATTTCTGCTGATGGAATTGTCGAAAAATTGCTTTCTTTGTCCGGGGAACTTAAGGAAGAGGAAAAACGCAAGATAGACCAAATACTTGAAGCGTTTTTCCTTGGAAGAAAAGAAAAGCTTGCACTTTCTCGAAAATTTCGTGATTTTTTCGATCAGGAGTTAGAAAAAGCAAAAAAAACTCCCGCTGCCCAAAAATTTTTTGACTTTCTGTTAATTCAAAAAATAGCGGGTTCCCACTCTCGTAAAAAGGGGGTAATTGTAGATCCCTTGAATGAATTAGAAGTAAAACCAATTGATTTTGCTACTAATATTCACGAGTCTACGGAATCTCCCAAAATTATTCGAAATGATAACGGGGAAGTCTCTGGGATAGAAGTACGTTGTAGTTGTGGTGAGATTATTCACATAGATGTAGAATTTGAATAGTTTTACGTTTCGACTTGAGTAT
>FMJZ01028549.1_pt1 | contig 17574 bp, 12 predicted proteins | sample 1987881 | NCBI WGS metagenome assembly FMJZ01 (sample SAMEA4378227, study PRJEB15110) | soil metagenome | biome: soil; feature: Field; material: Soil | place: India | collected 2015-03-11 | depth 0 m
GATACGGCTTTCGAGGCACTTTGACTTTTTCAGAACGCTCCGTCTCAATTCTTGACAATTCAGGTAAACTAAAATATAATTGCTCAAATAAAATTTATGGAATCCGATATAAGGCATTAAAGATGGTCTATTAATAAATATAATTATAATGGAAACTTGAGGCTAAAGGTTTTATTAACTTATGACGTTGAAGGTAATGTGTAAACGACAAATACTTTACAAATTACAACAAATTTATAAAAAATGGTCTATATATTACTCATAAATGGAAACTCGTGACAAAAGACTTATCTACGGTATCGAAAATAATGTATAAACCACAAGTACTTTACAAATTACAATGTAATCCATAGATCATGATTAATTTATAAATCACAAATAATTTCTAAGTCATAAAATCTTATATATCTGCTTAGTTTAAATTATGTCGCTAAAAACTGTCTATAAGCCCGAAAATGAACTTATGGCTATGAGTATTAAGTCATTATTAGAACAATCCGGTATTCCGGTTGTGCTTCGTTCCTATCAAATTCCTTGGTATGATGGGATTGCTAAAATGATGCGGCCCACCTGGGGTGAAATTTTAGTTGAAGAAGATGATTATGCTCAAGCCTTAGAACTAATCAAAAACTTTTTATCCGCCAGCGAACACCTTGACCCCAAAGATATTACAGATGAAACCGAGCAAAATAATCGTGATAAGCAGGACAATGGTTAATCATGCCTGATTTTTCTGGTTTTGGAAAAATCCTAATCCTTCTTGGACTTTTTCTTATTATTTTTGGATTGGGTATATTTCTTCTTGGCAAACTTCACATTTTCCCTTTACCCGGCGATATCTTCATTCAAAGAAAAAACTTTACATTCTATTTTCCAATTATCTCGTCTCTACTTTTATCACTCATCCTGACGATAATATTAAATATTATTTTGCGAATAAGAAAATGAGTTCCGATCTAATCAGTATGATTAAAGATTATCTGACTAAAAAAGATTTTTAAGAACAAAGAATGAAAGTTCTTTTTAGTGTTCCAAAATTTTATCGTCCAGCATACAATAACAAAATAATGAAAGCGTTATGCAGACAAACTTTGGATACGAGAATAAAAACTTTTTGTATTGCAGTATATTCAGAAAAATACAGGAGGTAAATGTGCCTTGGATTTATCGTTTTGGTGGTAAAAAAGCTGATGGTTCAGCAAAACTCATAGACATTTTAGGTGGCAAAGGCGCAGGACTTGCTGAAATGACCAACATTGGCATTCCGGTGCCACCTGGTTTTACTATTAGCACTAAAGCCTGTGTGGAATATTTGAAAACCGGTAAATATCCGAAACAATTAGAAGTCGAAGTTAAGAAAGGCATAAAGCACATTGAGCGCCTAACACAAAAAGAGTTTGGCAATCCGAAAAATCCCCTTTTATTATCCGTTCGTTCGGGCGCAAAAGCTTCCATGCCTGGTATGATGGACACAGTCTTAAATTTAGGATTAAATGACGAAACCACCAAAGGATTGGCTTCGCTTACTCAAAATGAGTTTTTTGCTCTGGACAGTTATCGCCGATTCATTGAAATGTTTACGGATGTTGTCATGCGATTACCACAAGAGGATTTTGATAAAATTTACGAAGAGGAAAAACAAGCGTCTTGGCATTTGATTGAACTTTATAAACAAAAAGTTGTTGAACTTTCTGGTCAACCGTTTATCCAAGACCCTTATCGACAACTTTGGCGAGCAATTATTGCGGTCTTTGAATCTTGGAACAATCCTCGGGCTAAAGAATATCGGAAGATTTATAAAATACCTGAAGACTGGGGAACCGCAGTAAATATTCAAGCCATGGTCTTCGGCAATATGGGTGAAGATTCGGCAACCGGAGTTGTTTTTACTCGCGACCCAGCAACGGGTGAGCGTAAACCGTATGGTGAATACTTAATTAATGCTCAAGGTGAAGACATCGTTGCTGGTATCAGAACTCCTCTGCCCATAGAACAGTTACAACAAACCCATCCCAAAAATTACCGAGAATTATTGCAACTCCTGAAAAAATTAGAAAATCATTACAAAGATGTCCAGGATGTTGAGTTTACCATTGAACGCAATCGGCTTTGGATTTTACAAACCCGGCGAGGTAAACGAACGGCCAAGGCCGCAGTTAAAATTGCTTATGATATGGCAAAGCAAGGTTTAATAACTAAAACCGAAGCAGTGCTAAGAATCTCGCCAGATGAAGTTGAGGCATTACTCCATCCCATGCTTCCAGATAAGGTTAAGGCAAAACCACTAACCAAAGGGCTTCCGGCTTCGCCTGGTGCGGTTTCAGGCGAAGTAATTTTAAGTAGTGCAGAAGCGGTCCGGTTAGGTAAAGCCGGTAAAAAAGTAATTTTACTGAGACCAAAAACTTCAGCGGAAGATGTTGCCGGAATGGCGCAGGCAGTTGGTTTTCTTACTGCAACCGGTGGTATGACTTCGCATGCTGCAGTAGTTGCCCGCGGAATGGGAAAACCTTGTATTGTCGGCTGTGAAGAGATTATTGTGGATGAGGCGAATAAGAAAGTCAAAATTGGTAATCAAGAAATAAACGAAGGCGATATTATTACCATTGATGGCACCAGTGGCTCGGTCTATTTGGGTGAAATTCCCACAGTAGAACCCGAACTCTCAAATGAGTTTAAGACCATCTTAAAATGGGCTGACGAGATTAGAACTCTAAAAGTTCGAGCCAATGCCGACACTCCGCAAGATGCGATAACCGCTCGTAAATTTGGTGCTGAGGGAATAGGTTTATGTCGAACCGAGCACATGTTTTTTGGTGCAAGCAGAATTTCAGCCATGCGCGAAATGATTTTAGCTTTAGATGTAGAAACACGGAAAAAAGCCTTATCAAAATTGTTGCCGATGCAAAAAGAAGACTTCAAAGAAATATTTAGAGTTATGGACGGACTGCCCGTAACTATCAGAACTTTAGACCCACCACTCCATGAATTTTTACCGAAAGAAGAAGACGCGATTAATCAACTGGCACAAGAAATGGGTTATTCAGTTGAGCAAGTCAAAAATATTATAAACTCCCTTAAAGAAGATAATCCGATGTTAGGATTTCGTGGCTGTCGATTAGGTATTGCTTATCCGGAAATTACTGAAATGCAAGTTCAAGCAATCATTGAAGCGGCTTGCGAAGTAACCAAAGAAGGCAAAAAAGTTTTTCCAGAAATTATGATACCCTTAGTCAGTAAAGTTGATGAATTTATCCACCAGAAACGATTAGTTGTTAAAATTGCCGATGAAATCATAAAAAAGCATGGGGTAAAACTACAATACTTAGTCGGCACAATGATTGAAGTTCCTCGAGCAGCATTAACTGCAAACGAGATTGCTCAAGAAGCACAGTTCTTTTCCTTTGGTACTAATGATATGACCCAAACCGTGTTCGGATTTTCTCGAGATGATGCCGGAAGATTCTTGCCCTTATACATTGAAAACGGAATTTTAGCCAATGACCCGTTTGAAGTTCTGGATATCAACGGCGTTGGCGAGATTATAAAATTAGCCGTAAAACAGGGGAAAAATGTTAACCCCAGATTAAAAATCGGCGTTTGTGGTGAACATGGCGGTAATCCTGAGTCAATTGAGTTTTTCCATAAAATTGGGCTTGATTATGTAAGTTGTTCGGCATTTCGAGTTTGTGTCGCTCGACTTGCCGCTAGCCATGCTAATTTGAAGTCCAAAGAAAAAATCAGTTACCATTAAGAGCATATATTAACACAATAGCATAATAAGCAATAATAAATTACGTTCTTTATTGGAGGATACTTTCCTACACGGTCTTTTTGTTTTTTACCAAACGCCAAATTTATACTTGTACAACCATTGAGAAAATAATAGAAGACTGTTAACCTAATTTATAATACATATTTTGTCTTTTGGCGGATAGCAAAAGAATAACCCATTCTCACAGATGAAGTTGTTAATAGTGTTTAACAGATTACGATAAATTCTATATCTCGAACACTTATTAAATGGTTATCTTATATCTTTTTGTCATATGTCGTATGCCAAACTTATAAAAGTATTTTTAGGGAAAAACAAGTTGAATTTTTATGCGTTTATATTTATAGACCTTCTTTAATGTCTTATATCGATGTAATAGGGAAAAAGAGTTTAGCATTAACACATTAAAATTCATAAGTTCGTTTATATTTATTAATAGACCATCTTTAATGCCTTTTTAATTTTGTTATATTCTTTGCTATCAATTTATCTATGTTGTAATATTAAATTTTTTGTTTGTAAATATGTTGTGAGGTATTTTTATTGAATTAGAAAATTTAGCGAAAATCATTTGTGCTGATAGTAATTTGGATGTATATGTTTTTCTGGTAATTGCGTATGGATTTGTGGTTTTTCTTAGCGGATGTTGGCTAGTGTGTAATATTTTGTGTAAAATCAGTATTGAGATGATGTTAAAGAAAATGGTGTATTCAGCCACATGTTTAATATATCATTAGTGAGAAGTTTGAAAAATGCTCAAGAGACGCCGAGTCCCATACGAAAAAACCATCGATTATGCTTATACATTTCATCCTTTTTGAACCAATATTGACTTTGTCCGAGTTCTTATTAGTAAGAACGCGGCAGAAGTCTATAATTATACAAAATGTCATACTGACTTGGTTTTTGTCTCTAATAAAATCAATGGTTGTAAAAATCTGAGTCAATATCAGGATGACCAAGAGTATTTATGCAAAATCCTTATAGTTAACACTTGACTTTTTAGCTTTATTGATGATAATGGTTATTATGATATCTTCGAAACATGATGACCGAAATAGTATTCCTTCAAGTAAATTAAAATCCATATCGGACGCTGATTTTATTGACCTTAAATATGTTGATCTTCTTGGAAAGTTAAGACATATCACTTTTCCCATAACTTACTTGAAGACCGCTCGGGAAAATGGAGTTGGTTTTGATAGTTCTTCCTTAAAAGGATTTAAGCGAACCGAACGTAGTGATTTAGTCTTAATGCCCGATGAAATTACTTCTTTTATTGACCCATTTTATACTGCGAAGACTCTTTCATTTTTTGCTGAGATTTATTATCCCTACCGAATGCGACCTAAAGAAACTTTTTTTCACCGAAGCGAGCTTCATACCAATAGAATAAAATCCGTATCCGACGAAAGCCAGTTGAGCAGAAGTCAGATTACTCGTCAGCGTTATGAGAAAGACCCAAGATGGATTTTAGAAAATGCGATAAATTTAATTAAAAAGGAATTAGATGTAGATAGAATTTTATTCTTACCTGAACTTGAGTTTTATGTCTTTAGTTATGTAGAATTCGTAAGCGGAGTTATAACACAATCAACTAATCAATCTGGATCAACTTCGTCTCAAGCAGTAACTCACATCATTCGAGAATCAGTTACCATTTCGACTGATGAGCAAGCATCAGCGTTAACTGGCGCCTATCATCAGGCGCCACCAGCAGATATTTATGCTGATGACTGCAATCAATTGGTTAAAATCCTTGAAGCTTGTGGAGTCAAGGTAAAGGATCATCATCATCATGAAGGTGGGGAATTTGGTCAAGCAGAAATTGAAACTGTCTATACTGAACCTCTTAACACTGCGGATAACATTATGTTGGCAAAATACATCATCCGCAATTATTTCCGGCGACAGAATAAATATGTAATTTTTATGCCCAAGCCGATTAAAAATCGTCATGGTTCAGGTTTACATTTTCACCATATTTTAGAACGCGACGGCAAATCGCTGTTCAAAGGTAAAAATGGTAGTTTATCCGCGTTTGGTGAAAGTTATGTTAACGGTATTCTCTTGCATGTCGCTTCGCTATGTGCCTTTACCAATCCGACAACTAATTGCTATAAACGATTAAGTGGCAGTTTTGAGACTCCACGGGCACCAACAATAGGCGTCGCAGACCGAACTTCAGCAATTCGTATTCCCGGATACGCGGAAGATTTTCCGATTGAATCTCGAGTGGGAGATGCTACTTGTAATCCCTATTTAGCATTAGCCGCATTACTTTTAGCCGGATTAGATGGGGTGAGAAAAAGTCAAACCCGTAATTTAACCAAACCCCAAAAAGGGTTATCAATTTCCGATAAAGACGACCAAAGATTTAGCCGAATCCCAACTTCCTTGAAATCGGCAATTGATGCGCTTAAAAATGATTTTGAATATTTAGTGTGTGACGATGTTTTTTCTAAAGAAATTATTGATTTCTGGATTGAAACCAAATATCAAGAAATTCAAGACATTAACCAGACACCGCATCCTTTAGAGTTTGTCTACTACGCGGATTTGTAAAATAAATATTTTTATTGCTTAACTGAAACTTCTGTCATTTTGTAGGTGAAATCTATCAAGATATTTTCTAATGAGACTTTCGCGTCGCATGAGCGCATAGCCGAGTTTTCTTATAGTTGTAGTCATAGAATTCTAATAAGTCAAAATGATTAAATTCCTACAAAACCTAAAATTTAAGAAGATACGAAAAGGAAGAATTTGTGGATATTAGCCAAAAATTTCGATCTTTGATTTTCTATGGGTGGGTAGTCCAACGCATTGGACTTCGTTGGATAAAATTTTTTCCGAAGAATAGCTCTTAAAATATATTTTTATGATTGTTATGATTATTTTGGTAGACTTATTATGGTAAATAAGATTTTTTAAAGAAATATTACCTCGCACTCTGACTTAAAATGTGTTTTTGTGATTTGATTTTTTATTATAGATAAAGGCTAATTAGTATAAGATGTTATCTTTTCTTAAACCCACTTATCGCGACTTTATTGATATTCTTGTGGTTGCGGTCGTAATCTTTTATTTCTTGAGATTTCTTCGAGGCACTCGGGCATTAAGAATGCTTTATGCCTTAATCATTATTTTGGTCCTTTCCGTGGTGGTACGTTGGCTCGATTTTAAGGCCTTAGGACTGATTGTCGATTCCTTAAAGACAGTTTGGGTAGTAATTTTTGTTATTCTGTTTCAACCCGAAATCCGAAATGCGTTAGCACGATTTGGTCGTATTCGCGCCTTTCGGTTTTTACTCAAAGCAGTATCGGAAAAGAAAATGATTGAAGAAATTGTCCGTGCGTGTTCAGTATTTAAGGAAAACAAATATGGGGCATTAATTGTATTAGAACGCCAAATTGGATTAAAGGATTTTATTGAAACTGGAACAAAAATCGAAGCTCGAGTATCAGCGCCACTACTTATTTCTATCTTTAACCCGATTTCACCATTGCATGACGGTGCCTGCATCATTTCGGCAGACCAGATAATCGCTGCCGGCTGCACATTACCCTTAAGTGAACCAGATGCAGGCAGTCCAGATACCGAAACTTCATATCGGAGTATTTTTCGGGGAATGCGCCATCGCGCCGGTATCGGTATTACTAATGTTTCTGATGCAGTTTCGATTATTGTCTCGGGACAAACCGGTAATATCTCCTTCGCCCAGCAGGGAATAATTAATACAGACTTGACAATTGCTCAACTTCAAGATAAACTATCTGAAGTTCTTAGTAAATAGCAATGGCTATTTGTAATAAAATTGAATATAAAAACTATCGCGAAAATGAAAACTAACAGGACTTAATGGTTTTTATGATGTCGAGATTGGTTAAATTAACTATGAGTAGGTTTTCTTTTGTCATGCTGAATGAAATTGTTAAAGAAAATCAAAGATGTGTTTTTCAATGTCAAAAGATGCTGCGTTCTGTTTCTATTGACTTTTGAAAGAACATTTATCGTTATTTATAATTTCGTATAAGGTTTGAGTTATTTGTTGTGAAACCAAGGTTAGTCAAATTAATTATTAGTCTCAGTATCATTATTGTTGTTTTAGGAGTTTATCTCTATTCGATTGCACCGACTGCTTCTTTTTGGGATTGTGGTGAACTTATTGCCTGTTCTTATATTTTAGGCATTCCCCATCCTCCGGGAACACCGTTATTCGTAATGTTAGGAAGAATTTTCTCGTTAATTCCCGTTAGTCGGGAATATGCCTTTCGGGTAAATTTTCTAACTGCCTTTTTTGGCGCAATTTCCTGTGCCTTGGCTTACCTTGTTATCTACAAACTCATTTCATTACAAAAAGCTGGCCAGGCGCTTCGTCAAAGAATTCCGTATTTGGCCCATATTGCAGGTATTGCAGGTGCAATCGGATTAGCATTTGCTTATTCGTTTTGGGATAATTGTGTGGAAACCGAAGTATATACACCGTGTGTGGTTGCCGCATTATTAGTAATTTATCTGGCATTAATTTGGCGGGATAAGGTGGAACAAGGTATTGGGGATAATCGGATCGTACTATTTGCTATCTATCTTCTATTCTTGTCCGCCGGTATTCATTTTACACCTTTAATGTTGCTCTTTCCATTAATTATCTTTGCCTTTATTGTTGACCGCAAATCCGTGCTCCAACTTCACGTTATTGAATTAATTGTGCTCTTTTTAATTATTGTCGCAGTTGCCGGATTAGAATTAATTGACTACTTTGTATTATTTTTAGCATCACCGACTGTTTCGGTCATTCAAATTCTCCGTACTAACTTCTTGTTGTTCTTTATTTTTGTTGTCGTTTATGCAGGGTATCTCTATTATCTTTATACAAAGAAAAAGCTTGATAGTCGGTATGTATTATGGGGCTTATTACTAATTTTTATTGCCGGCACGGTTCAATTTTATCTTATCGTGCGTGCCCGGCAAGAACCGTCAATTAATGAAGTCAATCCCCAAAAATGGGAAGATTTTGTCAGTGTCCTTAAACGCGAGCAATACGACCCAATGAAACTTTATCCACGAAAGACTCAGTTTTTAACCGAAAACGATTATCGAAATTATCCCAATAGTTATCCGGCATATGGATTGGTTAGGGCATATTTTGAGCAGATAAAATTTTATATCCGCTATCTGCTTTGGCAATGGGGCAATGAAAGATATTTTGATATCTTTTATCGAATTCGTTGGCAAGCCCTAATCGGCATTATTCCGATTATTCTTGGATTTTATGGAATGGTTGACCATTTTAAGAAAGACCGCAAATCTTGGTGGCTGGTATTTTTATGTTTTCTGGTTGCATCGTTAGGCTTGATTACTTATCTTAATCTGAAATACTCTCCCTCTGATCCCAGACAACATTTACGATTCCGAGAGGTCCGAGAGCGTGATTACTTTTTTGCGTTTTCATTCGTCTTCTTTTCGATATTTGTTGGCTTGGGAATTAATGCGTTTCTAGGTTATGTAATTCCGCGATTAAAATTTCACCGGATCTACACTAAAGCCATCGCAGGCTTATGCGTAGTCTTTATGTTTATTCCCATGTTCTTTAACTATGGAACTGTTACCCGGCGGAACAATTGGATTCCAGCAGAATATGGTTATAATATGTTGATTTCTTGTCAAGGCGAGAAAAATATTCTTTTTACCAATGGCGATAATGATACTTTTCCGCTGTGGTTTGTTCAAGAAGTTCCCAACCGGATTGCGAATTATGACCCGAAATTTGGTAAAAATGTTGCGGTGGCCAATCTCTCTTTATTAAATACAAATTGGTACGTAAAACAACTTAAAAAATGGGGAGCTCCGATCTCATTCTCTTTAGAAGAAATTGACCGACTACCTCAAGGATTTGTGGGTGAAGGACGCCGAACTTTCCTTTTGAAAGATATTATGCTTCGTGATATTATCGCAACTAATGCTGGGATTAAATTGAAATGGCCTGAAGACTATGCTTCAAGCGCCGAAAAATTCATGGCGAAAGTGATGGACAATTATAAAGAAGGTGTAATGCCCATCTATTTCGCAACAACGGTTGACCGTGCAGAAAATCTAAAAGATGTTGAACCCTATCTTCGGTTAGAAGGTATGGTCAACCGGGTCACTAATGTCAAATCACCCAATCAAATTGATTTAGCCCGAACAGAATATTTAGTCAATAAAGTCTATAAGATGAATAGTATGCTCGATCCCAAAGTGGTAAAAGATGATAACACTAAAGGACTATTCTTAAATTACATTGCCAATTATGCGGCCTTAGCGCAAGAATATCAAAAGATGGGAAATTTGGATTTAGCGATTGCGACCTTAAGCCAAACTTTAAAATTTGATATTGAACCCCAAAGAAAAATTCCCATCTATTATAATCTTTCGGTCTTTTCAATGTTAAAACAGGATTATGATAATGCGATTGCCTTTTTAGATTCCGTGGAAAAACAAGGCATCTCTGACCCAGAATTAATGTTAAGGCGTGGCTGGATTTATCAGAGTCAAGGGAATTATTCCTCAGCCGAGCAGGCGTTTCTAAAAGCACGCAGTTTAGCGCCTAATCAACCTGAGCCAATTCAGAGTTTAGTCGGTCTTTATACGGAAAATATGCAAGATACTGCGAAAGCCATTGCGGTATTACAAGATTGGCTGGTCCGTAATCCCAAAGATAATGTTGCCCAACAAATGTTACAGTCTTTGATGTCTAAGACCTCTACCCCTCCACCGAAATCAAAATAACTAATTCATTTGGTCCATTTTAGTTTTGAGTCACAAGTTTTCATTTTAGCGGATTCCAATGCATGAATTTAGTATTACGCAGTCAATACTTAATCAGGCATTATCTGAGGCACAAAAACATAATGCTCAAAGAATCAATAAAATCAAACTACAAATCGGTGAAGGCTCAGCAATCGTCCCGGAGAGTGTCAATTTTTATTTTGACCAGATAAAAATCGGCACGCTTGCGGAAAAAGCAATTTTAGAAATTGAGATAGTCCCAATCAAAGTTCGCTGTCATCAATGCAGAAAAGAATTTACCGGATTAGAAGTTAGTTGTAATTGTGGAAAAGGAGTTGAAATCATTGCCGGCCAAGAGATGCTTTTTGAATATATTGATATTGAATAAAGATTATTGTTCTATAAAGCAAAACAGAATCTGTAAAAAAAGGAGGTGAAATTATTGCCAGTCGCGAGTTGCACATTGAATATATTGATTTGAATAAAGACTATTGGCAACTAGAGCGAGACAAAAGTTGTAAAAAGGAAGTTCCAGCGATCTTCAATACTCATCGAGAAAATAATGAAAAAGTTCTGATGTTTTCCAATGATTTACTCAAAACCAACTTAAAAGTTTTGACAAAAGATATAACTTTTCCTTGCAATGAATTTGAAGATAATAAATAATATAATGCAATCGGTCCAACACATACTATACAGTTTATGAAATTTAATTATAATGGTTACGGGAAACAGGTTTTTCAACGAGAAAAGGTTAATTTAAGAATATAAAGCATTGTGCAAAATATATTATTTACTTAGAGAGTTTTAAAAAATCAGTTTCAATTATTATGCTATTATATGCTATTTATATTAGAAAGAGCCAAAAACCGGTTTCAATTACTATAACCGATCCACAAGAACATTCCGGGTAGGACTGTCTGGCACCCCTTAAGTATCTTAAAAAGAAGATGTCGGAGATTACTGATAAAATCAGATGTGTTGTTCCGATAATGTTAGATAAAAGAGTTATAAAATTAGGTCCTTTGGAGTAAATACAATGTCATGGCACTGCACAATTACTTAACTTTACAACGTAATATTTTATTATAAATTTATTATGAAAACAAGAGATGAGTTTATTTTTACTGTATTAAAATTTTTCTCCTGGCCATCATAGAAAAATAGAATTCGTTAAAACATTTGGCTTTAGATTAAAATTCTTTATACTTATACATTATGAAAACCAATTGTATCTTATTATTAATATTATACTAATATCAAGTTGTCATAAAAAGAAAGAAGAACCCATAAGCCCGCAAGATTCGCCCGTATTACCCATCCGAGGATTCTTTATGGGTGTTTTACCAACGCCAGCCGAAGGGCAAAATTTTGAAAGTGTCTATCGTCAGGCTGCGCGATATGCTGAATTTGCACCGGTTTGGGGAAGACCAACACCTTTTTATAATTTAGCATCGGACTTAAAAGGCAGTTGGGGTCAAACTTTTGTTACCAATCTGATTCGGGGTAATGGAATGTTTCCATTAATTCATCTCTCATTTATCGGTACAGGAATGACTTTAGTTTCACCGCCTAATATTCAAAATTCCAGTTTAAGTAATTCCGGATGGCGCAATGCTTATAAGAATGCAGCAATTGAAGTTGTTAAAGCAATTAAACCATTATATATATCATTGGGTAATGAAGTTAATCGCTGGTATGAGGCTTATGATACTACATCCGGCAATCCCAATGGATTTCAGCATTATGTGAGTCTTTATAACAAGATCTACGACACCTTGAAAATTATTTGCCCACAACTGAAAATTTTTTGTACATTTGCTCGAGAAATAGTCCTCTCAATATCGCGAATCCAATCTTAATGTTTTAAGAATGTTAAATCCCCCAAAATTAGATTTATTAGTCTTTACCAGTTATCCCCATGCAGTTCAACCTATTAATCGACCAACCGATATTCCTAATAACTATTAATCAAGAATTGAGAGTATTCTACCGGGCAAACAGTTCGGTTTCAGTGAAATCGCTTGGCCATCGTTGCCGGTTTTTGGTGGAGATTCGGCACAAGCCGAATTTCTTGGTTTAGCCGCAAGACAACTGACACAAAATCAAGGAATGAATTTGAAACTATTTGGTTGGGCCTGGCTTACCGATTTAGACACTAATGACTATATAGGTTTAATTCGAAGAAATGGTACCGAGAAATTGGCGTATGCGGTTTGGAAAAATATATCGATTTTGGGTGACAAATAAATTTTCTAATCCAGGATTTTTCTCAAAGGGACAGATAATTTGCTTAGGAAACTAACATTTTTTTGCCGGCCTAAGATACCTTACATGATAAATACGAAATGATATAAAATCTCCTTTACCAAGTAGCTTTTATAAAGAATTAATAAGGTCTTTATTGAAGATATAAGGAAGAAAACTATAATCGGGACAACATCCAACAAGGCTTAGTAAAGGGGATATATCATATCAGAATTTTGTTCGACAGTGTAAAACTCTACGGCATAAAAACAAGTGCCACATAAAGATTTTTATCTAACCGAAACTTTCTTTTAATATCTTAACTACTTTTTAATGCCTAAACGCACTTTTTAAACATTATAAACAAAGGGGTGATTCAAAAATATTTGTCACGGCAATCAGTGGTATTGATGTCCGAGGTCAAGTAACATTAAAAGAATAAAGGTTCATGTTAGTTTGTAATTGGACGGTCCAAAGACAGATTTTCCGTAAATTTTCATGTAAACAAATGTCTAACTCGGTAGGATTGAAATTTTTAGATTATCAAACTGATGGTCATCAAAACAAAACCACGACCACATACGAAAGTATTTCTGAAGTGTTATTCGGTTTGGGGCTTAAGTTTATAACTTTGTTTTCTTCAATCCCTAATTTTTTTCATCTTGCGATCGAACAACAATCTACAGGTCTTTGAATTATATGTTTTTTTCTTCATAAGACTTTTTGTGTGGTCACAAGAAGGATAATAGATCGATGAAACTTTACAATTTACTTGTTTTGGGAGGATTGCGGAGCGACGGTAATTCTTTTTGCTTTTATTTTCTTATCCTCGGCTTAATCTATATCGATTATAATTAATTTTGACCGATTGTAAGAGGATGTTGACGACGTCTAATTCTTAGGGTAAACTTTAATTGAATTTATCATAACTAATCATAATAAAAGAATAATGTGCGGTTTGAGATATAGCAAATTTATATGATAAACTCAACTCATTCATTCGTGTATGCTAGATAATGGCTTAAATTTTGTTATAATACATTGTTTTGACAAATCGTATGCTTTATCAAAACTAAGTCGATTATATGAAAAATAATATTTTGAAAACAATCGGCCAAAAAGAGGGGGTATCATACTCCTATTTAGAAAAAGGTATTAGGGATGGAACAATAGTTATTCTCTTAAACAAAAAAAGACCTAAGAAGATAAAACCGTTAGCAGTTGGTAAAGGTTTGAGCACAAAAGTAAACTGTAATATTGGAACTTCACCAGAGCGGGTAGACTTAAAATTAGAGTTAGAAAAGTTAAAGGTTGCAATTGAAGTTGGTACAGATACGATCATGGACCTTTCTACAGGGGGCAATCTTCCTGAAATTCGAAAAGCAATAATTGACGCTTCAGAGGTGCCCGTGGGCACAGTCCCGCTTTATGAGGCAAGTTTTTATGCCCAAAGAAAACACAAAAGTTTTGTCGACCTTAAGCCTAAAGATTTTCTCAAAGTAATCGAAAATCATTTGGCTGACGGAGTTGATTTTATTACCGTTCATTGTGGAATTACTCTAAGAAATATGCAGAGTGTTAAGAAAACGGCTCGATTAACCGGTGTGGTTAGTCGCGGTGGTTCAATGATTATTGAATGGATGCGTTATAATCGAAAAGAGAATCCACTTTATGAATATTATGATGAGATATTACAAATTGCCAAGGATTATAATGCCTGTTTAAGTTTAGGTGATGGATTAAGACCCGGTTCGATCTACGATGCAACCGATGAACCACAAATCTTAGAATTATTAGTAATTTCCGAGTTAGTCGCAAGAGCACGGGCTGCAGGCGTAGCAGCAATTGTTGAAGGTCCTGGGCATATTCCGATTAATGAAATTGAAGCCAACATTCGATTGGAAAAATTACTTTGTGATGAAGCACCGTTCTATGTATTAGGACCCCTGGTAACGGATGTTGGTTGTGGTTATGACCATATCACCTCAGCGATTGGCGGTGCTTTAGCAAGTTATTACGGCGCCGATTTTCTCTGTTATGTGACGCCATCAGAACATCTGGGATTACCAGCGGTTGAAGATGTTCGACAAGGTGTAATTGCATCCCGTATTGCCGCTCATGCAGGAGATGTTGCCCGCGGTAAAAAAGGTGCGCGTAATTGGGATGATAAAATCTCTCGAGCCCGGGCCAAATTGGACTGGCAGAAAATGATTGCGCTCTCAATTGATCCCCAACACGCGCAGAAAATATACAATGCCTATCCCTTGAAGACCAAAGGCACTTGTACAATGTGTGGTGAATTTTGTGCGCTTAAGAAAAGTAAAGAATGGCTACTTAAGAAAAAATAGAAGATGGCTTGAGCCAATTAGAAAAAAGACAAAATTTGTTTGCTTGTTATGGGTGCGTATGTCAAGATCTTGTGAGGATTTCACTTTGAAGTTCTTCGTTCTGCCGAATCGAATTAACTTAGTATGACAAAAAGGAATTAATCGAATATGTTTGCCTTTAGTCTAATTATCCACCCTCAAATTCTTTGTCTGCATCCTTAAACATCATGAAACTCTATGTTTGTCTTGATAGGCAATTGCAACAGCAGATGATACAATCGGCTTAATATCATTAGCATTATAAAAAGATACAATTAAATTTTTGTAATATAGAAAAAAAGATGAAAGGGAAAGTTATTATTAAAAAAAGCAAGGATAAAAAATATACTCTATTTACTCCCGGACCTACCGAGGTTCCGGATTTTATTCTAAATCAATTAAATCGACCGTTAGTTTATCATCGAGAAGCGAGTTTTAGCAGTTTGTTTGAAGCCACGATTCAAGAACTAAAAAAAATCTTTTTGACCAAAGGCAGAATATTTATTTTTACCGCTTCAGGAACAGGAGCTATGGAAGCCGCAGTTTGTAATTTGATTTCTCGAAATGATAAAGCATTAGTCGTCTCTTGTGGAAAGTTTGGTGAACGGTGGCGTGAGCTCTTAATCCGCTACGGAGCTTATATGAGAACATTAACTGCACCTTATGGCGACGTAGTTCTGCCGGAGGATTTGGAACGAAGGTTGAGATCCGATGACTCAGTAAAATTCGTTTTTACTACGCTAACCGAAACCTCTACTGGCGCATTGTCCGATATAAAATCGTATGGTGAAATTTGTCATAGATTAAATCGATTACTAATCGTTGATGCGATTGCCGGTCTGGGAGCTGATAAGTTTAAGATGGATGAGTACCGAGTTTCGGTTGCGGTTGGCGCTTCGCAAAAAGCATTGGCATCTCCGCCGGGCTTGGGATTTTTAGCCTGTAATGAAGATGCTTGGACAATTATTAAAGCCTCGCGTTCACCGCGGTATTATTTTGATTTATTACTTTATGAACGATTTTGCCAACAAAATCAGACGCCCTGGACACCAGCAATTTCTCTTTTCTATGGTTTGTATCAAAGTCTAAAATCAATTAATCAAAAAGGAATAAAATATTTTTGGGAAAATCATCGAATGATTGCAGAGTATTGTCGAAATGAAATCAAGAAAATGGGTTTGGAAATCTTTCCGAAAAATCCTTCTAATGGTTTAACCGTAATTAAACTACCAGAAAATGTTGATGGCACCAAAATTGTTGATTATATTAAGAAAAAGCATCGATTGTTGTTTTCAAATGGTCAAGCCGAACTTCGCGGCAAAATTATTCGTATTGGTCATATGGGGTATATCAAAAAAACTATGATAAATCAAGCGCTGAAAGCTTTTAAGTCCGGCTATCATAAAATTGTAAAATAGTTAACATTATCTAAATTAGGAACTTAGCCACCTAATTGAGCTTCATATGAGAATAGGTTTTTTTCAGTTTGCCCCGATATTCGGAGATAAAAAAGCCAATCTTGAAAAGATAAAGAAAGCCTTAGCGAAAACTTCTGGGGATTTAATCGTCTTGCCGGAATTATGTAATACCGGCTATAGTTTCCAAACGCGACAAGAACTTTGGGATTTAGCTGAACCGATTCCGACGGGTGAAACAACTAAACTGTTTTTAGAGACAGCAAAAGAAAAGAAAATATTTATTGTTGCTGGATTAGCTGAACGGGTAGGCAATTGTGTTTACAACTCAGCGATTTTTGTAAGTCCGAAAAACGAAATCGAAGTTTACCGAAAAGGACATCTCTTCTTTGAAGAAAAGTTAATATTTACGCCAGGAAATACTAAATACGATGTTTACGATTGTAAAAGAGTCAAAATCGGAATCATTATCTGTTTTGATTATATGTTTCCGGAAGCTACAAGAAGTTTAGCCCTAAAAGGAGCGCAAATAATTTGTCATCCGGCCAACTTAATTTTACCTTATGGTGAACGAGTAACTATAGTGCGAGCAATTGAAAATCGGGTTTTTTTTATAATGGCGAATCGGTCAGGTAAGGAAATTCGTGGGCAAAAAAGCTTAAAGTTTATTGGTCGGAGTCAAATAATTAGTCCTAAAGGCGAAATTTTAGTTAAAGCCAAGACCAATGAAGAGACAATTAAAATTGTGGATATTGACCCGAATGAGGCATTAGATAAATACGTTACTTCTCATAATCACATTATCTTAGACCGAAGACCCAACCTTTATGCGCTTAAATAAGCACAAAATCAAATTGCGATAATGGGTTGCGATGTTTAGTAAATTCATAATTACTCAGTCAAAGAGAACAGTTCTCTCTGCTTAAGGTGCTATTTTGCACTATAAAAATATCTGTTTGGTTTACTAGATTTACAACTCGAATAATATTTTCTGAGCTTTCAATTT
>FMJZ01016403.1_pt1 | contig 17559 bp, 13 predicted proteins | sample 1987881 | NCBI WGS metagenome assembly FMJZ01 (sample SAMEA4378227, study PRJEB15110) | soil metagenome | biome: soil; feature: Field; material: Soil | place: India | collected 2015-03-11 | depth 0 m
AGATTTGGCGCCCTGACGATTTCCCCACCAAAGGCAGCGCCTATTGATTGGTGCCCAAGACATACGCCTAAAATGGGTATCTTTCCCGCAAAGTGCCTTATAACTTCAATAGATATACCAGCTTCTTTTGGTGTGCATGGACCTGGAGAAATAACAATCCTTTCAGGAGATAGTCTTTCAATTTGCTCAATAGTTATTTTATCATTTCTGAATACCTTTACTTCCTCTCCAATTTCTCCTAAATATTGAACAAGATTATATGTAAAGGAGTCATAATTGTCTATTACTAACAGCATATCTTCTCCAAAATTTACTTTTATTAAATAATAGATTTCATGCTTTTTCCCAATGCAATAGCCTTCATCATTGCCATTGCCTTATTAACCGTCTCTTTATATTCATTCTCAGGCACAGAATCGGCGACTATTCCAGCACCTGCCTGAACATAAACCTTTTGATCCTTAATCAAGAGGGTTCTTATTGTAATACAGGTATCCATATTCCCAGAATAGCTAAAATATCCCACAGCCCCTCCATAGGCCCCACGTAGTGTAGGTTCAAGCTCTTCTATAATCTCCATTGCCCTTACCTTTGGAGCACCTGTAACTGTGCCTGCTGGAAAGCAGGCCCTCAATAGGTCAAAGGCGTCAAGTCCTTTTTTTAAAATCCCTTCTATATTTGAAACAAGATGCATTACATGACTGTATCTTTCTACTGTCATTAATTCAGTTACCTTAACAGAACCAATCTCTGATACCCTTCCTATATCATTTCTGCCAAGGTCAACAAGCATTATATGTTCTGCAATCTCTTTGGGATCTTTTTTTAAATCCTCCTCAAGGTATTTATCATCCTCTTCTGTTTTACCCCTTCTTCTTGTTCCAGCAATAGGTCTTAATGTAATCTTGTCTCCTTCGAGCCTTACAAGTATTTCTGGTGACGAGCCTACAATCTGAGCGTCACCTATATCAAGATAATACATATATGGTGATGGATTGATAATTCTCAAGGAGCGATATATATCAAAGGGATTACAGTCTGTTTCTGTCTCAAATCTCTGCGAAAGAACGACCTGTACAATATCTCCAGACATGATATATTCTTTTGCATGTAAAACAGCATTTATAAAGCCATCTTTGCTGAAATTGGAATTAAATTTGTATGTTATTTCCGGCTGTGATAGTTCTGATATATAGTTAATGGAAGATTTTGGATTCATCAATTCATTTATTACAGTATTTATTTTATTGACAGCCTCTTCATAGTCATTTTTAATATCCCTCTTATCTGTATATACATTTGAAACGATCTTTATTGTCTGTTTGAGATTATCAAAAATAAGGATAATATCGGCAAGCATAAGGAAAATGTCAGGCATATCTATTTTTGGTTTAATCGTATCAGGGACTCTCTCAAAGGACTTAACAATATCATAGCCGAGATAGCCTACAAAACCTCCTGAAAACCTTGGAAGTTCTGGCATCTCTACTGGTTTAAACTGGGACATTATCTTTTTAATCTCAACAAGAGGGTCATCTGACTCTATAACAGTAATTTTATTATCTCTGTGTATCTCCATCTTCCTAAGATTGGATTTAATAATTATTGAAGGATGAATCCCTAAAAAGGAATACCTTGCCCATTTTTCTCCACCGACAACACTTTCTAATAAAAATGAGGGGCTTTTATTGAGCTTTATAAATGCGCTAACAGGCGTCTCTATATCTCCTGCTATTTCTTTATAAACAGGTATTACATTGCCCTTTTCAGATAGGTATTGAAATTCATTAAATGAGATATTCATTTTTCTATTTTAATGTATTCAAATGATTTTGGCAATTATGTGTATAAGTTAAGGAATGATAATTATGCTAATTGAAATTACCGGATAAGGCCCTTTTAATATCTTTTGGATCAACATCTTTAATTTTTACCTTTCCGATATTTTCTGGAAGGATAAAATTTATCTTTCCTGCAAGTGCCTTTTTATCCATCTCCATGTGGGAGATTATTTTATCAAGATTAAGATCATTAGGTAATTCTGAAGGTAGTCCATAATAATCAATTAGATTCTTAATTTCAGATACCTTGTCTTTATCCAACAAACCCATAATCTCTGCGAGTCTTGCCTCAATGTGCATACCAATAGCTATAGCCTCTCCGTGGAGAAACCTTGAGTACTTTGTTTCTGTCTCTATAGCATGACCTATCGTGTGACCATAATTTAAAATTGCCCTGAGTCCAGCCTCTCTTTCATCAAGAGAGACCACCTCTGCCTTAATCTCGCAGGATCTGTGGATTATATGGGCTATTACATCGGGATTGAGGGATAGGACATCATATCTGTTTTTCTTTAAATAAGAGAAGAGATTCTCATCCCATATAATACCATATTTTATGGACTCTGAGATACCGCTCAGTAATTCTCTTTTTGGTAATGTCTTTAGTGTATCGATATCTATCCAAACGAGTTTTGGCTGATAAAATGTGCCTATCATATTTTTGCCAAGATAATGATTAACTCCTGTCTTTCCGCCAACTGAGCTATCTACTTGTGCAAGAAATGTAGTTGGAACCTGAATAAAATCTATCCCCCTCATGTATATTGAGGCGCTAAATCCGGTTATATCACCTATTACTCCACCTCCTAAGGCAATTAGACAGGAGCGCCTGTCAAACTTATTTTTTAATAATTCTGTAAGGATATGGTATGTCCAGAAATAATCCTTGTATTGTTCTCCGTCTGGAATAAGGATTTCTATATTCTCAAAGCCTTCCCTTTTTAGGGAATCCTTTATAGTCTTGCCATATAAATTATATACAGTTGGATTACTTATAACAGCAATCTTGCTAAATCCATATGACCTTATTTTTTCACCTATCATATATAGGATATTTGTAGCAATTATAATTTCATAAGATCTTTCACCAAGCTCAACTTTTACTTTCTTCATTAATATCTCCCTTTTCAGTATTATCTAAGTGAAACCTCTGCTCAGATGATTGCTTCATAATCCATATAGTGCCAAAATCCCTATCCTGATATGCCCTTACAAGTCCGAGCCTTAAAATCTCAAGGAGGGCTAAAAAAGTGACTATTATCTGGAGCTTTGTCTTATCCTCTTTAAATAGGTCCTCAAATTTAGTGATATGTTCATATTCCATTTTGTCAAGAATCATGGCTATACGGTCTTTTACTGTCAATGTCTCCCTTACTATTTTAATAATCTCTTGAGGCGCCTTGCTGAGTATCTTTTTCAATGCCCCTATGAGGTCGAAAAGGTTTATATCAAAAAGATGTAGATCGGGATCTAAAGTAACTTTATTATCAGTTGAAGGTCTCGAAAATGCATTAAGCCATATATTCTCTCTCTCTCTAAATACTGCTGATGCCTCTTTATATGCCTGATACTCAAGTAACCTCTGGACAAGTTCAGCCCTTGGGTCCTCTTGTTCTTCGTGAGATATGGTCTCATCCTGGGGAAGGAGCATTCGGGACTTTATATATATAAGGGTAGCAGCCATTACAAGAAACTCTGAAGCTATGTCAAGATTAAGTTCCTTCATAAGTTCAATATATTCAAGGTATTGTTTAGTTATAACTGAAATAGGTATATCATAGATGTCTATTTTATTCTGCTTTATAAGATGAAGCAAGAGGTCAAGGGGACCCTCAAAGGCAGGGACCTTTATGCTATATGGATTTGTAGATGGAGATATAGCCATTATCAAGGTATGACTTTATTGAGAGGGTATTCAACAAAACCTGATGCCCCTGCATTTTTAAGTTTTGGCAAAAGATCACGTACTTTTTTTTCATCAATAATCACCTCTACGGCATACCATCCTTTATCAGATAAAGGAGATACAGTTGGAGAGTGGAGGGCTGAAAGAAGGCTTAGTACCTTTTTAAAGGATTTCTCAGGCACATTCATCTTTAAACCCACCTTCTCCTCTGCAGCCAGTGCGCCCTTTAAAAGCATGGCAATATTTTCCATCTTCTGCCTTTTCCATTTATTTTGCCATGCCTTTTTATTTGCAATGAATCTTGTTGTTGATTCGATGATGGTATCTACAATCCTGAGATTATTAGCCCTTAAAGAAGCCCCTGTCTCTGTAAGTTCAACTATTGCATCAGCCAGATGGGGAGGTTTTACCTCTGTAGCTCCCCATGAAAAATCAACCTCTGCCTTTATTCCCTTTGATTTAAGATACCTTTTTGTAAAACCTACAAGTTCTGTAGCAATACGTTTTCCCTCGAGGTCCTTCACAGTCTTAATTTTTGAATCCATGGGAACAGCAATGACCCATTTGACAGGGCTGAATCCGCCTTTCCCGTAAATTAACTCAGCTACCTCATGTACATCTGCATTTTGCTCAAGAACCCAATCATAGCCAGTAAGCCCGCAATCAAGATGACCATCGGCTACATACCTTGCCATCTCTTGAGCCCTTATAAGCATTGATTCTATCTCAGGGTCATCAAATATTGGATAATAAGAACGGGGGGATACTGTTATGTGATAACCAGCCTTTCTGAAAAGTTTTAAAGTTGCCTCTTGAAGACTGCCCTTTGGAAGACCTATTTTTAGTTTATTATTCATACTCTCCCTTTCCATTAGAATTATTTATTAAGATATAGTTAACTTAGTATCTTAAGATTTTGTAAAATGCTGTGTCAATGACCAAATCCCTAAAGAAACATTTGTATAGTCAAGCCAGATGTGGCTAAAACATAGAGATTCGGCACTTGAAATAAAATTATTTTGTTTCTCTCATCTCAATGCTTAAATTCTTACCCTTTTGAGTAAAGCTGAATTGCTTACGACAGATAGTGAGCTTAGAGCCATTGCTGCAGCTGCTATTATGGGATTAAGGAGTCCAAAAGCAGCAATAGGTATACCAATGCTGTTATATATAAATGCCCAGAATAGATTCTGCCTAATCTTTTTCATTGTTAATTTGCTAAGTTTTATCCCTTTTATAACATCTCTCAAGTCATCCCTTACAAGTATAATACCCCCTGTCTCTTTTGCTATATCGGAGCCACTTCCTATTGCTATTCCAATGTCTGCCTGTGCAAGTGCAGGAGAGTCGTTTATCCCATCTCCAACCATAGCAACTGTATTCCCTTCGCCTTGCAATTTTTTTATAACCATTGCCTTATCACCTGGAAGAACATTTGATATAATCCTTTCAATGCCTAATCTTGAACCTATTGCCTTTGCTGTCCTTTCATTATCCCCAGTGAGCATAATAACATCTATCCCCTCATCCTTTAATCCCTTGACAACATCTCCTGCATGTTCTTTTAATGTATCTGAGACAGCGATAAAACCTACGAGCCTTTTATCTTCAGCAATTATCATTACTGTATTCCCTTTTCCCTCAAGTCCATTTATTATTTCCTCTTTTTCTTCTAAATTTATTCCTTCCTCTTTCATAAGTTTTCTATTGCCAACGAGTATCTCTTTCCCATTTGATATAGCTTTAACTCCCTGTCCAGGAATTGCCTCAAATTTATCCGCATCAGTTATCTCAATACCCATCATCCTTGCCTTTTTAATAATTGCATCAGCAAGTGGGTGTTCTGATCCTTTTTCTGCAATAGCAGCAAGCCTCAATACTTCTTCATCCCTAAAACCTGAAACAGTTACTATCTCTGTAACTTCGGGCTCTCCCCTTGTAAGGGTCCCTGTCTTATCAAAGACAACAATATTTAATTTCTGTGCCCTTTCAAGATATTCAGCACCCCTGATCAAAATACCCAACTCAGCTCCCTTACCAACTCCTACCATTAATGCAGCTGGTGTGGCTATCCCAAGCGCACAGGGACAGGCTATAATAAGGACAGCAACAAAGGATAAAAGTGCATTTGTGTGATTACCAGAGATAGTCCATAAGGCTGCAGATAAGAAGGCAACACCTATAACTAGAGGAACAAAATATGATGCTACCTTGTCAGCTATTCTTTGAATATTTGAGGAAGATGCCTGAGCCTCTTCAACCATTTTTATGATCTGGTTTAATGTTGTATCAGAACCAACCCTTGTTGCCCTGAATTTGAAAGATCCCATTTTGTTTATTGTTCCACCTATTACCTCATCTCCTGTTTTCTTCTCAACAGGAATACCCTCTCCTGTAATCATCTTCTCATCTACTGACGAATGTCCTTCTATTACTATACCGTCAGCAGGTATCTTTTCCCCTGGTCTTACAACAACTATATCACCAATCATAACCATATCAGCAGGTATTTCTATCTCTTCCGATCCCTCTCTGATTACCCTTGCTATTTGAGGTCTTAGGTCAAGGAGTTTTCTAATTGCTGCAGAACTCCTTTTCTTTATAATCTCTTCCATATATTTACCAAGAAGGACAAATGCGATTATAATTGCAGAGACCTCAAAATAAACATTTTTCTCTTCAACAGGCAGTACCCCTGGAAAGAATACAACAAAGGTACTATAGATATAAGCAGTTGATGTGCCGAGTGCTATGAGCAAATCCATATTAGCAGTCCGATTTTTTATAGCATGCCATGCGCCGATAAAAAAACCCTTTCCACCAAAGATCATGATTGGTGTTGTTAAGATAAAGAGCCATACGCCCCATGTGAAAAAGGGAAGCCATGGAATAGGCACCCATGTAAGAATTGTTGCTCCTCCAGCAAGGCCTAAAAATATGGCAGCCCTGAAAATGGCAATAGCAAGAACACCTGTAAGTGCTATTGTTACCCTTTTCTTCATTGCTTTTAATTCTTCTTCGGGGGCTTCAAATGTCCTAGCACAATCCTCAGCACAGAAATAGTAGGTTCTTCCCCCTATCTCTCTTTTAATTGAACGGTCTTTTGGAACTACCATTCCACAAACAGGGTCTTTTGCCATTTCAGCAATTGCCTTTAAGGTCTCGGCCATCATTGTTTTTGAACTTGGCATTTTCTGCATCATTAGGGGAATTCCCTTTTTACTAATAAATGACTCGGGATTTTTATCAAATGTCTCTTTGCAGTGTTTTGCACAAAAATAATATGTAGTTCCTTTGTAAACAGATGTTGCAACTGCCTTTTTGTCTTCGATAACCATTTTGCAGACAGGATCTGTAACCTTCATTTATTAACTCCTTATTGATTATATTTGGATAAAACCTCTCTTATCTTTATCAAAAGTTCATTTGGAAAAATTGGTTTAGAAATAAAATTCAGACCAGTCTCAGAGATTTGCTTTTTATGAATGATCTCCTCAGCGTATCCACTTATAAAAAGTGCTTTGATGTCAGGATTAATCTTTTTTATCTCTTCATATGCCTCTATGCCATTTTTTTTGGGCAATATCACATCAAATAAGATCATATCTATCTTATTCTTATTTTCTTTAAAAAGCTTAACTGCCTCATCTCCATCATGTGCCTCTATTAACTTATACCCATATTCTTCCAGAACATCTTTTATAAGTTTTCTGATAGTATCATCATCCTCAGCAAAAAGTATTAATTCTGTCCCAAATTTTGGCAAGGGAATCTCTTTTTCTGCCTTTTCTTTAATTTCAGCACTAATAAGGGGAAGGTATATCCTAAAGGTTGTTCCTTCTCCCTTTTCACTATATACCTTGATATTTCCGCCATGTTGTTTAATTATTCCATATACTATTGGAAGTCCTAATCCTGTCCCTTTTCCTATCTCTTTAGTTGTGTAGAATGGCTCAAAGATTCTCTGTATTGTCTTTTCATCCATTCCAATACCTGTATCTGTTACAGAGATACAGGCATGAGGTCCAGCCCTGTCAAAGATTTTGCTTTTAACATATTCCTCATCTATATTAACGATATCGGTCTTAATAACCAAAAGACCTCCTTCAGGCATTGCGTCACTGGCATTTGTTACGAGATTCATTAAGGCCTGTTCAATTTGTCCTTTATCGGCCATAACATTTAATTTATTATCTGATAATAGAAATTTAAGTTCAATGTTCTCTTTTATTATTTTTGAAATAAACTTCTCCATTCCTCTCACTATTTCATTTAGATCTACTGGTTGGAGATTTATAACCTGTTTCCTGCTAAAGGCAAGGAGGCTTTTTGTAAGATTTGCTGCCCTTTCTGAAGATAAAAGTATCTCATGAACATAATCCCTCATTTTTTCATCTAATAGCTTATTTTGCAATAGATTGCCATAGCCTATTATTGCTGTAAGTATATTATTAAAGTCATGGGCAACCCCTGCTGCCAATTGTCCTATTACTTCCATCTTTTGGGAATGCCTCAACTGCTCCTCAAGGGATCTCTCTTTTGTTACATCCTTGATTATAGATACAAATTTTTTTACATCTCCATTTATATCCTTTACAGGTACCAAAGATATATGTACATAATAATCTGTGCCATCTTTTCTTTTGTTCCTTAATGTACCAAACCATAAATTGCCATTGCTAATGCTTTTATTCATTTCATCAGCATGAACCCAAGGGTGAATCCATGTAATAAGATTTTTGCCAAGCAACTCTTCTTCTAAATAGCCTGTTATCCTTTCTATAGCTGGGTTAACATACTCAATTAATCCATGCCTGTCCATAATGATTACACCCTCACCTGATTCCTCAATTGCCATTGTTATTAAATGCTCGCTCTCACTAAGTTTTTTTATAGTCAATGTTTCAGCAACAACTATAGCTATAGTATTTATAAACTCCATTTCAGTCTTGCTTAATACATATCCTTCCTCAAGGTAAAGATTAATTACTCCTAATACCTTATCCATATGTTTTATAGGAACGCAGTAATGTCCGTGGGGAGGCATCCCTTCCCATCTATTTTCGTGATAATCATCACAAGATGGTTTATATATACTTTCTCCCCTTTGAACTGCCTTACCACATAGGCATACACCTATAGGTACATCAGAGCAAATCCTTAATTGTGATTCTGGGAAGTTTTTCTCTGCCACCAGAACAAGCCTTTCACCACTTACAAGAGAAATCCCTGCCTTTATTTGAATATTAAGCCATTTTACAGAGAGAATAATATCTATTACCTTTTTAAGGAATAAATTAATGTCTTCTATCTTCTGAGAGGCCATTAGTATCTCAGATAGTGCATACTGCATTCCATATCTTTCTGAAAGCGCCTCAGCGCTTTTACGAAGCTCATCCAGCATCTGATATGTAAATAAAGTGAGATAGCCTAATTCATCAGTACTTTTATAAATAGTTATATTATCCTTCTTTCCTTCTCTTACAGCTTTTATCTCATTGCTCATAAAAAATATTGGCATCAGGAAGAGCCTGTAAAACCCAAAAAACAGAATAAATATTCCTATACCTGTTGTTGCAAAGATAGCAAGTTGAAGATTTGCCCTACGGAAAATTTCCTTATCCATCCTTTCTTTAAAGGTTTGTCTGAATTTAAATAGAGAGTCTTCTATTTTTAATATCTCATTGTCAATCTGTATTGATATAGCCTCTGGAATATCTTGATTAGATTGAAGACCCTCAAGAAGACCACCTATTTGTATAAAAGATAGTGTTAATGATTTAATGTGATAAGATTCCTCTATTGTAAGTAAATCTTTATCTAAAGTCTTTATATCATTAACTATCTCCTTTATAACTTCTTTAGCGGCTTCAATATCAAGAGGTTTTGATTTTAATAATCTTATTAGTCTTGCCTCTGCCTGTAATGCCTTTCCAGTTATAAAGAGATTTGTGGTCATAGAATTATGCAGGGCATTATATTCAAAGAATAATCTTATAGAAATGATAAGGATTATTATTAAAAGAACAGAAATGATTAAAGCTTTGGTTTTTATTTTCATTTAATTGCCTTATATTGAAGAGTTAATATTGCAGTGATTGTTATAGCAACCACAATAGTAGATGCTAATATATTGTTTTTCTTGAAGAAAGGCATATTAAATTATATCATATTGATTAATATGACAAAATAAGATGACAAAAAGATAGATTAGCAAAAATGGAGTTTTTTGGGACCTTTGCTAAAGGCAATTGTTTTTGCATGGGCAAAATATATTCCCCTTTGCCTTTTCAAAGGATTCTCTGCCTTCTTTAAAGGAAAGATAGGCTATACCAATCGCACCTAAGGAATCCATTCCACCTATTTTAGTGACCTCATATCCCAGGCTGGACAGTAATAGGATAAGAGATAGATACATACAGACCTTAGTGCAATTAGCATCAGCCAGTATTGCCTTAGAATTAAGCTTTTTGCCTATCTTTATCTTATAATGAATAAGTATTCCCATTAGGGTGATTGAAATAGTTGCAATTACTATTCCCCATAGGGTAGTTTCAGGTGTATGTCCCTGATAGAGATTTAATAAAGAGGTAATTATCAATCCTGAGGAGAGTATATAAAAGGCTGTGCCTGTAATTTTCAGTGCCTGTCTTTCAAATCTATCAGGATTATCACTATTGTTTTTTCTTAATCTTTGAATCATATGCCATATCCCTACACCAGAAACTACCTCAACAAATGAATCAACCCCAAAACCGAAGAGTGCGATAGTTTCATCTTCAATACCAAAATAGATAGAAACAATACCTTCAATTATATTGTAAAAAATTGTTATAAGGGCTAATAGAGAGGCCCATTTATAAAGGATTGTATATTTCTCAGAAATATTAACAGAAAGTGTCTGCATTTATATTATTCTAACAGTTCCTTTTATTATTTTTCTTTGCATCACAGATATCTGAATCGCATCCTGAACAAAGCCCCTTTTTCTTCCATAAAGATCGGTATAAGAGATATACTACCCCTCCGATAATTACAATCATCAATACTATATCTACTAAACCCATTTAGACCTCCGTAATTTGTGTCGGTGTTAGTCTTCAGTATGGAGTTAAAAATTACCCTACTAATATTTTTTTAAATAACTGACAACGCTCACTGTCACTGACACTTTATTTCTTATTCTAATCCCAACAATCTTCCACCTTGATAAATCAAGAATGCCACTATCCATGCAAGGGACATTTGATAAATAAAGGCTATACCAAACCATTTCCATGTGCCAAACTCATGCCTCATTGCTATAGCAACAACAAAACAGGGCATATAAATAAGCACAAAGGATATGAATGCATAAGCAGAAAGAGGGGTAAACTCTTTTTTTATCATATCTCTAATTCCTTCTCGGGTGTTGTCTTCTTCAACAGAAATGCTGGTTATGCCGAATGCAGAAAAAACATTATTAATAGCTTTAAAAGAAGCCTCAATAAAGGATTTTCCAATTTCTTTTAGATCATTAGTAAAAGAAGGGATCTCTTTATCTTTATCTTTATTCTTATCCAGAGTTTCCTGAGTTATTAATATTTCATTTACTCTTTGAGCATAAATTTCCCCCATTGTTCCCACAATTGTCTCTTTTGCTATTATTCCTGTAATAAGAGATGATGCTGCCTCCCACTTGCCAAAGCCAATTGGTTTGAGAGCTGGAGCTATTATCTGTCCTATTTTTCCTAAATAGGAGTCTTTTTTGTTCTCAACACCCCATGGGAGATTTAAAAGAAACCATACAATAATAGAGACAGCAAGGATATATGTACCTGCCTTTATGAGAAAGTGCTTGCCCTTTTCCCATGTATGGATTATCAAACTTCTAAATGATGGCATTCGGTAAGGAGGCAGTTCCATTATAAACATTGGCGCTTCTCCTTTAAAAAGGGTTTTTTTGAAAATTATTCCCATAATAACTGCAAGTGTTATTCCCATTACATATAATGACCATAAAACTAGACCTGCATTATGAGTGAAAAAAACCCCAATAAAAAGCACATATACAGGAAGCCTCGCACTACAAGACATAAGGGGAATAAGCAGTGCTGTAAGCACCTTGTCCCTTTGATTTTCCAATGTTCTTGTTGCGTATATACCTGGCACATTGCATCCAAAACCTAAAAGCATTGGTATGAATGACTTTCCGTGAAGCCCAATGCTATGCATCAGTCTATCCATTATAAAAGCGGCTCTTGCCATATAACCACTTCCTTCAAGGAAGGTAATAATAAACATCATAGCAAATATAACAGGTACAAAAATGAAAACAAAACCAACACCAGCAACAATACCATCAGTTACGAGGGAAATAGCCCATTGAGGGGTTTTAATAAGACCAAGTACTACTACTGCCCACCTCTTTAATGGGCCTGCTGTTACCTCATCAATCCAATCAACAAAAGGTGTTGAAAGATCAAATGTAAGCTTAAATACAAGCCACATGGAGAGAAAAAATATAGGAATTCCCAAAAATCTATTTAGGGCTATGTTATCAATCTTTTGGGTTAACTCCCTTTTTCTTATAGCCTGTTTTTTTAATACCTCCCTTGTCAAACCAGCAGCCTGCGCATATCTCGCATCTACCATTATTGACTCAATATCAGAGTCATGGGCCTCAATTAAATGTTTTATAGACTCCTTGATAAGTGGGTTATCTTTATCAATACCAATCTTTTTATATATATATTTATCCTGTTCCATGAGTTTGTATGCAAGCCATCTTAAAGGGTATTCTTCAGCAAGTTGGGGATAGAATTTTTTAATAGCTTTCTCAACATTTGATACAGCAGATTCAATATCATTATTGTAATGTAGGATTTTTGGTTTATAAAAAGATGAATTTTTAGAGATATCAATAACTGCATTCAATAGACTATCTAATCCCATTTTCTTTGTAGCAACAGTTGGAACTACCTTAACTCTAAGCATATCCTCTATTTTCCTTATATCAATCCTATAACCCATCTCCTCAGCCTCGTCATACATATTTAGGGCTATAACAATGGGTATCTCAAGCTCTAAAAGTTGAAGGGTCAGATAGAGATTTCTCTCAAGATTTGTGGAATCTACTACATTTATAATAAGATCTGGTTTTTCATGAACAAGATAATCCCTGGATATAATCTCTTCTTGTGTATATGGGCTCAGGCTGTAAATGCCAGGAAGATCTACTAATTTTATTTTAGTTCCTTTATACTCAAATAGGGCCTCTTTTTTCTCAACTGTAACACCTGGCCAATTACCTACATGAAGTCTTGTTCCAGCGATGGCGTTTATCAGTGTTGACTTACCCGAGTTAGGATTGCCTGCAACTGCTACAGTAATTACATCACTGTTTTCCTTTATAGTAGAGAGGGATAAAGATGAATCATCTATATTCTTATTTCTCATTTCACCACCTCAATCTCAATCAATTCTGCCTCTTTTTTTCTTAGAGATAGACTGTAATTTTTGATTCTAAATTGTATAGGATCACCAAGGGGAGCTAATTTCTCTACTAATACTTCCTCTCCTACCAGTACCCCCATATCCATGAGTCTTCTTTTCATCGGCCCAGTAGTCCTGATTTTTATTATCCTTCCTCTATCCCCAGGTTTAAGCATTGCTAAATTCATACTGACTCCTTTTGTGATATACTTTAAATATGAATAGAGACAGGAGAAAAGTTGTTGCCAATATATTTGCGGATGCAGCTAAATATACATTAACTGCCGGTATAATCGGCAGTATTTTAGCAGGCAATTTTACTGTCTCTATCGGGCTTTCAATCGGGTTAACATTTTTAGGCTTCGGCATCATTGCGTATTTTGTGACGCCGACAGATAAGGAGGAATAGCCATGGAAGGACTTTATGTTATGCTCGGCATAGCCGTATTGACAGGAATCGGTTTTGCTGTTTATTTTGCGATACAGGACAGAAAAAAACACAGTCATTGACATATTCATCACCCTATCCTCCTCACCATTATTTTCATTGCCATACCACGGCCGATCGCAATCCTCGACTCATCCACTTTTAGAAGAATAGAGCCGCGTCCTTCATTATTCAGCATCTCAACCACCTTGCCGACGCGAAGTCCCATATCTTCTGCATGGCAAAGCTCGTTTTTGCTTTTCCCGTTGCAATAACCTCTTTGTGTTTTCATCTCCACAATCTCTGCCTTTTCACCTTTTGATAAAAGCCCAAGCGGCGCCATATAATTGCCTCCTAAAATCTCCACGCTATTCCTGCAAGGAATGTTAAATCTGTTTCAGGCTTGTTAAGCCCTGCCTTTATGCCAACATCAATGTCAAAATTTTCTGTAATGGAATAAATCAAACCGCCGAGGATAAAGGCAGGGTGGGTATTCGATGTCTTATCAGGATTCCTCTCCGCTCCGATATTTGCCACTACCTTAAGGTCTTTGACAACCTCTGTCTCGCCAGCAAGAGAAACATGCCATATATCATTTCTTTCATCCAGTTTGTTTTCATTTCTTACATATCCAAGATTAAGATGCAATACAACAGGTTCAATCTCTTTTGTTGTTATAAGAAACAAGCTGTAAGTAGCCCTTCCCTGACCAAGACCTTTGTCATCATCCCCTGTTGGCAAAGTAATGCCCGGCTTAAGGGCAAGACTTAATCCATCCTTTTCATAGAATCTCCATTTAATCTCAAGAGACATATCAGATATTCCATCTTCTTTAGAAGTTACTTCCCCATCTTCCTTGACCTTAAACCATTGATATGGCATGCCAAAAACAATATCTACATTGTCTGTTATGCCATAAGAAAGAATTGTTGCCACTTCGCCGCCTGTCTCTTTTGTTGCAATTCCATCCACAGTCTCTTTGTCATAGGCAAACTCGCTGTTTACCTCAATCTGAAACTTTCCCTTTCCCTGTGTGCCTGTGTCATCCGTGATTAATGGATGGGCAGCGTAAGAGACAGTGAATAGTGAAAAGGAAATAGTTAACACCAAAACAAACAAAAAGACCTTAATCCCTAAACCTTTAAATCTTGAACCTTTAATCCTCATATCATCCTCCTTTTAGATTAAAACTCTTTCTCAACTATTACAGCAAAAAAATTCAATTCATTCAAGCGATCCCCTTTATCATTCACCCCATTTCGGAAAAACGATTATATGATTGGGGTCAACAGAGATTTTTACATTACTTCCAACAGCAAACATATTTGTTGATGGTTTTATTGAATGGATACTCATTCCGCTACCTAATCTAATTTTATAAAGAACCTCTGCTCCTAAGAACTGGACATCTATAATGGTTGCTTCTCCATCCTCTGAAATAATAAAATCCACATCATCGGGCCTTATCATTAAATCAACCTCATCTTCTTTGCATAAGATGTTATTACTGCATCTGAATTTGCCAATATCTGAAATAACCATGTTGCCCTGAATCCTGCCGCTAACAAAATCAGCCCTTCCCACAAAATTAGCAACAAAGCGGGTTTTTGGTTTATGGTATATATCCTCAGGTGTTCCAACCTGCTCAAGCCTTCCTTGATTAAGCACTCCTACCCTATCAGAAAGTGAGAATGCCTCTTCCTGATCATGGGTTACAAGTATTGTTGTAATGCCCTTTCCTTTTAATATCCTTTTTGTATCCTGCCTTAACTCTACCCTCAGGTCTGCATCAAGATTAGAGAATGGCTCATCAAGAAGCATAAACTTTGGAAATGGAGCCAATGCCCGTGCAAGCGCTACCCTCTGCTGCTGTCCTCCAGAGAGTTCATGGGGATATTTTTTCCCCTCTTTAGCCAATCCCACCAGTTCTAACATCTCCATTACCCTTTGAGAAATCTCCTGTTTAGGGCATCCCTTTATTCCAAATGCTACATTTTTAAAGACTGTCATGTGCGGGAAAAGGGCATAATCCTGAAATACGAATCCGACCCCTCTTTTTTCAGGCGGAATCCAGGACTCACCTGCGACGATGTCTTCTCCTATCTTTATTGTTCCTCTATCAGGAGCCTCAAGCCCTGCAATAAGCCTTAAGATAGTTGTCTTTCCACATCCTGAAGGACCAAGAAGGGAAAAGAACTCGCCCTTTTTTATCTCAAGGGTCAGATCTGAAACAGCATATGTCTTTTTGTCATAGGACTTAAAGATATTTGTTAGAGAGATATGTTCAGCCCCTGACGGAATAGGGCAGACATCCTGTTTAAGTAATCTCAATGCCATTTTTAATACCCCTTTGAAATCTATTAATTATCAAGGCAATCGGCATAAGCCCTGCTATCACTATTAATAAGGCAGGCAGCGCTGCCATCTCCCACAATGCCTCTGATGCCTCCATCCATACCCTCACTGAAAGTGTATCAAAGGCAACAGGTCTAAGCATTAATGTTGCTGGAAGTTCCTTCATACAGTCAACAAATACAACCACACCTCCAGTAATCATCCCCGGCTTTATTAAAGGCAGGATTATCCTTCTTATGGTTTTCCATGTGCCTGCTCCGAGGGTCTTTGATGCGTCCTCTAGAGAATTAGATACTGCTGACATAGAAGATTCCTGAGACTGAAGTGTTATTGGTATAAACCTTATAATATAAGCAATAATTAATAAAATCAGACCTCCATAGAGATAGGGAAACAAGAGATTAGCTGTAAGCAATATGCCAATTGCAATAACCGGTCCTGGAAGGCTATAGCCAAGTGTTGATAGATAAAAGATTGATCTGTGTATTAGACCCGGTCTTTTTGAATTAAGATATGCCGCAGGTATTGCCAGTATTATAGCTAAAACCGCTGCAATGGAAGATACCAAAAGGCTATTAAATGTAAATTTTATGAATCTGCTGTCCAGACCACCCTTTAATACAGCCTCAATACTCCATTTAATTAAAAGGCTAAAGGGCGCTACAAAGGAAATTCCGATTAAAGCTAGTAAAATAAATGTAAATAATAGTTCCTTTTTAAAAGAGGCATTTTTAGGAACATATGTCTGAAATTTGCCTTTTGTCTGTTCAAACCTTTTTTTACCCCTGAAATACCTTTCTATATTTAAAAGTAAAAATGTCATGCTTACAAGAATCACTGCAAGGGCAGAGGCTCCCAATGGGTCAAACCTTGCTGTCATCTGGCGGTAGATAGCCTCTGTAAATGTAGGATATCTTAATAAAGCCACTGTGCCGAAGTCTGCCATAACCTCCATCAATGCAAGGGCAGCGCCGGCAATAATGCCAGGGTATGCCATGCGGATATTTATTGACCAGAACCTCTTCCATTTTGAAACTCCCAAAACCCTTGCTGCCTCATCATATGCAGCATTTTGACTAAGAAGACTTGCCCTTGTTAATAAATATACATAAGGATAATTCACAAGGCTTAGCACGAGAGACACGCCCCAAAAGCTGTAAAGGGAAGGAGGCTTCATTAAATCACCAAATAGATTAATCCATGTTGTCTGAAACCATCCACCCGGCGCCATTATGCTTGCATAGGCATAGGCAAGCACATATCCTGGCACTGCAAGGGGAAGTATCAATGCCCATTGCCAGATAGACTTCCCTCTGAAATCATATCGCGTAACAACCCATGCGGTAGTAACACCAAACAATATTGTTAAAAAACCAACAGACAACAAAAGCCTTATTGTATTTGGCAATATTATCTTGAGCCTTGTTTCATAAAGCCTTATCCATAACTGTGAGTCCACAACTGCAACACTATAAAGAATAAATATTATAGGAGTGGCGACAATTGCCGCCACCCCAATTGATAGTGGAGTAAGATATGTAAATCTCTTTTTCAAT
>FMJZ01000150.1_pt1 | contig 17551 bp, 17 predicted proteins | sample 1987881 | NCBI WGS metagenome assembly FMJZ01 (sample SAMEA4378227, study PRJEB15110) | soil metagenome | biome: soil; feature: Field; material: Soil | place: India | collected 2015-03-11 | depth 0 m
AAAAAACGGTGTGAAAGAATTCGGCTCGTCAGGAGATTCGCCCTCCGAGAGCAGCCTAAAAGTTGAAAGAAGCATAGGAGCATCAATCGTGGTGAAGAAGGATGGACGACAAGTTAGCACGAGAATTGGAAGAACGAAACCGGCAACTCAATGCTGTCTTTCGCATAACATCTGCCCTTTACAGTGGGGCTAAGGCGGGGATGACCCCTGCTCGTTTGGATGAATTCATGGAGAAGATCCTGAAAATCGCCTTGGATGTGGTTAATGCCGATGCTGGGACTCTCTACCTTTACAATCCTGACCGAGATACTTTGGTCTTTCGCTATGTCATCGGTGAGAAGGCGGACGAGTTGATAGGTTTGGAGATTCCGGCCAACAAGGGAATTGCAGGGGAAGTTTTCCAGATGGGACAAGGGAGAATCACAGAGGATGTCTCGGCTGAGCTGAAGCATCTTCAAGAAGTTGACCAGAGGACGGGGTACAAAACCCGCAACATGGTAACAGTTCCGTTAAGGGACATTGAGGGAAAATCGATAGGTGTGCTTCAAGCCCTCAACAAGCGGGATGGTGATTTTGACCAGTTTGATATGGAGACGCTGAGTATCGTGGCAACTTTGGCTGGCACAGCAATTGAAACGGCGAGGATTCAGGAAGAACGCCGCCTCGCTATTATCGCTCGCCTCTTGGGAAACATCAGCCACGACATTAAAAACATGCTGACACCGATACTGACAACAGCCCAAACTTTGGCTTTCATTTACCAAAGTTGCAAAGAAGGGTTGCAACAAATTCGTCCCCAAGTCACAAAGGAAGTGTGGCAGAGATTGAACGAAGCATTGCGAGATTTTGACACTTTCTTTAATGAGGCAATTCAGATGATTGGAGAAGGTTCGGCTCAAATTCAAGAGAGGGTGAGAGAAATTTCAGATGCGATCAAGGGTGTGATTTCGGAACCACGATTTGAACCGACTGATGTCAATGAAGTAGCAGAGAAAGTTTTAAGGGCATTGAAACCAGTTGCCCAACGACAAGGCGTAGAGTTGCGCTTGGAGAGTCACGGTGAAATCCCGTTGGTGCTCCTTGACCCGAGAAGAATTTACAACGCCCTTTACAACCTTGTCAACAATGCAATTCCAGAAACTTCAACTGGCGGCTCTGTTGCCATTCGCACTTATGTCCAACCTGATGGTGAATTCCCTGAGGGCAATTATTTGGGTATTGAGGTTTCCGATACAGGACGAGGTATCCCTGAAGAAGTTCTTCGTTGGATGTTCACAGACCAAGCAATTTCAACGAAGCCTGGCGGGACTGGTTTGGGGACGAGAATTGTCAAGAATGTGGTTGATGCTCACGGGGGTAAGATTTGGGTTGAAAGCGAGTTGGGGAAAGGTTCAACTTTCTTTATCCGCTTGCCTCTTAGGTTTCCTCAAGACTAAAACACAACCCCCACAGGGACAACGACAACACCTTGCTCCGTAACGGTAAATCTTCGCCTATCCTTTTCCGAATCCGAACCAATTTTCTCGCCTTTTGGTATTACGACATCTTCGTCAACGATGACCTTTCCCAAATGACTTTCGGCTCCTACATGGACGCGATGAAGTAATACACAGTTACGAACAATTGCCCCTTCCCCAATGTGAACACCTGGGGAGAGGACGGAATTTTCAACAACTACCCCTTCCCCAATCACACATCCAGGGGAAATCAAACAACTCTTGGCAACAGCATCGCCCTTTAAGACAGCGGGAGGGAATGGTGGCAAATATGTCCGTATTGCCCAGTTTTCGTCATGAAGTAGGAAGGATGGATTAGGGCTCACCAGTTCCATGTGAGCGTTGTAGTAACTGTCCAAAGTCCCAATGTCTTCCCAGTAGTGGAATAGGAATGGGAGTTCTTTGCGAATGTTGAAGGCGAAAACGGGAACATCTTGCTGAACCAAACTGGGAATAACATTTTTGCCGAAATCGTGGTCGCTGTCAGTTCGTTTTGCATCCTGGATGACTGCCCGAACCAGTGTCTCCGTGTTAAACAAATAAATGCCCATTGAGATGAGTGCTTGGGATGGGTCATCTGGCAAAGACTTAGGCTGAGCAGGTTTCTCCTCAAAGCCAACGATGCGGTCAGTTTTATCCACTTCCATCACGCCAAAGCGTGATGCGTCTTCTATGGGCACAGTCGTGCACGCAATTGTCACTTCCGCATCCTTCATCAAATGAAATCTCAACATGGCCTTATAATCCATTCGGTAAACATGGTCGCCAGCCAAAATGAGTACAAACTTCGGTCGCTCGTGAGAGAGCAAATCAATGTTTTGGAAAACGGCATCGGCAGTGCCACGATACCATTCTCGGACTAAGCGTTGCTGTGGCGGAACGGTTGTCAAGAACTCGCCTAACTCTGTCCGAAAAAGCGAACTCCAGCCTAACCAGAGGTGGCGGTCCAATGGCAAAGACTTGTGTTGGGTCAAAACGAAGATGCGTCTGACGCCAGAGTGAAGGCAGTTTGACAGGGTGAAGTCAATAATTCTGTAGATGCCACCGAAAGGGACCGCCGGCTTCGCTTTAACTTTTGTCAAGGGGTAGAGCCTCTCTCCTACACCACCTGCGAGGATCATTGCCAATGTTTGCTCTACAAAACCTTGCTCCCTCACAGTTTCAGTTCCCCTCACTTTCAACGCTTTTCCGCTTTCGGTTGAGCAAATCTTCTACCGCCTCAATTAAATTGCCAACATCTGGCGATTTGACAATGTACAAATCTGCGAGCCAACTGATGAAGTCATCGCGATAACTCCCGTAAGCAGTGTGAATGACGACCGGCAATCCAGGGTGCAATTCGTGGATGCGGGGAAGAAGTTCAAGTCCAGAAACTCCGGGCATGTTGATATCCAAGACGATGAGGTCTACATGCTCGCGGCTGAGTAACTCTTCCGCTTCACTTGCACTTCTGGCTTCTAAAGTAGCGTAACCTGCGGAGGCTAATTCCTCGCAGTAGAGATGCCTTTGCTTGTCATCATCCTCAACAACCAAAATTCGTGCCTTTGCCATCTTCGGCTCACCTCCGAAACGGATACCTAAAGGCGCTACCAATGTGCCCCTCTTCTACTTTGCCAATTCAAAATCGCTGATGATGAGGGGAAAACCCTATTGGTTTGCTGCTGGCAGAGTGATGATGAAATTCGTCCCTTCCCCGACTGAACTGAGAACTTCTATTTGTCCTCCATGTTCGTCAATAATTTTCTTGCAAATGGCTAACCCCAAACCCGAGCCTGTGCTTTTGGTCGTGTAGAAGGGTTTGAAGATATTGGGCAATTCATCGGGGGCAATTCCAATGCCTGTGTCTCGGACACTGATTTTCGCAACTTCGTTTTCATTCCAAACATGAACTGACAAAGTTCCGCCATCAGGCATTGCTTCCACAGCGTTTAGCCACAAGTTAACCAAAACTCGCTCTATTTGGATTTCATCAGCCAAAACAAACGTCGGGTTCGATGGCAAATCAATGAACAATTGGACGCCTGCTGCTTCCATACTTGGTTGGTGAATTTCGGCAAGCCTCACAATCAATTCGTTGAGGTTGAGCCTTTGCATTTTCGGCGGCTTAGGTGTAGCGAAGTCCAACAGGTCACGCAACTGTCGCTCTAACTTTTCAACTTCATCAACGATGACTTGAACATTCCTTTGCACCCTTTGAGGGTCTGAAGGGTTTCGTTGCAACTGTCGGGCGTAACCGCCAATTGTGACTAAAGGGGACCTTAAGTCGTGAGCGATTTTCGTTGCCAATTCACCTATCGCCGCTAAGCGTTCGGAGTGAACCAATTGCTCTCTAACCTTTCGCTCCCTCTCAAGGGCTTCTTTCAATTCGGCTATAAGTTGTGCATTGCGCAACGCCACACTCGCTGACGAAGCAAACAACCTAAGGAGTCGCTCGGATTCCTCGGTGATTGGGTGGCGACTGAAAGCGTTATCGGCAATAATTATGCCCAACCATTCCTCTTGAGCCACTAAGGGAACACAAATTGCTTCCGAGTCACCCAACAAAGTTCGCAATCGTTCCGGCAATTTGGGTTCGTTGAGGGGATCTTTAACTTTGATGGATTCTCTCCGAGATAAGCACAAAGAAAGCAGGTTACTCCCATCCAGCGGAATTTTCAGGTCGCGGACATATTGCATCAAAGGTGTCTGACTAATTGCCTCATCGCCCGGGTATTCCTTCAAGAAGTCCCAAAGGGTTTTCCGTTCTGCCGCCAAGCGAGCCCAAGTGGCGTAGGCTTCATCTGCTGTCAAGGGACCCACAGCCATTGCTGTCTGAAGCACTTGAGATGATTTGTCAATCAAAAACAAAATCGCTCGGTTGAAACCCAACCCTGGTCCCGCTGTCGCTGCGGTGAGGATTGCGTGGAGCAGTCGGTTAAGTTCAAAGGTAATTTCCATTGCCTGTGCAATTGCCATCAAAGTCTCCAATTGATAGATTCTGCGGACACGAAGTGAAGCGTCACGGATGTGAATCATCACCCGAGGTTGTTGAGCGCCGCGAATGGGAATGACGCGAATATCAAGCCAAATATCTCCGTAGGGAATTTCGGGGTAGAAGAAATCTTGACGGTAGTTAATTGCAGCAGCAATGGTTTCGTCAAGTGAGGGAGAATGATGAGCGATTATGCTCCGCTGTAAATCCTTGGGTATGACTTCTTTCCAATGACGCCCAATCACCCTTCCTTTTGGTGAATGGCATACCCCTTGACAAAGCTGTTCGTTAGCGATTATCAAAGTCCCCCTTTCATCCAACATTGCTACAGCGTAGGGCAAGTTTTCAACAATTTGTTCGTTAAGTTCTTGAAGGATGCGAACATGGTTGAAGTGAGAGATGGCTTCCAAGGCATGGGCTACTTGGTCTACAACTGCTTGCGCCATTTGCAAGTCCTGCTCGTCAAAAGCATTTTCTTGCTCCGATTGCAAATCCAATGCCCCAATGATTTCGCCATGAAGTTTTATGGGGACAACAAGTTCAGAACGAGTCGCCACCTCGGCGGGTGTGGTTTGAAAATAATCGGGGTGACGGGTCACATCGTTGACCAAAATTGCCTCTCCTGTTCTAACAGCGAGTCCGAGTAGACCAACATCTGCCGATTGGCGATAAGTTGAAGACCAAACCTTCTCATACTCTCCTTTACAGGATTTCAAAATCAACTCGTGGCTGTTTTTGTCGTAAGCGAAAAGAGCCACATTGTATAGGGACAAATGCTCTTTCAACGCTTGTGCAGCCACCTGATAGACAGCATCTTCGTTTATCGCTTCAAGGGCTTCCGCTGCAATTTGAGACAGCACAGCCATTTGAGCGGCACGTTGACGTTCCCGCTCGAGAGCTTGAGCCAATTCATTAGTCCTGTGAGCGACAACACTTTCAAGTCGGCGCTGCATTCTCTGTTGTTCGGTAACATCGCGGGCAATACAAATGGCATGAGCAACCCCATTCAAAACCAGCAAGGTTGCGCTCAAGTCTACAATCACCATCATCCCCTCCTTGCACTTCAATCCAACCCCCATCATCCTTACTTGTCCGGTTCGCTTCAATTCCAACAGAGCATCGCGATACTTCTCCAGTTCTTCTTTCGGAGCCAAAGAGAGCGCTGACATCCCGTGCAATTCTTCAAGGGAATAACCTGTTAACTGAGAGGCAGCAGGATTTGCCTCAACGATTGTGCCATTTTCGTCCATGCGAATTAGGAAGAAAGAGTCCGACGCTTGTTCAAAGAGGGCGTAGTATTTTTGATGGGCTAAGTCCAAAGCAGTCAAAGTGGCAGTTTGCCTGTATGATGTCAAACTCAAAATGCCTTCATCCCAAACTGTTTCAACTCTATCATAAGCCTCTTCAGCGTTTCCCAGCAGGATTGACAAAGCACGAACGAGATGTCGTCTGAGACTGAGGAAAATTTCAAGGGATTGGTCAAGGGGAAAATTTAACTGGTCGGCAAGGAACCTGAGGACACGCAAATTCAGAAGCGCAGCCTCTTTCCAGTCAGAACAAGTTAAACTGTCAAGCAAAGATGCAATGACATTCACCGTTGCTTCCTTCAAAGACATTGAGGACAAAATGTTGATGCCTTTGTCTTGCAACTCTTGAAACCATTGGGTTGCAACATGTTGTGCCATTTCCTCAATCGGTGAGTTTGTTGGTGCCATCCTTTTGCTCACCTTGCTTCACTGGGCAATTGTGATAATGTTTCCCGTAAAACCTCAACGGCTGCCTCTGGAGCCACTGGGTTGATATAAAATCCTGTCCCCCACTCAAAACCAGCCACCCTCGTCAATCTCGGCAGGAATTCAAGATGCCAGTGGTAATCGTAAGGCAAAGTCCCCCAGTAATCTGGACGACCTGGGCGGGGGATAGGATTAGGGGAGGTTTGAAGGACGAAGTTATACGCTGTCAGACCGAGCAAATGCTTTATGGCTTGCAGTATTCGCCTCATCACTTTTGCCAAATCCATCAGAACCTCTTCATCCGCCTGAGCGAAATCGTGGCTGTGCTTCTTGGGGAAGAGGTGAAGTTCGTAAGGGAAACGAGCAGCGAAAGGTGAGAGGACGATGATATGTTCACTCTCCATAACAACCCGCTTCTGTAACTCTTGCTCCTGAAAAATCAAGTCGCAGAAAAGACACCTCTCCTTCTCCAGGTAGTATTGGCGGGCTGCAGTCAATTTCTCTTTCGGCAGTTGAGGCACGATGGGCAAAGCGATGATTTGGGAGTGAGGATGTGATAGAGAAGCCCCCGCTTGCAAGCCGTAGTTGCGGAAGACCAGCAAATAGCGAAAGCGTAAGTCTTCCTTTAACGAATTGAGCCTGACTTGATATGCCTGGAATACGCGATGCAATTGTTCCGCCGTCATGCTATCCCAATCAGCGTTGTGTTCAGGAGTTTCAATGACAACCTCGTGAGCGCCGATCCCATTCATCAAGTCAAACAACCCCATCCCTCTCCTGTTCAGTTCGCCATCCAATTGCAGTACGGGGAATTTGTTGGGGACAACTCGGACTAACCAACCAGGCGTATTGGGGCGAGAACCGTCTAATCGGATTGCAAAAACTTCAGGTGGTGTTCTTTCTTCGTTGTTTGGGCACAATGGACATATCCTCGGATTGATGTCAGCAATTGGTGCCTCTGTCCGAAAATCTGAAGGTCTTTGCCCTCGTTCCGCTGCTATGATGACCCATCTTTGAACGATTGGGTCTTTTCGCAGTTCTGGCATGGTATTCACTCCTGTCTCTACCAGATAAAATTATCGCATCGTTTCCCCCAAATGTCCAACCCTTATTTTAACAGCGTTTCAATTCGCTCTGTAATGCTCCAATGATTTTTGTCAACCCCTCCGCTTCGCAAAGTGATGGGTCCAAGTAATTCATGCCATGCTCAAATGCGGGTTTCAAAAAGGTTTAAGGCGGCAAAATTTGATGCGATCGGCTGTCAAGTTTTCAGCAAAGGAAGACAAGAACTTACGCTACGCTATAATTTTTATCGTTAATTGCAGCGTCGTTCTTCAATCCTCAGCCCACACTCTGACCACCAACAAGGAGGGTTGCACCTATGGGGTTTGTTCGTGAGATCACCTTTGAGACGATAAAGCGGGAACAGTTGATTGACATCACTCCTAATGTTCAAGAATTGGTAACCGAGTTGGAAATTAGCGAAGGGTTCGTCTGTGTGTATGTTCCGCACACTTCCGCTGCCGTCAGCATCCACAGGGAAGTTGATGTTGATGATAGACCGAAATTGGACGAAATGTTAGACCGAATTAATCCTGACCCGCAAGCACCCCATTACACAAAAGCAGCGCTTGTCGCACCAACAGAAGTGCTTATTGTCAAGGACGGGAAATTGGTCATGGATTCAGACCAACGCATTTACTTTTACGAGTTTGACGGACCAAAGCAAAGAAGGGTCATCGTTTATGTGACGGATTGAAATTGTCGCCGCACCAAAAACAATTTACTCCAAACCTTGAGACGCCATATCAATTGCTGTCAATAGCGCCTTCGCCTTGTTGACCGTCTCTTGGTATTCTCCCTCTGGCACGCTGTCAGCAACGATACCTGCCCCTGCTTGAACAAAAGCGGTGTTGCCTTTCAGCACGATTGTGCGAATGGTGATTGCCATGTCCATGTTGCCGTTAAAACTGAAGTAGCCGACACTTCCAGCATATGGACCTCGCTTTGTTGGCTCAAGTTCCTCAATTATTTCCATCGCACGGATTTTGGGAGCACCCGTGACAGTTCCAGCAGGGAATGTTGCCCTTAAAGCGTCAAAAACATCGTATTTGCTTGTGTCCAATTCTCCTTCAACGGTTGAGTAGATGTGCATCACATGGCTGTATCGCTCAATCTGCATCAACTCGGTCGTTTTGACCGTCCCAATTTTGCAAACCCGCCCCAAATCGTTCCTTCCCAAATCAACGAGCATTATGTGTTCTGCTCTCTCTTTCGGGTCAGCAAGAAGTTCCCTTTCCAACGCTTCGTCTTCCTCAGGCGTTTGCCCACGAGGTCTTGTCCCTGCAAGGGGACGGGTGACGACCTTCTTTCCAAAGCAACTGACCAAAACTTCTGGCGAACTGCCAATCAATTTCAAGTCTCCGAAACTCAAGTAGAACATGTAGGGCGAAGGGTTGATAGAGCGTAAAGCACGATAGATGTTGAAAGGTGATTCGTTCGTTGGGACTTGAAATCTTTGAGACAGGACAACTTGGATGATGTCACCTGCGGCGATGTATTCCTTCGCCTGCTCCACAGTGGCTTCAAAACTTTCACGATCAAAATTGGAAGTCACGGATAGCGGGGATACCTGAGTTGGGCTTGGTGCGTTGGAGTAAGCGTTAAAGGTTGCTGTCCTCAACCTGTGGACAATCCCTTCAATGCGTTCAACGGCTGCATCGTATGCCTTTTCAGGGTTTCCATCCACAAAAGCGTTGACGAGGATTCTCATTTTGCGCTTCAAGTGATCAAAAATGACGAGGTTGTCAGCAAGCATCAAGTAACAATCTGGCAACTGCAAATCGTCAACCGTCCAGTCAGGCAATTTTTCAAAGAAGCGAACCATGTCGTAGCCAATATATCCCACGAAACCACCACAGAAGCGGGGCAATTCACCGAAAGGAGAAAAGCGAAATTGACTCATTATCCTCTTTAGGATATGCAATGGGTCTTCGTTCGCATCCAGTCTGTGAACTTGTAGACTTCCTTCCCTCTCAATAAGGACTGTGTCGCCTTTGCTCCTGAAGAGCAACAAAGGTTGTGTGCCCAAGAAAGAGTAACGAGCGACATGTTCTCCTCCTTCAACACTTTCCAGTAGGAAGGCGTAATCACCTTGAGCCAATTTCAAGAAAGCGGATACCGGGGTTTCAAGATCGGCGAGGATTTCCCGCCAAACAGGGACTAAATTGCCTTTTTGAGCCAGTTCAATGAACTCCTTTTTGCTTGGTTGTAACATTTGTCAACCCCACCTCTCATTTCTTCCGTCGTTTACTTGTTTGCGTTTCGGCTTTGCCAAAAAGTTCGGCAAAGTTTAGCCTTAAGCCAGAAAAGGCTTTCGGCTCAAAAACCTCACCCGAAACAGCAGCAACGGTTCTCAAATAACCTTCAGGCGTCCATTTGAACTCTTCAACGCTCAAATCATCGCTGTCAATGAGCCAAACCCATTCAACCCCTGCCTCAAAATCACCTTGCATCTTTTGAACTCGGTCACGGGTTTTCGTGCTCGGTGAAATAACTTCAATGACCAAATTTTGAAGACAAGCCTTTGATGTTGTATTTTCGGTAAAGGCACCTCCACCAACCTCCCATCCTCAAGTTCGTAATAAGGCGGTCCTTCAGGCAGGTTCAACCAATCTTCAATCGTCCATCCCTTTTTGGGTTTGCGGGAGTGTTGAGGTTTTGCCAGCCATTTTCTCTCACCTCGGTGGGATGTCAAAGAGTGACGAAAGGCGTTACAGTTTGAAACGCAATTCAATTGTGCCATTGCTAAGGGGGCAACGGTATGGTTCGGGCTGTGCTGTTTGATTTTGACGGCGTTTTGGTTGACAGTGAAAGATTGCATTACGAAGCATTGGCTCATGTCTTGAAGGAAATGGGCTTTGATTTGAGTTGGGACGAGTTCAAGCGAGGATGTATAGGGGTGCCTGATTGGGATGCTGTTCAATGGGCGTTAAAACACAACGGAGTGAACGACGAGTTAATCGTTGCGGAAGTTTTGCGGCACAAAACACAAATTTACGATGCTTGGTTACCTGAGCGGCTGAAAGCCGCTGACGGAACGCCAGATGTTCTCAGAGCCCTTGCTCAAAATTTCGTTTTAGCGATTGCCTCAGGTTCATTTCGCCACCAAATTGAGGCTGTGCTTTTTCGTGAGGGTGTCCGCGAACTTTTCGCCGTCATTGTCAGTTGTGAAGATTACGAACGAGGTAAACCTGACCCAACCCCATTTTTACTGGCAATGGAAAGGTTGAAGGAGTTCGTCTCGCTGCCGCTGAAACCTCACGAATGCCTCGTCGTTGAAGATTCACCTGCAGGCATTCAGGCAGCGAGAAGCGCAGGGATGCGCTGCGTTGCTGTCAGAAGTTACTATGACGATGAAGCCCTCAAAGATGCAGACATCATTGTGGACGATTTAAGAAGGTTGCTGCTTCCAGAAGTGTGGGTGCACTTTCAAACGACACCGTTGTTATAATCGTTGACAGGCTCAGGGCAAGGGATACACCCGCAGGAGAGGTATCGCATGATGGTTCAAGCAATTCCATCAATTGAGCAAGTTAAGGAAAACTTGACAAAGGTGAAGGAACGTGTCGCTCGCGCTGCTGAGCGAGCAGGAAGAGAACCGTCAGAAATTGTTCTGATCGGGGCAACTAAGTCAGTTGATGTTGAGAGAATTCGAGCCGCTATTGAAATGGGGTTAAGCCACATAGGTGAAAATTACGCACAAGAAGCATGGGCGAAATACCAGCAAATTGGTGACGCAGTAACTTGGCATTTCATCGGTCACCTGCAGACCAACAAAGCAAAGTTAGTGGTTCGGTTTTGTAAATTCGTTCAATCCCTTGACCGCTTAGCTTTGGCTGAAGAACTGAACAAAAGGGCAGGACAGTTAGGTCGCATCATTGACTGTTTGATTGAAGTTAACATCGGCGGTGAAGAGACAAAGAGCGGTGTATCGCCAGACGAGGTTGAGCAACTCATTCGTCAAGTCTCTCAATTCCCCAACATCCGAGTTGTCGGTTTGATGGCTATGCCACCCTTCCTGCCTGACCCAGAGCAGGTTCGCCCATATTTCAAACGGATGAAGGAACTGTTTGAACGGCTCAAAAACCTTGATTTGCCGCAAGTTGAAACGAGATATTTGTCAATGGGGATGAGCCACGATTTTGAAGTTGCAATAGAAGAAGGGGCAAATATGGTGAGAATTGGCACAGCGATTTTCGGCCCAAGACCATTTAAGGGGGGTGAAGGGAAGTGAATTGGTTGGCGAGACTCTTTCGCATGACACCGCCAGAACCTGAAGAGGAGGAAGAGATGGAAAATCCAACGGGAGCTCAAAGCAAGCTATTGCCGTGGAGGGTTGTCAGGAGTAAAAGACCAGCAGTTTGGGCACTCACTCCAAGGAAGTTGGAAGACGCCGTCCGAGCTGCCGACAGGTTGATTGAAGGCGCTGCCGTTTTCGTCAACTTGCAACATATTGATTCAGCCAAAGCGCAACGGATTGTTGACATGCTGGCAGGTGTCAGTTACGCCTTGAGAGGAACTTTTTACGAGGTGGGTAAGCGCCTCTTCCTCTTTGTCCCACCCAATATCCCTGTCGGCGGCGATGAGGAAACTATAAAAGCGATTTCGGCTCTCTTCACTGGAATTTCTGGAACGACCGAAAGTGAGGTTGAACTACCTGTGAGGTGAAAGTTATGCTGGACAGGTTGGTTTGGTTAGCTTTTGATTTGCTTTTCCTAATTATGCTCGTTCGTTGCGTCATATCGTGGTTCAGACCCTCCCGCTACCATCCAATTGTCAGATGGATTGAAAACACAACAGACCCAGTCCTTGCACCAATACAGCGCATGTTGCCACCGTGGAAAACAGGAGGTCTTGACTTCTCACCCGCTATTGCGATTTTCATCGCATGGGTCATCGCCCAAATTTTGACAGCAATATTGCCCTGACCTGAGGTGACCGAAATGCCACTGACACCAGCAGAAATTATCCATTGGCAGTTTAGACGACGGTTGTTTGGATACTCGGTCAAAGATGTCAAGGATTTTGTCCAAAAGGTAAGTGAAACCGTTGCGGAACTGATGGAAGAGAACCGCTCCCTTAAAGAAGAGCGAGAACGATTGTTGGAAAGGCTACAGGTTTATCAAGCAATTGAGCAGCAGTTGCAAAACGCCCTCGTCGTGGCAGAGAAAACGGCTGATGAAATCAAAAGACAAGCACAGCGCGAGGCTGAACTCATAATCGCTCAAGCACAAAACGAATCCGAACGGATGAAAGCAAACGCACGCCGTCAAGTTCAAACCATGATGGATGAAGTGGAACAGATTAAGCAATTGCGAACGAGATTGGTGACGGAACTGCGCCACATGCTTCTGTCTTACCTTGAGTTGCTGGAGAAGAGCGAGGAGATTTACGAAACTAAGGTTAAACCTGACGAAGAACCTGTGGACTGAACACTCAAGATGACATAACAAGGTTCTTGCCCCATTAACGCCCTTATCAACACGGAAACGAGACTTGCACTTCACACCACAATGTTCGATGAACGCAAGCAATATTGACAGCGGCGGAAAATCGCGGCATTATAAAAATAACTCTTTCGCTCCGGGGTAGCTCAACAGGCAGAGCGGCGGGCTGTTAACCCGCGGGTTGCAGGTTCGAGTCCTGCCCCCGGAGCCATAGAGGCAACTTGCCCCCTCAGGGAAAACCCACAAACTTGCACCGCCATTTTCCCAAAAGCCCAAACGGGAGATGGCTATCAATAACCAGTTAAATTCATCTTGTCAGGGCACACTCATGGTGGGCATGTCTGGAGTGAACAAACTTTTCTCCCGGTTAACTCGCAATGGGAACTCTTTCCACCCTGCACTTAAACTTGACAACTTTTTGCATTCACCTTGCCCTTCACTGCCGATTTTGGTCACTCTATCAAGGTCGGGGAAAAGTTGGCATACTTAGGAAGTGAGAATGCGTCTGTGTTGTTGGTTGCTCGTGAGGAGTGAAGTCCTATGAAACGCATGTTTGCAATAATTGCTGCTGGGTTCATTGCAATTGCTCTTTTAGGCGCTGACAAGCCAATACCTTGGTGGAAACCTTTGCAGCAAATTAAAGCATGGCACTTGAACCAGAAAGGACAAAAGGCATACCGTGTCAACGAACCCGAAAAAGCCTTGAAGGCTTTTCGCGAAGCTAAGGAAGTTGCTGGCGAACATCCAGTTTTGCTTTTCAACGAAGGGACTACTTTAATGGATCTTGGGCGATTGGAAGAAGCAGAGAGGTTTCTTCGCTCAGCATTGAAAGGCATTCCGCCACAACAGGTTCGCGAACAGGCTTCAGCCCACTACAATCTGGGCAACCTTTACTTTGCTCAAAAGCGTTGGAGTGAGGCAGCGAAAGCATACATCGCTGCCCTCAAGCGAACTCCAAACGATTGGGATGCCAAGTATAACCTTGAATTGGTTTTGCGACAGCAGCAAAAACCCCCTCAATCTCAGCAAAGGAATCAACCGCCTCCTCCGCCCCCACCACCGCCTGTTAACGAACAGAAGCCCATGATAAAGCAATTGAAGGGGAGGTTGACAGCACCATGGCATGGGGAACGAGATTGGTAGGATTTGAACGCAAGGGAAAGATATTTTGGGCCGTGACTATCTTGGGATGCCTGCTATTTTGGAATTTGGTTAACGCGCAACCACTCCGAAGCAGTGTGACTTTGAGACGAGGAAGTATCACTTTGAGGGTCTTCCTTGAAGAACCCAAAATCCCAATGGGGGGCATCTTCCTGCTAAAAATTCAAGCAACTGCCCCTGGAGATTTGTATGGAGATGCCGTCAAGTTTGAGTTACCTGTCCTTTGGGCTGACAGGATTATCCAGTTAAGCGCTATCTCCGACCGAGAAACTTTTGAGCGGGAAGGAAGAATTTGGACACGAATTACATACACTCACCGACTTGCTCCGCTGGTGCTCGGGAGAGTCCGATTTGACGGTCTCCAAGTCACCGTCTTGAAAGAACGTTTTTCTGTTCCAACCATTGAAGGCGAGGTTGTCAGCGGTGCAACACAAGAACCTGAACAACCTGCTGGTCCGCCGATAAGGGTAAGCGCAAAGGTCAATCAAAGTCGAGCCTATGTTGGAGAGCAAGTTGTCTATACACTTCAATTCTCCGCTTTAGCCAATGTTGAATTCACCCAACCGACATATGAATCGCCTTCAACGGAAGGTTTCTGGGTGGAAGAATTCCCTAAAATCGCTCGTTCTTATCGGAGTGGCTACGAAATTCAAATGGTGAAAATGGCGCTTTTCCCGCTACGGGCTGGAGAGTTGAAAATCGGCAGGTCAAAAGTTACTGTCCGACTTCAAGGTTCACCTTTACCTGAAGAATACCAAACAAGCACTCTGCAAGTCAGAGTCAAGCCTTTGCCCCAACCGCCTCCTGAGGGGTTTCAAAACTTGGTCGGGCAAATCATAGCATCTGTGAGTGTGCAGCCAGAGACGGTAGGGGTGGGAGAAACATTGACAGTTACTTTGAGGGTTGAAGGGGCTGCAAACTTGAGGAATTTAGAGCAACCGCCAACTTTGTCCTTGCCTGATGCCTTTGTGGGGTTGCCGAGGGAGCGACTGTCCACAATGGAGCGAGATGAAAAATTGTGGTTCGTCAGAGAATTTACTTGGCGCGTCGTCCCGAGAAAGGAAGGAAAACTGATCATCCCTGCCTTCAAAATCCCCTACTTTGACCCTCAGGAGCACCGATACGAAATAGCAGTGACCAAACCAATTACGGTAAGGGTTCTACCAGGAGCAATTTTGCCAACATCGGTTTCACCGACCGTTGAACGGAAAACTTTTTCGCCAGTGTTACCAATTGCGGGCTTAATTATCTTGGCTGGACTTATCATCGGTTCAATTGGATTTCGCTATTGGCAAAAAAGGCGTTGGCTTGCTGCCATCCCAGTCCCTGACCCTCAACTTCGCCAAACTGTCTTGACATTACAGCAACGAGGAACAACCGCTTTCGGGCGCGCTGTCCGAGATTGGCTTAGAGAGCAGATTTATCAACGCACTGGAGTTCTCTTATCACCAAATGATCCGCCCGAGCGGGTGCAGCAATTGTTGATGGAAAAGGGGGTCAGCGAAGCAGCAGTGCTCTCAATCAAAGAAGTTTGGGAGTTGACAAGTCATTCGTTAGCGTGGGATGAAGCAGTCTCGCTACTTCAACATGCCTCCGAATTGCCGCAAAGATTGTGATTGTGGGTGAACGAATGTGAAATCACTAAGTGAGATTTTGGGGGAAATTCGCAAGCGTTTGGATGAGAAGGAAACCTTAAGAGAGGAAATTCTCCCCATCGCACGCCAACTTATACGAGAAAGTGCCGCCCTCATCAAGAATGCTCACAGAAAAGAGTGGGAGGAAGCAAGTTTGCGTCGAAACACTCTCTTAGAGGCGGTCCAAAATTTGAAAGCAAAATTGGCTTATTCTCCTGACTTGTGGTTTTCAGGTTTCGTTCAAGATTCCCTGAAAGAAGTTGCGGAAGCGTGTCTTGTTTATTCCCTCCTTCGGGGAGAACCTGTCCCAATTCCCGAAGAGTTGAGGATAGACGACGCCCCTTATCTGAACGGTCTTTTAGAAGCGATGGGGGAGTTGCGTCGTGCTGTTTTGGATTCCATTCGCAACGACGATTTGACAACTGCTGAACGGTTCCTCAATGTCATGGACGAAGTTTATTTCGCTGCAATGAGTTTTGATCAGGCAGACGCAGTTACCCAAGGGGCAAGGCGAAGAACAGATACCCTTAGAGCGATCTTAGAACGAACCCGAAGTGATGTAACTTTAGCCACTCAATACCGAAAACTTGCAAAACTTTTCCCTATAACCTCGGAAATTTCGGAAAGCGAGGAAGAATTGCTCCCTTGACAATCATAGGGTTTGAAGTTTCTCCCCAACACCCAAGTGAAGTTCAAACTTGTCGTGCAAGATGTTGACGGTCCGAACCATGTCTTCTTCAAAGACAAGGCAAGAGACAGAATGTTGGGCATCGGCAACCTGAAGGATGGATATGCTGGCATCCACTATCGCTTCCAAAATCCGAGCCATGATCCCTGGCACTTCCCTCGTGTTCAAGACGACGAGGCTGACAATGGCGCAGTTGGTTGCGACCTCAACGGGAGCGTCTTCAATTTCCAATTTCGGTTGTATTTGCTCAAGCATCCTTTTCCGTTCCCTGTGAGCGACGCTATTGGGAGACATCGTGAGTAGGTATAGACGGCTGTGACGATTGATGGAGACAGGAATCGTCAACCCGTCAAGCAAATTCTGAACTTTCTCAAGATTGTCCCTAACAACAGCGAACTCAAACAAATTTTTGCTCTTCCCGACGAAGTAGGTGACAATCCCAGCCTCACCCAGCAACCTGTAAATTTCGGTTTCAATCTCGGGCAAGTCATCTTGGTGCTTTACATGAACTTTCAAGTGAGCGACATAGGGCAAGTGAGTCACTCCTGTGAAACGAAACATCTTTTCTGGCAAATCACTGGCTCGCTCCTTGATCACTGTGCCGGGATTTTCACTCTCAGGTTTTCGAACCCAAACAGGGATGCGATGGTCCATCGCAATTTCAACGCATCGTGGGTGAACAACTTTCGCACCCAAGTGTGCCATTTCAGAAACCTCTTCGTAAGTGACCGAAGGCAACACTCGTGCCTTGTTTCCCACTATTCTCGGATCTGCCGTCATTACACCCTCAACATCGGTGTAAATTTCACATGCTTCCGCCTTTAACGCTGCAGCAAGGGCTCCTGCAGTCGTGTCGGAACCACCGCGCCCCAAGGTCGTAATTTGTCCGTGCCCACCTAATTTGAAGTGCTCCGTTACCCCTTGAAACCCTGCAACGACTGGAATGTAATCATTTTTCAATGCCTCCCAAATCGGTTCTGGATCAATCCTTATGATGCGGGCGTTTCCGAAATTGCTGTCGGTGTAAATTCCTGCTTGTCCTCCTGTCAAGGCGATGGTTTTGTAGCCACTTAAGGCTTTAATTGATTGTGCCATCAAAACGATGCTGATGATTTCCCCACAGGTCATCAGCAAATCCAATTCTCGTGGTTCAACAGAAACTTGTGGATCAATATCCCTTGCAAGGCTGATGAGGGTATCGGTTGCGTAAGGGTCTCCTTTGCGCCCTGGAGCGGAAACGACCACAACGGGGGCATATCCTTCCCTCTTAGCCCTCACGGCCCTTTGTGCTGCGATGAAAAGTTTTTCCTTAGTGGCGACAGAAGTTCCACCAAACTTTTGAACGATGACCCTCATCCT
>FMJZ01024364.1_pt1 | contig 17532 bp, 10 predicted proteins | sample 1987881 | NCBI WGS metagenome assembly FMJZ01 (sample SAMEA4378227, study PRJEB15110) | soil metagenome | biome: soil; feature: Field; material: Soil | place: India | collected 2015-03-11 | depth 0 m
CCCTCTCCCAACCTCTCCCCGACGCGGGGAGAGGCGATGCTCTCCCCTTCCCTCGCAGGGAAGGGGCTGGGGGTTAGGTTCTCATTCACCAAAACGATGGGGAGGTTAGCGAAGCGTGGCTGAACTACTGCTGGAAATCGGCACGGAAGAGCTGCCGGCAGGCGTGGTGGAGAGCGCATTGGCGCAACTGCAAAGCGCCGTCACCCAACGACTGCAGGAGGCAAGAATCGCTTTTGGCGAGGTGGAAACCTTCGGTACGCCCCGCCGGCTTATCCTGTACATTCACGATGTAGCGCCCAGCCAGACCGACGTGGTGCGCGAGGTGCGGGGTCCGGCGGCAAACGTCGCCTTTGATGCGCAGGGCAATCCTACTCCCGCCGCCATCGGCTTCGCCCGCAAGCAGGGCGTGGATGTCAGCTCGCTGGAAGTGGTCAGCACGCCGCAGGGCGAATACGTGATGGCGAAGGTCTTCGAACGCGGTAAGCCCACACCCGAGGTCGCCTCCGGCATCTTCCCCGAAGCCATTCGTTCGCTGACCTTCCCCAAGATGATGCGCTGGGGGAGCGGTAACCTGCGCTTCTGCCGACCCATCCGCTGGATACTTGCGCTGTACGATGGGGAGGTTGTGCCCTTTGAGCTGGACGGCATCCACAGCGGCAACCGTTCACGGGGACATCGCTTCCTTGCGCCCGAAGAGTTCGAAGTGCACACCCCGGCGGACCTCTTCCGCCAGCTGGACGAACGCTATGTGCAGTACGACCATCGCCGGCGGCGGGAGAACATCCGCCAACAGGCAGACCGTCTGGCGCAGGAGGTCGGCGGGCATATCCTGTGGGACGAGGCATTGCTGGACGAGGTAACCCATCTGGTGGAATATCCCACCGCCCTGCTGGGGCGGTTTGACCCCAACTTCCTGAACCTGCCCGAGCCGATACTGATCACCGCCATGAAGAAGCATCAGCGATTCTTCGCGGTGGCGGACGCGCAGGGCAGGCTGATGCCGTACTTTGTGGCTGTGCGCAACGGCAACGACTACGCCTTAGACATCGTGCGCGACGGCAACGAGCGAGTTCTAACCGCACGATTCAACGATGCGCACTTCTTCTACGAGCGCGACCGTCAGCAAAAGCTGGATGCCTTCGTGACGGAGCTGCGGCGGATTGTGTTTCAGGAGAAGCTGGGTTCGATGGCGGACAAAGCCCAGCGTCTGGTGGCGATGGCAGGTGAGATGGCACCGCAGGCGGGCGTGGACGCTTCGCTGGCGCAGCGGGCTGCCACTCTGTGCAAAGCCGACCTCGCCACGGAGGTGGTAATGGAGCTGCCGGCTCTGCAGGGGATCATGGGCAGAGAGTACGCCCTGCTGAGCGGAGAGAACGAGCAGGTGGCGCAGGCAATCGCGGAGCACTATATGCCCCGCTTTGCAGGTGACGCCCTGCCCGAAAGCGCGCTGGGACGACTGCTGGCGGTGTGCGACCGCGTGGATACGCTGGTGGGGTATGTAGGTGCTCTGCAGATTGTGCCCACTGGTTCGGGGGACCCGTTTGGATTGCGCCGGTCAGCGCAGGGGGTGGTGCAGATACTGGCGACCGATGCGAACCTGCCGCGCCTGTGGGCGTTTGTGGAGTCGGCGGCGCGCGCGTACGCGCAACAGGGGGTGGAGGTAACCGAGCAAGGGATGCGCCTGCTGTCGCAGATGTTCGCCCAGCGTATCGAGGCTCTGTTAGAGGACGAGGGCATCCGCTATGATGTGGTTCAGGTGGTGCTGGCGGAAGAGCGGGTGGAGCCTCTTGTGGCACGAAGCAATGCACAGATGTTGAACGCACTGCCTGTGGAGAGGCTGACGCCTGTGGCTCTGGCTGCGACGCGGGTGCGCAATATTCTCAAGGCGGGCGAGGCAGCGAAGCTGGTACCGACGGCGACGTGGCAGTCACCCGCTGGCTGGCTTCAGCAGGTAGATACCTCCCTCTTCCAGCATGATGAGGAGCGTGCTCTCTACGAGGTTGCTTCCCAGCACGAGGCGCGGGTTGTCGAATCCGCCGCCCGTTCGCAGGCGGACGAAGTGTTTTCTCTGCTGGAGGCGTTCACCGAGCCGGTCAACCGCTTCTTTGACGCCGTGCTGGTGATGGCACCGGAGGAGGCTCTGCGGCGCAACCGACTGCTCCTGCTGGCAGGGGTGGACGCGCTGTACCGATACGTGGGCGATTTCAGCAAGCTGGTGGTCTAACCGCCCTGCGGCAGTCTGCTCAGGAAGTCCGTGTCGCGCGGTTTGCGCTTGAGATGCCAGCCGGTGTCGAACACCACTTCGGGTGAGTCTGGCTTCTCGGAGTGCGCCCTTGCCACTCCTACCCAGCGCGAGGGCGTGCCGATGTAAGATTCATAAATCAGTACCTCGGGGCTTCCGCCGAACAGGTCGCGGATTTCGCACCATGCCTGCCGGGCAATCAGTGCTTTGTCCCAGGTGGGAATAGTTGCCGCGCACTCTAAATAGAACACCCCCTGATTGTCCGCACGCAGGTTGACGGGTATCTCTTTACTGCGGTAGCGGCTGCGGAACAGGCGACCGTACATCTGCCTCTGCTCCTGTAACGAACGTGCCTGGCTGATTTCGGCTCTTATCTGCTCGGTGGTTGGCTTCCATGTGTGCAGGGCGCTGATGTCCACCAGCAAATCGTCTGCCATCGGGTCGTAGGTCGCCAGTTTGACAATGGCGACCGTGCCCGCCACCACCAAGACGATGACAACCACCATTAACCTCATCGCGAAGTTCCCTCCCTCTACCAGCATCCTTGCAATGACAACCGATTGGTGTAATGTTACCTTTTTCCGGTGGATGGAATCAACGGAACGATGGGCGGGTCAGGCGTGGCAGGAAAGAATAGAGGATGTGTCATATCAGATTGGCATGAGGAGACCATTCATGTGTGCATTGTTCATCCTGCTCGCCGTGTCTGCGTTCGCCCAGCAGACGCCGGTGCGGTTGTACGTATCGCCAACGGGAGATGACCGCTGGTCGGGTAGATACGCAGTGCCCGACGCCAAACGAAAGGACGGTCCCTTTGCCACCTTAACTCGCGCCCAGCAGGAGGTGCGCAGGCTAAAACAACAAGGAGTGAACCGACCAATAGAGGTCATTGTCGCGGAGGGCACGTACTACCTGAACGAGCCGCTGGTCTTCACCCCCGACGATTCGGGCACGGCGCAGAACCCCATCACTTATCGCGCGCAAAAGGCAGGGCGAGCTATCCTGAGCGGGGGCGTTCCTGTCACCGGCTGGCGGAGGGTGCAGGGGAATCTGTGGCGTGCAGAGGTTCCCGAAGCGCGTGGGACAAGCTGGACGCCGCGCCTCCTGCGTGTCGGCGAACGCTGGGCTATCCGCGCCCGACATCCCAACTTTGACCCCCAGAACCCTCGCACAGGTGGGTGGCTGTTTGCAGGCTTTCACGGGGAGCGATGGGAGCGCGGGGTGTTCGGTCAGGGCGTGGGTAATATCCACAATGTGGGCGATACCTTAGTTTGGCGAATTCGCGTGCCCGCCGACGGAGAGTATCTGCTGTGGATGCGCTATGGATCGGACAATCAGGGCGAAGCGCGGGACATGAGCGGACGATGCGTGGTGCAGGTGGACGAGCAGGACCCTGTGCCGCTTTCGGGGCTTGGCAGCACCGGCGGATGGGGCACGTTCCGCTGGTCGCATGTGGCAACCATTCGCCTGAGCGCGGGCGAACACACCCTGCGCTGGCGCAACACGCAGGGCGGCGGACTGAACATGGATGCACTCGCGTTGTGCGACGACCCGAACTGGAACCCCGAGCAGGCAATCGGCGATTTGGAATGGTGGGGCGCGTTCCGCCTGCAGAAGCCCCCTGCAGGCAAGCATCTGGTGCTGATTCAGGCAGAAGCCTGCGACGAGGCGATTGGTAGGGAGGTGACCGTTGCCACTCCTCAGCCGCCCGGTTCGCGCGAGTATCTGGCGTTTTCGGAGGGCGACCTTCCCCGCTGGCAGGATACCACCGGCGCCGAACTGCACATCTTTCCCGCGTGGGGCTGGGTGAACGCCATTGCGCCGATTGTGCGCATCGACTACGAGGCGCGCCGTATCCTCCTGCCACCTGATGGTTACACCGACGACATCCGACTGGGCAATCGCTACTTCATCGAGAACGTGCGTGAGGCACTGGACGCACCCAACGAGTGGTATCTGGACAGGCAAACGGGCAGTCTGCTTTACCTTTCCGAGACGGACAAAGCGCCTGCGAACACCGTACTCACCCGGCTTGACCGCCTTATCGTGCTGAAAGGTGAACCAGAGCGCAACCGATGGGTGGAGCATTTGCGCTTTGAAGGCTTCGCCTTCACCGACACCGACTACACACTAACCACGAACTACTACATGCCCGCCGATGCCGTGGTCTGGATGGCTGGCGCGCGCGATTGTGTGGTACGGGAGTGCACTTTCCGTCTGGTGGGCGGGTATGCCCTTCGGCTGGAGGAGCGCAGCCAGCGCATCCGGTTTGTGAAGAACCGTGTGGAGGACGTGGCGCAGGGAGGCGTGATACTCATTGGCGATAACGCCAGCCAGCCGCACCATAACCTCATCGCGGGCAACCTGATGCGGAACCTGGGGCACGTGTACAAGCATGTGGCGGGGGTGTACGTGATTACGGGCAGCGACAACCGCATCGCGCATAACACCATCTGGGACACGCCGCGCTACGCCATCTCGCTGAAGTGCCTCGACGAAACGCGCAGCTCCCATCGCAACATCGTGGAGTACAACGACCTGCGCCGCACCAACCTGGAGACCAACGACACCGGCGCGATTGAGACGCTCGGACGCGACCACAAGGACACCGGCAACATCATCCGCTATAACCTGATTCTGGACTCGGTGGGCATGATCAGCACGCCCGACGGCAGGATTATCACCCCTTACTTCACGTGGGGCATCTATCTGGACGACTACAGCAGTGGCACCACCGTTGTCGGCAACATCGTGGCGCGGACGGTGAACGGCGGCATCTGCGTGCACGGCGGACGCAACAACCTGTTTGAGAACAACATCTTTGTGGACGCCAGCGTGGAGCAGATACGCCTTCAGCCTCGCGACGATTTCATGCAGGGCAATCGCTTCCTGCGCAACATCGTGGCGTATTCCAACCCGCAGGCGGCACTCATCTTCTCCTGGGACCGGCGCACCGACCGCTTCGCCGAGTGGGACTATAACCTGTACTGGCTGAAGGGCGGCGATGCCGGCAAGGGGCGCACGCCGCTGGGCACGCTGGAGGACTGGCGCCGAGCAGGCTTTGACGCGCACTCCCTGGTAGCAGACCCCCTGTTTGTTGCGCCAGAGAGGGATGATTACCGCCTGCGCCCCAACTCGCCTGCGTGGCGGCTGGGCTTCCAGCCGATACCTGTGGAGAAGATAGGTGTAAAGGGCTGGAAGGAGTAGGCATTGCCCCCACCTGACGGAGGCTGACTGGTTCGAGTATGTTGAGGGGGAGCAACCCTGCAACTGGAAGTTGCGGGCTACCCATGACGAAGCCTCCTGCAGAGGCTGTAACCTGCTTCAGCAGGTTTTGTCAAGCGTAGCCTGCGATTTCTAATCGCAAGGACAGAATAAAAAGATACCAACCTTGTCTTCCCTGTACCGTTCGTGTTATACTGATTTTGAAAAAAAAGGCGAAAAATCGCGGGTAGAACCCTAAAGTTCTTCTGCAGATTTGCCAATAATGGGTATTGACAGGCGGATCCGATAAAGGCAAACCCACAGAAATGTGGGGACGCAAAGCCATTGGGGTCTAAGTCCCGACGAGGGTCGGGATATGATAGCCCGGCTGCCGAAGTTCTGCCGAACGACGCAACGCGGTTCTGCAAGGCGTTGCCGAAGGAGGCAGGATTGTCATGAAAATATCCGTGGAGGAGTACAGCCGGGTGCTGCAGTTAAGCCGCATCGGCAGGGTGGGTGCGGCAGTGGTGTCTGCCCCGGCGCCAGATGAGGGTCAGGAGGCTCTTTCGCCTGCGGCGGTGGTCGAGCTCTCGCCTCGCGCCCAGGAAATTCGGCAGATTAAGTTCATTCTGGACGAAATCCCGGATGTGCGCGAGGAAATCGTGCAGGAGCTCCGCCAGAAAATCGAAGCAGGTGAATACAACGTCTCCTCGGCAGAGATTGCAGACCTTATCGTTCGGCGCACCGTTGCCGATAACATGCGGTAACTGCTTTCCCGGACGTTGGCAACCCGTTTTTCGGATCAGGAGCCTGATAAAGGGGGCATCGTGGGATGCCCCCTTTGTTTTGCTATATCAGGCGGGGATACGAATCAAGCACCTTCATGTAGTTGGCGCGTTCGAAAGCAGCCGGTTCCGCCACGTTCTTCTGGCTCACACTGCCAATCATCTGCTGCACAGAGGAGTACTCGTACTCTTCCATCCAGCTCTGCATCTCCTGCAGAATCTGCCCGATACGCCCTATCCCGTTCTGCAGAAGCTCCGATGTCATCATGGTCACCCGCGCGCCAGCCATTAAGCCTTTTAGCACGTCCTGATAGGTGTGCACGCCGGTGGTAATAGCGAGGTCTACCGGCACGCGCCCATACAGTATCGCCGTCCAGCGCAGGGGCAAGCGCATCTCGTCCGAATCGCTGAGCACCAGGTGCGGAGTGACCGTCAGGTTCTCGAGGTCGATATCGGGCTGATAGAAGCGGTTGAACAGCACCAGCGCATTGGCGCCCGCCTCCGCCAGCCGCTTCGCGATGTTGGGGATACTGCTGAAGAAGGGTCCTATCTTCACCGCAAGCGGGATGCTCACCTCACTGCGTACCGCCTTTACCACGTCCACCGTCATCCGCTCCACTTCGGTGCCGGGCAGGTCGGGGTCGGTAGGCAGATAGTACACATTCAGCTCCAGCGCATCTGCGCCTGCCTCTTCGATCATTCGCGCATATTTCACCCATCCGCCAGCGGATACGCCGTTGAGACTGCCGATGATGGGCACGTCCACCGCCTGCTTGGCTTTGCGGATGAGGTTCAGGTATTCATCAGGACCAACGTTATACTCGCCGAGGTCGGGGAAATAGCTCAGCGCCTCGGCGTAGCTCTCGGTGCCGTGTGTGAGGAAATAGTCCAGCTGCTGGCTCTCGAGGTTAATCTGCTCCTCGAACAGCGAGTACATCACCACGGCGCCGATGCCAGCCTCCTCCAGCTGGCGAATCGAATCCACCTTATGAGAAAGGGGGGAGGACGAGGCAACCAGTGGGTTGCGCAGTTTCAGTCCCATGTATGTCGTACTAAGGTCCATTGTTAGAAATCCTCCTGAGAGATGTAAAGACTCTGGTGAACAGCGGGGCTGGTCGTTCAACCAGCCCCACAACCGTCGGTTACTTCGTGCCGTCGGTGCCTTTGCCCGCCAGCATTCGGTAGTAGCGCCATCGCTCCTGAATAATCTCCTGTGCCTCCTGCAGGAGCCGTTCGGCTGCCTCGGGGTTGGACTGCATCAGGATGCGATAGCGTCCCTCCCTGGAAGTGTACTCCTTAAGCGGGATGGTCGGTCCGTTCGAGTCGAGCTGGAACGGGTTCTCGCCCTGTTGCGCCAGCAGAGGGTTGTAGCGGTACAGCGGCCAGTAGCCGGTGTCCACCGCCAGCTTCTGCTGGATGTGTCCCTTGGACATGTCGATGCCGTGCGCGATGCAGTGGCTGTAGGCGATGATGATGGAGGGACCTGGATACGCCTCCGCTTCCAGGAACGCCTTCAGCGTCTGCAGTTCGTTGGCGCCCATCGCCACCTGCGCGATGTACACGTTGCCGTAGTGCATCGCCATCATGCCCAGGTCTTTCTTGGCGGTGGGTTTACCGCCAGCTGCAAAGCGCGCAACCGCTCCCAGCGGCGTAGATTTGGACGCCTGCCCACCGGTGTTGGAGTACACTTCAGTATCCAGCACCAGGATGTTGACATCCTCACCGCTGGCGAGCACATGGTCCAGCCCACCATAGCCGATGTCGTACGCCCAGCCATCGCCGCCGATAATCCACACACTCTTCTTCACCAGCATATCGGCAACGGCGAGCAGGTCGCGCACTTTGGGATCGCTCTCTTTGCCTGCCAGCTTCTCCTTGAGGAGGGCGACGCGCTCGCGCTGGGCGTGGATACCCGCCTCGGTGGACTGGTCCGCGCTCAGCAATCCATCCACCAGCTCATCATCGGCAATCACCGGGCGCAGGAGCTCCAGCAGTTTTCGGGCGTAGGCGTTCTGCTGGTTAATTGCCAGGCGCATGCCAAACCCGAACTCGGCGGTGTCTTCGAACAGCGAGTTACTCCACGCCGGACCGCGTCCTTCGCGGTTGGTGGTATAGGGCGTGGTGGGCAGGTTGCCGCCGTAGATGCTGGAACAGCCGGTGGCGTTGGCAATGATGGCGCGGTCGCCGAATAGCTGGGTAAGCAGGCGCACATACGGCGTTTCGCCACAGCCAGCGCACGCGCCCGAGAACTCGAACAGCGGCTGAAGCAGTTGCAGGTTCTTGATGTTGTTGAACCTCAGCGAGTCGTGCCTGGGCACGTCGGGCAGGCTGAGGAAGAACTCCCAGTTGGCGCGCTCGGTATCGCGAAGCGGTATCTGCGGCGCCATGTTCAACGCCTTGCGCGAACTGTCGCTCTTGTCCTTGGCGGGGCAGACTTCTACACACAGTTGACAGCCAGTGCAGTCCTCCACCGCCACCTGAATGGTGTACAGCTTGTCAGGCAGCTCGCGCCACTTGGCGGGGGTGTACTTGAAGGTGGGCGGAGCGTTCTGAACCAGCTCCTTGTCGTACACCTTGGCGCGGATGACCGAGTGCGGGCAGATGTAGACGCACTTTCCGCACTGGATGCAGAGGTCTGGCTCCCACACGGGCACTTCCAGCGCGATGTTGCGCTTCTCCCACGCTGCCGTGCCGACGGGATAGGTTCCATCTACCGGGAACGCGCTGACGGGAAGCAGGTCGCCGCGCCCTGCCATCAGCTCTGCCGTCACCCGCTTCACAAACTCGGGTGCATGGTCGGGCACCACGGGCGGTCGGTCAAAGGTGCTGGTCGCCTGTGCGGGCACTTTCACCTCGTACAGGTTGTCCAGCGCGGCATCCACCGCTGCGAAGTTCTGCTGGACTACCGCCTCACCGCGTCGACCGTAGGTCTTGCGGATAGCCTCCTTAATCTTCTCGATGGCTTCCTCGCGCGGAATGACGTTGCTCAGCGCGAAGAAACAGGTCTGCATGATGGTGTTGATGCGCACGCCCAGACCAACACGCTTCGCCACGTCGTACGCGTTGATGACGTAGAACTTCAGCTTCTTATCAATAATCTGTTGCTGTACCGAGCGCGGCAGATGGTCCCACACCTCATCCGGTCCGTATGGGCTGTTCAGCAGGAAGGTCGCGCCCTCCTCTGCCATGTCCAGCACGTTGTAGCGCTCCAGGAAGTGGAACTGGTGGCAGGCGACGAAGTTCGCCCGCTGAATCAGGTAGGTTCCCAGAATGGGTCTCGGACCGAAGCGCAGGTGCGATACCGTCACCGCGCCGGATTTCTTCGAGTCGTACACGAAGTAGCCCTGCGCATAGTTGGGCGTCTCTTCGCCGATGATTTTGATGGAGTTCTTGTTCGCGCCGACAGTTCCGTCTGCACCCAGTCCCCAGAACACCGCGCGTACCACATCCGGCGATTCGGTGTTGAAGGTGGGGTCTATGTCCAGGCTGGTGTGCGTGACGTCGTCGATGATGCCCACGGTGAAGTGGTTCTTGGGCTTGTCTTTGCCCAGCTCGTCGAACACCGCCTTCACCATCGCCGGCGTGAACTCTTTGGAGGACAGCCCATAGCGCCCTCCAATCACACGAGGCACGCGCTCGAAGGGCAGGGTGTCGTGTATCATCGCCTCGCTGATGGCTGTCATGACATCCTCATACAGCGGCTCGCCGAGTGCACCCGGCTCCTTCGTGCGGTCCAGCACCGCAATGGCTTTCACGGTGGTCGGCAGGGCGTTCAGGAAGTGTTCGCGCGAGAACGGTCGGAACAGGCGCACTTTCAGCAGCCCTACCTTCTCGCCCTTCTCCAGCAAAGCCTGTACGGTCTCTTCGGCGGTGCCGCAGCCCGAACCCATCATGACGATGACGTACTCGGCGTCGGGCGCGCCCACGTAGTCGAACAGGTGATACTGCCTGCCGACGATGCCGGCGAACTTGTCCATCGCCTTCTGCACGATGCCCGGCATCGCGATGTAGAACGGGTTGATGCGTTCGCGCCCCTGGAAGAAGGCGTCGGGGTTCTGAGCCGTTCCGCGGATGACTGGGCGGTCGGGAGTTAGCGCCCGCTGGCGATGCGCTCGCACGAGATCATCGTCAATCATGGCGCGCATGTCGTCCTCGGTGAGCTGCTCGATCTTTTGCACCTCATGGGTGGTGCGGAAGCCGTCGAAGATGTGCATGATGGGCACGCGCCCTTCCAGAGTCGCCGCCTGCGCGATGAGCGCGAGGTCCATCACTTCCTGCGGGTTGTTCGAGAAGAGCATCGCCCAGCCCGTGGAGCGACATGCCATCACGTCGCTGTGGTCGCCGAAGATAGAGAGAGCGTGCGTTGCCACCGTTCGCGCAGCGATGTGGAACACCGTGCTGGTGAGCTCGCCCGCGATTTTGAACATGTTGGGGATCATCAACAGAAGCCCCTGGCTGGAGGTGAAGGTGGTGGTCAACGCACCGGTTTGCAGTGACCCATGTACCGCTCCCGCCGCCCCCGCTTCGGACTGCAGCTCTCGGACGGTGGGAATCGTTCCCCAGATGTTCGGGATGCCTTTGCTTGCCCACTCGTCGCTGAGTTCGCCCATGGGGGAGGAGGGAGTAATGGGGTAGATGGCGATGACTTCGTTGGTGCGGTAAGCGACGTATGCCGCCGCTTCATTTCCATCTATCGTCGTGTATTTACGTGCCATAGCCCTTATCCTTTCTGTGTAGCGTTGTCAGTCGTACACCAGGTTGGATACTCTATCTCAAAGGCGTATCGCCTGACCTGCCTGAACCCAAAGCCGCTGAATCTTCAGTTCACTACACCAAATATAGTACACCAGCTTTGCCGATTTGAAAAGGGCAGAACGCTCTTTTTGCAAGAAAAAGGAATGCCCCCTGTTCAGCAGGAAAAGGTTCGGTTCTGTCCAATTCCTGAAACACACCGCTACCGCATGGGTGTCGCTTATGCCTGAACCAAGCGCCCGGATATTTCTGGCAACGGTCAGTGGTAACTACCGCGAGGGGTTCCAGCGAATTGCGCGGGAGTACGCGCGTCTTCACCCCGGCGTGGAGGTGAAGGTGCAGGTCATGCCAGCCAACGGCTATGAAACGTGGCTTCGCACGCAAATCCCGGGCGCCGGCGACAAAGCCCCCGACCTGTTCAATGCCAACTATGCCTGGGGGATGTACGAAAAGGGACTGCTGGTGAACCTTGCGCCTTTTCTGAACCAGCGCAACCCCTATACAGGCAAAGCGTGGATACAGACCCTCAACCCACAGTTTATTGAGAAGTACAAGACCGCCGGGGGCGTGTCGTTTGTCACGGTGGACTTCGTGGAGATTGGCTTCTACTACAACGCCAGCCTTTTCCGCCGGCTGGGGCTGAGGGAACCAAGCACGTGGGAAGAGATGCTTTCCCTGGCAGAGCGCATCCGCGCCGAGGGCTACCTGCCGTTTGCCGTGCCGGGCAACGCCGATTCCTACTGGTCGGGCACGGTTGGCTGGATTGTGCGCTTCTTTACCGACGCCTACACGCGCCACTGGGTTCCACTGGTAATGTCGCGCCCGGGCGATTGGGACTACGACCCCACACGCAATGCCCACTTCCGACTGAACCTGAACGACCCGTACAACGACTCGCTGGTCATTATCAACGGGGAGCGCCTGCTGGACGCGGTGCGCCGCCGGCTTATCCGTTTTGACGACGAGCGATTTGCCGAGCTGTACACACACATCAAAAACTTCTCGCGCTTCTGGCAGAAGGGTTTTCACGGCGCGAACTCGGTGACCGCGTATAACCTGTTCCTCACCGGGCGCGCGGCGATTCTGCTGGAAGGCTCGTGGCTAATCGGCGACCTGATGCAGGATATGGCGGACCTGCCCGCGCGGGCACGCTTCGAGTGGGGCATATTCCCCGTGCCGCCGCTGACCACCTCGCGCTTCCGGGTACCGCCGTTTCGCGGGGTAGGAGGTCCGGGGCTGGTGCTGGGCGTGGTGAAGAAGAACCCTCAGCAGACGGCGCGGGTGATAGACTTCCTGATGTTCCTCACCAGCCCGCGCGGGGCGCAGATTCTGGTGGATGAAGCAGTGCGCAACCGCCGCGCACTCAGCGGTCCGATGCTGATTCCGGGAGTGAAGCTGCCTGCGGAACTGCAGGCGTACTATCGCCCATTTGAGGGAAGGGGTTTTGAGAAGCTCTCCTTCCGCGGGCTGATGGACGAACAGGAATCGGTGTGGCAGTGGACGGTGTGGGCACAGCGTTACATGGAAGGGCGCGTGTCCCTGCGCGAGTTCCTGATGCGCTATCAGCGCCTGATGGAGGAGGCGGTGCCGCGCGTTATCGCCATGCAGAAGCTGGACATGAACCCTCGCACGAAGGACACTCCCTCATGAGAAGACGACGCACCTCGCTCTTCGTGATTGTGCTGATGCTGGCGCCAACGCTGATACTGCTGGCGCTGTTTAACTACTATCCGGCGGTGCTGGGTCTGTCGCGGGCGTTCACGCGATGGGAGACGGGCGAAGAGCCGCAGTGGATTGGGTTCGGCAACTTTGTCGCCATGTGGAACGATGAGTTCCTGCGCCTGAGTCTGCGCAACCTGCTGATTCTGTTGATTGCCAGCGTGCTCAAAACGCTGACCATGCCCCTGCTGGTGGCGGAACTGCTGATGAGCCTGCGCTCGCCGCGCTGGCAGTATATCCTGCGCACCGCCTTCATCCTGCCGATGGTCGTGCCCGGTATGGTTACCATGCTGTTGTGGAGCTTTATTTACGATGGCAGTGTGGGGCTTTTGAATCAGGTGCTGAAACTGCTGGGGCTGGGCGCGCTAACACGCTCGTGGCTGGGCGAATCGGGCACGGCGCTGTGGGCGATTATCGGCATCGGTTTCCCATGGGCGGGTGGACTGGCACTGCTCATCTACCTTGCCGGGCTGAACCAGATTTCGGGGGACGTTTGGGACTCGTGCCAGGTGGATGGCGTGAGCGGTCTGCGGCGCGTGTGGTATGTGGACCTGCCCCTGCTGCTGCCGCAGGTTCGCCTGCTGGTGATTCTCACGCTCATCGGCGCTCTGCAGGATTTCGGCAGTATTCTCATCCTGACAGGCGGCGGTCCGGGGCTTGCCACGCACGTGCCTGCCCTGCACATGTACTTTCAGGCGTTCCGTTTCGGGCACATGGGCTATGCGTCCGCCATCGGTTTGACGCTGTTTGTGGTCATATTCGTGCTGTCGCTGTTGAACCTGCTCTGGGGAAGGAGGCTGGAACGACTGCCATGAGGGCGAAACGTCGGCGGAGGGTGCGCCTGTCGGAGGTGCTATCTGGGCTGGTGCTGGCGGTGTTGCTGGCGCTGTCGCTGTTGCCGTTCGGGATGATGCTCCTGCTATCGCTGAAGACCAACGCGGATATCTTCACCCGGTTCTGGGGGTTGCCTCAGCCCGCGCGGTGGGATTTCTACCAGCAGGCAGGCGTCGCGCTGAAGGGCTATCTGCTCAACACGCTGATTGTCACGGCGGTGGTAGTGCCCGGCGTGTTGTTGTTCAGCTCGCTGGCGGGGTATGCGCTGGCAAGGCTGAGCTTTCGTGGGCGCGATGCGGTGTTCGCGCTGATCCTGGCACTGCTGGTAGTGCCGGGCATCCTCACGCTCATCCCGACCTATGCGCTGGTGCAGAGCATGGGCTTGTTGAACACGCGGTGGGCGCTGATTCTGCCCTATCTGGCGGGAGGGCAGGTGCTTGGGGTGGTGCTGTGCCGAACCTTCTTCGCCAGCCTGCCCGATGAGCTGTTCGAAGCCATGCGGCTGGACGGGGCAGGAGATGTGCAGATATATCGCCACCTTGCTCTGCCTCTGTCCCTGCCCACTCTGGCAACTATCGCCATCATGACCGCGCTGGGCATCTACAACGATTACATCTGGCCTCTGGTGACCATCAGCGACAGCAGTCTGCAGACCTTCACCGTCGGCGTCACCCGCTTTGCAGGCGAGTTCAACCTGGATTACGGACCGACGCTGGCGGGCTATGTTATCGGCAGCCTTCCGCTGATTGCGCTCTTTGCGGTAGGGATGCGTGCCTTTGTGCAGGGCGTGACCAGCGGCGCACTGAAGGCTTAAGACAAATCGCGAGGAGGTGACAGCATGATAGACAACGTGCAGAGTGAGGAAATCCGCCTGATTGTGCGCGGCGACGACATGGGCTCGTCCCATTCCGCCAACGAGGCGTGCGTGCTGTGCTACCGCGAGGGCATCATGCGCAGCGTGGAGGTGATGGTTCCCGCGCCGTGGTATCCCGAGGCGGTGAAACTGCTCCGGGAGAACCCCGGTCTGGACGTGGGCGTGCACCTGACCTTAACCAGCGAGTGGGAGAACTGCAAGTGGGGACCGGTTACCCGTGCGCCCAGCCTGTGTGACCGTCGTGGACACTTTCTGCCGATGACCAGTCAGCGTGCCGACTTCCCACCCGGCACCGGCTTTCTGGAGAGCGGATACCGTCTGGAGGAGGTGGAGACGGAGCTGCGGGCGCAGATTGAGATTGCGCTGGAAGACATTCCCCAGGTATCGCACCTGTCCTGCCACATGATGACGGCGGTGGCTTCGCCAGACCTGCGGGAGGTCACTGAGAAGCTGTCACGCGAGTACGGGCTTCTGCTGGAGGATAAAGACGTTCGCTTTGCCGGGCATCTGGGCGGACAGGAGGCGGACGCGGAGCGCAAAGAGGCAATCCTGCTGGAGATTATTGACCGCCTGACGCCGGGCACGTGGCTGTTGGTAGACCATCCGGGGCTGGACACCCCCGAGATGCGTGCGCTGGGGCACATCGGTTATGAACGTGTTGCTCAGGAGCGATCAGCGGTTACCAGCGCGTTCACCAGCGCACGAGTCGTCCAGCGTGTGGCACAGCGCGGCATCCGCCTGATCAGCTATGCCCATCTGAGAGGGTGACCGCAGGTCGTGGGAGTTAGAAATGTCTCACGATCCCTTGCAAAACCGCTTGACTTTTTACTTATTCTGTGCTAAGTTCTGTGTGATGAGAATCTCATGATGGAATCTGTATCCCCTGCTCTCCACCGTGCAGATATCCCGTCCCCATCTTTAGCAAAGGGAGGATACACCAATGCGACCGATGCTCGCGATGGTCTGCGCGGTGGGAAGCATTCTTCTTTGCTCCGCCCTCGCAGACGCCCAAACCTTTACCTACCAGGGAATGCTTAAACAGGCAGGCGTTCCCGCCAACGGAAACTACGACTTCCAGTTCAGCCTCTGGACAGCCGCCTCCGGTGGCTCGCAGGTCGGCTCCACCCTCACCAGAAGTGGGGTGAACGTGGCGTGGGGCGTGTTCAGCGTGGAGCTGGACTTCGGCAACGTGTGGGACGGCAGTGACCGCTACCTTCAGATTGCGGTGCGCCCTGCGGGTTCTGGCAGTTACACCACGCTGTCTCCCCGTGTGAAGGTGAACCGCGCTCCCTACAGCCAGTTTGCCTTCAGCGCGCCGTGGTCGGGCATTGTGGGTATGCCTGCGGGCTTTGCGGACGGCGTGGACAACGACACCACCTACTCGGCTGGCGCGGGATTGCAGTTAGTGGGCACGACCTTCAGCGTGGCAACGGGTGGTATCGTGACCGGTATGCTTGCCAACGGCGCGGTGACCACCGACAAGATTGCAGATGGTGCGGTCACTTCGGCGAAGCTGGCAGACGGCGCAGTGACCACCGCCAAGATAGCGGACGGCGCGGTCACTTCGGCGAAGTTAAGCGCGACAGGCGTGAGCGCGGGCACGTATGGCAGTGCCACGCAGGTTGGCAGGTTCACAGTGGACGCTCAGGGTCGGATTACCTCGGCGACCAACGTGACCATTTCTGGGGTATCGCCTGGCGGTTCGGCTGGTGGCGACCTGAGCGGCACTTATCCGAACCCAACGGTGGCAAGATTACAGGGTCGTGCAGTGTCCAGCAGTGCGCCCGGTGCGGGTCAGGTATTGAAGTGGGACGGGAGTGCATGGTCCCCGGCGAATGATGAGTCAGGTTCAAGCCTGTGGCAGCAGGCGGGCAGTAACATTTTCTACAACGCGGGGAATGTAGGCATTGGCACGAACAGCCCTGCCCACCGCCTGCATGTGGAAACGAGCACAGGCGACCGTGCCATTTATGGCTTACACACCGCCACCAGCGGCTTTACCTACGGGGTGGTGGGGCAGAGTAATAGCTCCAATGGCACGGGTATGTTTGGTTGGGCAACCGACACCACCAGCTTCACCACGGGCGTGGCGGGGCGAAGCGACGCCCCGTTGGGTCGTGGCGTGTACGGTTGGGCAACCGCCACGGGTGGTGCGAACGCTGGAGTGTTTGGGGAGACCCATAGCATCTCTGGCACGGGTGTGCGCGGCGTGGCAGCTGCTACCAGCGGCTTCAACTACGGCGTCTACGGCGAGAGCCAGAGCGCCTCTGGCATTGGCGTGTACGGCAGGTCAAACGCCGGCAGCGGCTTGGCCTTCGGCGTGTGTGGGCACACCACCAGCCCTGACGGCTTCGGTGGTTACTTCATCGGACACGGCTACTTCTCTGGGAAATTGGGTGTTGGCACCACCACTCCGACCGCAAGGCTCCAGATAGACGCCGACAGCTCCCTTGCCAGTGCTACCCTGCGCCTGCATGAGATCGAAACCGAATTCGCTCGCCTCGAGTTCACGAACCTGAACAGCACTCGCAAATGGCATATTGCGGGGCTGATCGGCTCCACCCAGGAGGCAGACCGTCTCAACTTCTGGAACAGCGCAGCTGGCGATGTGCTGAGCCTCTCGGGCAGCGGCAATGTCGGCATTGGCACAACTGCCCCTGCCACCCGCCTGCATGTACAAACGAACACGGGTGGTGTAGCCATTTATGCCGTGCATACGGGCACCAGCGGCGACGTTTACGGCGTGCGCGGGCAAAGCGATAGCACCTCTGGCATCGGCGTGTTCGGCTGGGCAACCGCCACCGGTGGCTACGCCTACGGCGTGACCGGGCAAAGCGCCAGTAACGGTGGTACAGGTGTGCTCGGCTACGCAACCGCCACCAGCGGCACAACCTACGGCGTGCACGGACTAGCCTGGAGTACCAGCGGCTACGGTGTCTATTCCTCGGGGCGATTCGCCGCCACGGGCACCAAGTCGTTCCAGATTGACCATCCACTCAGCCCCGAAACGCACTTCCTCAACCACTTCTGCGCCGAAGGTCCCGAACCCTACAACCTCTATCGGGGCACGGTGGTGCTGGACGCGCGCGGCGAAGCATGGGTGCAACTGCCAGACTACTTCG
>FMJZ01030745.1_pt1 | contig 17521 bp, 11 predicted proteins | sample 1987881 | NCBI WGS metagenome assembly FMJZ01 (sample SAMEA4378227, study PRJEB15110) | soil metagenome | biome: soil; feature: Field; material: Soil | place: India | collected 2015-03-11 | depth 0 m
TAAAGAAGATTGGGGAAATTTATTTTGGAAAAATAGGACAGTATCAAAAGAATACGAAATACCCCCTTGGTCTATTTCATAGGTTTCAATTTTGAATTTAGGGTTTCCTTTTATTGCTAATGCAATCATTTTGATTCGATGTTGTGCATCTGCTACATCTTTATTGTAGAATTTAAAAGGAGAGGTAGAGTTCGGGACAAATAAACAAACATCCAAATTAGTCTCCGAAACAAAGAAATTAGCAATAATAAGATGACCAATGTGAATTGGGTTAAATGAACCTCCGAAAATACCAATGTTTAATGGTTTTCTCATCAAACTGATTCGATTTCTTCAATTATTTGGGGTATTTCTTTCCAAGAAGTGGCAATGAAATCTGCAATGGTGTGATGTTCGGAATCTTCGTTCAAAAAATCTAAGTGGTTACCAATAAATCGGATAGCAAGCATATTTAATTTTTTTGCACCTTGTATATCTGTTTCTTCAATATCACCAATGTGGATTGCGTTTTCTGGTTTACACTCAAGTTCGGTTAATACTTTCAAGAAAGCATTTGAATGAGGTTTAGCGACACCTGTTTCATTGGAAAAGCTGAAAGAGGAGAAAAATTTGTAAATTCCTTGAATTTTAAGTAATTCTCTGAGAACACTTCCAGGGGAAAACCCTGTATCGGAGACGATACCAAGTTTGTAATTTTCAGAAAGTTTCTTTAAAGCATCGGGAACTCCATCAAAAAGCTTGGGTGGATAAATCAAAATACTTTGTTCAAAAGTATTTTTTAAATCAACAATTATTTCTTCGTCATGTTTGGCATTAAAATAGTTCCAAAAAAATTTCAAAGCATCATAAGTAGAGATGGTTCTCATTTCGTTCCGCCAAATTTTGTTGAAGTATTCCCAAGCTTCCTGCATAGCTTTTTCATATTCTTCATCGGGAATGCTATGTCCAAGCTGTTCAAAAGCTGATTTAAGCTTTTGAATACGATAACTATTTCTTTCAATTCCATTCGAAGAATCGAATAAGGTATTCCAAAAATCGACTGTGACAGCTTTTATTTTCGTTTTCATAATTACTTGTGTGTTAACTTTACAAAAATACCTAAAAAATATAAGATAAAATTGGTCATTGGTCTAACCATTTGTATTACTTATTCAAAAGTATGAATTAAATTTTTGATAATTATGTGAATTTATTTTCGTTAGTTATTCTTAATGTGAGTTGGGAGTATGAGAAATTTTGAAATCAAAGAAAAGATTAAGCTTTTACCATCTTCCCCTGGGGTTTATTTTTTCAAGAATAAGAATGGAAAAATTATTTATGTTGGGAAAGCAACTAGTTTAAAAAACCGAGTAAAGTCTTACTTCCAAGGTGGAAAGTTTCAAGATGCAAAAACTATTTCCTTAGTTAAGAATATTTACGATTTAGATTACATTGTAACCGACAACGAAGCCGAAGCTTTAATACTTGAGGATACACTAATTAAGAGACACAAGCCACGCTATAATATTATGCTACGAGATGACAAAACATATCCTTTTATTAGAATTACCAACGAGGAGTACCCACGGATTTTTTCTACAAGAAAAATTGTTCGCGACGGGTCGAAATATTTTGGACCTTATGCAGATGTTAAATCTATGAAAAAGATTATTAAACTGGTTCGTTCAATTTTCAGATTAAGAAATTGTAAATTGAAATTGAATGATGAAAATATTCAGCGAGGAAAGTTTAAAATATGCTTAGATTACCAAATTAAAAAATGTGATGGACCTTGTGAAGGCTTGATTTCGCGTGAAAAATATATGGAAAATGTTCAAAATGCAATTATTTTAATAAATGGAAAAACAGCTCAAATTGAAAAAGAACTATTAATGAAAATGGAAAGTTCGGCTGAAGAGCTTAATTTTGAGCAAGCAGCATATTATAGAAATCAGTATTTACTCTTGAAAGATTATTCAGAACACCAAAAGATTGTTACAGCAGAACTTGTAGACAAAGATATTTTTGGATTTGCTAGCGAGGATGAAGTAATGTGTGTGTTTGCCTTCAATATTCGCGAAGGTAAACTCGTTGGGAAAAGACATTTTATAATGAAAAATAAACTTGGTTCCTCCCCCGAAGATATCTTGCAAGTAGGATTGGAGAAGATGTACCTTGAATCAGAATTTATTCCTGACGAAATTCTTTTACCGTTTTCATTACCAAATGATAAATTCCTGATTGGTTACTTAAAGTCTAAAAAGGGGAAAAAAGTGAATTTGCTTGTTCCAAAGATGGGTGATAAAAAGAAATTAGTGAATTTGGCGATCGAAAATGCCAAGTTCCAACTAAAGGAGTTTTTACTTGGAGTTATGAAAAAAAATGCTGAATTACCCAAAAGAATTTTTGAAATGCAAAGAGACTTGAAATTAACAAAGGCCCCAAGAATAATCGAATGCTTTGATAATTCTCATATTCAAGGTGAGGATTACGTATCCTCTTTGGTTATGTTCAAAGATGGAAAGCCTTTTAAAAGTGGTTATAGAAAATACCGAATTAAAACTGTTTACCAAAATGATGATTTTGCTGCAATGAGGGAAGCTGTATATAGGAGGTATCATCGACTTTTAGAGGAAAGTAAAGAACTTCCAGATTTAATTATTATCGATGGTGGAAAAGGACAACTCACTCAAGCTGTCGCTGTTTTGAAACAATTGAATATTTACGAAAAAGTTCAAATTTTGGCTATCGCTAAAAAGCTCGAGGAAATATTCAAGCCAGATTTTAAGGAACCGATTATTTTACCTAGAAATTCACCCACACTTCAATTTATTCAACAAATTCGAGATGAGTCACATCGATTTGCAATCTCCTACCATAGGAAACTTCGGGATAAAAGGACATTTACAACAGAGTTGTTAAACATTGAAGGGGTTGGCGAAAAAATAGCAAACAGACTTTTGAGTAACTTTGGTTCAGTAGCTGAAATTTCAAATAAAACAATCGAGGAATTACAAAGTGTTGTTGGTAGGAATCTAGCTCAGAGAATTTATAATTACTTCCATTCGTAAAACAAATTCCAAGTAACTGATATTTTATTCATTCTTTTACTTCAAGAGCAAATTGTTATGGGTTTTTTGTTAAGGTTTCAACAATTCTTTCCAATTCTTCGAGAGAGTAATATTCAATTACAACTTTCCCTTTGTTGTGTTTATTCATAATTTTTACTTTGGTACCAAGGATTTGCGAGATTTCCCTTTCAAAGTGTGCAACATTGCTATCAGGTTGCTTTACTTTTTGGTTGGTTGCTTTAACATTTTTTTGATTATTCAAAAAATTCGAGACTAACTTTTCGGTTGCACGCACAGATAAATTTTCAGTAATAATTTTTTTCCAAATACGCTTAATTAACTCGCTATCTCCAAGCGAAAGGAGAACCTTTGCGTGTCCAATTGAAATTTCGCCGTTTCTTAGACTATCTTGGACTGAGATCGGCAATTTAAGTAACCTAATAAAGTTTGTAATCGTTGAGCGGTCTTTACCAACTCTTTTAGCAATTTCTTCTTGGGTAAGGTTGAATTCTTCGCTTAATTTTTTTAAACCATTTGCTAAATCTATAGGGTTTAAATCTTCTCTTTGTATGTTTTCGATTAGAGCGATTTCAAGCATTTTGTAATCTTCATCAACATTAATAATGAAAGCGGGAATTCTGGTTAGTCCCGCTTTCAATGCTGCCCTAATTCTTCTTTCACCAGATATCAATTGATAGTTATTTGCCAATTTTCTTAGTGTTATTGGTTGAATCACACCATTTACTTTGATTGACTCTGAAAGTTCTTCGATATTTTTATCTTCGAAGTGACTTCTAGGCTGGTAGGGATTAAATTGAATTTTCGAAATTTCGACTTCTTGGAAAATTTCGCTTAAATGAGTTTGTAATTTATCTTTTTCTTCGTTACTTAAAATTTCGCCAGGAATAAGTGAGCTAAGACCTTTTCCAAGTCCAAATTGTTTTTTCTTTTCTGACATTTTTAAACCAATTTATTTCTTTCAAGAAGTTCGTTTGCAAGGTCCAAATAGTTTTTGCTTCCCACGCTTGTTGGATCATAAAGAAATATTGGTTTGCCGTGACTTGGTGCTTCCGACAAACGGACATTTCTGCTAATAACTGTTTTGAATGCTTTTTTCCCGAACAAGTTCCATATTTCTTGGGCAACTTGGTTTGAAAGTCGCAACCTTGAGTCGAACATGGTCAGAAGGACACCTTCTATGGAAAGTTCTGGATTTAAACTAACCCTTACCATTTGAATAGTATTAAGCAACTTGCTTAGACCTTCGAGGGCAAAATATTCGCATTGTACTGGAATAATAACACTATTAGCAGATGTTAAAGCATTAACTGTTAATAAGCCAAGAGAAGGTGGACAGTCGATTAAAATAAAGTCGAACTCCTCCTTAATATTATCAATTCTACTTTTAAGAATTCTTTCCCTTCCGTTTAAGTTAACAAGCTCAATTTCAGCACCAACAAGGTTAATGTTCGAAGGCAAAATTTTCAAATTCTCTAAGTCAGTATTTAATATAGCTTCTTCAATTATTGCATTTCCAATTAAGACTTCGTATGTGGTATTTTTAATTTCATTTTGAACGAAACCGAGACCATTGGTTGCATTTCCTTGAGGATCAATATCAACAAGCAGTACCTTTTTGTTATTAATAGCAAGGGAAGCCGAAAGATTTATCGCAGTTGTTGTTTTGCCCACTCCGCCTTTTTGGTTTGCTATTGAAATTACTTTTCCCATTTATTTCGATCAGTTAGATGTAAAAAATAAAAAAACAATGCGTTGAGTACTATTGAATGGTTAATCGTCCCATCTTTGATTAGATTTTCAATTTCGCTTAAATCTTTCAAAACAATTTCAACATCTTCGTTTACATCAAATTTTGGTTCAAATTTATTTTCAACATTGTTCCATAAATATGTATAACAAGTGTTTGTAAGAAATGCTGGATTGGGTCTTGCTTTTCCTAAGTAAATGGGTTCTTCATTAGAGCAATATCCTGTTTCTTCCTTACACTCACGCATTGCAGCATCTAAAGGATTCTCTCCCTTATCAATCAAACCGCCAGGGATTTCAAGGGTTATTTGGTCAATTCCATGTCTATATTGTTTCACTAAAACAATTTTTTTTTCCTTTGTAATTGGGATGATGTTCACCCAATCTTGAGAATCAAGCACGATAAATTTGCTTTGTTTTCGACTTTTGGGATTTTCCCTATGAACCCAGCGTGCTGTGAATATTTTTAAATCTATGCTTTCGCCAAATCCTAACGTTTTCCAGTTTTCCAATTTAAATCAATAATAATAAATGCAAAATTAAGATATATTAGTTACAACAAAAATAATGATTTAGAATTTCTACTTTTCTAAAGATTATTACTTTGTCCTATTTACTAGGATAAATTCAAGGTACTTAGGGGTAAGATTTTCGAAGAAGAATATGTTAATTGGACTTGAATTAATAATTTACTAATTAAAAAATCGTCTATGTAGGTTTATTTTTTGATTATTTTTTTATGTTACTCTAATGGGAAATGTCGGTGAAAAATTTGATCGGAATGGTGATGAATTTATTAAAATCAGAGGAGCAAGAGAACATAATTTAAAGAATATTAATTTGGAAATTCCAAGGAATAAATTTGTTGTAATTACTGGATTGTCTGGTTCTGGAAAATCGACACTTGCTTTTGATACTATTTATAGCGAGGGTCATAGGCGATATGTGGACTGTTTATCTGCTTATTCAAGACAATTTATTGGAAATTACAAAAAACCAGAAGTTGATTTGATTGAAGGTATCTCCCCTAGTATTTCTATTGAACAAAAAACTATAAGCCACAATCCACGCTCTACTGTTGGTACTGTAACTGAAATTTATGACTACCTACGTCTGCTTTTTGCAAAGATTGGAACTCAATTCTGTCCTACTTGCAAAATTCCGGTTGAAAAAAAGAACTTAGACCAAATAATTAATGAAATAATCCAAAACTATAAGGGTAAAAAACTCCAAATACTTGCTTCTGTTGTTCGGGGTAGAAAAGGGCATTATCGCGAACTTTTCGAGCAATTTTTACGACTTGGATTCACTCGAGTTAGGGTCGATGGTGAGTTTCTTGAAATTGTTGAAGATATGAAGTTATCTCGTTATCAAACACACAATATCGACCTCGTTGTTGATAAATTAACAGTTGATCCAGAAAAAGAACAAAGATTATATCAATCATGCGATTTAGCATTAAATTACGGTGAAGGAAATATTATTATTTACGATGTTGAAGAAGAAAAAGAAAGATTGATGAGTATCCACTATTCTTGCCCTCAATGTGGACGTTCTTTCGAACCTTTGGCCCCAAATAGTTTTTCGTACAATTCTCGGTATGGAGCATGTCCAAATTGCGATGGGATAGGGGAGTTGTTTGATTTTGATTTAGACTTACTTATACCCAATAATGAAGTTTCTATTTCCGAAGGTGCTATTGAAATTCTTAAAGATTCACGCTTTGTTTGGCTTTTGGAACAAGTAGTAGCATTTGCACAGAAGTTTAAATATAACTTAGAAAAACCGATAAAAGAATTTCATGAAAACGAGTTGAAATTGCTACTTTATGGAGACCCCGACGAACCTATAGAAGTTACTATGAAGTTAAAACATTCTGTAAGTCCTTACAAAATTACATACAATGGAGTTATCAATTCCTTAAGACAAGTCTACAAAAATACGGATACTCCTTCCTTACTTCGTTCTTTGGAAAAGTACATTCGTGGATTTCCATGTCCAGTTTGCAATGGTGCTCGGTTGAAGGAAGAAAACCTAAATGTTTTTATCAATGGATATTCAATTTTTGACATATCTAGTAAAGATATAATTAATGCAAAGAAATTGCTGAAAGAAATTTATGGTAAACTAACTGAAAGAGAATTTCAAATTACCAAGTTGATATTTAAAGAAATATTCGACAGACTTGAGTTTATGGAGAAGCTGGGGATTTCTTATGTTTCTATTGATCGTTCGGTTAGAACACTATCAGGTGGTGAATCTCAAAGAATAAGACTTGCAGCACAACTTGGTTCCGAATTGGTTGGCGTTACTTATGTTTTAGATGAACCAAGTATTGGTTTACATCAGTTTGACAATCACAAATTGATTGATTCTTTGAAAAAACTTCGAGAACTTGGTAATACAGTTATCGTCGTTGAACATGATAAAGCTACAATTGAAAATGCTGATCAAATAATTGACCTCGGACCAAAAGCTGGAATTGAAGGGGGTGAAATAATTTTTTCTACATCCCCAGAATGCTTGAAAAGTTTAGACAAAGCAATAAAAAAGAAATCATTAACAGCACAATATTTACTAAACGAGCGAAGAATAGAAGTTCCCAAGTCTCGTCGAAAAGGTAATGGCAAGGCAATAATACTCAGAGGTGCAAGGGGGAATAATCTAAAGAACGTGACTCTAAGGGTTCCTCTTGGATTATTTTTATGCGTGACTGGATTGAGTGGGTCCGGAAAATCATCATTAATTAATGATACTTTGTACCCAATTTTATCTAATTATTTTTACAATTCTAATTTGAAACCTTTACCTTACGATTCCATAGAGGGAATCGAGCATATTGACAAAATCATTGAAATTGACCAGTCCCCGATTGGAAGAACACCACGTTCAAACCCTGCAACTTACACTGGTGTTTTTACCGAAATAAGGAACTTTTTTGCTATGTTACCAGAGTCCAGACTTAGGGGATATAAACCAGGTCGTTTCTCATTCAACATTCCCGGTGGTAGGTGTGAAGATTGCCAAGGTGGAGGAATGAAAGTTATCGAAATGAACTTTCTTCCCGAAGTTTATGTGGTTTGTGATACTTGTGGGGGTAAACGTTACAACGACGAAACACTTTGTGTCAGGTACAAAAATAAAACAATTGCGGATGTACTGGAGATGACTGTTGAAGAAGCTTTGGCATTTTTCAAAGATATCCCAAAGGTTAGAAAAGTTTTGCAAACTTTGAATGACGTTGGCCTAGGTTATATTAAACTTGGTCAACAGGCACCTACTCTTTCAGGTGGGGAAGCTCAAAGAGTAAAATTGGCTACAGAGCTTTCGAAAAGAAGCACTGGCAAAACACTTTACCTTCTTGATGAACCAACAACTGGCTTGCATTTCGAAGATATTCGGCTTCTTTTGAAGTTACTTAACAATTTGGTGGACAAAGGAAACACAGTAGTTGTTATTGAACATAATCTTGATGTGATTAAATGTGCCGACTGGATTATTGACCTTGGTCCTAAAGGTGGCGACGAAGGCGGGGAAATTATTGCAGAAGGAACCCCAGAAGATATTATTCAAAATCCAGCAAGCTTGACTGGTTTGTTTCTCAAAAGTGAGTTAAATCTTGATTAAAATATTGTACAATTTTTTACTTATCCTTTTTTTAATAATAAAACCAGTTTTTGTTTTATTTAACTCAAAATTTGCAAAAAGAGAGAAAGAGTGGAAAAAAGTACTATCAAACAATCTAGAAAAATTAAGGTTAAAGGGTAATAGGAAAACAATTTGGGTTCATGCTTCTTCTATGGGAGAGTTTGAACAAGCAAAACCATTGATTGAAAAGTTTAAGAGTATAGACCCAAATTTTTTTATAGTTTCCACTTTTTTTTCACCTTCTGGTTATGATAATCAAAAGAATTATCAATATTCAGATGTTTGCCTGTATTTACCAATGGACAATTTTTGGTTAGTTAAAAAGTTTATTAAAATAATCGAACCAAATATAGCAATATTTATTAGATATGAATTGTGGCTTAATTATTTGTCTGAATTAAAAAAAAAGAAAGTCCCCACATTTCTTGTTGCTGCTACTAAGCCTAATAAATGGATTTTTTTTATTTATAAGATCTACATAGTAAAATGTTTTAATTTGTTTACAAAGATTTTTGTAAGCGATGAAAATGATTTCGATTTTTTTGCGAGTTTAGATTTAAAAGTTCCAACTGTGGTTGAATATGATACAAGATACGATAGGGTATATTCTAAAATAAATAATTTAGATGTTTTGCCCTTTTGTAAAAATCATTTCAAAGACTTTACGGTATTAATTGCTGGAAGTGTTTGGGAACCTGATTTAGAATTATTATTTGAAGTAAGAAAAAAGTTTAACAAAATAATTAAAATTATTTATGTTCCACACGAAGTAAAAGAAAGTGTATTAAAATTTGTCGAAAGAAACGACAGAAAGTGTATTAGGTTTAGCGAGCTTATCAACAAAGATTATTCAGACAATGAAATAAGGAAATTAATTCAAGATTTTAACATTTTAGTCGACAAAGTTGGGTTTTTGCTTTCTTTGTATTCGATTGGAGATCTGGCTTATGTTGGTGGTGGATTTGGGCGTGGTATTCATAGTGTTATTGAACCGGCTGGGTTTAATTTACCAGTGATTTGTGGTGGGAATATCAATAACTCGCGGGATGCATTAAGAATGCTTGATTTTGGTACTCTTTGGGTTGTACGAAATGGAAATGAACTTGAAAATGTTTTAACAAAATTGCAAGAAGAATCGTTTCGTTTGGAAGTCTCAAGCAAAATGAAAGAATATTTTCTAAGAAGAGTGGGTTCATCAGAAAGAATAGTTAAGGAAACTTTAAGTTGCTCTAGTTAAGATGAAGCAATAATTTTCAGAAATTCGCTAGACTTTTTAAAATCTTCCTCCAATTCGAAAGTGAATTTTTCGAGGTCAAGTTCACCCAATTCCGGGAACCTTTGTTTAAGATTAATCCAAGAGGGTTGGTCTTCAAATTTAATCATTTGGAGACCTTCAAAGAAGTCGGCGCCCCAAATTTCACATAGCAAGTCTGCAAATCTAATAATTGAAGTTAATTCGTAATCTTCCTTCAATCTATTTAATTTAGAGTGATATCCAATGATATTTACAATCGGAATGGGCAATTTCCATTTTTGCGCAATGAATGAGCCTACTTCTAAATGATCTACTCCAAAAATTTTTTTTTCTGCTTCTGTATCCGGAATTGATTCGTTAGTTGTAGCTTCAAGAACTTTAACATAGTCTGTCAACTTGTATTGCAATAAAATAAGTTTCCCAAAATCGTGAAGTAACCCGCCAATAAATTCAAATTCTTTGTAATTTTTGCCGATTTTTGTAGCTAAGGATTTTGAAACAACACCAACAGAAGCAGAGTGCCACCAAAATTTTTCCATTAATTGTTTTGCGAATTGGTTGCTATGTATCATGAACCGGGAGAAAATAGAGACACCAATGACAATGTTGGCTAATCTATTCAAACCAATTGTAATTATTGCTTGGGGTATGGAAGCAACTGGGGTTCTCAAACCATAAATTGCAGAATTAGCAACCTTTAATATTTTAGCGGTTAATGATGCATCGGTTTCTATAGTGTGGGCAATATTCCTAATATCAACATTGTTATCTTCTATTTGTTGGAGGATTTTTGTCGTAATTGTTGGCAAAGTTGCAAGTTCTTGAATTTCTAATAATTTTTCCAAATTAAGCATAAACTATGACGTCAGTCATTTTTGATAAAACTAATAACACAGAGCTTGGAATCAATTTCAAATATAACAAAGTAAACTCCATTTTCCAAACGAGTAAGATTTAGACTTAATGAATTAGAGTGATTAAAATTATTTTCAAAGATGTAAACTGTTTCTCCAAGAGTATTGGTAATTTTAATAGGTTTTATTGTGTGGTTCTCTAGAATACCTATAGTAAAGACTCCATTGTTAGGATTTGGGAAAATCGAGATATCCAAAGGATTTTCGAGGACAATATTTACAGGAGCTTCTTTTGTCGTAAATTCCCTTGTTTCGGACCAATCTCCATAAGATTGAGTCGTTTTACCTCGAACTTTCCAATAATAAGTTGTCTTGTAATCAAGGCTTTGCACGAGAATTTGGGTAGTTGCTAATTGATCATTAGAGAAAATAATGTCGCTAATGAAATTAGGATCTTTTGATAATAGGAATTCATAAAATTCAGAGCCTTCCAGAGGTAGCCACTGAAACAGGACCGAAAGAGGCATGTTTGTGGTATCCTTGGGAGGATATACAAGTGCAACCTGGCCTATTGAAATAGCGAAAGAATAGGTTTCACTCCACAACCCAGCATAGTCATTGACTTTATATCTTACTCTCCAATAGTACTTTTGGTTGGGCTCCAAGTTGTTTGTTTCATAATTGGGTTTGGTTAAATTGGAATCGTTAACAAGAAGTTGTTGAAAATTAATGTCTTTTGAAATCTGAATGTGGTGGTGGGTAGATTTATCGAAGTTTTCCCATTGGAATGAGATCGGTTGCTTTAGATTTTTGCTGTTGTTTTCGGGAGAAATGAGCTGAGGTGCTTTGATAACAGTGATGAACCACCAAGTTTCTGACCAATCTGTGGGTGCGTATTCATCGGCAGCTCTTATTCGCCAGTAATATTTAGTAAAATATTCCAAAATTTTTGGTTCGAAGTAATCACTTGCTTGCGAAATTCCATCAAAGATCTTGCGTTCGAAATTTTCATCCAAAGCGATTTGAACTTCGTAGGTTGATGCGCCAGTCGAGGGAGTCCAAAATAATTTTGTGGTAATTGGCACACCATACGAAGCGTTTGGTGGAAGCCGAAGTTTTACGGGGAGAACTTTAGTTTTGAACTTCCAGACTTCGGACCAAGCTGATTGAGTATTTCCAACTTTTGCGGAGACTCTCCAGTAGTATTCAGTGGCGAACTCCAAATTGGCTGTGTGTGTGTATGTAGTGTCGGTGCTTTTAGTAAAAGTTTTTTCAAAAAGAAGGTTATTAAAACTCGGATCTTTCGATACTTGTAATAAAAATCCCGTTGCGTCTTTGACTTTCGACCAAACAAAAACAGGGCGAAGTGGTAATCCGCCTTGATTGTTTTTAGGTGAAATCAAAATGGGTGGTTCCACTATTGTTGTAAATACAAATCTGTTTGACCAATTCCCCAATGCGTTGTTTAGTTTTGCTCTTACTCTCCAAAAATACATGGTATTGAAGTTAAGAGAATAGTAATTGATGCGAGATGTATCGCGTAAAATGATTCGTTCCTTTACAGTTGTGAAATCTATATCATCAGAGAGTTCCATTTCGAATATTTCTCCCTTAGATATGTCTTTCCAACGGAAAGTGGTTATTGGATCTACTCCTAATGAATTGTTATTAGGTTCAAGCAAGATTGGAACAGGAAGAGCGTTGGGGTCGATTGCCCTGTAAATGTTTGTACTTGTTACTATCCAGATATATCCCTGTTTGTCCGCTTTAATGAACAAAATATTTTCTTTAAGTAAGCCAATAGAGATGGATAAAGAATCCCAAGATGAGCCATTATTTAAAGTTGTTTGGAGTTCTCCATAGTATGTTGTAAAAATTACCTGGTCATAGATGGTTGTTGTAACTGACCTAATGAATTGGTACAATCCACTAACAGTTTTGGTTGTCCAAGAAGTTCCATCATTTGTGGAACGTAAGACAGCAAAGTCTCCAACTACGAAAATGGTACCGTTTCTTGTAAAAGCGATGTCGCGGTAATTGTTTGCTGATTTATTTATTGCAATAGACCAGGAGTTTCCGTTGTTAGTTGATTTTATAACACTATCGGTAAGGGAAACAAAAAGTGTACCCGTAATGTTAAATCCAATTGCGCTTATTCCTTGGACAGCCAAAGACCTTACCCCAAGCGATGTCCAAGTAGCCCCACCGTCGGTTGAACGAAGCAAATCGTTCCTAGGTGAAGCAGGATCGCGGGGGTTTGCTGGTTGGAAATTTATTGAAACGAAATAAATATTATTTCTATTTGCAAATGCCCCGAAAGATGTGTCGCTTTTCGCAATAACTGTGTCCCAATTATTACCTAAATCGGTTGAAACAAGAAGGTAACCGCGAGGTGTGGCAAGGGACCTTGCAGTTGCGAATAATCTATTTGAAGAATCATGGTAAAATGCCGTAAGGGCAACATTACCAGTATTTAATTCTTCCCAAGTAAGACCCAAATCCGTACTACGAAAGGACTTGTAATTACTCAAAGCGACAAATAAGGTATTATTAAAGGAATGAAAAGCGCTAATGAAATTGTTTGATGAGCGAATGCTTTCCCAATTAGCACCTCCATTAGTGCTTTTGTAAAGTGCTCCATCTATAGTTCCAGCAAAAAGTATTCCTTGCCGGCTTCTTGCCAATGATGAAACACCAACATCGCGTAGACTTGTCAATCTCCAATCTTCGTAGGCACGCGAATCAAATCTTAAAATACCAATACGTTCTGTCCCAGCTATGGGCTCAGCATGATTGTAAAAAGTTACGGCAGTAACATTTTTTAAAGTATCATTCCTTTTAAAAACAGCCCAAGTTAAACCGTGGTCCGCAGATGAGAAAACTCCGCCTTGATATACACCACAGAAAATTTCTCCAATTCCACTTTTAGCAAATGAAGTAATTACCCTAAAGTTACTAGCATATCCACTTCTTCTCCAAGTTCTTCCGCCATCATTTGAATAGTAAACTCCATCACCATTTGTTCCAATTACAATCGAACCATTGTCTCCGATTGTAATGCAGTTTACATCGTAGTTCCACAAGCCTTGAGTCAAACGAACTTTTGTTGCACCTCGATTTGTGATACGATATATACCATACCCTTCGACAGAGGCGAAACAGGTATCTGGATATTTAATTTTAAGGGCTTTAATTTTTAAACTAGGTAATCCACTGTTTATTGGAGACCAAAGTGCACCGTTATTGGTAGAGATAAAAATACCACCACCATAGGTAGAGGCATAAAGTATTCCATTTGAATCAATTTCAATTGAAGTTAAATATTTGTTTGACAAACCGGTGTTTACTTCTGTCCAGTTTTGACCTAAATTTAGTGAACGGAAGATTCCTTGGCCCCATATTCCAATGTACATTACATCGGAGCTATCGAATGTAATCACTTTTATGTGCGAGGGATTGGGCACTGGAATAATGTTCCACATAGGAGCGAGAGTATCGCGTATTGGTTGAGCGTAAGAAGAGAGAGAAAAGATGATCAAAGAGGCTAAAAAAAATAAGAGTTTTGGTATAATTTTTGTCTTCATTTTTATTACTTTCATTTAATTTACTTAATTTTACAATGTAAATTAATTATTTTTTTTTATAAAACATGCAAAAAATGAAAACTGATGAAGTAAATATTAAAAGGGATGGAAAGTTATCTAAACCTAAGATAAAAAAATTATTTTTCAACAGAGAACTCAGTTTTTTAGAGTTCAACAAAAGGGTACTTTATGAGGCAAGAGACCCTAGCCATCCATTACTTGAAAGGGTTAAGTTTTTAAGTATTTTTAGTTCAAATTTAGATGAATTCTTTATGATTAGGGTTGCAGGTTTAAAAAGGCAAGTTGAATCGGATGTTGTTGAACTTTCAATGGATGGACTGACACCGAAAGAACAGTTAGCAGAGATTCGAAAGAAAGTCTCTGAATATTATCGTTTGCAAGAGGAAATTTACTTTAATGAAATTTTACCTGAGTTAAATAACCATGGAATCTACATACATAAATACAGTGATTTATCTGAGGAAGATAAAAGCTTTTTAACAGATTATTTTTGCAAAGAAATTCTTCCCCTACTAACTCCAAGGATTTTAGACCAGGCACATCCATTCCCCAATTTAATTAATTGCGCCTTAAATATAATATTTGTATTAAAGGATAAATATTCCCAAAGTGCCACATTGCTAAATAACTTTGTTCAATTATCTGATAAAATCAAACGTTTTATACAATTGCCAGGTAAAAATTCTAAAGAGTATCATTTTGTTTTGGTAGAACAGGTAATTAAAGCTAATAAGGATTTGTTATTTCCAGGCTACGATGTTCTTTCGGCAAATGCTTTTAGAGTTACTCGCGATTCGGATATTGCTATTGCAGAAGATGAAGCTGAAGATTTACTTAGTGCAATTTCCGAACAAATTAAATTAAGGCATTGGGGAACTGCTGTTGTACGGCTGGAAGTGAGCAACAAAATGGATAATACTGTTCTTGAGTTTTTAAAAGAACATTTGAAAATCAACGACGAGGAAGTTTATAAATTGAATAGACCTTTGAAATTTCCAGACTTTATTCAGTTATTGTCCTCTATTGATAAAATCGAATTAAAAGATGTTCCGTTCCAGACGAGAATACCTCCAGAATTGTTAATTCCCAATAAGAGCATATTTGAATGCATTGACAATTCTGACATTCTTGTCCACCATCCATATGATTCCTTCACAAATAGTGTTTTAAGATTCATAAGAACTGCAGCTGATGATCCCAATGTGCTTTCTATTAAAATAACCCTTTACAGGGTTGGTAAAAATGCTCCGATAGTTGATGCATTAATGAAAGCAGCTGAAAATGGCAAAGATGTGGTTGCCTTTGTTGAGTTAAAGGCTCGTTTCGACGAGGAGAGTAATATTGGTTGGGCACGTGAGCTCGAAAATAATGGGGTGAATGTTATATATGGAGTTGTTGGATTCAAAACTCATTGTAAAATTGCTTTGGTAATTCGCAAGGAAGGTAACCACCTTAGGAAATATGTACACTTAAGTACTGGAAACTACAATTCCTTTACTGCAAGAATTTATACCGATATAGGCTTATTTACAGCAAAGGAAGATTTTGCTTGGGATTCAATACATCTTTTTAATATTCTCACTGGATATTCGAAGTTTACGGATTGGCGTAAATTTATAGTTGCTCCTATAAATCTAAAACCCAAAATTATTGAATTAATAAGAAGAGAAGCTGAATATTCCACTCCAGAAAACCCAGGTATGATTTTTGCAAAAATGAATTCAATTGCTCATGAAGAAGTAACAAAGGAACTTTACAAAGCGTCGCAAAAAAATGTTCAAATCAAATTGCTCGTACGTGGTATTTGTTGTTTAGTTCCAGGTGTTAAAGGCCTTAGCGAAAATATCGAAGTCCGAAGCATTTTAGGTCGTTTTCTGGAACATAGTAGGATTTTCTATTTTAAAAATAATGGAAAACCCGAAGTTTACCTTTCGAGCGCAGATTGGATGACTCGAAATTTACACAGAAGAATTGAATTAATGTTTCCCGTTGAAAATGTTAGATTAAAAGATCATTTAATAAATCTTCTCGAAATTTATTGGAAGGATAACACTAAATCCTGGCGCTTGCTTCCAAATGGTGAATATGAAAAATTGTCACCATTGCAAGGGGAGGAAGAATTTGTAGCCCAAAAATATTTGCTTAGTTTAATACAAAAAGAGCGTGGTGCCGGTAAATTTAAAATATTTTCTATTCCCAAATAATAAAGTCCAGAATGAAAAACCCTACCATATTTATTGTCGCTGGTGAAAATTCCGGCGACATTCATGCTTCAAAGTTAATGTCTCATTTGAAAACAATCGTTCCAGGAATTCGCTTCATTGGTATTGGTGGTAAAAGGATGGAAGCGGAGGGGTTGCGAACAATTATTCAATTAGATAAGATCTCCGTAGTTGGTATTGTTGAAGTATTGAAAAATATAAATTATATCAGAAGCGCTTTTGCTCAAAGCAAAAGAATTTTAGAATCGAAGAATTTGGACCTTGTGGTATTGGTAGATTTTCCTGGGTTTAATTTAAAAATTGCTGAACTGGCCCGACGAAACAAAATTCCTGTTTGTTATTATATCGCTCCTCAGCTCTGGGCTTGGGGCAAAAAAAGAATCTATAAGCTTCAGAAGTTTGTCGATTTGCTTTTAGTAGTTTTTCCATTTGAAAAGGAATTTTTCTCACCTTATGTTTCTAACTTAGAATTTGTTGGTCATCCTCTACTCGATGAACCGGTTTTTCAAATGGAATTATTACCTTTTGAAAAAAGAGAGAATTCTATTGCTTTGTTGCCTGGCTCAAGAAAATCCGAGATATTGCACCATAAAAAGTTAACATTGGATTTAATTGAAAATATCTCTAAAGAGATTCCTGGATATAAGATTAATATTCCGCTTTCAGATGAAAAATTTTTTGAGGTTTTCTCTAAAGAGATCAAGAGTTATCGAGGTAATGTGAATTTTGTTCATAATTCTTTTGAAATACTAAGAAATAGTAAAGTCGGTTTGATAAAATCTGGAACAGCGAATTTAGAAGCTGCTTTGCTTGGACTACCTTTCGTTATGTTTTATAAAACTTCTTTTTGGACATATCTGATTGCTAAGAGACTGATTGAAATTGATTATATTTCTATTGTAAATATATTGTTGAAAGGTAATTACGTGCCAGAGTTCATTCAAAAGAATGCCGTACCTGAAAGGATTGTAGAAGTAATTAAAACAATTCTGCAAGATAATAATATTTATGAAGGTTATCAAAGAATTTGTTCTCGGGTTAAAGAACTTTTGGGTGGCAAAGGTGCATCTGAACGAGCTGCAAGAAAAATTGTTGAAATTTTTGGTCTTTAAAAATTTTT
>FMJZ01020532.1_pt1 | contig 17505 bp, 21 predicted proteins | sample 1987881 | NCBI WGS metagenome assembly FMJZ01 (sample SAMEA4378227, study PRJEB15110) | soil metagenome | biome: soil; feature: Field; material: Soil | place: India | collected 2015-03-11 | depth 0 m
TGCTAGCCGCGCTGGCGGTGGACGGGTTTGTCTACGTTCCCGCCATCGAGACTGGTATGAACGGGAGGTTCATCATCGAAGTCTTTCCCCACCCGGCAACAGTGGTCTTATTTCGCTTGCCGCACATCTTGCGCTACAAAGCGCGGCCGGGACGCGAGCTAGCCGAGCGCCGGCGCGAACTAAGCCGCTACCTGAGTTTGTTGCGGGGATTACCCAGCGGCGATCCACCTCTGCTTGGCGTTGACCGCCTGTGGAGCGAGAGCGACCTCGACCAGCTCGGCCCCAGCGCACTGAAGGCGATTGAAGACGAAGCCGATGCGTTGCTCTGCGCGTACATTGCCCTCTACGGCCAGCGTTGGGGCGCGGCGCGCTGCCGCAGCTTCGGCACGGCGGAGGGCGGGGCGATTTTTACGCCGTATTGGGCAGAGAGTACCTAACTTCAGCGCACTATGGAATGCGGCAGCATGACTGCCGCACTCCACATTTTCCAAAAATATCGGTGCGGGTGCAGGATTCTGCACGCCGGAGCGATTGCAGCGCTACTTCCCGCATAGTATGCTAGATCCCAACGGCCCACAATGAGCTGGACCGCCGGCAACGAAGCCGAAACCGAGGAAGGAAGCACGTGATGGCAACCCGCCACCATCCACTACGACAGGTATGGATGTTCTTGGCTGTCACTTACGGTTTCTCGTGGCTCTTTTGGATTCCCGCCGCGCTCAGCGCCCGTGGCGTCACCTTCTCATCTTCACTCACTGATTTCCTCAACGGGCCGCTCAATCCAGCCGCCTTTGGCCCCTCGCTGGCGGCGCTGGCACTGACGTGGCAACACGAAGGATGGCGCGGCGCGCTAGGGTTATTGCGGCAGGGACTTGACTTCCGCTTCGGATGGCGCTGGTTGACCATCATTTTGATTGGGCCGCTGATCATCTTTGGCGGATCGATTATCGTTGCGACTAGCATCAGCGGACGCACCATCGATACGTTCGGTCATCAGCGACCCGCTCTTTGCGCTGATCGCGTTCTTCGTCATCCTCTTCACCAGCGGGCCATTGTAAGAAGAATTTGGCTGGCGCGGCTAGGCCTTGCCACGCTTGCAAGCGCACTATGGCACGACGATCGCGAGCTTGATCATTGGCGTAGCGTGGTGGTTGTGGCATGCGCCGGCAGTCTTCATTCTAGGCCGGTTCATGGCCAATAACTTGCTCACCTTTAGCGCGCTAGCGATCTTCATCGTCCTTACCTCGTTCATCTTCACATGGATCTACCAGCGCACCAACGGCAGCATACTGGCATGCCTGTTGTTGCACGCCGCCATGAACTGGTCAATCTAGGTAGTGATGCTATCAATGCAGATTGACCTCATCACGATTGGGTGTATGATCATTGCGCTTGCGATCGCCGTCGGGTTCATCACGGCCCAAACAACTCGTTTCGCCGCTCACCAATAAATCATTGCAAACCCTATGCTCGACCACACCGCCAGCACCGAACTCTTTTACCAATTCGGCCTTGCCCTGCTGATCGGCGCACTGATTGGCTTGCAGCGCGAGCATGCCCACGGCGCGAGCGGTGATCTCTTCGCCGGCGTGCGCACGTATGCCATCGTCGGCGTGATCGGATGCGCGGCTGGGTTGGCAGCGCTAACCCTGCAAGCGCCGGAGATCTTCGCAGCGCTGGTATTGGCGGTAGGCGGGTTATTGATCGCGGCCTATGTGTTAAGCCATGGCCGTGAAGGTCCCGGCCTGACCAGCGAGATGGCCGTGCTCATCACGCTGCTCTGCGGCGGGATGGTCGCGTGGGGGTATGGCACAGAGGCCACAGCGGTCGGAGTGGCTATCGCCGTTCTGCTGGCGCTCAAAGCGCGCTTGCACGGCTTGGCGCGCCAGCTCAGCCCGCAAGATATGCAAGCAGCTCTCACCTTGGCCGCGATCAGCCTGATCGTCTTGCCGGTGCTGCCGAACACCCCCGTTGGGCCGACCCCGTTTGATGTGATCAACCCACAGAAGATCTGGCTCCTCGTTGTCTTAATCTCGACGCTGAGCTTTAGCGGGTATGTGCTCCACCAAATCATCGGCGCAACCCGCGGCATCGCGCTTACCGGCCTGATCGGCGGGATCGTCTCTTCCACCGCCGTGACGCTCAGCAACACCCAACGCAGCCGGATCGCGCCGGAGTTGAGTCAGGAATACGCGCTGGCCATTTTGCTCTCGTGGGGTGTGATGTTTGTGCGGGTCGGGTTGCTCACCGGCGCCGTCGCGCCACCGGTGCTCCAAGCCTTATGGCCGATCTTGCTGGCCGGCGGCAGCGGCTGCCTGCTCTGGGGAGGGTGGCTGGCCCGCCAAGCGCGCCAGCACGAAGGAGCGCCGCTGAGCTTTGGCAATCCGTTGGCATTGCGTTCAGCGATTGGGTTTAGCCTGCTCTACGCAGCCATCCTCGCCGGCGCCAATTTTGCGCGTGTTCAGTTTGGCGATGCTGGTCTCTTTATCACCAGCATCTTCGGCGGCCTCGTCGATGTTGATGCAATCACGTTATCGCTCAGCGAGCTAGCGATTACTACCGGCGGATTGGTCAGCGAGCTAGCCGCGAGGGCAATTGGGATCGCGGTGCTCACCAATACGGTGGTCAAAGGGGGGATTGCGTTAGCTGGAGGCAGCACGCACTTGCGGCGCGCCATTGCGCCAGCATTGCTCTTGATCAGTGGGGCGATACTGGTCACGCTCGTTTGGCCATGGTAAGATCACATCACGCCAGCTACCAGACGAGCGGCACTAACCGCCACGATCGTTGCTGGTATTCGCGGTAACTGGGGATGGAAGCCGACAGCATCCGTTCTTCATAGCTCAACTTGGACACCAATACCGCCAGCAAGAGCAACCACAACCCCCAGCGCCACAACGCTGGCGACGCTAATACCCATGCTAGCGCCGCCAGCAGCAGACTGGCGTACATTGGGTGGCGGATCAAGCGGTACGGGCCTGCGTTTACCAATTCAACCCGCGGCAGCGGATCGGGCAACACCGAGAGACGGTGCAGGCGCATGGTGAACAAAGCCCATAACCCAAGCGCCAATCCAGCGGCTAACAACCCCAGCAAGAGCGGGGACGAAGGAACTAATGGGCCAGTGAAGGCTATCGCTCCTAAACTAGCAAACTGGCCAAACACCAACCCAAACGAGCGTAACGGCGACCGAATCATCATCAACAACCTCCTGAGGTATCACCAGATAAGGCCTACTCTCATGATTGCATCAATTCGCGGCGTGATCCAGAGCATTGGCACCGATCATCTGATCGTCGAAACCGGCGGCATTGGCTTCCTCATCTACGCCCCCCGCCCCACGCTAGCAGCCGCCGGCGCGGTTGGCAGCGACATCTTGTTGTATACGATCCTGATCGTGCGGGAAGACGCACTCACGCTGTACGGCTTCAGCGACCATGCCCAGCGCAGCCTGTTCGATCAACTGATTGGGGTGAGCGGAGTGGGGCCAAAGATGGCGCTGAGTTTGCTCTCGAGCGGCACCCCGGATGAAGTGCGCAGTATGATCGCCGGCGGCGATCTGACCCGGCTGGCGCGAGTGCCGGGTATTGGCAAGAAGACGGCGGAGCGGATCGTGCTTGAACTACGCGGCAAGATTGATCTTCGCCAACTGGCGAGCGCCGGCAGTCCAAGCACTAGTGCCATCGACCGTGAGCTGAGCGATATTTTGGTGAGTTTAGGCTACAGCGCCGTCGAGGCTGCTGCCGCAATCGCCTCCTTGCCGTCCGACGCGCCGCCGGCGTTGGAAGAACGGTTACGGTTGGCGTTGCGTTATTTCGGGAGCGCCTAACCCGGCCAGCCGGCGATCACCGGTCTGCCGCCAGCAAATCGCTCGATCTGGGCCAACGTGATCACCGGGATCCCCAACGCGACCAAGGGATCCCGCCCCTGTTGGAACAACTTCTCAACCACAAACGCCGCCGCCACGACGTTAGCGCCGGCCTCGTGCGCCATTTCCGCCAACGCCAGCGCCGTGCGTCCGTTTGCCAAAAAATCGTCCACAATCGCCACCCGTGAACCGGTGGGCAGAAAGCGGGCCGTAATCGCCAACAGGGTCTCGCGGCCTTTGGTTGGCGAAGGCACCCTGCGAGTCAAGGCCGGGGCAGGCACAGCGGGGTCGTACTTCTTCGCATAGACCAGCGGGACACGGCAGGCAAAGGCGGTGGCAAGTGCCGGCGGAATTCCGCTCGCTTCTGCGGTCAAGATCAGGTCAGGCTGAAATGGCGCTAACCGGTTGGCCAACTCGGCACCAATAGACTGCATGAGATCAGTGTCGATGCGGTGATTCAGAAAATGGTCGATCTTGATAATCCGGTCATCAACAGTCACGGCCTCTTGCCCGATCCGCTCGACGAGGATCGGGAAGGGATCACAAGGTGCTGCACGTGTTCTAGTCATACATCATCCACAGTCCTAAATACGGTATTCCAGATCAACATGATAAAACAGTCCGAGAGAAAACCGTCATGATCGTAGTCTTGTAGAAGATGGGGAAATGACCGGACTAACCGCTTCCCAATGCGCTAGCTGAGATGTGGAAAGCATGGGAGTGAGTATCCACATGGGGAAAAGAATCAAGAAGGGGAATCCGTTGTTCCGCAGAACGTCCACGCGCTATCAACGACGTATTCCGCACGTTATCCACAGGGATGGCGAGTTTTCCACATAATATCGCCAGTTATCCACAAGCTGGGGAAAAAAGAGGGGGGTGGATTTTCCACCCCCTCCGGAGCCTATCTGTGGAGCTTACGATTTATCACTAGGGCGATCGCGATCACCGAGGTCTAACGTATTGATAAAGTTACGGAAGATCGACAACGAATCTTCGTTCAGTTCCGGCTCAGGTTCCGAAGTAGATTCGGACTTGGTTTCTTCGCTGCGGCTGGCAGTTGGGGGGGCAGACTCATCGGCCTGTTCTTCCTCATCGAAGAGAACGCCGGCCTGATCCAGCACATGGTCTGCCACGAAAATCGGGGCTTGCACCCGTTCGGCGAGCGCAATCGCATCGCTAGGGCGGGCATCAAGCTCGACCGTGCGCCCAGCCTGACCGATCACAATCCGCGCGAAGAAGGTGTTATCGCGAATGTCATTGACGTAAATATGGCGAACTACCCCATCCAATTCGCCGATGGCAGCCTTGAGCAGGTCGTGGGTCATCGGCCGTTGCGGTTCTTGACCCTGAATAGCCATCGCGATGGCATCGGCTTCAAATTGGCCGATCCAGATAGGCAGATAGCGATTTCCTTCGGTTTCGCGGAGGACGACGACCCGACTCTGCGTTAACAGGCTGACACGGATACTATCGACGACGACTCGTATCATCGGCCGGCCTTTCATGAAACGCCCTTCACCGGTTCACAGGGGGAGGCCGGATCGGGCAGCGGAAAATCAGCAGTTATATCTTATCATGCGATGAAAGATGCCGTCAAGATTGACAAACTATTCCGCTCGGTGTATGCTCTCTCGGTGAAGTGAGCGAGAACACGCAATGCAGGTTATCTTCGAGCAACCTCCATGGTATGAGCGGTGGGTGCGCAGCCAGCGACGGTTGGCTGCGGCACGTAGGACTGCTCGTCGTCTCCGTGAAGGCCGGTATCATACGGGTGAGGCATTACCGGACAGCGCCAAGCGGCGAGTCGTGCGTTGGCAATTCCGTCCATCTCGCCGTCTAGGGCATCTCTTGCTGCTGGCGGCTGTCATCCTGATTCTTGCTATTGATCGTACGCTCCCACTCCAGACGTTTACCCCTATCAGCCATGCTGGGCCGGCGCCGGTTATAACATCGTTGTTGCCAGCGGAGCAAGCGGTTGTTGTTGCGCCGGCAGTACGGCATACAGCGGCGGCGCCGAGCGAGCCTGAACCGATTGCGCCGGCGGTGCGCGCACCCATACCCGTGGCGACTGCCTATCAGACGATCCACCTTCTTGCCGAGGGTGAGACGCTGGCTGAGGTGGCGGCACGCTACCAGATCCCGCTCAGTACGCTGGTGTGGACGAATCAGCTTGATCGAGGCGACGCGCTGCGGGTGGGCCAGCCGTTGCGGATTGCGCGCTTGGCTGGTGCGGCGCATACGGTGGTGGAAGGTGAGACGCTCGCGGCGCTGGCGGCACGGTATAGCGTCGCACCGGAGGCAATCGCCATCTTCGCGCCGAATCGGCTGCGTGATGGTCAGTTGATCGTTGGGCGCGAGATCTTCATTCCGGGCGGGCGATTGCCGTGGACGGCGGAGCAGGAGGCGGCATTCGCCCAGCGCACGGCTGAACCGGTTGGGATCGTATTAGCGGATGAAACAAATGTTCGATCAGGGCCGACCACGGATCACCCCCGACAGGCGCAGTTAGCCGCCGGAAGGCAAGTTGCGCTGCGTGGCCGGTACAACGATTGGGTCAAGATCACGATCGGTGATATCACTGGCTGGATCCGGAGTGATTTGCTCGAGTTGGATCCGGCGGTGGTGGCTGCCTTGCCGGAAGTACGTGACTTCCCGCCGCCGCCGCCGCGTTGGGTGTGGCCGGCGCGTGGGGTGTTGACATCGGGGTTTGGCCCGCGCTGGGGCGGTTTCCATAATGGGATTGACATTGCCAATGCCGCGTGGACGCCGATTGTAGCGGCGAGTCGCGGTTGGGTCTACGAATCGGGCTGGTGTAGCGGTTACGGCTATTGCGTGAAGATCCGGCATCCCGGCGGGATTGAGACGATCTATGGCCACTTGATTGCGCGTCCGGTGGTGCGGGTTGGTCAAGAAGTCAGCACCGGTCAATTGATCGGCTATATGGGCAGCACCTACGATCGCGCCGGTGGCGGTTATTCAACCGGTGTCCATCTCCACTTTACCCTCCTTGTCAACGGGCGCGCGGTGAATCCGCTGCGTTATTTGCCGTAAGAGCTGGGATAGCCACGAAAAGACGCACAAAAATCCCTCCGAGCCGGCGCTTGGTAGGTGGCGGGTGACTCATCTGCGTTTCTTTGCGGCAATCCTAACTTAGGTGTCACGGTAACGTACCCTCCTCGTTGCCTATGGTACAATAGCGGTTGGATTGGCTGCTTAGCGCGGGTGTTTCACGTGAAACAGCAACCAACAGGCCCACAACCGCGAATACTCGCTATCGCCAACCAGAAGGGCGGCGTCGGCAAAACTACCACTGCCGTGAATCTGGCCGGTGAACTGGCCCGGCGCGGGCGGCGCGTGCTGCTGGTTGATATTGACCCGCAGGGTAATGCGACCACGAGCCTTGGCATTGCGAAAGCGTCATTGACGGTGACGACCTACGATCTGCTGCTGGGAGGCGCACCGCCAGAGACGATCCCGATGGCGAGCGGACGTGATCGGCTTGAGCTTATTCCCGCCGATCAAGAATTGGCTGGCGCAGCGATTGAATTGGTCGATCTCAACCGGCGCGAATGGCGGCTCAGTGATGGCTTGGTTCCCCTCTTGCCGCGCTATGATTGGATCGTGATCGATTGCCCGCCCTCATTGGGCTTACTCACCCTCAATGCCCTGTGTGCGGCCAACGCGGTGCTCATTCCGTTGCAATGTGAATATCTGGCGCTGGAAGGATTGGCGCAGCTTAAGGCCACGCTGGAACGGGTGCGCGAAAGTCTTAATCCGACATTGCGCATTCTCGGGGTGGTGATGACGATGTACGATGGCCGCACCAATCTGGCCCAACAGGTGGTTGATGAAGTGCAGCGCTACTTTCCTCGCCTCATCTGCCGTACCTTGATCCCGCGCAGCGTGCGCCTGAGCGAAGCGCCGAGCCACGGGCGGATTGCCTATGAGTATGATCCGCACGGCCGTGGCGCGCAAGCTTATGCGTTACTGACCGAAGAATTGGTTGGACGGGAGGAGCGATTAGTATGAGCCGGAAGCGTGGTTTGGGCAGCGGGTTAGATGCGCTCATTCCGTCATCTACGGCGGAGCAGGCTGCCGTGCGTGAATTGCCGGTGACGGCGATACGGGCCAATCGCGCGCAGCCGCGCACATCGTTTGATGAAGCTGCCCTCGCTGAACTCGCCGCTTCTATTCAAGAGCACGGGGTGTTGCAGCCGCTGATCGTCAGCGAAGACTTGGCTGGCGGCTATGAGCTGATCGCCGGCGAACGCCGGCTGCGCGCGGCGCGAATGGCTGGCTTGGCCACCGTGCCGGCAATTGTCAAGAATGCGACGCCCCAGCAATTTCTTGAATTGGCGTTGGTTGAGAATGTGCAGCGCGCCGACCTCAACCCGCTGGAAGAGGCCCAAGCATATGAGACGCTGCGGCGCGAGTTTGGACTTGGTGACGAAGAGATTGCCCGCCGGGTCGGTAAAAGCCGGGTGGCGATCGTCAATAGCCGCCGCCTGCTCCGACTTGCCCCCGCGGCCCGGCAAGCCCTGCTCGACGGCGCGATCAGCGCCGGCCATGGGCGGGCACTGCTACGGCTCGACGATCCCGCTGACCAACAAGCCGCGCTTGAACTGATCCAACAACGTGATTTGAACGTGCGCGATGTCGAACGCCTCACTGAACTGGCCAGCCAACCCGGTCTGGCGGCGCCGACCCGGCGCGCGTTGTGCGCCGGACAGATCGAACCGGCACAGGCACTGGCGTTGCTTCAGCTTACCGATCCCCAAACCCAAGCGTCCGCTTGCGAGGCGATGATCACCCGTCGCCTTGGCATTGCCGAGAGTGAACGGCTCTGCGCGGCGTTGGCTGCCGGGGCCAATCTCGATGCTGCCATCGCAGCAGCGAAAGGTTCTACCAGCACCGTGTTGCCGGCGACACCGGCAGTACGGTCTGCACCAGAACGTCAACGCGCGAGCGATGCCCGCTCACCGGAAGATCAGATGGCCCAGCAGATGTTTGAAGAGCTGTTGCAAACGCCGGTACAGATTTCACGCAGCGGGCGCACTATCAGAGTGACAATTACCCTGTACGATGACGAACAATTGCAAGGTTTGTACGATCGATTAGTAGGAAATGGCTAAGCGCGCTATGGTAGATGTTATTGCCTTTGGCAATCCGGTGTACGACGAGATTATCACGCCGGTGGTGCGCACCGAAGGGCGCGTGCTGTCGGGGTGTTCGACCAACGCCTGTCTGGCCCTCAGCCGGCTTGGCCGCGCCACCGCATTGGTGGGGCGGGTGGGGCCTGATTACCTTGACCGGTTTCAGTCTGATCTGGTTCGCTACGGGATTGCGCCGTTTGTGGAATTAGCTTCCCAGACTGGCGGCTTTAAGCTGGTGTACGATCATCGCGGTGATCGCACGCTCGATGTGCTCGGCGTGGCTGAACCGATTACCGCTGTGCCGGCAGCCGTCGCCACCGCTCAAGCGGTTATCGTTGGTCCGATTTTGCAAGAGACGCCGCTCGCGTTGATCCAAGCCATCCGCTCTCAGACCGATGCGCCAATCATGCTTGACCCGCAAGGCTTGCTGCGCCGGTTTGGCGCCGATGGCCGGATCGCGCACTTTTTACCGGATGAATTCGCTGCGATCGCGCCGCTGTGCCACGTGATCAAAGCGAATGAAGTGGAAACCAAAGTCATTACCGGCATTGATCCGAGGATCGATCCGGTGCTGGCGGCGCGGCGGTTGCGCGAAACCGGCTGCGCGATTGCGATTGTCACCATCGCCGAAGCCGGTTCGCAGATTGATGATGGTGAACGCTCGATCGCGATCCCGGCGTACGCAACCGATGCCCGCGACCCGACCGGCGCCGGCGATACGTATATGGCAGGCTTCTTACACGCCTATCTCGCCAATCCGCGCGATCTCTTCCGGGCCGGCTGCACCGGCGCGGCGACAGCCTCGATCTGGATTGAACATACCGGCCCTGATGTGCCGATCATGCTGGCCGAGGTGGAGCGGCGGACGTCCGCTCTGCTATCACAGCATTGATAATGGCAAACTCTGATGGAATGAACGCTTCAGTCATTGCTCTAGCTAAAGGATGAACGTCAATGATGCCGTTGCTTTCCCGTTTTCGCCAGTTCTATGAACAGGCCTCCTTGCCGCTTGGCCATTTCTGTACCCGTCTGGGAATCCATCCCAATATGCTGACATATCTGAGCCTCGTGTTCAGCGTTTTGGCTGGTTATCTCCTCTCACAACGCGCCTTCCTCTGGGGAGTGGTGGCTATCTTGTTGATGGGGCTGGCTGATGTCCTCGATGGTGCGACTGCGCGCGCCAGTGGCAAGGCGAGCGAGTATGGGACGGTGCTTGATCACGTGACCGATCGCTATGCCGAGGCGTTTGTGATGGGCGGTTTGATGCTCTCTGGCGTGGTGGCGCCGGTGTGGGCGTTGTTTGCGATCTTTGGTATGGTGATGGCAAGCTACGTGCGCGCCCGCGCAGAAGCGACCGGTAAATTGGCTTCGTGCAATGTCGGCTTTGCCGGCCGGCAAGAAAAGCTCGGTCTGCTCTTGTTCGGCTTGGTAGTCATGCCGTTCTTTCCCAACCTGCCGATCCTCGAATGGGCCGTGATCGCTGTCGGGGTCGCCTCGCATATTACCGCCGTGCAGCGGCTGCTCTACACACGCCAGATGCTGGTGGGATCGGCCCGCGATCGAAAATTGCGCAAGGAATCAGGAGTTGCCTAATTCACTGCTTACGAGGTTGCTATGTCACTGTCAGAAGCCGAAGTTCGTCACGTCGCCCGCCTCGCCCGCATTGCTCTGTCCGATGAAGAGATTGCCGTGATGCGGGCCCAGCTCTCAGCGATCCTTGACTATATCGCGATGTTGCAGGAAGTTGATGTAAGTGATGTGCCGCCAACGGCGCAAGTGACCGGCCTGACGACGGTCTGGCGGCCTGATGTGGTGGGCGAGATGTTGACGCAAGCGCAGGCGTTGGCCAACGCACCCGATCAGCAAGATGGCATGTTCCGCGTGCGCGCCGTGTTTGAAGAGTAGCGCAGCGCGGGTGGGTAAGCGTCATCAGCCGTAGCTGAACTGCAACCTTTCGCAATTCGGCAACGTCGTACCGGCAGCGATGCATAGTGCTGATGCAGGGAAAGGATACGGCGATGTACGGGAACAATGGCAATGGCTCGCGCCAATCGTATGTGATCATTGGCGGCTACCCAATCAAGTCGATCTACGTGATCATCTTCGGGTTGATCGTCTTTGGGTTGGTGGTCTACTTGTTGCTGCGCTTCTTTAACATCGGTCTCACGATGCACTTTAGCGCCTTTGCCGGGGTGCTGTTGCTGATCGCCAATCTGCGCGAACTGTTGGGCACGGGCTATACCCAGCGCGGCAGTACCGCCCTGCTCAATACATTGGTTGGCGGTGGCCTGATCTGTGCGTGGCTGGCCCAATTCTTCGTCTTCTTCTGGTTGCCGGCGTTGCTGGCGGTTGGCGTCGCGACGCCGCTGGTACTCAACCGGTCGGGTGTCTACGCCACCTATCTGACCACCGCCCAGCAAGCTGTCGAGCGGGTGCGCCGCACATTGGTGCGGTGAGAGGAACATAAATGGGGCAGCATGCAAGGGCGGGGGTCAAACCCGCCCTTACTGTCTCCTACGGATAGATCCGGTACAATTGGCGCGGGAACGGGATCGTCTCGCGGATGTGGCGGGTGCCGGTGATCCACGCTACAACGCGCTCAATCCCCATGCCAAACCCGCTGTGCGGTACCGTCCCATAACGGCGCAGGTCAAGGTACCACTCGTAGTCCTCGATCCGCAAGCCGTGCTCGCGGATGCGCTGCTCAAGCAAGACTGGGTCGTGGATACGCTGCGAACCGCCGATGATCTCGCCGTACCCCTCTGGCGCCAGCAAGTCGGCGCAGAGCGCCACCTCGGGCCGGTTGGGGTCGGGTTGCATATAGAACGCTTTCACCGCTGATGGGAAACGCTCGACGAAGACTGGCCGGTCGAACTTCGAGGCGATCAGTGTCTCGTGCGGTGCGCCGAAGTCTTCGCCCCACGGCAGCGGATCAGCTCCCTCAACTTCACCCTGATGGTTGGCAATCAATTCAATCGCCTGATCGTAGGTAATGCGCGGGAAGGGCGGCACGACCTGCTCGAGCATGGTAGTGTCGCGCTCCAGCACCTTCAGATCTTCGCGCCGGCGATCGAGCACGCGGGCCACAATCGCGCTGACAAATTGCTCTTGCAGCCGCATGTTGTCTTCGTGATCGGCAAACGCCACTTCCGGCTCGATCATCCAGAATTCGGTCAAGTGCCGGCGCGTCTTGCTCTTTTCGGCGCGGAAGGTGGGGCCAAAGCAGTACACCCGGCCAAACGCCATCATGCCGGATTCGACATAGAGCTGGCCGGTTTGGGCGAGATAGGCTTTGCCAAGGTCGAAGTAATCGGTGGCAAAGAGGTTGGTCGTGCCTTCGGCGGCGGTCGCGGTGAGGATCGGGGTGTCGAAGCGCACAAAGCCCTGCTCGTTGAGCCATTCCTGCGCGGCGGCGATCACTTCGGCCCGGATGCGCAAGATGGCGTGCTGCTTGGAAGAGCGCACCCAAAGATGGCGGTGTTCCATCAAGAATTCGACCCCATGCTCTTTAGGGGTGATAGGGTAGTCGTGGCTTGGGCCGATGAGTTCAATCTCTTCGACATCAAGCTCATACCCTCCCGGCGCCCGCTCGTCAGCACGCACGCTGCCGGTAATCCGGCATGAACTCTCTTGCGTTAACGCTTGGGCGGTGGCAAACGTCGCTTCACTCACATTCTTTTTAAAGGTCACGCACTGAATCGTTCCGCTGCCATCGCGCAACAAGATAAAGATTAGTTTGCCTTTCTCAGTCTTGTGGTAGACCCAGCCGGCCAGCGTCACCCGTTGGCCGGCGTGGCGGGCAATGGTCGCGACAGTTGCAGTCGGCAACAGCGACATACACACTCCTTTATTGCTCACTATGGCCAAGGCGCGTAACCGGTCGCTGACAAACCGCTTCAGCGCGTGATCGTTGGTCTGAGCATCGCCTTGGCTCGCTACTCACAACTTCCCACTCCCCATTCCCGTTTCTACCGCGTCAGTATGCCACGACTCAGAACGGCTGGCAAATTGACAGCAATCGCCCGTTACCGGATAATGCTTGCCAAAGGCGCGTAATCGCGGCGAATGCCGCACAGCGCCTGATCTGCGCATGTTTCCTGTAGGTGAGGAATTGACGATGAAAACTGTGGTTCAGCATTGGCATACCCATCCGGCGGTGCGTGCCGCGTTGGCCGATCTGGCTGACTATCGTTCGACGTTGGCAACAGCGATCGAGATCCAACAGGTGCCGGCTCCGACCTTTGCTGAACGTCCGCGTTCCTCGCTGGTGAGCCAACGGATGCAGGCGCTCGGTTTGCACGATGTCGAAATCGACGAGCTAGGCAATGTCTATGGCCGCCGGCCCGGCCAGCACGATCGCCCAGCACTGTTGGTTTCGGCGCATCTCGATACCGTCTTCCCCGCCGACACTGATCTCTCGATCCGCTACGAAGGCGATCGGGTCTATGGCCCCGGCATTGGTGATAACAGCGCCGGTTTGGCTGGTCTGCTGCGCTTGGCGGAGGTCTATCAGCGGTTTCATCTGCCTACCGCTAGCGATATTTGGTTTGTTGCGAATGTCGCCGAAGAAGGGTTGGGTGATCTGCGCGGGATGCGGGCCGTGATCGACCGGCTGCGCACCCGGCTCGGCGCCGTCGTGGTGATCGAGGGCTGTGATTTTGGCTCCCTCCACCATCAGGCGATTGGGGTGCGCCGCTTTCGGATCGAAGCCTCGGGGCCGGGGGGCCATTCGTGGGGCAATTTTGGCACGCCGAGCGCGATCCATGTGCTGGTGCGGCTGGCTGCCCGCCTGACCGAACTGAATGTGCCGCTGTCGCCCCGGACGACGTTTAATATCGGTACGATCAGCGGTGGCACCTCGGTCAATACGATCGCCCAACACGCCAGTATGCTGATTGATCTGCGCTCGGTGTCGTCAGCGGCGCTGACCGATCTGGTCAACGAGGTCTACCGCTTGGTGGAAGAGGTGACCCTCGAACAACCCGAAGTGCATTTGCAATTGACCAAGGTCGGCGATCGCCCGTCTGGCGCGATCCCGCGCGAGCATCCGCTGGTGCAAGCGGCGGTGGCCGCGTATCAGATGGTTGGCGCGCAGATTTCGTTCCAGCAGAGCAGCACCGATGCCAACATTCCGCTCAGCCTTGGGATGCCGGCGGTGTGTGTCGGTCTGACCGACGGTGGCAATGCCCATCGCACCGATGAGTATATCTTGCCGGCCAACCTGAGCCGAGGGATGCAGGCATTGCTCTTGCTGACGTTGGCTGCCGCCGCGATCGAGGGGTAAGGCGCTTGTCGTGGGCAGCGCAACATGAGTATGGGTCATCTTCCCTTTCTTCGCCTGAAGGAGGGGAGATGAGGTTAAATCCGTTAGGATGCGAAGGCGATGGCCGATGCCGCCAAATGGCTCAACCGTCCGGCTCTGGCGATGTGCCAAAGGGTTCCCAGACTCGGCTGGCTTGCTGGCCCAGCCTGAAGTTCCGCGAGAAATACGGTACAATGCAGTTATGCGTCGACTACTCATCCTCTGCTTGATCGCACTGCTAATCGGATTAGGGCCGCTGCCAGCGGCTGCCAATACCGCCGCCGGCACGCCGGTGCTCTTCCGCGAGACGGGGCATACCTTGGCTTATGCGTTCCGCGAGTTTTATGACCGGCAGGGAGGGTTGCCGATCTTTGGCTACCCGCTGACCGAAGTATTCATTGAAGATGGCCGTCCGGTGCAGTATTTCGAGCGGGCCCGCTTCGAGTGGCATGCCGATTTGGCGCTGGTGCAGGTGGGGCATCTGGGGCGGTGGGCGGCGGCGGCGTATGCTGATCATCCTGCCTTCACCCCACTGCCGGCGGCGCCGGCCAATGCCGATTTCTTCCCTGAAACCGGCCATAGCCTGAGCGGCGCATTCCGCACCTTTTGGTGGTGGAACGGCGGCTTGCCTACCTTCGGCTACCCGCTGTCGGAGCCGTTTGAGATTAGTGATGAGAATGGCCAACCCCGGCTGGTGCAATATTTCGAGCGAGCCCGTTTCGAGTGGCATCCCCAAAACCCGCCGCGCTATCAGGTGTTGCTGGGCCATTTGGGGCGTGCATGGTTGGCTGCCCATCCGGCGCCGGAATGGACACTCGCGCCGGTGAAAACCGTCGATGCCGCGTGGGCTGCCGTGCGCCCTACTCGCGTGCGCGTGCCCCGGATCGGGGTTGATACCGAGGTGGTCAGCGCCGGCTTCTCGTTCGGCGCGTGGGATGTGCCGCGCTACACGGCAGTCCATTACTGGCCGATCAGCGGGTATCCCGGCACGAGCGGCAACATTGTCATTGCCGGGCATGTCGGCTATCGCGGCATCATCTTTCATCAACTGCCGGCGATTGCGGTTGGCGACGAGGTGTTGGTCACGGTGAACGGCAGCGACCGCCGCTATATTGTGCGCGAAGTTGTCACCGTCCTGCCGGAAGAGACGTGGGTGCTGGCGCCTACCAGCAGCGAAACCTTGACCCTCATTACCTGTGTGCCGATTGGCGTCTACTCGCATCGCCTGATTGTGCGCGCTACGCCAGTCGCCGGCGTGTGAGAAGGGGGAGCTATGGAACAACGCCGTCGTGGATCGGGCTGGATTGGCTGGCTCGTGTTCCTGCTGTTTATTCTGGGGCCGTCTATTCTGCCGCCGTTGGCGCGCTGGCTGACCCAACAGACCGGGGTGCCAATCGGCACCACCGAACTGTTTATTGCCCTGATTGTGTTGATGGTGGTCATCTCAGTTATATTTGGCGCGCTGCGCCAGTCGAGCGAAGGCGGTGGCAGGCCGTCAATGCCGGAAGAGAATGACCCCTTCAGCATTCCATCAGCACAGGGTGAAGTCTTTCGTCTACCTTCCGCAAACCCTGACGAGGTGTTTCGGATGCCGCCGCCGCCACCCGAACCGCCGCGCATGCCGGCTTCGTCAACCAATCTGCCCGGCGCACCCCGTTTCGAGCCAATTATCGATCCGCGGATTTTGACGATAGGGATTATCGGGGTGGTATTCATTGGCTTGGTGTTCGGTGTGCTGTTTTTGTTGACCAACCCGTAACCGGTCTGCTCCTTTGCCTGAAGAAAACGCATGAATCTGTACGATTCTTTTGCTCGGTATTACGATGCCGATTTTCGCCATTTTCACGATGATGTGCCCTTTTACCGCGAGTGGGCGCGCCGCACTGGTGATCCGATTCTGGAATTGATGTGTGGGACAGGGCGAGTCCTCGTGTCGTTGGCCAGTGCCGGTTATCGTCTCACCGGCGTCGACCTTTCGCCGGTGATGCTGGCGTTGGCCAGCGAACGGCTGGCCGCCGAAGGCTTGGCCGATCGGGTGACGCTGATCGAAGCCGATGTGCGCGGCGTAGTCTTGCCAGAAAACCATTTTCCATTGGCGTTTGTGGCGGTTAATTCGTTCATGCACTTAACCACGATTGAAGATCAGCTTGCAGCACTAGCGGCGGTGCGCCGGGCGCTTACCCGCAAAGGGACGCTGATCATCGATCTGTTTAACCCCGATCCGCTGACCATTACCCGTGAAGATGGCCGGATGCAGCTCGAGCGCAGCTACGAACTCGATGGCCGCTATGTGCAAAAATTCGTCGTGATCGAGAGCGATGCCGCCGAACAGATCAGCCATGTCACTTTCATCTACGACGAAACGGCGGCTGACGGCGCATTGACCCGGCGTACGATGCAGTTTACGATGCGCTGGCTCTACCGCTTTGAGCTGGAACATCTGCTGGCGCGGGCCGGCTTTACCCTCCGCGCTATCTATGGCAATTACGATTTGGAACCGTACACTTCGGCGAGCCCGCGTTTGATAGCGGTGGCCTCGCCGCGCCGTTAGGCGGCGTTGTTGCTGAAGGAGCACGCTCGTATGCTGTCGATCCAAGAGATTATGGCCCTGATACCACACCGGTATCCGTTTCTGTTGGTTGATCGGATTGTCGAGCTGGAGCCGGGGGTGCGCGCGGTGGGTGAGAAGTTGGTTTCGGTGAATGAACCCTACTTTCAGGGCCATTTCCCCGGCAACCCGATTATGCCCGGCGTGCTGATCCTAGAGGCGCTGGCCCAAACTGGCGCAGTGGCGGCGCTGAGCCTGCCCGAAAACGCTGGCAAGCTGGTGCTCTTTGCCGGGATTGACGGCGCGCGCTTTAAGCGGGTGGTGCGCCCCGGCGATACCCTGCGGCTGGAAGTGCAGCTCGAACGGATGCGGCGCGGGATCGGCAAGGGTCAGGCCCGCGCCACTGTCGCCGATCAACTGGCGTGCGAAGCCGAGTTGCTCTTTGCGCTCCAGTAGGCCACGGCGCGCCGTGGCCCGATAAGTAAAGAGCGAAAGCGCAGCAGAGGCCGAGAAGGCGAATCAGTTCACACCACTTTGCGCCTTTTGCGCTAAAACTCTCTGCGCCTTGGCCCGCTTGGCGGCTTAGTGTTGACCCTCACCCCCGTCCCCTCTCCCACTGGTGCGGGAGAGG